>Ga0116141_10001189_pt1 | contig 22043 bp, 20 predicted proteins | sample AD_UKC097_MetaG_FD_89744 | JGI IMG/M metagenome (GOLD analysis project Ga0116141, IMG submission 89744) | Active sludge microbial communities of municipal wastewater-treating anaerobic digesters from USA - AD_UKC097_MetaG | ecosystem: Engineered > Bioreactor > Anaerobic > Digestate | place: USA...
AGACCTGACGGGAGCGAAAATGCTTGAAATTCTGAAGACGTTCGGCGTGGTCCGCATCCTGGGGAACCGGATTGACGGTACACCCGCCGCTGTGCCGGAAAACACCATGACCACAATCCAGAAACTGGTCTCATCCGAAGTCGATATCCGGCAGGCACAGTACCCGAAGCTCGGGGAACCGGCGGTGATTCTAGACGGCCCCTTCACGGGAATCGAAGGCCATGTGGAGAAAACGGATTATGAAAACGAAATATTTGTCATTTCCTTTGAATTTTTAAACCGTTATGTGTCGATTCCCCTCAAAGGCTACCAGATAAAAAAAGTATAGTCCGTTGCATTTCCCCCTTTTTTTCTGCTTAATCTAAAAAAAATCCGTTGACATCCTGTAGGATGCGCTGTATATGCGAACTTAACTTCTATGAGTGCCGTTCGGTCAGTCCGAATGGGGGGACAAGCAAGAGTTGGATGTAAACGTTTTGGGAAGTAAGTTAGCCACCGGGTATCCGTTCTGGATGCGGGTGGTTTTTTTTATTTCTGACGTGGTTGTAATCCGACTTGCATGAAAACTGAAGAAAGGAGGATACGAGCATGTCAGAAGGAAAAGTAAAGTGGTTCAATGACAAGAAGGGCTTCGGCTTCATCGAGAAGGACGAAGGCGGCGACGTTTTCGTTCATTTCAGTGCCATTGTCAGCAGCGGCTTCAAAACCCTGCAGGAAGGCCAGCGAGTAAGCTTTGACGTCGAGAAAGGCCAGAAAGGCCTGTCAGCCGTCAACGTAAAAGCTCTGTAATATTGAACGAAAAAAGGGACGCATCACTTTTATCTTCAGGAAAGGATGCGTCCCTTTTTTATTTGGTTTAACGCATTGTTAATCCTTAAAAATGGCCCCGGTACTGGCTGAGGTGACCAGCTTGGCGTAACGGGCCAGATACCCCGTCTTAATCGCCGGCACAGGGGGAGCAAACCCCTTCTGCCGCTTCTTCAGTTCCGCATCGCTCACCTTCAGGGTGATCTTCTTGGCCGGAATGTCGATGGCAATCCGGTCGCCTTCCCGGACAAAGGCAATCATCCCGCCTTCCGCCGCCTCAGGAGAAATATGCCCGATTGCCGCGCCCCGGGTCCCACCGCTGAAACGGCCGTCCGTCAAAAGGGCCACCGACGTATCCAGCCCCATCCCGGCGATGGCCGAAGTCGGAGAGAGCATCTCCCGCATGCCGGGTCCGCCCTTGGGACCTTCATAGCGGATCACCACAATGTCGCCCGGTTTGATCTTGCCGCCCAAAATGGCGGCAAGAGCCGCATCTTCCCCATCAAATACGCGGGCGGTGCCTTCATTTACCAGCATGGACGCCGCCACGGCCGACTGTTTGACCACTGCACCATCCGGCGCGAGGTTGCCCCGCAGAATGGCAATGCCCCCCTCCTTGCTGTACGGTTTTTCTAAAGGCCGTATGACTTCATTGTCGTACACTTTGGCCCCGCGAATATTTTCCCCCACGGGTTTTCCGGTCACGGTCAAAATATCCTCCCGGATGACCCCCAGGGAAGCAATCCGCTTCATCACCGCCTGGATGCCTCCCGCCCGGTGAAGATCCTGAACATGGTGCTCTCCCGCGGGGCTGATGTGGCAGAGGTTTGGGGTTTTCTTGCTGATTTTATTGAACAAATCCAAATCCAATTTGATCCCGGCTTCATGGGCGATCGCCGGAATATGGAGAACCGTGTTGGTCGAGCAGCCCAGGGCCATATCCACCGCCAGGGCATTTTTGAAGGCGTCCAGGGTCGCGATATCACGGGGCAGGATCTGCTTTTTCACCAGTTCCATCACCTTCATCCCCGCCTGTTTGGCCAGACGCCGTCTGGCCGCGTCCACCGCCGGAATGGTTCCGTTTCCCGGCAGGCCCAGACCAAGGGCCTCGGTCACACAGTTCATGGAGTTGGCTGTGAACATGCCCGAACAGGATCCACAACCAGGACAGGCGCAGTCCTCCAGGGCTTTCAACTTCGTCGGTGTCAACTTGCCCGCCTTGACGGCGCCGACGCCCTCAAAAACACTGATCAGGTCCGCCGGTGTTCCATCCTGGCGGATACCGGCCAGCATGGGTCCGCCACTGATAAAAATGGTGGGAATGTTGAGCCGCAACGCTGCCATAAGGAGCCCCGGTACGATCTTGTCGCAGTTGGGTATCATGACCAGGCCGTCAAACGGATGGGCCATGGCCATCGCCTCCGTGGAATCGGCAATTAATTCCCGGCTGGCGAGGGAATATTTCATCCCCATGTGCCCCATGGCGATGCCGTCACAGATTCCAATAGCGGGAAACATGACGGGGGTGCCGCCGGCCAGACGAATCCCGGCCTTGACATCCTCGGCAATCGTATTGAGATGAACGTGACCCGGAATAATTTCGTTGGCAGCGTTCACCACCCCGATCAGGGGGCGGGCGATCTCTTCATCCGTATAACCCATCGCCTTCAACAGGGACCGATGGGGGGCCCGCTCGAGGCCCTTTTTCATCACATCACTGCGCATGTCCTTCTCCCTTCCGGGCTTCTTTAACCCTTCTTTCTCCGCTCAGGCCGCAATGCCCGCACGGCCGCACCGGCCTGCCACATTTCGCTGTCCCGAATGGTTTCCAGTTCCTTCTGGAGACGCCCCCGGTAGTCCTGGGAGGCCCCGGCTTCCAAAACGATTCGCGTCTCTTCGCCCGTCAGCACACTCTTATAGAGCTGTGTGAAAACCGGTGCCACGGCATCACGGAACCGGTCTTTCCAGTCGAGGGCGCCGCGCTGGGCCGTCGTGCTGCAATTGGCATACATCCAGTCCATGCCGTTTTCGGCTACCAACCGGATAAGACTCTGGGTCAGTTCTTCCACCGTTTCATTGAAGGCTTCGGAGGGGCTGTGCCCGTTGGCTCGCAGGACATTGTACTGGGCCTCCATAACGCCGGCCAGGCAACCCATCAGGACCCCCCGCTCACCGGTCAGGTCGCTGTAAACTTCCTTCTCGAACGTCGTGGGGAAGAGATAGCCGGAGCCGATGGCAATGCCGACGGCCAGGGTGCGCTCCATGGCGCGTCCCGTGAAATCCTGGAAAACGCCGAAACTGGAGTTGATACCGCTGCCGTCCAGGAAATTCGTCCGGACCGTCCGACCCGAACCCTTGGGGGCGACGAGAATGACATCGATGTTGGACGGAGGAATGACACCGGTCTGTTCCTTGTAGACAATGGAAAAACCATGGGAAAAATACAGGGCGTCCCCTTCGTTCAGACAGGCCTTGATTTCCGGCCACATTTCCTTTTGCTGGGCATCCGAAAGCAGCAACTGGATAATGGTGCCCCTTTTGGCCGCCTCGATGGGGGAAAAGAGGGTCTCTCCAGGGACAAAACCGTCTTCGATGGCCTTGTTCCAGTTATAATCCCCTTCGCCGACGATGACGCGGAAACCGTTGTCGCGCATGTTCAACGACTGTCCGCGCCCCTGAATACCATAGCCGATTACAGCGATCGTCTCGCTCTTGAGCACCTCTTTAGCCTTCGCCAGGGGGAATTCCTCCAGAGTCGTTACCTCTTCCCAAACGCCGCCAAAATTAATCTTTGCCATACATCTTCCTCCTTTTTCATGATCGATATCGATAGGTTATTTCTTTATACCTCGGTTTCGACCGGCATTTAACCGGTCGGGCAACCCTCCCTTAACGCTCAATGACGATGGTACCTGTCCGGGTGTACTCCACCATACCCAATTCGGACAGATGGGACAGAATCTTGTCCATTTCGTCCTTATCCGCCGTCACTTCCACAATTAAATAATCGCCGTCCAGCCATACAACTTTCCATTTGTAACTGTCAATATCTACAGCCAGTTTCGCCCGAAATTCATCGGAAATTTTGATTTTTGCCAGGGTCAGTTCCTTCTGGACGAACCGGTCAAGATTCACGACATCCACCTGAATCACATCGATCAGCTTGTTGAGGAGCTTTTCAATCCGGTTTAATGTCGCCGCATTGCCCCGCGTGGTCAGGATAATCTTGGATACCCGGTAATCCGCCGTGGCATTGACGCATAAACTCTCGATGTTGTAGCCTTTCCCACCGAGGGCGCCGGCGATACGGGCCAGCACGTCCGGTTCGTTTTTCACCAAAAGGGAAATAATATGTTCTTTTCTTTCCATGATTCCTTCCTTTTATATTAATAATATATCTTTGTTAGTCGCATTTCCGCCAGGGACACAGGGTCATTTCGTTGATTCCGGCGCCCGGCCGCACCATGGGGTAAACCCCTTCTTCCCGGTCAACATGAAAATCGATTAAAACCGGCCGAGGCGTAGCAATCGCCTGCTTGAGCATGGATTCCACCTCTGCTGCGGAGTCCGTCCGCAGGCCGACCCAGCCGTAGGCCTCCGCCAGCTTTACGAAATCAGGCTGATGGGTCATATCGGTCTGAGAGTAACGTTTCTCGTAGAAGAGTTCCTGCCATTGCCGCACCATGCCGAGAAAGCCATTGTTCAGAAGCACCACCTTCACCGGCAGGTTCTGCTGGACCGCCGTGGCCATTTCCTGGATGTTCATCTGGATGCTGCCGTCGCCGGCGATGTCAACCACCAGTTTGTCCGGCAGGGCGCACTGGGCGCCGATGGCCGCGGGCAGACCGTAGCCCATGGTCCCAAGTCCGCCTGAAGAGATAAAAGCATGAGGCCGGTCGAAGTGGTAAAATTGGGCCGTCCACATCTGGTTCTGCCCCACTTCCGTGGTGATGATCGCCTCGCCTTTCGTCAGTTCGTACAGCTTTTCAATGACATACTGGGGCTTGATCACCTTGTCCGTCTGCTCATAGCGCAGGGGTTCCTGCTGCTTCCAATCCTGAATCTGGTTCAGCCAGTCGCTGCGCTCCGCCGGATTGATGCTGTAGTGCCGTTCCTCGATCATTTTGTTCAGGTGTCCCAGAGCCCGTTTCGCGTCACTGACCAGGGCCAGATCAACGGCTACATTCTTCTCGATGGACGACTCATCCACATCGACATGAATAATCTTTGCGCCGCAGGCAAAACAGTCGAGCTTGCTGGTCACCCGGTCATCGCACCGGGCGCCGATGATGATCAGGAGGTCGGTATTGGTGACGGACATGTTGGCATAGTAGGTGCCGTGCATACCCACCATACCCAGCCACAGGGGATCTGTGCCCGGAAAAGCCCCCAGGCCCATGAGGGTGCCCGTGACGGGAATCTGCAATTTGCGGGCAAAAGCCGTGAGTTCCGTCGATGCGCCGCCCAGGACGATTCCCCCGCCAATCATCAGAACGGGCCGTTTCGCCTGGCGGATCATCTCCAGAATCTCGTCGTAGGTTTCCGGTGTCGGCTCGTAGGCGACATCCATTTTCCGGCGCTTGGGCGGCTCGGTATTGAACTCCGTTTCCGAAGCCATAACGTTCTTCGGCAGATCGACCAGGACCGGGCCGGGCCGTCCCGACCGGGCAATCCAGAATGCCTTCCGAATGGTCTCCGTCAGGTCATCAATGTTGCGGACGAGAAAATTGTGCTTCGTGCAGGGGCGGGTGATGCCGGTGATATCACACTCCTGGAACGCGTCGTTTCCGATCAGGTGGGTGGCGACCTGGCCGGTGAAGACCACCAGGGGGATCGAATCCATGTTGGCCGTGGCGACGCCGGTGACCGTATTGGTGGCACCCGGTCCCGATGTTACCAGACAGACACCGACCTTTCCGGAGGCCCGGGCATAACCGTCGGCAGCATGGACTGCTCCCTGCTCATGGCGAACCAGCACGTGCCGGATATCGGTTTTGTACAATTCATCATAAATATCGAGCACCGCTCCGCCAGGATAACCGAAGATGGTATCCACCTTTTCCTGCTTCAAAATTTCAAAAAGGATTTGCGTTCCCTTAAGTTTCACTGCCCTTCCTCCTCTGCTTTTGGATCATTTTTCATTTTTGGGTTCATCCCGAAAGAATCCGATGGATCGGGATTGATTTCAACTATGTTACTATTATTCTCACTGCCGTTGGTCTGTTCTCTCTGCATTACATAAATAAAAAACCGCTAAAATCCTTTAGCGGCCTTTTTTAGACAAAAAGCCGCGGTGCTTCTGGGGGACCGCGGCTTGGGTTTTAATATCTCTGTTTTTTATGACTTCCGAGCTGCAGTCCCCTTGGGTACGATAACTATGGCGACCGTGCTCAGAATCGCACCGTCTCCGGTGCTATTCTCTCGATTCTGCATGCGATTTTCCAAAAAAAATTTAATTGGGAGTGTTTCATACGACAGGAAAAAGGGATTGTCAACAACTTTTTAAACTTATCCGTTGTAACAAACCGAAATCAATAGAGAACAGTCCCGTTGCCGCGATAAATCCCCTCAGGCAGCAGGTCCGGACTTGAAAAAGCCCCGTTGTCGGGGGCGGCGCCGTCCAGAAAGGCCTCGAAAACCGCATTCCCTGCAGTCGGCTTGGCGGGTAAACCGGTATCGGGATCGATTTTCACGAAAACAATCCCCTCCGGCACGGGAAACACCTCCACCGGGTAAGTTTGAAGGGCTTTTTCCATGAAGTACAGCCAGATCGGCGCTGCGGCCCTGCCGCCGACCTCTTCTCTGCCGAGGGTCGCATCTTTATCAAAACCAACCCAAACCCCGGTTACCAGAGACGGGGTGAAGCCCATGAACCATGCATCCCGGTTATCGTTCGTGGTGCCCGTCTTCCCGGCCACGGGCCGGCCGATACTTTTCACGCGGTACCCCGTACCGCTTTCCACGACATCCTGCAGAATGTTCGTCGTGAGAAAGGCGATGCGCGGATCAATGACCTGTTCTTCCACAACCTGGGATTCCTCGAACACCTGCCCCGTCCGATCTACGATTTTCTTGATGAAATAAGGGGTGACCCTTTTTCCGCCGTTGGCCAGCACACCATAGGCCCGGACCATTTCCTGGAGGGTGACGCCGGAAGAACCCAAGGCAATGGAGAGGTTCTTGGCCAGCGGAGATGTAATCCCCATATTGGTTGCATAAGCGGTCGCATAGTCCACACCGATCTCCTGAAGCAGTTTCACGGTGATGACATTCCGGGAATGAACCAGGGCATACCGCAAGGTAATCGGCCCCATGAATTTACCGTCGAAGTTCTTCGGCTTCCAGAAACCGTCTTCCTGGGAAGGATCTTCAAAGACGATGGGGGAATCCACCAGGCGGGTCGCCGGTGTAAGACCCTTATCGAAAGCAGCCGTGTAGATGAGAGGTTTAAAGGCCGAGCCCGGTTGCCGGATGGACTGCGTCGTCCGGTTGAATTCACTCTTGGTATAATCCCGGCCGCCCACCATGGCCCGAATGGCGCCGGTCTTGACATCCATACACAAAAGCGCCCCCTGGACCGGTTCTTTTTTATAGTTCCCGCGGGCTTCGAGTTCCTTGAGGCCTCTCTCCAGGGCCTCATTGGCGCTTTTCTGCATTGGAATATTCAAGGTGGTATAGATTTCAAGGCCTTCCTTGTACAGGACATCGCTGCCGTATTTCGCCTGGACGTAACGCCTGACGTTCTCGATGAAATACGGTGCAATCTTTTCCTTGGGCCGGAAGGAACGCAGTTCGATGGGTGCCCGGAGAGCCGCGTCTTTCTGTTCGGCGGTAATATAGCCATCTTCGACCATCCTGTCGAGAACATAGCCTTGTCGCTCCCGGGCCTTGTCATAATGCAGGAAGGGCGAATAGGTCGTCGGCGCCTTGGGCAGCGCCGCCAGCATACTCGCCTCCGCCAGGGTCAGGTAGCGGGCGCTCTTGCCGAAATAGCCCTCGGCGGCCGCTTCGATCCCATAGGTGCCGTGGCCCAGATAGATATAATTCAGATAAAGGTTGAGGATCTCTTCTTTCGTCAGATAACGGTCTATCTTGTAGGCCAGAACGGCCTCCTTGATCTTCCGGATATACTTTCTCTCCGGGGACAGATAGAGCGACTTGGCAACCTGCTGGGTGATCGTGCTTCCCCCCTGGACGATTTTTCCCGCCTCCAGATTTTTATAGAAGGCCCGGGTGATACTCTGGAGATCCAACCCGCCGTGATGGAAAAATCGCGCATCCTCCGCCGCGACAAAGGCCAAAACGGCGTAGCGGGGAATATCGGAAACCTTGATGAGTTTACGGTCTTCGAGGAAAAACTCGTCAATCAGTTCGTTGTTATCGTCGTAGACACGCGTGGCAATGCTGGGTCGGAAATCTTTCAGGGCGGCAATACTCGGCAATTCCTGGAGGAGCACGTAATAGATGGCGCTGCTGCCGATCAGGACAAAAATCAGGAACAGAAAAAAGATGACCAGCAGTATCCGGATCAGCTTTGATTTCAGCCAGCCCCGACGAAGGGGCGTTTTGCGTTTGGACGGATTTTTACCGGCCATCGGTCTCGCTCTCCTCCGGAGCCGCCTCTTTTCTCTTGCGCCCTGCGATTTTGGAAACAACGATACTTACTTCGTAGAGCAGCATCAGGGGCACCGCCATGAGGATCTGGCTCAGGATATCCGGGGACGGCGTCAGAACCGCCGCGGCAATGAAAATAATGAGAATGGCATAACGCCTCTGCCGTGACAGCATGGTCGCGTTGACGATCCCCAACTTAGTCAGAAAGAACATGAAAACCGGCATTTCAAAGGATATTCCAAACGCCAGCAGGAACTTCATCGTAAGCCCGAGGTATTCCCGGAAAGACACCATGGGTTTCAGGACGTCCGTTGTGAAGGACACAAAAAATTTAAATGCCGGGGGCAGGGCGATGAAATATCCGAACAGGACTCCCCCGACAAACAAGAAGGTCGAGGAAAGGACAAAAGGAATAACGTATTTTCTCTCCCGGGCGTACAAACCGGGCGAGATGAATTTCCAAATCTGGTAAAGGGTAAAGGGACACGTTAAAAACAGGGATGCAAAAAAGGCGATCTTCATGTGGATGAAAAACGCTTCCGGCAGTCCCGTGTAGATAAGGCCTGTGTGCTCGGGAAGGACTTCCACCAGCGGCTTGGTAACGACCCGGAACGACCAGTCCTTGAACAGGTAGCAAACCCCGAACCCGAGGCCCACCACAATGAGGACCCGGACCAGCCGCTTGCGCAGCTCTTCCAGATGGGCGGTCAGGGGCAGTTTTTCTTCAACGGGGTTTTCCATCGGCAAACCTTGATCCCTTCTTTGACTCCATCCGGCCCCTCAGCCCTAGGAGGCGTCCCTTTTCATTGTGGACGACGGCGCCTTCTTGTCTTCGTTTTCCGATGGCGTAGGCGCGGCGGGATCGGTTTCGTCTTCCTGATCCTGCCCGTAAAGGAGGGAGTTTTTTACGTTCTCCACATCCTTTTTGATTTCATCGGCCTTGATGGTATCCTTCAGGCCGTCCGTCACGTCGCTCGCCGTTTTGCGAAACTCACTCAACCCTTTGCCCAGGGTTCGGGCGAGTTCCGGCAATTTTTTCGGTCCGACGACAAGCAGGGCCACGATACCGATTAAAATGGCTTCAGGCATGCCGATACCAAACATGTTGTCACTCCTTGGGCAGAATTCGGGGGAACTATATCGTCGGCCTCTTCTTTTTGTCAACGGATTTGTATCGGTCCGGCGAGGCGGAAATCTTTTGCTTTTCAGGGGGTTTTATGATAGACGCGAGGCGCGGTTAGCGTCCTGTTAAACGAGGAACAACCCGGCCCGAACATCAAGGAAAACACAGGCGATGTATCGTAAAACCGGAATCATCAAGGATCGTCGATTTCTCCGCCACGGGAGCGACCCCGCCCATCCGGAGTCTGCGGCTCGATTGCAGACTGTCTACAACATGCTGGAGACCCCCGAGATGGCGGGGCGATTCTTTGAAATTCCGACCCGTTTCGCTACCCATGAAGAGCTGGAAGGGATACACAGCCGCGCCTACATCGAGCGGATTGCACGGACCAGCGGTCAGTTTCACGTCTGCCTCGATCCCGACACGGACGCCACGGAAGACTCCTACGATGTCGCCCGCTTGGCGGCCGGAAGCCTGTGTCATGCCGTCGATCATGTTCTGGACGGTCGGCTGGACAGCGCCTTCGGCCTTGTCCGGCCGCCGGGGCACCATGCCGAGGCGGATCGCGCCGCCGGATTCTGCATCTTTAACAACGTGGCCATTGCCGCCCGCTATGCATTAAGCCAGGGTAGCGTCCGGAGGGTACTGATCGTCGACTGGGACGTTCACCACGGAAACGGCACCCAGCACAGCTTTTACGACGACGACCGGGTGCTGTATTTTTCGACTCATCAGTACCCCTTCTATCCCGGAACGGGGCATCTGCGTGAAACGGGACACGGCAAAGGGGCGGGTTACACCATCAACTGTCCCCTCGCCTACGGCGCCGACGACGGACTGTACGTCCGGATCTTCCGCAAGATTCTGGCGCCGGTGACCCGGCGCTTTAAGCCCGAACTGATTCTGGTTTCAGCCGGGTTTGACACCCACGGCGACGACCCTCTGGGAAGCATGCGTATGACCGCCCGGGGTTACGCGGCCCTGACGCGCATCCTGATGCACGAGGCCGACGCCTGCTGCGGGGGAAAAATCCTTCTGACCCTGGAGGGGGGATACAACCTAGCCGCCCTGGCGTCGTCGATACAGGCGGTTCTCCGGGAACTTAGGGATGAAACCTGCCTGACCGATCAAGATTTGGACCGGATCGATGCATCCTGCCGCAGTGATCAAATCGCCAAAATCGATCAGGTCATCGCCCAGATCAGGCCGTTTTGGCCTGAAATATGATTTTATCATTCGCTTAATGACCTAAAGTGGATTACCCGGTGCACACGTCAGGGAACACAGGGAAGAGAAAGGAAAGGACTTTGAAGATCAGCAAAGAAGAAGTCGAGTACGTGGCCCATCTGGCACGTCTGGAATTCGACGCAGAGGAGGTGGAAAAATTTACCCTCCAACTGGACAAGATTCTGTCTTATATTGATAAGTTAAATCAGGCCGACACGACCGGCATGGAGCCGATGACCCATGCTATCCCCACGGCCAACGCCTTCCGTGAAGACGTTGTGGCACCATCGCTGTCCAATGAAGCCGCTGTGGCCAACGGCCCGGAAATCCGAGGCGGCAGCTTCCGCGTACCGAAAGTAATCGAATAAATTGAGGATTTTATGGAATTGAATCAACTGACCATTCACGCATTACGGGATAAACTGCGCGCCCGTGAAACGACAGCGGTCGCTGCCGCCGAATCCGTCTTTGACCGGATCGACGCGGTGGAGGGAAAAGTTCACGCCTACATCTCTCTGATGCGGGACGAGGCGCTGAAAACGGCAGAGGACGCGGACCGGCGCATTCAAAACGGCGATCAGGGAGACCTCTGCGGCATTCCGGTCGCCCTGAAGGATATTCTGTGCACCCAGGGTTTTAAGACGACCTGCGGGTCCCGCATTCTGCATAATTTCATTCCCCCTTACGACGCAACCGTCGTGGCGGCCCTGAAGCAGGTCGGGGCCGTCTTTGTCGGGAAGGCCAACATGGATGAATTCGCCATGGGGTCCTCGACGGAAACCTCCTGGTTTGGCGTGACCCGCAACCCCTGGGATCTGGATCGAATTCCCGGCGGCTCCAGCGGCGGTTCCGCCGCGGCCGTGGCAGCCGACGAATGCATCGCTTCCCTCGGGACGGACACGGGCGGTTCGATCCGCCAGCCCGCCTCCCTGTGCGGCGTTGTCGGCATGAAGCCGACTTACGGCCGGGTGTCCCGCTTCGGCCTCATCGCCTTCGCCTCGTCGCTCGACCAGATCGGCCCCTTCACCAAGGACGTCGAAGACTGCGCCATTATGATGAACGCCATCTGCGCCTATGACCCGAAAGACTCGACCTCGGTGAAAGCCGACGTGCCGGATTATAAATCTTTTCTCAACCGCGATGTCGCCGGGTGGACCGTCGGCATTCCCCGGGAGTATTTTCAGGCGGGTATCGACCCGGAAGTCCTGACGGCGGTGAAAAAAGCGATTGCCGTGATCGAGGCAGCCGGCGCCAGGTGCGTCGAGGTGACGCTCCCCCATACGGACTATTGCGTTGCCGTCTATTACATTGTCGCCACCGCCGAAGCCAGTTCGAATCTCGCCCGCTACGATGGCGTCAAGTACGGTTACCGGGCGGAAAACGCCCGGGATCTCCTGGAGATGTACAAAAAGACACGGTCCGAGGGCTTCGGGGCGGAGGTCAAGCGCCGGATCATGCTGGGCACCTACGCCCTCTCCTCCGGTTACTACGACGCCTACTACAAGAAAGCCTCTCAGGTCCGAGGCCGGGTCAAGGAAGATTTCGACAACGCCTTCCGGCAGTGCGATGTTATCCTGACCCCGACTTCGCCGACGCCGGCTTTTAGGCTTGGGGAAAAGACCGATGACCCCCTTCAGATGTATCTGTCTGATATCTATACCATATCCGCCAATCTCGCCGGCATCCCCGGCTTATCCGTTCCCTGCGGCTTCAGCGCCCAGGGGCTGCCGATCGGCGTTCAGTTTCTGGCCGGGCACTTCGCGGAGGGGAAACTCCTCCAGATCGCCCATGCCTATGAGCAACGCGCCGCGACCGAAAAAAGGAGGCCTGCACTGTAATGCACTATGAACCGGTGATCGGGCTGGAGGTCCACGCCCAGCTTTTAACGAACTCAAAAATATTCTGCGGCTGCTCCGCCGAATTCGGCGCCGCGCCGAACAGCCACACCTGCCCGGTCTGCCTGGGCATGCCCGGTGTGCTCCCGGTGCTGAACAAAACCGTCGTGGAATTCGCCATGAAGATGGCCCTGGCGACCCACTGCCGGATCAATTTCATGAGCAATTTCGCCCGGAAGAACTACTTCTACCCCGACCTCCCCAAAGGCTATCAGATTTCCCAGTACGCCCTCCCCCTGGCCGAACACGGCTATGTGGACGTCGAAACCGAGGCGGGGAAAAAGCGCATCGGACTCACCCGGATACATATGGAGGAGGATGCCGGAAAACTTGTCCATGACGAACACCTGCCGTCGAGCTACGTGGACCTCAACCGCACCGGGGTGCCCCTGATCGAAATCGTCGGCGAACCGGACATCCGTAGCGCCGAAGAAGCCGCCGCTTATCTGCGCCGTCTCCATGAGACCCTCGTCTACCTGGAAATCTGCGACGGCAATATGGAGGAAGGCAGCTTCCGCTGCGACGCCAACGTGTCCCTGCGGCCGGTGGGTCAGGAGACCTTCGGCACCCGGACGGAACTCAAAAACATGAATTCTTTCCGCAATGTACAGCGGGCATTGGAATACGAAATCAAACGTCAGGAATACATCCTGGAAAGCGGCGGGGAAATCGTCCAGGAGACGCGCCTGTGGGATGATACCCAGGGCTTAACGCTCCCCATGCGGAGCAAGGAAGAGGCCCACGACTACCGCTATTTCCCCGATCCCGATCTGGTGGAGATCCATGTGGACGACGCCTGGATCAAAGACGTGGAAAGCACGCTCCCCGAACTGCCGCTTGAGAAACGCGAACGGTTTATCCGTGAATACGAAATCCCGGCCTATGATGCCGGGGTCCTCACGGCCAGCAAACCCCTGGCGGAGTACTACGAAGCCGTCGTGAAGGTCTGCGGCAAACCCAAGCCCGCCGCCAACTGGGTCATGGGAGATCTCCTGCGCTTCCTCAATGAAGACAAGGCGGACATCCGGACCTGCCCCGTTTCCGCCGAAGCCCTGGGCGACATGATCCGCCTCATCGAAGAGGGCACGATCAGCGGCAAGATGGCCAAGGATCTGATCCAGGAGATGTACAAGACGGGGAAACCGCCCCGGGCTATCATCGAAGAAAAGGGTATGGTCCAGATCACCGATGAGGGGGCGCTCGCCCAGGTGATCGATGAAATCATCGCCGCCAACCCGAACCAGTTGGTCCAATATCGAAGCGGAAAAGACAAGCTTTTCGGGTACTTCGTCGGCCAGACGATGAAGGCGACCCAGGGAAAAGCCAACCCGCAGTTGATCAACGAGCTTCTGAAGAAGAAACTGGATCAGTCATGATCAGAACCATCGCCTGGCAGGACAACACGGTCGTCATGATCGACCAGAAACGCCTGCCTCTGGAGGAATGTTACCTGACCTGCCATACCCACCGGCAGGTCATCGCAGCGATCAACGACCTGACCATTCGGGGCGCCCCGGCCATCGGCATCGCCGCCGCCATGGGCATCGCCCTCGGCATGTTGCAGGCGCCGGATACGAACCCTGCTGTTTTCCGTGAAACGTTTGACGCATTATGCCGCGATTTCCAGGCCAGCCGACCCACGGCCCACAATCTCTTCTGGGCCGTCGAGCGGATGAAGGCGCTATTTGATCGTATTTCTCATTCCGATGCACCCTTCGACGCTGAAGCATTCAGACAGACCCTGGTCTACGAGGCCGGGAAAATTTTGGAGGAGGACATTGCCTGCAACCGGAAAATCGGCGCCTTCGGCGCAGAATTGATCCGGGACGGGGATGCGATTCTCACCCACTGCAATGCCGGGGCGCTGGCCACCGGAGGCTACGGCACGGCCCTGGGCGTCATCCGGGCGGCGTGGGAACAAGGCAAAAAGATTCAGGTTTTCGTCGATGAAACCCGGCCGGTCCTCCAGGGGGCGCGGCTTACGGCCTGGGAGCTGATGCGGGAGCAGATTCCGGCAACGCTCATTACGGACAACATGGCTGGTTTTCTCATGTCCCGGGGAAAAATCGCGAAGATCATCACGGGCGCGGACCGTATCGCCAGAAACGGTGACGCGGCCAACAAGATCGGCACCTATACTTTGGCGGTCCTGGCGAAGGAACACGGGATTCCTTTTTTCATTGCTGCGCCGTCGTCGACGGTTGATCCGGCCACGCCGGACGGCCATGCCATCCCCATCGAAGAAAGGAATCCAGACGAGGTCACCGCCTGGGGCGGATGCCGGGTGGCCCCGGAAGGCGTCCCGGTGTTCAACCCCGCTTTCGATGTGACCCCGGCCCGTTACATAACGGCCATCATTACAGAGGCAGGCGTTGCCCGCCCGCCCTATGATTTTGCTGCACGAGTTAAGCGATAACGTGACGAAACGATGTTCTGTCGAACAAAGGTGTGACCTCTAAACTCTTTGAGGCCCCCCAAAGGATGTCATTCCGGGCAAGCATAGCGCGACCCGGGAGACTGTGTCATAATTACAAAAATGGTCATTTCGAGCGAATGCGAGAAATCTTAACCCCCAAAACAACAAAACCTAAAGATTTCTCCCTGTGGTCAAATGACAATAATGCGAATAAAAACAAAGGAAACTCAATATATGTCCAAACTACTTTTATTTGACTTCGACGGCGTTATCGTCGATTCGCTATCCTTATATGAAAGGACCGTCAAAACCTGTCTGGAAAAAATCGGTAATCCCATAGTCCAAACCCGGGACGATTTTCTCGATCTGTTCGAGGACAACTTCTATGAAGGAATCGTCAAGAAGGGGGTGGATCTGCAGGAATTCATGGCGGCATCCAAAGATATTCTCAATGATATTCAATATGAACAACTGGAACCCCACCGGTTTCTGTTTCCTATCCTGGAGGCTCTGCACCGGGACCATTTTCTGGCGATCATCTCTTCCAACACCTCCGGCATCATCCGGAAAGCCCTGGAAGCCTATCATATCGATGGTTATTTCCAGGAAATTCTCGGGTCGGACACAGCCTACAGCAAACAGGAGAAAATCAATCTCGTGATGTATCTATTCGGAATCGCACAGGATCAGATCTACTATATCGGCGACACGGCGGGCGACATCAGGGAGGCCCGGAATGCCGGCGTGCACGCCGTGGCCGTAACCTGGGGCTGGCATCCCCGGGAGCGGATCATGGCCGCCCACCCCGATTTCATGGCCGCCCACCCCGAGGATCTCCTCGCCTATCTGGAGAAAATGGCCGATGAATCGTTCGGTTTTCACATTCGTTGACCCCGACCGCTGCAACGGCTGCGGCCTCTGTGTGGAAATCTGTCCGTCGGACACCCTGTCCATGGTCGATGGGAAAGCCGTCGTCGCGGGAGAGCACTCCCTGTCCTGTGGCCAGTGCGCCGCTGTCTGTCCCGTCGGGGCAATCACCGTCACCAGTCTTGACCCGAACGCCCACGTCTTTGAAACCTTTCAGCTAAATACGACCTGGCTGCCCTGGGGAGAAACGGATCCGGGGGAATTGGTCCGGCTCATGGCCTCCCGCCGCTCCTGCCGACGCTACACCGACCGGCCCGTCGCCTTGGAGATCCTACGGGATCTCGTTAAGATCGGCGTGACCGCACCCTCCGGTACAAACAGCCAGCTCTGGACCTTTACTCTGGTTCCGAATCGTAATGAGATGATCGCCCTCGGCGAACAGATCGGGAATTTCTACCACCGGTTGAACCGGATTTCCGAGCGGGCCTGGCTGCGAACCCTCCTCAAGTGGTGCGGCAAGCCGGAACTGGATTTTTATTACCGGAACTATCACGACCGCATTGCCGACGCCCTGGAAGAATGGCGGCGGGACGGGCGGGACCGGGTGTTTCACGGCGCCCCTTCTGGAATCGTCGTAAGCTCCCTCCCCGGCGCATCCTGCCCGGCGGAGGACGCCCTTCTGGCCACCCAGAACATCCTCCTGGGGGCCCATGCCCTGGGGCTGGGGACGTGCCTGATCGGCTTTGCCGTCGAGGCCATCAAAAGAGAACCCGCTATTCAACATTTTCTGGAAATCCCCCAAGAGGAAGCCGTTTACAGCGTCATCGCCATCGGCTACCCGGCGGTCCAATACCACACTGTCACGGGAAGAAAAGATACAGTCATTCGTATGTTAAAAACGATCTTATGAATTTGGGTATAAGGTATGGTAAATGAAACTATGACCTCCATCCACTAAATACAAGGAATTTAATGGACATTCATATCCTTATCCTCATACCGCTCGTACAGATCTGATGGCGGGCCGGTTACTTCAATGATCTTCTCGCCGATGAGATGGATCTTCGGCATGGCATCGAAAACGGAATACCAGATCCCCAGCGGGGCTTTATCGGGACCGTACAGGATATAGCCCTTCAGGGATTGGCCCAGGCGCAGGGTCCGGTTTCTCATGTCTTCCAGAATTTTTCCGTATGCCCCGGATTTCGAGTCGATTTTCTGCCAGAGGCGTTCTTCCAGAATATAGTCCTGTTTCACACCCAGAATCGCCGTCGGGCCCGATTCGGGGCCGGAGTAGTAGTACTTATACAGCGGGGATGGTTCCCCCGACTCGAACAGGCGGGTTGTGTCCGTGTCGGGAATATAAGACCCGTAGTTCTGGAGCGTACCCTTACAGCTGAAAAGCAGTACCCATGCTGCAACAATGATCCAAAACAGACCGATTTCCCCAGCTTTCTTCACCGGACTACACCAATTCTTTCAAGGTTTCGGGCAAAACTGGTTCAGCCTTACCGGATTCAACAACCCTGATCACCACATCGTCGTTTTCGATATCCGCCACCGCCAAGCCGCCGGATTTCAGCTTGCCGAAGAGGACCTCGTCCACGAAGAATTTCTTGATCTTGTCCTGAATCAGGCGTCCGATTTCCCGGGCGCCGAATTCATGGGAATAACCTTTCTTCGCCAGCCACGCGGAACAGGCTTCCGTCACATCGAGCCGGACAAGCTTTTCTTCAAGCTGACAACGGAAATCATCGATGGCCTTGTTGACGATCCGGAGGATTTCCGTATCGGTCAACCCGTTGAAGTTGACCACACCATCCAGACGGTTCCGAAATTCAGGCGAGAATATTCGCTCCACGGCATCAAAAACGGCCTTGCGATCGACGGGCTTTCCTTCGAACCCGATAATTTGACGCCCGATTTCCCGGGCGCCCGCATTGGAAGTCATTAAAATAATGACGTTTCTGAAGTCTGCCTTTTTGCCGGTGTTGTCCGTCAGGGTTGCGTAGTCCATAACCTGAAGCAGGGCATTGAAGATATCCTCATGGGCCTTTTCGATCTCGTCAAGCAACAGGACCGCATAAGGCGTTTTCCGGATCGCCTCCGTCAAAAGGCCGCCTTCTTCATAACCAACATAACCCGGAGGGGCTCCCACCAGCTTGGCCACGGAATGCTTCTCCTGATACTCGCCCATATCGTAGCGGTGCAGGGGAATCCCCATCAGGTCCGCGAGTTGTCTCGCCAGTTCGGTCTTTCCAACGCCGGTCGGCCCGACAAACAGAAGCGACGCAATGGGTTTCTGAGGTTCGCGGAAACCGGCTCGGGACCGCTTGATCGCATCCACGACCTTTTCGACGGCCTCATCCTGTCCGAAGATACGCGATTTGAGATCGGATTCCAGATTGAGGAGCTTTTCGACATCAGACGAAGAAACATTTTTCTCCGGGATGCGCGCCATCTTTGCCACCACCGCTTCGATTTCCTCGCGGCTGATCAGACAGAACTCGTCGTCGTTGCCGCGCCGCATGGATGCCAGGGCTCCCGCCTCGTCGATGACGTCGATGGCCTTGTCGGGCAAACGACGGTCGTTGATATAGCGGCTGGAAAGTTCCGCCGCCGCCTGGAAGGCGTCTTCGGTGTAGACGACATGATGATAGGTTTCGTACTTGTCGCGCAATCCGTGCAGAATATCACCGGTTTGACCGACTGTCGGTTCGGGAATTTCGATTTTCTGGAACCGCCGGGACAGGGCGCCGTCCTTTTCGAAATACTTGCGGTATTCGTCGTACGTCGTCGAACCGATGCAGCGGAGTTTTCCCACCGACAGGGCGGGCTTCAGAATGTTGGACGCATCCATGGAACCGCCGGAAACCGCCCCGGCGCCGACGATATTGTGAATCTCGTCGATGAAGAGAATGACCTTCTTCTGCTTTTGCAGTTCCGCAAGGACCCGCTTCATCCGCTCCTCGAAATCGCCGCGGTAGCGCGTGCCGGCCAGCATGGCCCCCATATCGAGGGCGTAGATCTTCGAACCCATCAGCTTTTTAGGGACTTTACCCTGTGCGACCAGTTGAGCCAGACCTTCCGTAATCGCCGTTTTCCCGACACCGGGATCGCCTACATGGATGGGATTGTTTTTCAGACGCCGACAGAGAACCTGCAGGGTTCGCTCAAGGATCTCTTCGCGGCCGATCACGGGATCAAGTTCCCCTTTCGAGGCCTTCTCCGTCAACTCCGTCGTAAAAGAAGCAAGGAGCTTGCTCGGATTCTCTCCGGCCTCTCTATCCATATGCCCGGATTCGTCGCCGCCCTCACCCTCATCCCGCTGCTCATTTTCCGCTGTCGCAATGGGAAAAACCGAAACACCATGGGAGATGTAATTGAGGAGAATGAGTTTCGTCATGCCTTCCTTGCGGAGATAGAAGGCGGCATAGGATTCCTTTTCGTCAAACAGGGAGACCATGACGTCGCCTAACTCCAGAACTTCTTTCTGGGAAGACGTCGAATGCCATACGGCGCGCTCCAGAATGTTCTGAAAACCGGCCGACTGGACCACTTTCCGGTCGCCGACCGCAACCTGTGTCTCCTGCAGGTGACGGTCAAGGAGACTCTTCAGATGCTGCGGATCGCCGCCGCAGTTCTCGATGATCTCGACGCCCTCCTCGAAGAAAAGCGCCGCGTACAGGAGATGCTCCGGCGTGATATATTCATGGTGCCTGATATTGGCTTCCGCATATGCGGCCATGATAATTTGATTCAATGTTTCACTGATTTTCATGAGTTAATCCTATTCTTCCTCCATGGTGCAGCGCAGGGGAAATTCCCGCATCTTCGCCATCGTCTGCACACGGTTGACCTTGGTCACCGCAATATCATATGTATAGATGCCGCAAACGCCCCGCCCCCTCCGATGCACATCCAACATGATTTTTGTTGCCTCCACCGCCGGTTTATGAAACACTTTTACCAAGACATCGACGACAAAATCCATGGTTGTGTAATGGTCATTGAGAAGAATAACCCTGTACAGTTTCGGTTCCCGCAGTTCGGTTTGATCCTCCGTGTCTCCGAACAGACCGGGCTCCCATTCTTGGTCCGGACGCTCTGGCATAACTTTATCAAGTCTTTTGCACGTTTATCATGCATGTTTTTTTTACAATATATGACGCGGCGGGTCACGTGTCAATGAAATGCACGGAAACGGTTCTTTTTCCGTTCAGAACAGTTCGAACCGTGTGAATCAATCAATTCGGAGCACGATCCCTCATGGAGACATTCATTCTGGCTGCGGTCAGCCTGACCATCGCCGTGTCGCTCATCATCACCCGGCATAAAGATGCCGTCATGCGCGCCTTTGCCATGCTCTGTCTGGCGCTTTTTTTTAACCGCGCCGGGGTTTTCTTCTTCGCAACCCTGCATCAGCCCTTTTGGCAAATTCCGGAATATGGAGGGCTTCTGGCCTTGCCTCCTTTGGCTCTCCTGTTTATGCGCACCTTGACCCGGAGCAAACTGGTCATACGGCGACGGGACATCGTTCTGACGGCCGGGTTCAGTGTGGTCATGGCCGTTCTCTTGTTTTCACCCGTTCATGCCTGGCCCTCTTTTCATTTCCTGACTTATCTTTACCCCCTGCTGATCATCGGCGGCGCGTTCCTTTCCCTTCTGCTGTTCATTTATCGCAAGCGGCCCGGCGCGGAGAGGACAAGGATGATGTACCTGGCCATCGCCTGCGTCGTGGCGGTCTTGCTCTGTACGTTCGATCTTTTCTCCTATTTCGGACTGCCTCTGCCGGCACTTTCCAATATTATCATCGCTGCCCTGATCTATTTTATCCTTCTGATCATTGCCTACCCTCACCTGACCCGGCTGTATGAACTGCTGGCGAAGTCACTGATGATTTTTATTCTTACAACTTTCGCCACCATTGTTTTTTATTTTGTTCTCGGCCTGTTTGGAGAAAATATTCGCCTGCCCTTTACTCTTGTGTTGAGCGCTTCCTTTTTAATCGTCATTTCCGTTACACCCCTGAAGATCATCGTGAAGCGAATTTTTGCTTACTTCTATCCTGAAAGCACTGATGTGTTTCAATCTCTTTATGCTTTTGATGAAAAGCTGGAACGGGAAAAGACCCTCCTGCTGGAAGAAATGGCCCCCGTTTTGGCCCACGAAATCCGGAACCCCTTGGGATCGATTAAAGGCGCGGCTCAGTTCCTGAACAGCGACACCGAGTCCGAGGAACACAAGAAGCTTTTAAACGTCATCATTGAAGAGGTAAACCGGCTGAACCGGGTCGTATCGCAGTTTCTCAACTACGCGAAACCCTATCACATTGAACCCCGCCCCGAGGATATCAACCGGATCATCCAAAAAATCATTTCGATTATCCAGGCCGATAAGGCGGCCGGCGATGTGATTCTTGAAGCGGACCTGCATCCGGACTTGCCGTCGATTCCGGCTGACGCTGAGCAGCTCATTCAGGTGATCCTGAACATCGCCTACAATGCCGTGGAGGCCATGGGCGGCAAGGGCGTTCTCTCATTCCGGACGTCCAGAATCGAAAATGAGGAAGAAACCGCCGTGGGCATTTATATCCGCGACACAGGTCCGGGCATCGCCAAAAAAGATCTGAAACAGATTTTCAAGCCCTTTTTCACGACCAAGGAACGGGGCGTCGGTCTGGGGCTTTCCATCTGTCAGCGTATCATCAAGGATCACGGCGGTTATATCCGGGTCAAATCCATCCCCGGCAAGGGCACGATCTTTTTTATCCGTCTGGGCGCCGCGCAAAACTGAAACGGTTCACCTTGACATCAACCCGCTAACATAATAGAAACGAACCCATGAATCGCATTCTGATAGTCGACGATGAACTGAATATGCGGCTGGTATTGAAGGCAATGCTGACCAAAGAAGGCTATGAGGTTTTCCTGGCTGAAGACGGTCTCGCCGCCCTAGGCGTCCTGAAGAACAATGAAATTTCGGCCATTGTCACGGATCTCAAGATGCCGCGGCTCGACGGCATGGGATTGCTGGAGCGCGTTGCAAAGGAATATCCCTCCATCCCGGTCATCATCATCACCGCCTATTCATC
>Ga0116141_10001198_pt1 | contig 21930 bp, 21 predicted proteins | sample AD_UKC097_MetaG_FD_89744 | JGI IMG/M metagenome (GOLD analysis project Ga0116141, IMG submission 89744) | Active sludge microbial communities of municipal wastewater-treating anaerobic digesters from USA - AD_UKC097_MetaG | ecosystem: Engineered > Bioreactor > Anaerobic > Digestate | place: USA...
AAGGACAAACGGAAGCTAAGCGAACTAAACCGCAAGGTTTCAGAGATTACCCAGGCAAATCTTCGCCAGCAGATGAATCCTCATTTTATTTTCAACACACTTAACTCTATACAGTATTACATGTACCAGCACGATAAGATTGCCACCAATAACTATCTTACAAAATTCTCAACCCTGATGCGCAAGGTGCTTGATAATTCAAGAAATACCTCGGTCCCGCTTAGTGATGAGCTTAGTGCGGTAAATCTTTATCTGGAACTTGAAAAACTGAGGTTCAGGGACAAGTTTGAATATTCTATCACCATTGATGATGAGATCGATCCACTGATGCACAAGATACCTACAATGCTTATACAGCCTTATGTTGAGAACTCGATAAATCACGGGCTTATTCCCGGAGAAGGGAAAGGATTGGTAAGCATTGACCTTAAACTCATGGATGGTTTTATCTTATGTACCATAGAGGATAATGGAATAGGAAGGGATGCCTCAAGGGAGATGAACAAGAAAAGAGGGGAAAACCATAACTCGCTTGGAACCCAGATCACTGCTTCACGTCTCGATCTTGTGAACGAACTCTATGGGTCGGATCTGAAGATCGTGTATACCGATCTGAAAAATGAAAAAAATGAACCACAGGGCACGAAGGTTGAAATTCATATACCAATAATAAAATGACCAGGAAACTGAGAACCGTTATAGTTGACGATGAACACGATGCCGTAGAGTTCATTGCATCAATTATCGGGGAATATTGTCCCTCACTCGAAGTTGTTGGTAAGGCCCATAACGTTTTTCAGGGGATCTCGGAGATCGAAGCCCGGAAACCCGATCTTCTCTTTCTTGATGTCGAGATGCCCAATGGTACGGGTTTTGACCTACTGGCACAGTTTCCTGAAAAGAGCTTTGATGTGATATTCATAACTGCGTTCAATCATTATGCAATCAAGGCAATCAAGTTCAGTGCAGTAGATTATATTTTGAAACCTATAAACATAAACGAGTTTATTGAGGCTGTAGAGCGGGCGTCAAAAAAAAGACAGGAAAGACATTCCCATAGCAATGAAAATCTGAAGGTCCTTATGGAAAACATAAGGACAGCCTCGCCTACCAGACTGGCCATACCTGTATCTGATGGAATGGAGTATCTCAATCCGAAAGACATCATCAGGATTGAGGCTGACAGGAGTTATTCCTGGTTCTTTGTAACCGGAAACCGTAAGATGCTTGTGTCAAAGCATCTGAAAGAGTTTCAGGAGCTTCTTGGAGACAGGTACTTCTTTCGTCCCCATAACTCACACCTTGTCAATCTGAAATATGTTAGGAAGTTTCTGAGGAAGGAGGGAGGCTATATTGAAATGTCGGATGGAGCCGTTATTCCCGTTTCCAGAAACAGGAAGGATCTTTTCCTTTCGCAGATGGCTAAATTCAAAGGGTAATTCGGGATGTATATTTTACAGGCAAAAGGGGCATGCGACTGCATGCCCCTTTTTGTTAAACAAAAACCTAAAACCAGTTTTGGCCGGGCGGCCTGATGAAGATCCTACCTCAAAGCAATTGCTTCAGTCGGATTGTTGAGAAGCATAGGGAAATATGCGGCTATGAGCTGTGTCGACTCAAGCTCGCTTCTTTTCCCGTGTACGATAAGTTTCTGATGGAAATACTCGGCTTTGTTAAGATCTGTCTCAGATGTTTTGTAACCATCTTTCTCAAAAGCCTTGTCCAGCTTTTCCACCCCGAAATAGTCTCCGTTACAGACGTACTGAACCGAAAGTTTATCAGAGACAACAACATACTTCCTGCAGTTCCGGTCCTCAGTGCAGACTGCCACTGTAACCTTCATCGGGGAATTTTCGTAGCTGATAACATATGAACGGCAGTCCTCTCCCATAATGGGAAGGGGGTTATCAGCCTTTTCAATTTTGTAATCACCCAGGGATGTAAAGGTTTTTCCTTCGGCGATAACTTTCCCTGCAAACGATGCAGTACATATTCCTGTAAGAAGTACTGCTGCTAATAACATCCTTTTCATGGCTTAAAGAATTAATTGATAATTTGTAATTTATTGCTAGTTTCTGTCCAAACTTCTTGTCCTTACTGAGGTATGGATTGTTTCCAGTCTCGAAACGAAATTATTCCATAAAGGAAGACGATAAAACACCCGGTTAACGGTTGGCATGTCTCATCTAACGGATGACATCCTGACGGGAAAAAGCTTATAAAAGTTGTTGTTTGCAGTCATCATCAGGGATTGAAAATTCATGGTTATTAACTTGTCATTCCCGCAATATATTGGGATGACCCGGCGTTTATAGCTTAGAAAACCTTCAATAACATGAGAAGCAGGAAGAGCCAGTCATCAAAAACAACGAAATTTGTCCGTGTCGATAACGCCACATGGATAGAAGCTGATATCTGGGTCCCTGATGAAGTTGCCAGGATTCAGTTCCTGCAAAAGGTCCAGCTTACAAAGCCGGGGCCTTATCTGGGCCACATAAAAAGCGACAACCTTGAAGTAAGAGGTTGAGAGTAAACCTGTTAAAATTTTGCCAAAAAAAGAGGGTGCCTGAAAAGGACACCCTTTTTTGTTAGTCGGGGTGATCTGACTCGAACAGACGACCCCTTGCACCCCATGCAAGTGCGCTAGCCAACTGCGCCACACCCCGATTATTTTATAGTTCCTTCACTCTGACCAGCCGACCCTGGCGCTTCAGGCGCCATGCGCTAGTCCCGATCCCGTTTCCTCGGGATCGAGGATCCTCGTCATGCGTTGCATGACGGGACCAACTGCGCCACACCCCGGATTAATTACAGCTTTTGCCGGAATTCTGTCAGGAAGCCTGTAAAATCCCTGCAAAATTAATCAAGAAATCCAAACTGAAAAATTTTATGCCAACAACATAGGTAAAAAATCGGCAATTTGTAATCTCAGCAGGAATCCCTGACCGGGATTATTCTTAGCTTTATAACAGATTACCTAACCAGAAAAAATATTTCCGACATGAGACAGTTATGTTTGCTTTTATTTATCATTTTGTGTATTTCGTGCACCGAACGGGAAAAGGTCAATGTCCTTCAAGTACCGGGCTATGACAGATATTGCAGAGTCGATCCTGAAGGAGAAAGTGTTATCCCCAACGGAAGAATAGTAAAACCGGCAGGCACCTTTATCAGGATTGCTCCTGATCCTTTTGGCCTTACTCTGTCGCCTGACGGCTCAATAGCCCTGGCCGTCCATAATAATGCACTAACGCTCATCGGGACAGGGGCACTTGAAGCCAGGAGGGAGAACTCACCTTTCCAGGGCAAGGGATCCTACATGGGCGCTGCAATCACAAATGACAACAGTATTGCTTATCTGAGCGGCGGGGATAACGGTGACGTAATAGTTCTTGACCTTTCTTCAATGAAGATTATCAGGAGGATTAGTCTTAACGGTAACTATGGAGGACAATCCTACGAGGGAAGCTTTACGGGCGACATTAAGCTTTCGGACGACGGAACAAAACTTTATGCACTTGATCAGTTCAATTTCAGGCTGGCGACAATAGATCTGAAGAGCAGCAAGGTTACATCCGTCGCTCCGGTCGGACGATTTCCCCTGGGCCTGGAAATTTCACATGACGGCAGCTATGCCTATGTTGCAAATACAGGTGTTTTTGATTATCCTCTTGCCCCCGGACTCACCGCAGACAACATCGAAGAAGCGGGTCTTGATTTTCCTCCTTACGGTTTTCCATCAGAAGAAGCAGTCAATGGAGTTGAGATCGAAGGAAGATATATTCCCGGTCTTGGTACTACTGGTGTCCCTGAAGCAGTATCTGTGTGGACCATAGACCTTGAGAGTAGCGAGGTAGTTGCGATGGAAAAAACAGGATTCAGGATGGGAGCTATGGTGGAGGGGCTCGAAATTGTTGGAGGTTCAAGTCCCAACTCAGTTGCTGCAGGCCGGAACAAGGTATATGTCACTAATGCAACCAACGATAATATTTCAGTTCTCGATCCCTTTTCAGGGAAGGTGACCGACACCATAAAACTCAATATTGACAAAAGGATAGATCAATACAGGGGAATGATACCCTTCGGAATAACACTCAGCAATGATGAAAAACGCCTGTATGTTGCCCTGAGCGGACTTAACAGTATCGCGGTTGTAGATACTGAAAGCGGATCGGTTGCAGGATATATCCCAACGGGGTGGTTTCCAACCAAGGTGGAGATCTCTCCCGACGACCTTACCCTGTATGTTGTTACCGCGCGTGGTCTCGGCTCCGGTCCTAACGGAGGAAAAAATTTTACACTCACCGAAGCCGGAACTTACGTGGGCGATATTATGCTTGGGACCTTTGAAAGAATTGACCTGGCATCGACTGATCTTGAATTTGAAACAAAACGGGTGATCTCCAACACTTTCGTGGAAACTGGAATAGAGGATGACGGGAAAAATCCGCTGCCGCCGGTTCCCGGGTTGAGAAAAAGCCCTGTAAAGCACATTGTATATATAACAAAGGAAAACAGAACCTTCGATGAGGTGTTTGGTGAGCTGGAAAATGCTGAGGGTGATCCTTCACTGGCCAGGTATGGAACTGAGGTCAGGGTTGTTTCTAAGGACAATACAAGGATTGTGACTGATGTGAATGTTATGCCTAATCACCAGAAGCTGGCAGGGGAGTTTGCAGTAAGCGATAATTTCTATTGTGATTCTGATGCTTCTGTCCACGGTCACAGATGGATGGTGGGGACTTATCCGAATGAGTGGGTTGAGATAAACAGCTCCATGAAAATGACCCGTGATCTCATGAGCGCTGCTCCGGGAAGGAAGTATGTTGCAGGATCGTCAGGGGCTGTCTATCCGGAAGATTATAATGAAGCAGGAGGCATGTGGGAACATCTTTCAAGACATGGTATCGAATTCTTCAACTTCGGTCAGGGATTTGAATTCTCCGGATCGGTTGAGGAACAATGGCACAAGTACACAGGGGTGAAGATGGGAGTGATGTTTCCAATGCCGAAACCGTTATTTGACAGGACATCAAGGAAGTATGCTACTTACAATACAAGTGTTCCCGACCAGTTCAGAATAGATATGTTTGAAGAGGAGCTTGAGGAAAAATGGCTTTCGGGAAAAGAGGAATTTCCCGCGGTAATAACAATGATAATTCCAAACGACCACGGATCGTCGGAAAGACCGGGCGACGGGTATCCGTTCCGGGAGTCATACATGGCTGACAATGATCTCGCTCTTGGCAGGGTCGTTGAAAGACTGAGTCATACCTTGTGGTGGCCTGAGATGCTAATAATTGTAACGGAAGATGACGCTCAGGACGGACGGGATCATGTTGATGCCCACCGGTCTCTTCTGATGTTGATAAGTCCATGGGTAAAACGCGGCTATGTTTCAAAGGCGCATTCGAATTTCGGGGCTATACTGAAGACTATTTACAATATTTGCGATATCCCGCCCCTTAACCAGTTTGATGCAACTGCCACACTTCTGCAGGACTTCTTTACCCATAAGCCTGATTTCACACCCTATGATGCGGTAATGGTGGACAAAAGGATCTTTGATCCTCAACTTGCGCTTGATCCCTATGACAAGGAGTTCAGATGGGAATCGCTTGAAGAGTCTCCTGAGATAGACAACGAGGATGACTTCAGGTCGAGTCATAATGAACAGGTCTCCGGGAAATGATGCAGGATTAATAATGCCTCCAAGGGAATGAGTAAGAGCCTTTAGGTTGAACTTCATGAGTTATTAAAGTATTCATGCTCGAGTAAAATAGCTATATTTAGCCGCTGAAAATAAAAAGAAAATGGGAAAATCATTAAACCGCAGGAGATTCTTCACCCTTCTGGGTGCGGGAGGGGCTTCGCTTGCAGCCAGACCCTTGCTTGCAATGGGAACAGCTGAAAATCAGGAACAGGCAAAGCCGGCTACAAATATTAGTGATGCTGCAAAAACAGCCAGGAAACCAGGTTCCATGCCTGGAAGGTTCCCCGGGAAGGTAGTTATTGCAAGGGATCCCAACTCAGTAATTGATGATGTTCCTGTTGAATCTGTAGCTTATGCAATGATCGCGAAATCCATGCTCGAGCTTACCGGAGCGGCCAGGACCGAAGATGCCTGGAGGCTCTTTGTGAGTCCGGGTGAAAAGATAGGATTGAAAGTAAATCCTGTGGCCGGAAGGCTTCTAAGTACCAGTCATGCAGTAGTTCAGTCTGTTGTCAGGCAATTGACAGAAAGCGGAATCGACAGGAAAGATATACTTATTTGGGACAGAAGGGATATGGAATTGAAAGACACGGGTTTTACGGCTGAAAATTATCCCGGAATAACCATCCGTGGTACAGAATGCCAGGATTCCGGAGGCTCTTTTACAGATGAGAACGGCAAACTTTATGGAGAAAGGAACATCGATAAGGAATGGTATTACTGGGCAGATGTTGAAGGCGAATATGATGCCGAAACGATGCCTTACATGATAAACGGGGGCAAGTATTCCTATTTCACAAAAATAGTAACCAGGGAAGTTGATAAGATCATCAATATACCTGTATTGAAAAATGCAGGGGCATCAATAACAAACGCGATGAAGAACCTTGCATTCGGATCAGTTACTAACACCGGAAGGCTGCATGCCTCCCTGTGGAACGAAACCTGTGCAGAAGTATGTGCCTTCTCTCCCCTGCGCGATAAAGTTGTGCTCAACATATCCGACGGGCTCCGGGGGTGCTTCAATGGAGGTCCGGGAGCAAGTCCTCAGTTTATCTGCAACTATAACACCATTCTTGTTTCAAGTGATCCGGTAGCAATGGACAGAATAGCCTATGACATTGTTGCTGCGAAAAGGATTGAAGAAGGAATACAGAGGGAGCCCACACCAGGAGTTCTGTCATTTCTGTCAATGGCATCATCGCTGGGACTGGGAATAGCTGACAAAGAACGGATCGATCTGAGAATTGTCTGATAAGTTTGAAATTCATGAGACCTGATGTTAAAATATTAACACAAAGTTTCCTGTACATTATCAATGTCCGGATCACAGGACTTGCACGGTTGTTTTTTGCACTCTTTTTATATTTGGTTTCCATACAGGGATTATCCCAGGATACAAATGATCCCCCTCTATTAAAGGCTGATGATCTGCCGGGGGCAAAATTCACTTCATCAAGGAGCTTCAGCGGAACCTCGTTGTTCGGTTATATGAACGGAGGAGCCGAGTTATATCTTGAATACGGCTTGTCAGATGCAACTATTAACGAGATTGAATACAGGGGGAGAAAGTACAAGACGGAGATATACAGGATGAACGGTCCGGAGGAGGCCTACGGGATCTTTTCCGTTTCAAAATACAGATGTCTGGGAATGCCTCAGGTGGGAGATTATTCATGCTGCACAAAATACCAGCTTCAGTTCTGCAAGGGTGATTTTTATATTAACATCATCAATACGGGAGGGACGAGGGCCGACAGCCTTGCATCATCAGAAATAGGTAAGATAATTGCAGAAAGGATAAAAGGAAAGGAGGTTGAATTGTCGGGTTATCTTCCTGATGTTGAAAGAGATAAGATAAGTTCAGGAGCCTTTCTTGCAAAAGGACGGCTTGGTATTGTCAATGGTTCTCCGGATCTGGAAGATCATTTCAAAGGCATAAGAAACTTTACAGCTGTTGTTCTTAAAAGCGAGAAGAACCTGTTGTCTGTAAAGTTTAATGACCAGGCTTCCTTTATGTCTTTTCTTGAGTTAAACGGGATTAATCCTGATCTTTCCTCTGACAGTGCGGTTGTCAGAAAGATATCAGACATGCATTTACTGATCGGATTTACGAGGTGATAATAATAACATAATACTGATATATGGATATTTTTAAACCACTTGATCTTAAGGAAGACAATACAGCTTCGAATATTGAGAGCGTAGAAAAGGTCCGCTGCCTGATAATCGGATCTGGCCCCGCCGGGTATACTGCCGCCATTTATGCAGCAAGGGCCAATCTTAAACCTGTACTTTATACGGGGTTGCAGATGGGAGGCCAGCTTACCACAACAACAGAGGTTGATAATTTTCCCGGATATCCGGACGGTGTAACAGGTCCTGTTATGATGGAAGATCTGAAAAAGCAGGCAGAGCGTTTCGGTACTGATGTCCGTTTCGGGATTGCCACGAAGGCCGATCTTTCCGGGAAGGTGCACAGGATTACTATTGATGATTCAAAAGTAATTGAAGCTGATGCGGTGATCATTGCGACCGGGGCAACCGCAAAGTATCTCGGACTTGAGGCTGAAACCCGTTATTCAGGAATGGGAGTATCGGCATGTGCCACCTGCGACGGCTTCTTCTACAGGGGTAAGGATGTTGCAGTTGTAGGCGGAGGCGACACAGCGGCCGAGGAAGCAACGTATCTGGCAGGTCTTTGCAGGAAAGTCTACCTGATTGTCCGGAGGAATGTTCTGAGAGCCTCGAAGGTTATGCAGGAGCGGGTAATGAAAACACCCAATATAGAGGTTTTGTGGGAACATCAGGCAATAGACCTGTTCGGAGAAAACGGAGTTGAAGGAGTGGTACTGGTCAGGAAAAAGGGAACGCCGGAGGAGGAGATAGTGAAGATCCCGATCGATGGTTTCTTCCTTGCGATAGGTCATACTCCTAATTCCGAAATATTCAGGGAATTCCTGGAGACCAATGAGTCGGGATATATAAAAACAATACCCGGTACAACCTTAACGAATGTTGCCGGTGTTTTTGCTGCAGGAGATGTCCAGGATCCTGTCTACAGGCAGGCAGTAACGGCTGCAGGCACTGGTTGCATGGCTGCCATTGATGCCGAACGATATCTTATTCAGACACATTCATAAAATGAAATCTTTCAGAAAAAGTTTCAGGATAAATGCAGAGCCGTCTGACATCTATGCTGCTCTGACCAATCCTTTTACAATAGAGCTGTGGTCGGGCTATCCTTCGGTAATGTCGGAGGAGCCAGGATCCGAGTTTTCCCTCTGGGAAGGCGACATAAGCGGAAGGAACATAGAGTTTATTAAAGACAGGAAGGTTGTTCAGGAATGGTATTTTGGCGATCAGGCTGAAGCCTCAGTTGTCACAATAACGATCAGTCCGGCAGGTTCTGATTCGAATGTAACTGTTGATCATATAAATATCCCGGATGAGGAATTTGAAGGAATTGCCGAAGGATGGAGAGAGTATTATATGGGTGCTATAATCAGCTTCTTTAATCCTAATTTTTGACTTGCCCTGCAAAACCGGTTTTTGCCGGCGGATTCCCCAGAAGGTCATTTATATCCTCGCAACATGCATATATAAGAGTAGATATTCCTTTATAGCAGAGAGTTTCGGCGTAATCCTGCATTCTTGAGTTCCATTCAGGAAGCCAGGAAAGAACATGAAGCCGGAGAAAACTTCTTATCTCATTCTTCATCTCGTTACGGCACGCTTCATCGTCGAACGCAATGTATTTTTCGATAAGGAGAGTCAGGAAAAGCAATTCAATTCCCAGGTTATCATCTGGGATATTATATCTTGTTCTCTTCTTCCACCCGTAAGCATTATAGAAATCAGTTACTTTCTCCTTAGCACTGCTTCCTGACAGCAGATCCGTGTAGTATGATTTGAAAGGCGGAGCAAGAGGCAGACCAGGATCAGCAAACAGAGCCATATAATCTTTTTTTAGATTCGCCTGGCACGTAGCTGTGTCTTTGCATGATTCTCTCAGTTGTGAGGCGGCTTCCATAAAACGCGGATTACCGCTTTTTACAGGAAGTGATTTCAGGATCCCCTTCGACCAGAAATCCACAACACATTCTTCAACTGGTTCATACATTATCATGCTGCCCGAAAAGTAGAGAAGCATATTATATCCTTTGAGAACAGCGTTCTCTTCTGTTTCTTTAGTTCCTTTCATCCGGATTGCCAACTGTGGTTTTATGGTTACGGGCCATATCATAGAATATGTGACAATAACCTTTCTGGATCTGCTTTTGTTCAAAGATCACAGAAAAAAAAACACCAATCACGAGGATAGAAGTAACCTGGATTCAAAACTTAACCGGCTGTCAGCCAGTAAACTTCAGTGGGATCAGTATCTCTGGGATTGCTTATCCCGGAGAACAACCGGGATTAACCTTTCCCTTATAAAAATGAGTGAAACAGGACAGAACCAAGGGCTCTACATTTTAAAATCAGCCATTACTCTCGGATACTCATCGTTGTCGACCTTGCGCTTTATTTCGCTGAAAGCCTTAACGGTATATGCAACGTCCTCCAGCGAATGAGCGGCTGTAGGAATAAGCCTCAGCATTACCACATCCCTCGGTACCACAGGGTATATGACAACTGAACAGAAGATATTGTAATTTTCCCTGAGATCATATATCAGCTGAGTCACCTGGGTCAGGTCGCATTTCAGGAATACAGGAGTTACCGGCGAAGCTGTTTTACCAAGATCTAGTCCCGCATCCTTGAGACCTTTCTGGAGAGCATTAACGATTGTCCAAAGTTTTTCGCGGTATTCAGGATGTGCCTGAATAAGTTCGAGTCGTTTTATTGCACCCAGGGTCATTGCCATCGGGAGCGACTTGGCGTAGATCTGTGATCTGAGGTTATATCTCAGATAGTTTATCACCTCCCTTGTGCTTGCAACAAAACCTCCTATACCTGCCATCGATTTGGCAAATGTTGCAAAATAGACATCTATCTCATTTTGGACACCAAAATGTTCACCTGTACCTCTTCCTTTTGCTCCCATTGTCCCAAAGCCATGTGCATCGTCAACGAGGAAGCGGAAGTTGTATTTTTTCTTAAGAGCAGCAATTTCATCAAGTTTGCCAAGGTCGCCTGCCATTCCGAAAACGCCTTCGGTAATTACCAGAATTCCTCCTCCTGTTTCCTGTGTTATCTTTGTGGCTCGCTGAAGCTGCTTTTCACAGTTTTGAATATCATTATGAGGAAAAACGAATCTTTTTCCGAAATGAAGTCTCAGACCGTCCATGATACATGCATGTGATTCGGAATCGTAAACAATTACGTCGTGCCTGTCGACCAGGGCGTCGATAATTGAAACCATTCCCTGGTAACCGTAGTTGAGGAGATATGCATCTTCCTTCTGCTCAAACTCGGCAGCCATTCTTTCAAATTTTTCATGATTCGTAGTCTGACCTGACATCATTCTTGCACCCATTGGATAAGCAAGACCATACTGGGCAGCATATTCCGCGTCACTTTTTCTTACTTCCGGATTGTTGGCAAGCCCTAGGTAATTGTTCAGACTCCATGTAAGAACCTCTTTTCCCCTGAAAGTCATTCTGGGGGATATTTCCCCTTCAAGTTTCGGGAATGTGAAATATCCGTGAGCAATATCGGAATACTGGCCAAGAGCCCCTTTGTTTGTTTTGATCTTGTTGAAAATATCCATTGTATGATGCTTTTGAAAATTTTGCACAAATGTAAGTATAAAGGAACATTAACTCATACCTATTTATACCTAATTTGTTTATGGTTAAAGGAAGCCTGTTCAGACTAAGGCTACAGTCACAGGTTATAATTATTGGTCTTTTGCAATAGTTATCAAAAAAAAACTGTAATTTTGCGCAACAATTTTTCTATGAAAGTCAGACTTTATATCATATTTCTGATTTCTATTGCTGCGGTATCGTGCGGAGAGTATGAGAAGATACTCAAGAGCACGGATTATGAACTGAAAAAAGCAAAGGCTGTGGAGTACTATAATGCCAAGCAGTATGGAAAGGCCACAGAGCTGTTCAGTCAGGTCATACCCCGTTTCAGGGCATCAGCTGAAGTGGAAGAGCTTTTCTGGCTTAATGCCCAGAGTTTTTACAACATGCGGCAGTATGATGTGGCAGGTTCATACTTCAAGTCGATAGCCGAACAATATCCTTTTGGCCCCTATGCTGAAGAGTCTTCCTTCCTGGGTGCCCTGTGTGACTATAACCTTGCCCCGCGTGCAGAGCTGGACCAGACAAGCAGCCGTAGCGCGATTGAAGGCTTTAACCTTTTTCTGACAAGATTTCCTGCAAGTCCGAAAGCTGAGGAGGCCAGGAAATACATCCAGGAGCTTCAGGACAGGCTTGTTGAAAAATCTTATCTGAACGCCAGGCTTTATTACAACATGAAAGAATACAAGGCCGCGATAACAGCCCTTACCAACAGCCTCAAGGAGTATTCTGATTCAAAATACAGGGAAGAGATGATGTTTCTGAAGCTGAATTCGCTTTTTCTTTATGCCGAGAACAGTTATGCGATCAGGCAGAAAGAAAGATATCAGGCAACATTGGATGAATATTTTTCGTTTATGGAGGAATTTCCCAAAAGCCAATATTCCAGGGAAGTTTCCCGCATTTATGATGTAACAACAAAGTATCTCAAGGTAAAGAGCCCTCAGGAACTTGAAAATTTAGAGTAATAAGAATATATGGACTACAGAAAATCAATGGCCCCGTCAACTACAGTCACCCGTAATATGGAGATGATGGTAAAGGATACGGGCAACATTTACGAAACAGTGATAATTGTCTCAAGGCGTGCCAATCAGATAGCTGTTGAAATGAAGCAGGAGCTCAATAAGAAACTTGAAGAGTTTGCTTCATACACCGATAACCTTGAAGAGGTTTTCGAGAACCGCGAACAGATAGAAATATCCAAATTCTATGAAAGGCTTCCCAAGCCAACTCTGATATCTCTTCAGGAGCTTGAGGAAGGAAAGATCTTTTACCGTAATCCTGAAGCACCCGCCGGAAAGAGCAAAGCATAGTCAGAAATGCTAAAGGGAAAAAAGATACTTATCGGAATTACCGGAGGGATCGCAGCATACAAAAGTGCATCGGTTATCAGGCTTCTTGTGAAGGAAGGTGCTGATGTAAAAGTTATTATGACCGATCATGCCAGGGATTTCATTACGCCTCTCACCATTTCAACCTTATCCAGAAACCCGGTGATGACAGGATCATTCAATCCGGAGAACGGAACATGGAACAGTCATATTGAACTGGGAACCTGGGCTGATCTTTTTCTCATAGCGCCTGCCACTGCGAACACCATGGCAAAGATGGCAGCAGGCATTGCCGATAATCTTCTTCTGGCAACCTACCTTTCCTGCCGTTGTCCGGTTATGATTGCTCCATCGATGGATGTCGATATGCTAAAGCATCCGGTTACAGCCAGAAATCTGGCAGAACTCGGTTCATTCGGGGTTATCATACTTGATGCCCCGGAAGGGGAGCTTGCCAGCGGACTGACAGGCAAGGGACGCATGCTCGAACCGGAGGATATCGTAAACAGGATTACCGGATTCTTTACGAAAAAAAAAACTATAAGCCTCTGACAGGGAAAAGGGTTCTTGTTAATGCGGGACCTACGCAGGAACAAATTGATCCTGTGAGATATATCAGTAATTATTCCTCAGGGAAAATGGGGCTGGCCCTGGCTGAAGCCGCGGCTGAGTACGGTGCCCATGTTACGCTGGTACTGGGTCCTGTCAGCAATATTCCGGTTCCTGAAACCATAAAAGTAATAAAAGTCACTTCCGCGCAGCAGATGGCTGATGAATGCATTGAACAATACCGGTCGGCCGACATCGGTATTCTGGCTGCAGCTGTTGCAGATTATACGCCGGTTGTCAGGGAACAACGGAAGATAAGAAGAACAGGTGATGAACTTTTAATCAGGCTCATTCCCACAAAAGATATTGCAGGTACGTTGGGGAAAATGAAAAAACCCGGTCAGTTTCTTGCCGGTTTTGCGCTTGAAACACACAATGAGATTGAAAATGCCTCGGCAAAGCTCAGAAGGAAAAATCTTGATATCATCGTTATGAATTCCCTCAATGATGAGGGAGCCGGTTTCGGATACGATACAAACAGGATCACCATCATCGACAGTAACAATAATATTGATAAATTTGAGTTGAAATCTAAGGATGAGGCTGCCCGTGATATTCTCGACAAGATTGTTAAATATTTAAAAACCGGCCGGGATGAAACTATTTAATGGCCTGAAATATATTTCTTTGCTTATTCTGCCGTTTGTTTTTATCACGGCAAATTCCCAGGAGCTAAATTGCAATGTCCAGATATCGGCACAGAAGATACAGGGATCGAACAGACAGGTCTTTGAATCGATGCAGAGGGATGTCTATGAGTTCATGAACAATACTGTCTGGACCAACCATGTTTACAGCTACGCTGAAAGGATCGACTGCAATATACTTATTAACCTTACAGAACAACTTTCAGCTGATGAGTTCAGGGGTACAATACAAATTCAACTCCGCAGGCCCGTCTTTAACACAACCTATAATTCAACAATGCTGAATTTTGTTGACAACAATTTTCAGTTCAGATACGTGGAATTCCAGCCACTCGAGTTTGACCCGAATTCCTACAGGTCAAGTCTTGTCTCGGTTCTGGCCTATTATGCATACATAATAATCGGCATCGATTATGACTCATTCTCACTTCTTGGAGGGACTGAATTTTTCCAGATAGCGGAGAAGATAGTCACCAATGCCCAGAATGCTTCAGAACCTGGATGGAAGCCGTACGACGGATCAAGGAACAGAAACAGGTACTGGCTTGTCAAGAACCTTCTTGACAAGCAATATGAGGGAGTGAGGCGATTCATTTATGAATATGACATTCACGGACTTGACAGGATGGAATCGAGGATTACAGAAGCCCGTACCAGCATGGTTGAAAGTCTGAGACTGCTTCAGGAGGTTTACCGGGCAAAGCCTGATCCTTATTTGTATCTGGTTCAGATTATTATGGAATCTAAAGCAGATGAACTGGTGAATATATTCACCGAAGCCTTCCCCGAAGAAAAAAGCCGGGTGATCCAGATCCTTATTGAGATTGACCCGGGGAACAAAAATAAATACGAAAAAATAACAGCCGCCAATTAACCATAATACGGCATGCTTCAGAAACTTTCTGTCCGGAATTATGCCCTGATCAGGGAACTTGACCTGTCGTTTGACAATGGTCTTACAATAATTACGGGGGAAACGGGTGCCGGAAAATCAATTCTGCTGGGGGCTTTGTCACTCATTCTTGGTTCACGGGCTGATTCTGCGGTGCTGCTTGACCGGGAGGAGAAATGCATAGTGGAAGGATATTTCAAGATTGATGAATATGATCTCAGGGAAGTGTTCTCCGAAAATGATCTCGATTATGAAAGTCCGGCCATTTTCAGAAGAGAGGTCACTCCCGGAGGTAAATCAAGAGCTTTCATTAACGATACTCCCGTAACGATTTCGGTGATGAAGGATATAGGAGACAAACTGATTGACATCCATTCCCAGCATCAGTCACTCATGCTCAACAGCAGTGTCTTCCAGCTGAACATAATCGATTCCTTTGCAGGCACGGGAACGCTCAGAGCCCGATACCGGGAGGCTTACGATGAATACAGGAGACTCAGGAAGGAGTATGATCTCCTTAAGGAAAAAGCAGACAGAAACAAGGCTGACCTGGAATACCATCAGTTCCTGCATAACCAGCTCACTGAGGCAAATCTCAGGGCCGGAGAGCAGGATGAACTGGAACAGGAACAGGAAATCCTTGAGCATGCAGAGGAGGTAAAACAGGCCCTTTTAAATATTTCCTCCCTTCTTTCAGGTGACAATAAATCGGTTTTGTCGATGATCCGTGAAGTGAAATCAACCGCAGGCAGGATAAGTCATTTTCTTCCTCCGAAGCTTGATCTGACTGAGCGCCTGTCCTCGATACTGATTGAACTTGATGATCTTGCAGCCGAAACTGACAAGCTAAGCCGTAACACGGAGGCTGATCCCGGGAGGCTTCCGGTGATTACCGCGCGGCTTGATCTTATTTATACACTGATCAGGAAGCACAGGGTGAAGGATCTTAATGATCTAATCAGCAGGCGGGAGGAACTGTCGGGGCTTTTGCGATCCATTGCATCAGGAGATGAAAGACTGGAAGAGCTTGAGAAGCTTCTCGGTTCCTCTCAGAATACTCTGTCCGGTCTTGCAGATGAAATGTCAGAAAAACGAACATCTTCCTTACCCGGGATAGAGAACAGGATCACTGAACTGTTAAAACAGCTCGGAATGCCTAACGCAAGGTTCCGGATTATTATCGCGAAGGCCAGAGACTATACACCTTATGGTAATGACGAGGCTGATTTCCTTTTTTCTGCAAACAGACAGACGGAACCGGAGAATATTGCAAAGGTGGCTTCAGGGGGTGAACTATCGCGGGTCATGCTAAGCCTGAAATCACTGCTTACCCAATCCAGGAATCTGCCGACCATTATCTTTGACGAGATAGATTCCGGGGTATCAGGTGAAGTGGCAGACAAGGTCGGGCGCATCCTTGAAGGCATGGGACGGTATATGCAGGTCATTAACATAACTCACCTTCCTCAGGTTGCGGCAAGGGGAAAAAAGCACTTTCATGTTTACAAGGAAGACAGCGGAGATTCAACAATTACCAGGATACGATTGTTATCATCGTCGGAACGTGTCCTGGAAGTTGCAAGACTTCTCAGCGGAAGCGAAGTGACTGAAATCTCGATAAAGAATGCCCGGGAGCTTATCAGGTCAGACTCAAAGACAAATGAATAGTATTAAGGTTGAAATAAATATAATACAATGACTGAGGGTTTATTAAAAGGGAAAAGAGGTATAATTTTTGGTGCCCTGAACGACAAATCCATTGCCTGGCATGTGGCATTGAAGGCATGGCAGAACGGAGCAGAACTGATCCTTACCAACTCGCCGGTTGCCGTGAGGATGGGAACAATAAACGAGCTTGCTGAGAAGACATCGAGCAGTGTTATTGTTGCCGATGCGACAAGCATGAATGATATCGACAGGCTTATTGTCCAGAGTATGGAAATTTTCGGAGGCAGGTTCGATTTCATCCTACATTCGATCGGAATGTCCCCTAATGTAAGGAAAGATATTCCCTATGAGAACACCAGTTATGAAAATATGCTCAAGACCCTTGATATATCGGCGCTTAGTTTCCACAGGGTTCTTCAGACAGCCTATAAATATGATTCAATCAATGAATGGGGATCTGTTGTTGCACTTTCTTATGTTGCCGCTCAGAGAACTCTTGCCGGGTATAATGATATGGGCGATGCCAAGGCACTTCTCGAATCGATAGCCCGTTCTTTCGGTTATATTTATGGCCGTGACCGTAAAGTCAGGATCAACACCATTTCCCAGTCACCTACTCTTACAACAGCCGGAAGTGGAATACACGGCTTCGATTCTCTTGTCGATTTCTCCGAAAGAATGTCACCTCTAGGGAATGCAACAGCAGAAGAATGTGCAGATTACTGTATATCCCTGTTCTCTGACCTTACCCGGAAGGTTACAATGCAAAACCTTTATCATGACGGAGGATTCTCCAGCATGGGTATGAGCCAGAGAGCCATAGAGCAATACAAAAAGAGTTTTGAGGAATGTGACTGCAAGGAGGATGAGTAAGTATAAATACCTATTTTAGAGGCGATTTACTGGTTGGTAAATCGCTTTTTTTATATTTGGATCTGATGCATATCATAAAAAGATGTTACAGATTATCCTGCTTGTAGTTTTCTATTTCACATTTCCCCTTGTGATAATATGGATGTGCCGGCGCTGGTCTTTTTTCAGGAAGCTGGGATCAATAGTACTCGCCTACGGATTTGGGCTTTTGATAAGTACAATCGGAATCCTTCCGAGAGGAAGCGATGAGTACCGTACAGCTTTACAGGGCGATAAATATCTTCCTGCCGAGGAGGCTGAAGCGCTTTTTACATCGGGAAAGATCACTGATGAAGATATTCTTGTAAATAATATTGCAACCACACAGGATACGCTTGTAGCGGTAGGTGTTCTTGCATTTCCCCTTTTGCTTTTTTCACTTAACATCCGCCGCTGGCTCAGATATGCCAGGGAAGGATTCTTTTCAATGTTTCTTGCAATTATCTCAATTGTGGTGATTGTGATAAGCGGTTTTTTGATTTTCAGGAATCTTGTTCCTGAATGCTGGAAGGTGGGGGGGATGCTTGTCGGGGTCTATACAGGAGGAACACCCAACATGGTTTCACTGAAACTTGCACTTGATGTGGAACCAAATATGTTTATCATGGCAAATACTTACGACATGGTTGTCGGGGCCATAACAATAATCTTTTTTATCACTGCCGGGCCAAGGGTTTTCAGGGCGTTTCTGCCGGCTTTCAGGAAGATAGAGGGAGCAGATGAGACAGGCGAGGTAATGGATGCGGAAAGTTTTGAAGACTACTCGGGCATGTTTAAAAAGGGCGTTGTCATTAATCTGCTGAAGGCTCTCGGGATTGCATTTGTTATTCTTGGATTATCGGTAGGGGTGAGCATACTTCTTTTTGGCAAAATGCATGACCCGGTAATTATTCTTTCTATAACAACACTTTCAATAATCGCCTCCCTGTTCACCTGGATAAATAAAATTGAAAAGACATTCCAGCTGGGTATGTATTTTGTTCTTATCTTTTCGCTTATAGTTGCTTCGATGGCTGATCTAAGGGCAATTTTCAGCCTTGACATGCTTGGAGTGCTTGGATTTGTTACCTGGTGTTATTTCGGTTCACTTCTTCTTCATCTTCTTCTATCGGTTATTTTTAAAATTGATGCCGACAATTATCTTATTACCACAACTGCCTTCGTTTTTTCGCCTCCCTTTGTTCCTGTTGTGGCCGTGGCTCTTAAAAACAAGGATGTGATAATCACAGGCATAACCGTCGGAATAATAGGTTATGTTATTGGAAACTACCTGGGTGTTGCCCTGGGATTTTTTATGAAGGGATTATAAAGGTCTCTAAAATAGATAATTTAGTCCGATAGCAATTCCGATGTTGCCGTCCTGCTCGTTAAAAGCTTTTCCAATATCAACGGCTACCACAAAATTTTCATTCATAACTGGCATTATGCTGATACCCACACTCTGATGGAGTTTCTCCTTCCCGGAGGAGAAAAAATCATTATAGGAATACTGTGTCAGATTATTGTTAAACCGGCTCTGCAGGTCGGCAGGCATATCGATCTCATTGGTAATCATACCCATGTCGTAGAAAAGATTGAGTCCGAGGTAGCAATCCTGCTTCAGGAATGTGAAGTAAAAGGGTTTCCAGCGCAGTTCAATATTGCCAAGAACGAAGCCATCCCCGATTACACGGTTTCTCAGTACACCCCTGAGAGTACTGGATCCGCCGAGACCTTCGCTTGAATAGCCTGTAAGCCTTGAGGTTATGACCTGCGACTGATAAAAGAACGGAACCTCACCTGACAGGGTCGTCTGGTATCCCAGCCTGTATACCAGCGACAGATCATTTTCAATAAGTGTGAAATACTGCCGGTGTGTTATAAAGAATTTAGAGAAACTCCAGTCATTTCCCAGAAACCCCGGAGAAAATTCAACTCCCATTTCCGTCCAGATACCTTTCATCGGGTTGGGTCTGTTATCCCTGCTGTCCCATGTAATCCCTGCTCTGAGAGTGTTCACCCAGCCTCCTTTTGCTTCATCTGATCCAATCAGGCCGAGCGAATCACGGTAGATTTCAAAGAGACCAGGCTCTTCTGACAGAGATGGCAAAAGATCTTCATCTTTCCCTTTATTAAGTTTATCAATATTGACGGAGCCGGCATCGAAATTCTGTATGCTGAATCCTGCGCTCCATTTCAGATGCTCACCTGATAATTTCCCGATAAAATCGTTTTTGAACCTGAACTGGTTCCTTTCAAACCTGTAGAACATCCTGGTTCTGTAGTCTGATGATTCCTCGTCCATCCAGTTCTTGTTGAACACCGAATTATATCCGTTGAAGCCATAAAAATGGTTTGCCTGATCGGGGAGGTAGGAAAGGTCGCTGATCCATTCCACTCCTGGTATGAGATGATTCGACTCAAACATCAGCCTGTAAATCCCGCTTCCCTTGGTGAATCTTGAGATCTCAGCGTAGATATGGTCAAAGTATTCAGGATACCTGCTTCCATCTCCGTAATTAAAGAATTCAGCCAGCGCCCCGTACTGAAATCCAAGATCAGAGTCAAATGATATGGCCGGCAGTGCCCCTCCGAATTTCCATCCGGTCTTTATCTTTTGTTCCTGCCCCGCGGCTTCAGCCATCAGAGACATCACAACTAATATTATCAGGATCTTTTTCATATGATTCAGGTTTGGTTGAGGACGATAAAGATAAAGAAAAGTATAAATCACAGATATTTTTTTCAATAATTGCTACCTTAGGCAATATTTTTACTGTAAAAAGCTCATATGGCGATCGTTATTAAGAACATTAAAGGGCTGGCGGGAACTGAGGATAAACCCAGGCCAAGGGTCTGCGGCCGAGAAATGTCGGAAGTAAACATTATCGAAAACTCTTATCTTGTGGTTGATGGCGGAATGATAACCTCTTTCGGCAGTATGGCTGATTTTCCCGGGGATGCACCTTCCGTTTCAGACAAAAACACGGAAGTCATTGATGCTGCAGGCAGATATGTTTTTCCATCATTTTGCGATCCCCATACCCATCTTGTATATGCCGGAAGCCGCGAGCAGGAGTTTGCCGACCGGATAAAAGGACTCTCATACGAAGAGATCGCCAGGAGGGGCGGAGGGATTCTCAATTCTGCGGCCTTACTGCATAGGACCTCCGAAGATGATTTGTACATACAGTCGATGAAGCGGGTTGAGGAAATAATAGCATCCGGAACAGGAGCGGTTGAGATCAAGAGCGGCTATGGCCTTAATACGGACGATGAACTGAAAATGCTCCGTGTAATCCGGAGGATAAAGGACAGTTCGCCTGTTGAAGTTAAAGCCACCTTTTTGGGAGCCCATGCAATTCCTCAGGTTTATAAAAATGAACGTGAAAAGTATATTGACCAGGTAATAAACGAAATGATCCCCCTGGTTGCTTATGAGGAGCTTGCCGACTATATAGATGTTTTCTGCGATACCGGATTCTTTACTGTTGATGAAACCGAGAAGATCCTTATGGCAGGTCTTAAGTACGGTCTTGTTCCCAAGATCCATGCCAATGAAATAGGTTTTTCCGGGGGTGTGCAGACTGGGGTAAAATACAATGCTCTTTCAGTTGACCACCTCGAAAGGACTGGAGAGGAGGAGATTGAGGCACTTGCAGGAACGGAGACAATGCCAACGCTTCTTCCCGGCTCTGCATTTTTCCTTGGTTTGCCCGATCCTCCGGCCCGGCAGATGATTGACAGGGGACTTGCAGTAGCTATGGCTTCGGATTATAACCCGGGTTCATCACCCTCCGGAAATATGAAACTTATAATGTCGTTTGGCACGGTAAAACTGAGGATGACACCAGAAGAATCATTCAATGCAGTGACACTTAATGCAGCATATGCAATGGGTATTTCCGAAACGCATGGATCGGTTGCAAGGGGCAAGGTTGCTAATCTTTTTATTACCGGAGAGATGCCTTCGTTTTATTACTTTCCTTATGCTTTTGGAAGTAATCTGGTGGAAAAAGTGATCCTCAGGGGAAGGATAATTGACTGAAGGATTACAGAACCTTTGGATATCTTCAGGAATCATGTGGATATAAACAGACTATTTTAATAATACAATGATATGCAGAAACGGATAATTGAATGTGTTCCTAATTTCAGCGAAGGCAGGGATATGGAAATAATCAGGCAGATCACTGATGGCATCGGGACAGTGGCAGAGGTCAGAGTTCTGGATGTTGATCCCGGGTACGACACCAACCGTACTGTGGTGACTTTCGCAGGAGAACCGGAAAAGGTTTGTGAAGCTGCCTTCAGGGCTGTAAAGAGGGCGTCCGAGCTTATAGATATGTCGAAGCACCATGGTAAACATCCTAGGATGGGAGCAACTGATGTCTGTCCCCTTGTCCCGGTTTCAGGCATTACT
>Ga0116141_10001200_pt1 | contig 21914 bp, 30 predicted proteins | sample AD_UKC097_MetaG_FD_89744 | JGI IMG/M metagenome (GOLD analysis project Ga0116141, IMG submission 89744) | Active sludge microbial communities of municipal wastewater-treating anaerobic digesters from USA - AD_UKC097_MetaG | ecosystem: Engineered > Bioreactor > Anaerobic > Digestate | place: USA...
AGGCGATGTGGCCCAGTCGCCGTATATCCATGTTGATGTGCGCGGATTTGTCGATGAGCACGGGAAGCTGATTCGCTGGGTCGGCAAGAACACGCTGGCCCGGCATCAGCAGCTATAATAACACAATCTTCTCTCTGTCTCCCCCAGACTTTGGGGTAGCGGTTCCTCCCCCGAAGATCGGGGGAGGTCAGGTGGGGGTTGATAAGCCCACCACGTTCCTGCACCTCGCCCCCATCCCGTCATCGCGAGGAACCGCCCGGAGTCTGCGAAGGGCCGTGACGTGGCGATCTCAGGTTTGCTACCCATTATGGAGACACGCTCAGAGTGATCGTGGGAACGCAGGATTTCCCTTCCCTCGTCAACAATCCGCAATACCAGCGGTTATCCGCAAGCCCCACCTCCAGAACGTATTCACCCGGTGGTGTATCCCCAGGGATAACGATGGTCTGCTTTTCGACAATCTTCTCGCCGACCGGCAATTGGGTGAGATCCTTCTTTCCATCGAACAGGTCATGATCGAAGTTAAGACGGCGCTCCCCGCAGACCAGGTTGACAGCCACGCGGAGCGGATCGGCGGGCGGCTTCAGGCACTTCCAATCATAGGTCAATTCGACCTTGCCGCCGGGTTTAACCGTGGTTCGGGACGCCTTGACCTGTTCCAGAAGCAGGCACTCGGTTCCACGTTCGATCCATCCGGCAAGCGCATTTTCGTCGAGTTTCGGGAGATCGGGTACAATCTCAAAAGCCCCGACTTCCTGGAAAAACCTTCCATCGCCACGCTCAAGCAAATCCCCGCTGTCGCTTCGAACTCCGGCCAATACCACATAGCGGCCCGCAGGCGCATCGACAGGAACGTTGACCGTCTGGCTCCAGGGCATGAGACGGCCACGCTCCAGTTTGTGCGCGGGATACATTCCATTCCACCATTTGTGATCGGACTGCCAGGAGAATTTCGGACCCTCAATCCGCAGGGCCACGGAAACATCCTGCTTTGGAGGTTCCAGGCATCGCCACATAAACCGGATCTGCAAAACCTGCCCCGCAAGAACCTGTGAACGGCTGAACTCCATCTTTCGAATACGCAGGACTCTCCGGTCGCCTTCCAGCCAGGCATCTTCCACCAGGTCCTTCCCGTCCACGATTTTCCAGTCGTTACCGGAACGGGAGGGAACCGTCGCAATGACCGGCGCAAGACCCGTCTCGCTCGCATACGCCAGAACCACCGAATCGCGGGGCGCATCCAGATCGACATCCAGGGAGCGAAAGCGGTCAAACTTAACCACATAAAGCCAATTGTCATCCGGTTTGTAACCCAGTGCCGCCCGGTCTTCATAGAACTGCCTGGGGGGATAGTTCCCGAAAAAGAGATAGAAAATATATGGTTGATTGATTGCCCTTGTCAGCACGGTCAGGGGCTGGCGGGATTCGGCTTTCCGCAATTCCCCGATGGCCTGTTCCATTCCGTCATAATAGAAGCCATAAGTCTTTCCGGGAATCTCGCGAATGTACGCCATAGCCTGATTCGGAAACCACAGGAACGTGCCGATCCCGCATAGAATGGCAAGAGAAATTCCGACGATCCGCAGGACTCCCTGTTTCTGTTGAATCCAGCCTTTCACGACTAGAAAACCCAGGCCCGTAAGCAGCGCATAGATTGGAACGGCAGTAACGCTGCGATGGGCATGTGGCCCGCCGCTTGTAAGGCAATCCGGCAGAGGGTAAACCAGCAGCCACAAGAGCAGAATCTGCGCCTCAACGGAACGCCGGAACGCAATACACGACCAGATTCCCAGCAGGATCAGCGGGAAGAAAGAGGGCAACAACAATCCTCCCCCCATATAGAGGAACGGATTCGGGTCACCTTCCAGAAAAAGGTGCCTCGGCGAGAAATGAGGGAGATAATTCGATGCTGTCGTCAATAGAGTCGCCAGGCTGAACGGAGAGGCTGCATGATCCCCAACCGCGATGACTTTCATCCGTGCGGTCATGTCCTCAAAACGAAGGATGTAGGCAAGAATCATGGGCAGACTCGCTAAAAAGAACAGGAGAATCCCCACGACCAGAAACAAACGTCTTTCCCGCCAGAACCGCAACAAAGAGTTGCGATGAATGACAGCGAACCCTGCCAGCATCAATGGAACAAACAGCCGGGCAACGGTGTATGTGTAAAAGGCAAGCCCCCAGAGGGCGCAGCCGCAGATCAACTGTGCGTCTCTCTTCCATCGCTTCTTGTCTTCCTCTGATTCTGAGAAAGCACAAAGCACCAGATACGTCCCAAGGCCGAACGTCAGCGGGAGAAGCATATCGCGCACAGCCACGCGGGACAGGTGGATTTGCCAGGGTGTGACCGAGGCGGCGACAGCAGCAGCCAATGCACCTGTCTTTCCGTATAACCGGCGAGCCAGGAGATAGGTGATCAGGACCACGCCGGTTCCCATTGCGGCAGACACCACGCGCACACTCCAGACCGACAGGCCGAACAGCCAGATAGACGGCACAATCAGGTACCGGTGCAGCCCTTCTTCGAAATCGCCGAATGAATTGAAAAACAGGGGCAGAAACTCGCCGTGACGATTCTGACCGGATTGGGCGAGACAAAGCGCATCGTAGCCGGTCGCCGCTTCATCCTGGAAAAAACCCGGTGGAGCCTGTTCCAGAGCCGCGACCCGTAGAAACAAAGAAAGCAAAAGTACCAGGGCCAGCATCCAGCCGTGCAAGCAGTTCCATGTAAGGGGAAGAACAGTCATTCTTGAATCCCGCAATGGCGCCTGATGGGTGTAAACGAGGGTCGGTTCAGGAATCGGACGTCTTTCCGTTTCGACTGACAATCGTGGAAAAACCATAGAGGTAGTCCATCGCCGACCACAGGGTGACCACGGTAATCACCGCCATGGCCCAATAGGCAATTTGACGGATATCCCAAGTGACCCAGCCAAGTTCCCGACATGCGATCAGGAAGGTAATAAACACCGTACCGAATCCCTGTACCACCGCCTTGATTTTCCCCGACAAACGCGCAGACATGACCACGGCATACGTCGCCGCACCCACCCTCAAATACGACACCAGGGCATCCCGGTAAAACACCAACGCAACCATCCAGACCGGGACATATTCCTCCGCGAGCAGGCACAGGAATATCGAGAACCGCGAAATGCTGTCGGCGAATGGGTCCAGCAGTTTACCCAGGTCGGAGACCTCCCTGCGTCTTCGCGCAATATGACCGTCAACGATATCGGTGATTTCAAACAAACAGGCGATCAGAAATGCAGTCGATTTACCGAACGGTCCTCCCCACAGAAAGCAGACAATAAAAACGGGGCTGAAAACAATTCGGCTGCCCGTAATTCCGTTTGCAAATGTCCAAATATTCATCATGGAACCTTCTTGAGAAAACCGCGATACGGTATCACCTTCCGGCAAACACTTCTACGAGAAGGCCGATCCAATCAGGAGATTTCGGTGGAACGCACTTCGAGAGTCGCTGCGAACCATTTATTCCCCGGCAAGTTTTGGTGTAAACTCAGATACAAAGGTGGTTTTCGATCTCTGAAACAGGGAGAATTTCTTCGAAAAAACCACAGGATTTCCAATTATAGCCTTTCCGATGTCAAGAGGCGAATACCGCCGGTGGGTTTGGAGCACAATATGACCAGATATGCGGTCATATCGGATATCCATAGCAATCAGGAAGCCCTCGATGCCGTGCTGGCCGACATGGAGGTCCAGGGATTCGACCGCCTTCTGTGCTGCGGGGACCTTGTGGGGTATGGTCCCAATCCGACCTACTGTATCGAGCGATTTCGGGAGGTCCAGGAGAAATATGGCAAGGTCCCGTGTATTGTGGGAAATCACGACCAGGCCGTAGTGACAGGAATCCCGATGGGATTCAATCCGGAAGCGGCAGTTGCAGCAAAATGGACCCATGAAAAACTCACCCAGACCAGTCTCCGGCGGCTGTCCCGATTTATATGGAGATGGACCGAAGATAACATCTTTTTGACCCATTCTTCCCCGGAAAAGCCGGAAGAATGGGAGTATCTGTACGCACCAAACCAGATCTCAAATCAATTCGACCATTTCGATCAGGAAATCTGTTTTGTGGGGCATACGCATCAACCGTACATTTTTGCCCAGGGAACCGACCGATTCCTGACCACAGACGAGTTCTTCATTCCGAACGGAACCCGCTGCATGGTCAATTGCGGCAGCGTGGGGCAGCCGCGTGATGGGGATCCCCGTGCATCGTATTGCCTGTATGATGACAAGAAACGGCTTCTCACATTCCGTCGAGTCGCGTATGATTTTAACCTGACCCTCACAAAAATCATCAATTCGGGCCTGCCGGAAATCCTGGGCAGAAGGCTGGAGTATGGATATTAAATCAATGGACAGTACACACTCATTCCGAACCGAATCCGCACCGAGCTTCCGTTTCAACATCCAGGGCATCTTCGATAATGCGACAGCGACCGCGCTGGCCAACGAGCTAAGCCAGATTGCCGCGAGATCCTGGGGGGATCGTGGTGAAACAACCGGACAGGAAACCTTGGTGGTGGATCTGACAAAAGTCGATTTCATCAACAGCACCGGCATCGGTGCCCTGCTGCGCTGCAAACAGATCGCAGAGGCCAACGGCAGAGGAATGCTGGTCATCATCCATCGCGGACTCGCCGATATCTTCGAAATCGCCAAACTGTACGCCGTGTTCGACCTGGTAATTCCCTACGATCCGATCTCAGGACATGAGATCGAGACGAACGGGTGATGGGAGACATGCGTGCATAGTAGCAGTAGGGGCATGGCATGCCATGCTCCTACGTTTTCGTGTCTTCGTCATACCTTTGTGTCTTCGTGCCTTTGTGTTTATATGTTTTCGCGCCTTCGTAATCCCCCCTCCCCTTACGTTGCCTCTCAGCCACGATGCCACTCTTTTATGGCATGTTCGAACAGGTCCGACTTGGAGGGCCAGGACATGCCGGGGCGGAACTTTTCCTTTTGCTCCAGGGGAATGAGCAGGCGGTCCTTGCAATAAATGAAAGCGTTCCGATCTGTGTCGGCGATTTCCCATTCTTCGCCGAGAATAACGGCATCCTCCGGGCAGGCCTCCTCGCAGAAACCACAGAAGATGCACCGGATCATGTCGATTTGGTAGTGCCGCGCATGTCGTTCGCCATGGGAGACCGGGTGTTGAGGGTCGTTCTCGGCGGCTTCCAGGTAGATTGCTCCGGTCGGACAAACCACGCTGCAGAGTCCGCAACCGACACAGCGCTCCAGACCGTCCGGGTGGCGCTGCAGATAATGAACGCCCCGGAATCGGGGCGATTGCGGCCGCTTCTCATCGGGATAATTGAACGTGGTGGGTTTGCGGAACAGGTGCTTGAACGTCAGCCCCATCCCTTTAGCGACTTCAGTGATGGCCTTCAACATGTCACGCCCTCGGATCAGACATTCCTATAAGACCATCTTATCAGAAGAGCGGAGCGCGACAAGGCGTTTCGGTCAGGAACCGAACGGGCAGGAGCCGCCCGGGCAGGATGCCGGACCGCCGGGAAGATTGCATGAACCCATCTCGCATGGGCTTTTGGAGCCGGTACTGGTTGCAAAGACCGACAACTCACGGTTGACCGATGTCGCCCCACAAGCCGGGCAGACCGGCACATCCTTCTCGGACAGAACCAGGTCTTCAAACCGCTCGCCGCAACGGCTGCATGTGAATTCGAAGAGAGGCATGGTGATCAACCTCCCGGGGGATAGGATTGAAACAGGGAGGGCGAGGCTCCAGCCGAGCAGCGAATAATAGAAAAATCAGCTCGGCTGGAGCCTCGCCCTCCCGCATTGAATACCGTTTCCTAGACAGCCGCCGCCTGTTTGCGATTCACCGCTCTATTCAATCGGGACTTCTTTCGAGCGGCTTTCCGGCGATGAATCACATGCCGCTTCGCCGCACTGTCGATCAGCGAAAAGGCCGAACGCATCAGGGTCTCGGTCTGTTCCGGATTTTCCGCACCCATCACTTTCTTGGTCAGGGTGTGGATGCGACTTTTTACATTGCGATTCCGGAGACGGCGGAATTTGTCCTGTTTCAGCCGTTTCTCAGCCTGTTTGTGATTGGGCATAATGGATGTTCTCCTTGGTTCCGCGTTGGGTCTCAGCGATGGGTATAGGCCATGAGCGCCATATACCGGGCACGTTTGATCGCCGTGGTGAGCATTCGCTGATGATGCGCACTGTTGCCGGTGATCCGCCGAGGCATGATCTTCCCGCGTTCCGTCACAAATTCACGCAGGATCCGGTAGTTCTTGTAGTCGATATATAAGGCCTTCTCTTCCGTAAACAGGGAAACCTTTCGCCTCCGAAATCGGCGTCGAGGTCTTTTTCTTGCTTGTACTGCCGCTTTAGCACGTAACGTCATGATTCTTATCCTTTCCATATTCCCCTCTCTTTGCTGTAGAGAGGGCAGGGGGAGTTAAACTCACCCCTAGAAGGGGAGATCGTCATCTTTTTCGTCTTCGGGTCCGCCGGAGTCGAATGCCGGAGGTGGAGCCTCGTCATCCCCCGGTGGTGGAGGAGATTCCATCGGACCACCGGAGGAACCTCCGCGACTGCCCAGAAAACGCATGTCATCCACAACCACTTCATAAACCGTTCGATTCTCGCCCTGCTGGGTCTGGTACTTGCGCATCTGCAAGCTGCCTTGCACGGCAATCTGCTCCCCTTTTTTTACATATTGATTGATGAGTTCCGCCGTCTTCCGCCAGGCAACAAGATTGATAAAATCCGTCTCTCGTTCACCCTGGGCATTCTTGAATCGACGATCCACTGCCAGACTGAATCGGACCAACGCCACCCCGGAATTGGTGTATTTCATTTCCGGATCCCGAGTTAATCGACCGATGAGAACAATGTGGTTCATAAAGGTCTCCTCCCGCTGAGTATCGTGAATTAGTCGTTGGATGGCCTCGGCTCGACTGATTCGATATCGTCCGGAGCCGAGTCCGGCACAGATTCGTCCGCGGACTCCAATGAGGGCGAGTCGAAATCCTCGGTAGAAGATTCGGCTCCCGGGTTCCTGTTGTCGTCGACTTCTCCTGGCTCAGGCTCGTCGAACTCCGGGTTGTCCGATCGATTCTCGTCTTCCACAAAGGACTCGTCAACGGGTCGACGTCTTGGGAAGATCTCCCGATCGGACGTGTGATCGGATTCCAAAGGGGGTTTGGGACTAGCTGCCGCTTTTTCGGCGGCGGCTTTCCGCTGAGCCGCATCCCGCTGTTCCTGCAATAGTCTGGCTTTGGGAACGCGGATGATCAGATGCCGCAGGATGCCGATCTGGGTGCGAATAAAAGCCCCGATTACACCGGGTAAATTGGAGGAGGCATGAAACTCAATGACATTGTAGTACCCTTCCTGGCGCTTCTTCAGTACGTAGGCCAGACGTCGAATACCCCAGGGCGTTTCTTTCTCGATCACTCCCCCGGCGCTTGTGATTCGCTCACGAAGCGCGTCATTCATGCGGGCAATGCCATCCTCGCCCAACTCCGGGTCAAGGATGTACATCATCTCATACAGAATCGGTTTCTCTTCTCTTTTCCTTGCCATAAGGCTTCTCCCTTCGGGTTATGCTCGAACAAACCGGACGAGCAGGGGTATATGGCTTTCCGCTGTCTTCAGCGGATAAGCGAGGCGATAACCGGGGAAACGACAGAGGGCGGGAAATCTCCTGCCTCTACGGCGTTCCCACGCCTTTCGCCGGTACTTCCCATGCCGGTAACCGAAACGGCTATCACAGCACACAGATCCAAGGAACAGGTACGGAATACCTACTCCAGTGTGACAACCACCTGGTTATATTGATCCATTGCGGCGATCACGCCTTGCCTGATGAAGGTCTCGAGGGCATCGGCGGCAATGGGAACCACCCGGTCGACCAGGGCGAGCTCGTCCGCCTCAAACGGAGACAGAACATAATCGACCCAGTCTTGGGGGGACGCCCCGATGCCCAAACGCATCCGGGGAATCTCCAAGGTGCCGGCCGCTTGCAGAATCGAGGCCAGTCCGTTATGCCCCCCATCGCTTCCCTTGATACGGATTCGAATCTTTCCCAAAGGAAGATGGAGATCATCACAGACTACCAGCGTATGTTCCGCCGCAATATCGAACCGTTCGGCCATTTCCAGCCAAGCCAGCCCCGAACGATTCATATACGTAATCGGACGAACCGCCACAACGGCGAATCCCTCCAGGTCGAACTGAGCGAACAGGCAATGACGGCCCTGTTCGTATTTTCGGACTCCTCGACGGTACGCCAATTCATCCGCAACCCGGAACCCGAAGTTGTGCCGGGTGTCCGCGTATTCCTTTCCGGGATTGCCCAAACCGAGAATGGCTCGAATCATACCCGTGTCCGTGAGATTACTCGGACGATTGTTCTGCAGATTCAGCGGCAGCCTCGGTCCCTTCTCCTTCCGCCGCTTCCCTGGCTGCCTCGGCAGCCGTAGCCCGGGTCGGAGATGCAATCAGCACCACCACCGCCTCCGGGTTCGACATAACTCGAACTCGTTCCGGAACCGTGATATCGCGCACATGGATGCTCTGCCCGATTCCCAGAGGCGAAATATCTACTGCAATCGCATCCGGAATCTCCAGAGGCAGACATTCAATGTTCAGTTCCCGCAACATGTGCTCCATGACACCGCCTTCTCGCTCCCCGGCACTGGACCCGGTAATATGAATCGAGACGGTGGTGAGAATCGGTCGGTCGATAGAAATCCGCTGAAAATCAACATGCTCCAAGTCACCACGAAGTGGATTGTGCTGAAGCTCTTTCATCAGGGTCAACGTACCCTGATCCTTCCCGGCTCCGATATGGAGATTCACCAATAGATGCTCGCCTCCACTCGTGTGTAACAGTTGCCACAATTCGCGACCATCGATATCGATAGGCTGGGGGGGATCCTGACCGCCGTAGACAACCCCAGGGATTCTTCCTTCGCGACGAAGGGAGCGTGCGACTCCCTTACCGGTTTTTTTTCTGAGTGCGACGTGAAGTTCTGCGCGCTGCATGAGTCACTCCTATTCCCGCTTTCATCTGAATCGGTTTGATTGCGGTGTTCTGGGTGGCGAATTCACCGGCCTGGATCAGTTTTCCACCCTGAAAATTGGCAAATGGGCCGATCCGCTCGCCTGCCGGAACGACGCATTGGCTGATATACGAACTGTTAATGCGACACCCATCCGCGATACTCGAATCATCGATCTGGGTGAGGGGACCGATCATGCATCCCTTTCCGATCGATGTATGTCCACGGATGATCGTATTGGGCTGAATAATGCTGTCGATCCCAATACTGACACCATCGTCGATCATCGTGCTGGGCGGATCGATAATCGTTACGCCGGAAAGCATCAGGCGCTCCAGGATGCGGTCGCGCATGATCCGTTCCGCCCGCGCGAACTCGACCCGATTATTGATTCCCATCGTCTCCCGATAGTCCGGGATCTTCACCGCTTCCACCCTCTTCTTCTGGCTCACCATGATCTGAATCACATCCGGCAGATAATACTCGCCCTGTTCATTGTCCGGGCGGATGCCTTTGAGAGCCGAAAACAGTTCCCGGCTGTCAAAAACATACATACCGGTATTAACCTCGTTCACCTTCTGCTCATAAATGTTGGCGTCTTTGTCCTCCACAATCCGCAGAACCGTGCCGTCCTGGTGACGGAGAACTCGACCATATCCTTTGGGACGGCGCATCCTCGTGGTGAGCACGGTCGCCGCCGCGTCCTGGTGCCGGTGGCGATGGATGAGAATCTCCAGGGTCTTGCGGGTCAGGAGAGGCGCATCACCGACCAGAACGAGGATATCTCCCGTGTATCGGTTGAAATGGTCGGAGGCACAAAGTACCGCATGTCCCGTGCCCAACTGTTCCGGCTGCAGCGCATAGTGGATATTGCGAAAACTTTTATCCTTAAGCGCCTGTTCCAGCTTCTCGTGGGCAAATCCCACCACAACCACCGTTTTGGCATCCACCAGTCCTCTTGTGGTTCGAAGCAAATGGACCAGGATCGGTTCGCCGCAGATTTCGTGCAACGCTTTCGGGATCTCGGAGCGCAACCGTGTACCGGCCCCCGCGGCCAGGATAATCGCCGATAATTTCTTTTTCGCGAGCATCGGGGGTCTGTCCGGTTTCTATCCTTGACACATCCGTGATACCGACAAGTATGCAAAGTTTAAACTGTAGAGAAATGCAGGGGCTTGGTCAAGCCAAACCGCTTTGGTCGCCGGATATTTCCCCCGTACCTGGCCCCCTGTCGGTCTGGGGACTCGGGACCAACAGGACCGGCTGTCTCCGTCAGATTTCTCACATCAGGGATCGGGAAAACTTTGTGGCGCAGTAAATGGAAAAACAGGAGATTTTGCCACCATAAACGGCGGAATTCCCTTTCCTCCAACCTGCAATGCGCCGAATCAGAGACCCAGGAATTCCTTCGCTTTGATCACCGCCGGCGGAAGCCCGGTGTCCGGTTCACCTTCGTACCACGCTGTGTTCACCTGCTTGCTCCGCTTCATCTGGTCGAAAGTTCGAAGCAAATTACGAACAATGGTGATCAACTCGGCACGAAGTTGCGTTTCGGTGATCGATGCAAGACGGCTGTCCAATTGTTCCAGCCGCTTCATATTGTCTTCCAGACTGGAAATGCACGGAGCGATAATCCGCACCGACTTCGATTCTGCATAATCCCGAATCGTAATCAGTGTGCCGCTGATGTCTCCGATCAATTCGGGAACGAAATCTTCCAGGGAAAGATCCATTCATTCTCCTCCGAAGAGTGGACTGAATTCCGACGGTAACCGTCTTGCCGATCTAAGATATCTCACAATTGCATCTCTGACCAGCAGACTCCCCCATTTTGAGAATACCTCTTCAGGGCGATCCGCAAGCCCCAAAAACCGGCTGCGCCGCTGAGACAGATCAGGAATCCGGAGACGTCTCCGGCGCGGCTTTGGGCGCAACTTTGGGAGCCGCCTTGGTCGTTCGACGTTTCTCGCGAACCCTGGCCGCCTTGCCTTTGCGATCCCGAAGATAGTACAACTTGGCTCGCCGGACATGCCCGAGCCGAACGACTTCCAGGGAAGCGATTTGCGGGGAATGCAACGGAAAAGTTCGCTCGACCCCGACACCGTACGAGATCTTCCGCACGGTGAATGTCTCACCCAGTCCGCCTCCGGACCGACGGATCACAACCCCTTCGAACGCCTGTGTCCGGTATCGTTCTTTTCCCTCTTTCGTGACACCTTCCTGAACGCGAACGCCGACTCGGACGGTATCTCCCGGACTGAACAGCGGGACATCCTTCCGAAGTTGATTCTTCTCAAATTCCCGAAGCGCGGGATGGTCCATAATATCCTCCATTTCGCCGTCATCCGATATGCGGCGATGTATTGGTTTCCTCTTCGTCTCGATCCCCGACGAGGCGGTCCAGAATGATCGCCGCCGCCGCGCGAACCGAAAGATGATTGTATTGACCCGTTCCCACGATCGGCGGTAACACCCAATCGCAGGATCGCAGAAATTCCTCTGTCAATCCCCATCCGGTCCCAAACAGCAGGAGGATGGGCGGGCCGGGCTGCGTCAACGATCGACGCAACTCCGCGAACCCGATTGTCTTCTCCCACTTCCGCGCCGTCGTCGCTACCAGAACCGGCGGCTGACCGTTCTCCTTCTCAATCTTCTCTCGAAACTCATCCAATATCCCATAGACGCCGACGATCCGAAAAGCATCCCAGCGTGTCGGATTGTACTCTTTGCCGAAACCCGCGTGCCAGAACTCGGTCACCCGCCTGGCAAGGTATTGCATCGTCGGCAGGGGATTGATCATGCCGTATTCCTTCACGCCGTAAGTCAGGCAGGTCCGGGAAATGTCGTGCAGATCAATCGGAGTCAGCGATGTGGTAATAACCTCCCGGTCTTTCTTGAGTACCGGATGATGGAGTAAAGCGACATACAGCGCTCGTCGATCGCCCACCTCGTTATCCGGTCTTTCTCTTGTGTTGCTCTTCTCGTTCACAGTACCGCCGGTAAAGATCCGGTCGCCGTTCGGCGGTCCGCCGTTTCGCCTGCTCCAACCGCCACGCCTGGATCTCCCGGTGATTGCCGTTCAACAGGACCTGCGGCACGGACCGATCCTCCACAACCTGGGGCCGTGTATAACGCGGACTGTCCAGCAGCCCGGATGTGAACGAGTCCTCCAGAACCGAGTCCATCGATCCGACAACTCCCGGAATCAGGCGGATAACCGCGTCGATCAGCGCCATGGCCGGAATCTCTCCACCGGAGAGGACATAATCCCCGATGGAAATTTCATCCGCCCGGAGTATCTCCATCACTCGTTCGTCAATTCCCTTGTAATGACCGCAGATCAGCACGAGATGCTCACAAGCGGCCAACTCTTCTGCGATCTCCTGACCGAACAGACGCCCCTGCGGACTCAACACGACATACCGGGTGTCCTGTTCTGTCTGGGCTGCAAGATCTCTCGCAGCGCTCAGGATCGGGGGCGCTTTCATCACCATGCCGTCTCCACCCCCGTATTGCTCGTCATCGGTCTTGCGATGCGGATCGTCCGACCAATCGCGCAGATTATGGATGCGCAGGTCCACGGCGCCCGATGAACGCGCCCGCGCCGCAATGCTGTGGTCCAGCGGTCCGACAAACATCTCCGGAAACGTCGTGAGCACATCAATTCTCATTCTTATCCATCCATCGGCCATCGAACGGTCAGGACTCGGGTTTCGGCATCCCAACCGGTCAGCACCGACCGCAGCGCCGGAATCAGCTCCTCCGAGCCGTCTTCTCCCTGAACGATCAGGATGTCGCTTTCCGAGGTCTCCATAACATCCGCAACGACACCCATCCGAGCACCTTGTTCATCGCGGACCTCCGCGCCGATCACGGAGGCGACATACATCTCCGTGGGCGGCAAGGGCGGCAGGCGACTCTCCGGAATCCAGAGAATGCTTCCCTGGAGACGTTCTGCCTGCGTCCGGCTTTCCACACCTTCCAGCAAGAGAATCCAGTACTTTCCGCCGCCACGAAGCCCTTTGATCCGTATTTCCTGCGCATCGGGACCAAGCAGAACCGTTCCGAGTTCCAGCAGAAAATCGGCCTCGCAATGGTACGGGAAGAATCGGATCTCACCATGGAGACCGTGCGCTCTTCCCAGTTTCCCCAACGCAACCGCGTCATCGGGAATCCGATTGGGGGCGGTTTCCTGGTTCACCCGGCCTACTCCAGAATCTCGACGGTAGCGCGGATGTTCTCCTGAAAGGCCTTCGCCGCTACCAGCTGTCGGATCGCTTTGGCCGTCTTCCCGTTCTTTCCGATGATCCGGCCCATATCTTCCTGGGCAACTTTGACACGGATCACCAGGCGATCCTCCTCGTCGTGCGTTTCGGTAATCTCAACCTCGTCCAATTTGGTGACCAGTTGTTCGGTTAAATATCGAACCAAATCCTTCATCGTCTGCGTTCTTTCCTACCCACGAAATCAGGGTGACCGCCTGCCCCAACCGGGCGGTTCACCGATGGTGTAACAGGTCCCCTCCGGATGGAAAGGTTTACGATTCCCCCGATGGCGATTCCGGCAAAGGCTTCCGATCTCCGGTCTGCTTCCGCTGCTCCTGGAACTTCGTCAGGATCCCGGCCTGCTTGATCAGCGACCGGGCGGTATCGGAGACCTGCGCCCCCCGCTCCAGCCACTTCAAAATGGATTCCTCGTTCAGCGAGGACTGAGCCGGGTTCTTCAAAGGGTCATACCAGCCCAGATCTTCAAGAGCGGCTCCATCCCGACGATTTCGGGAATCCGAGACCACCAGTCGATAAAACGGTCGATTCCGGTTTCCCATGCGTCTTAGTCGTATTTTGACAGCCATGCAATCCTCCGTCTTTCTGTCAGGTTTCTGCGTTGTAATCGCCGCTCCGCCGACTTCGGCGGAATCGGCCTAGAATCCGGGAAACATCCCACGCATTCCCTGCATTTTTTTCATGATCTTCTTCGACATCTTGACTTTCTTGCCTTTGATTCCCTTCCCACCGGCAGCCATACCCTGCGCGGCCACGGCACGCATCATCTGCTGCATCTGAACAAATTGTTTCAACAAACGGTTGATATCCTGCATGTTGGTTCCGCTGCCTCGTGCGATCCGACGTTTCCGGCTGCCGTTGATCACTCGATGATCGTTCCGCTCGCCGGGAGTCATGGAGAGAATGATCGCCTCGACATGCTTCATCTCTTCCTCTTCCATATCCAGCTCGTCCATCATGTTGTTGCCGCCCATGCCGGGAAGCAGAGACATCAGGCTGCCCAATCCCCCCATTTTTCGCACGTTCCGAATCTGACTCAGGAAATCATCCAGGGTAAAACTATTCTCCAGTATCTTCTTCTGAAGAGCGAGCGCCTGATCCTGGTCCACCGCCTGCTGAGCCTTCTCGATCAGGGTTAGCACATCGCCCATGCCGAGGATCCGAGAGGCCATCCGATCCGGATAGAAAAACTCGAAATCGCTCAGTTTTTCGCCGATTCCTGCAAAGTAGATCGGCTTGCCGGTTACGTATCGAACCGAGATCGCGGCACCGCCACGGGTGTCGCCGTCCAGTTTCGTCAGGATTGTCCCGTCCAAATCCAGGTTCTCATGGAAATGACGGGCCTGGTTGACCGCATCCTGACCGACCATGGCATCCACGACCAACAGAGTCAGTGACGGTCGCCAGCTCTCGCGCACCCGCTTGACCTCTCCCATCATTTGTTCATCAATATGAAGCCGACCGGCGGTATCGAGAATAATCGTATCCAGGTCATCCGCTTTCGCCTTTTTCGTCCCCTCCTTGGCGATCGTTGCCGGGTCCACGTCGGTGCCCATGGCAAACACGGGAATACTGACCTGATGCCCGACCACTTCCAGCTGTTTGATTGCAGCCGGTCGATGAATATCCCCCGCGATCAGGATCGGTTTCCGCCCGTCCTGGCGAAGTCGTGCCGCCAGCTTCGCCGCCGTGGTGGTTTTCCCGGAACCCTGCAGACCGACCAGCATGATCCGTTCCTGCTGGCCCGGCATAAGCGTGAGTTTCTGCCTCTCACCGCCCAGCATCTCCACCATGGTGTCATAAACGATCTTGATAACCTGCTGAGCCGGATTGAGTCCCGCCAGAACCTGCACACCCAGCGCTTTTTCCTCGATCTGGCGGCAGAACTCCCGCGTGGCCTGGTAGTTCACATCCGCTTCCAGGAACGCCAGGCGGACCTCCCGGACGGCTTCTTTGACCGCCCGTTCATCCACCCGTTTCCCGGAGCGCAACTTGCCGAATATGGATGTGAACCGGCTCTGAAGATTCTCAAACATCCGTCTGCTCCCGAAGGATCAGTTGTTTCAAATCTCGCACAGATTCCTTCAACCGCCTTGTATCGTACAGAATATCCTCTGAGGCAATTCGTTCAAGCCGACGGATCACCTCAATGATTCTTTCCATGTCCAATCCATCGGATTTCGGACCGGACAGGAGAGAAAGCTCGCGTTCAAACCGGCGCAACGCTTCGCGGGCATGAACAATTGCATCATGAACCGCCTGGCGGGAAATGCTCGACTGCTCTGCAATTTCGCCGTAGGAAAGGTCTTCCGCATAGTGCAGATACATGTACTCTCGCTGGCGGTCGCTCAGTAGATTGCCGTATATATCGAGCAATTCCGCGAAACGGACATGTTCATCGACCGAATCCATGCGCTCCGAATCCTGTCTTCGCGTAAAGGAATTAAACTTTACAGGGCGTAATTTAGGCTGGAAACACGCTTTGGTCAAGGCTGGAGGGGCCAATCGATAAATCTTTTGTTAACAAGTCTTCAGCGTTTCGTCGGCTCTGCCGATCCGGCCATTCCGTTGCTCCACACTTTTCGTAAGCGGTACTTTCTTGTATTCTCGGATTTGGAAAGAACAGTTCACACTCCTCGAGAAATCGGAATGCCGGATTTTTCTCCTTTTTGTGGGTATCGTTTTTCGTCCGCGCTTGATGCACGGATATCCCGCATTCTCTCTCCACCCTATGACAAGATTTCTCGGAAAGAACTTCCATCCCTCTGGGAAGCGGACCCGCTCAACTGCTCAAGGCTGGTGCTGCCGCCGCCGGATGTCGCAGAAGGCGACTTCGCCACAGAGTCCGCCGCGAAGGTGAGCGATTGGTATGCCGGATCACGCCGGTTTCTGGACAACTGGATTCAAGAAGGATTCCTGGTTCAGGACCCCCTCTCGTTCTATTTCTATTGTCAAGAGTTTTTGCTTGATGGCAAATCCTACCAAAGATGGGGCGTATTGGGAGCCTTGTCATTGGAGGACAACAGGAAAACTCTTCTGCACGAACGGACTTTTGAGGGACCGAAAGCGGATCGTTTCCGCCTGATCCGCGAAACGCAGGCAAATCTGTGCTCGATTTTCCTGGTGGCGACAGATCCCGACAGGGAATTGTTGAGCATCGCCACCAACCTGGATCATCCCCAACTCGATTGCGCCACCCCCGACGGTGTTCGACACAAGCTTCACATTGTCAGTGACAAAGAAACCATCGAACGAACCCGCAATGCCTTGATGAATTCGACCGTGATGATTGCCGACGGGCATCATCGCTTTGAAACCGCACTGAATTATCGCGCGTGGGCAGCGGAAAACCTTGAAGAGAACCGCCAGTCTCCATCAAATCATGTCATGGCCTATGTCTCGCCGGTGGACCAGGAAGGGATGATCGTTCTCCCGACTCACCGCCTTGTGCGCAACCTGGGCGACAACTGGCTCGATACCCTGAACAGAGCCACAAACATCGTATTACGGGAAATCCACGGCAGTGCGAATGAATTGTTGCACGAACTGAGAAAAATGCCTGAAACAGACGTTGTCCTTGGAGCCACCGACGGGGACCAATTTCATCTTGTGATTCGGCGGAGAGAACCGAGCGCGGAGATGTATCCTGACATTCATCCGGCATTGTGGAACCTGGATGTCACCTTCCTGCATTCGATGGTTCTACGCGGTATCTTGCGGGTCGATGAAAGCCGGTCCGGTGCAATCTCCTATTTTCGAGATCCCCAGGAGGCAACAACAGCGGCTGCAGAGGACCCCGGTTCCGGCGTCTTCTTCCTGCGCGCGCCAAATCCACAAACAATCATGAAAGTCTCCGAGTCCGGTGAGCGAATGCCCCAGAAATCCACGGATTTCTATCCAAAAATCCCGACCGGACTGGTCATCCGTCTGTTGCGTGAACCGCCCTCTCTTTGAACCGGGATGGCAGGTCGGCGACTTGATCCATTACCTGAAAGCGACTTTGAACAAAACGAGGACACACATGAGTAGCCCAGACGAACGACAGATCAGCCGTGAAATCAAGAACGAAACGCTGGAGTTTACAGGCCTGGAACCGATTCTCATCGAAGGACCGGTCACGGACAGCCGGATTGTTGCCGAAGGTGACCTGGTGCTGCTTGGAACCGTGGAAAACTCCGACCTCACCTCAAAAAAGGAGAGCGTCTTTTTGAATATGGAGGTGGAAGACGGAACGAAACTGACGAACATCCAGGCAAAAAGGAACGTCTATATCAACAGTGCAAATGATGTTTCGGTGGAAGCGGGCCAGTGCGTTTATGTGGAGCATTCCCTGATCAAGGCTCAGGCGAAAGCCGGAGATCGGATTGTCACGGAGACGGATCTGGGAGTGATCCTGGGAGGTACTCTCCGCGCCGGGACAGGGATCATCGGATGCGATATCGGCGATGCGCAGGGTACACCGACTTCGGTTGAGGTAGAGGATTTCAATGGGATGGTTCAAGCGTTCCGGATTCATCCAATGTGACGATCAATATCGGCGGGACAGTTCTCGTTACGGAAAAGAAGTACAGCATGGTTCGTGCACGAGTCGAAACCCATGGACTCAGCCTTGATCCCGTGGAGCCGCCCTCAAAAGAACTGCTTATTGGAAAAACCGAAGAAGGCAACAGAACGATTCTGCATTTGCATGGAAGGTTGGACGGCAACACGGTGGATAAATTTGAAAAAGCCCTTGCGATCCTTCAAAAAATGGGGAAATTACCGATTGTCGTGGATTTGCATGAACTGACTTACATCAGCAGCGTGGCTCTCCGCGTTTTTATCGACCGCATTCAAACCCTTGGAAAAGAGCAGTTTATCCTCACGAATCCTTCGCCATCGGCAACCATGGTTCTTCGGATGACCGGTTTGGCCGATCTGTTCGGGTTGTGATAAACCTATCCGCTTTGAATCCTCCGCGATTTTCTTAGCGTCGCATTTGACTGTCCGGCACTCAAGCGATACCATACTCTTGACGATGATTCGTACTGTAGTGCCTATTCTGTTCCAGCAAGTTGAGGGGTCCCATGAAGGGGATCGATAATTGGTTTCAGTCTTCCCAGGTTAATCCGGATATCCTTCTGGGTATTGGGATTGGTCTGGCTGTCCTTATCTTCCTCCTTGTGTACGGAGCCTATCTATACCAGCGACGACGACATTATAAAGTCTTCGAAAAGGAAATGAAGTCGCTGGATCTCGAGCCAAATCAAGAGAATACGTTGACCGAGATGGTTCGCCGGTATTCCATGAACGAACCGGTCCAGGTTCTCGTTTCCGAGCGCCTGTTCGATGACCTGGCAACACGTGAAATGCGCCGGATTCTATCCGGTATCGGGACCATCGAGGCCAAGGAACAATACATCGACACCTTATACGCAATCCGAACCAAAACCTACCACCCGCGATATCTTACGGAAGAGGCCATCTCGTCCGGAGGAGTTGCGGCTGCCTGAGCAGAAGCGGCATAGTGGATTCAGTGGACAAAGTGGACAGAGATTTGGGGTCGCATTTCGCGACCTCAAAAACCTACCTGATCTTCTTCAGCAGCCAGGCCATGTTCTGACCGAGCGCTTTCATGGTCAGAAGACCTTCCTTGTCCCCTTTCACTTCGCCCTTTTCCCGACCGATCCCCATGTTCCAATAAATCGAACCAGGAACGATCATCTGCCCGATCAGGAAAAAGTGGTTGATCGTATCGAAGGCATGGATAGAACCGCCCCGACGAACCGCCACAACAGCCGCACCGACTTTTCGCTTGAACAGGTCGCCGTTCGCCCTGGAAACGAGACCGGCGCGGTCAATCAGGGCCTTCATTTCCGAGGTAACATCCGCGAAATAGGTCGGCGAGCCGAGAATGAGCCCATCCGCCTCGATCATCTTCTCAATGCACTCGTTCACGATGTCCCCTTTTACGGCACAGCGACCATCCTTCCGGGAGAAACATCTGTAGCAGGCCATGCAGCCCCGGATCTTCTGTCCGGCCAGTTGCACCAGCTCGGTTTCGATCCCCCTCTTCTCCAGTTGCTTGAGAACCACTCGAATCAGAATGGCCGTGTTTCCGTCTTTCCGTGCGCTGCCGTTGAACGCGATGACCTTCATGAGAGTCCCTTTCCTGTTTGATATAAGCGATTGATTCCGTGTAGCCGGAGTATTATACAAAAAGCCGCCCGTTCGGACATTGACATGCGAGAATGCCGCTGATAGTCTCTCGCCGACTTGTGGTTTTCCTCCTTGTCAAAGGAGGGCATTGTGCCTGAAGGAAAGGACAACGAACTCGGTCGTCTGGCTCGGCTGGCCGGGCAGGCGATGTTTATACCTATTTTTCTTGCCCTTTATCCGTTGGCATTCTACTGGATCGGCAAACAGCTGGACCTCTGGTTGGGGACAGGGACTTGGCTGGCGAAGATTTTCCTGCTCCTGGGCCTGTTTTCTGGAGGTCGGCAAGTGGTTAAGCTCATCAAACGCATCATGTCCGATTCGTCATAGGAAATTCCGGGTGAGAGACGTCGGGTAACAGGCAGTGTCCAAGCCGAATCTTGTCGATACCCCCCTTGTGGCCCCCATAAACGGGGGAGAAAAGGAGCCGTGTCCGGGTGAGGTTCGGTGGGGACCTGTGCCGCCCTCTGCACTGGGGAGACAAGAAGACTTGGTCAGTCGCACAATCCGCGCTGCCCTGATTGCCACCACGGTCCTCTGCCCGTTTCTGATTGTGCACATGGGAAGCCTGTGGGCGCTTGGTTTTGCGCTGGCCTCTCTATGGAGCACTGCCAATGTCTGGATGATTTCCTTCGTGGTGAGGGAGTTCCTGGGACCCCGCCGTTGGAAAGTGCTGGCCCCTTTGTTTGCGATCAAGTTTCCGCTTCTGTACGGGTTGGGGATCTGGGGACTTTATGCCCGGGCGGTCCCAATCGGTTCCGTTTTAGTGGGCTTCCATATCATTTTTATCGTACTTGTATTAAAAATTCTGTCACATCGCATTTTGGAGATCCAAAACCGGCCTTCAACCTCGCCGGAAGGAGATAAGGCGATGCCCGGAAATGAGGAGCGCATCTGATGTCGCCGGAAACGGTTGCGGCAGTTGCAGAGCAGGGCCACGAAGCCGCCAAATCTGCGGCGTCTCACGGCCATCCGGAAATCCCCAACATCATTACCCTGCTGAACAGCGTTGCAGGGGAGAATCCGCTTGTTCATTTTCTCCACCACTGGGAAAACCAATTCTTCATGCTCTTGATCATCTGCTTTTTGACGTGGGTGGTTCGACGGGCATACCGCGAGCGTTCCATCATCCCAACGCCGCTCCAGAACGTGATTGAAATGTTCATTGAGGCCTTCGAGAGCCTGGTGGTCGGCATGTTGGGTGAAAAAGAAGGCCGCCGATACCTGCCGTTTGTCGGTACCCTGTTCATATACATTTTCTTCATGAACCTGTGGGGATTGATCCCTCCTATGAAATCTCCAACGGCGGATATCAAAACGACGGGGGCGTTGGCGATCTGTGTTTTCCTTTATGTGCAATACAGCGCGATCACACGTCTGGGCATCCTGGGATTTCTGGATCATCTGATGGGATCGCCACGGGATGTAATCGGGTGGTGCCTGGTTCCGTTGTTCCTGCCGCTGCATATCATGGAAGAACTGATCAAGCCAGTCAGCCTCTCTTGCCGACTTTTTGGAAATATCCTGGGTGAAGATATCCTGTTGGGTGTGGCGTTGCTGCTGGGCATTGGAATGTTGAGTTTCATGCATAGCCCGATCGGGATTCCGCTCCACGCTCCGTTCATGTTTCTGGCCATGTTGACCAGCACAATTCAGGCGCTGGTTTTCTCGCTTTTATCCACGGTCTATATTTCGATGATCCTCCCCCATGAGGAAGGACATCATTAACCGAGAATCGAACCCGGACGTTCACCGCCGGGAACAAGGAGGAAGTTACGATGCAATTCGATGCGTATTTCATCGGCTTGGGAATCGCCGCGGTCGGATCGGGAATTGGTTTGGGCCGGGCGGTGGGCAGCGCCATGGAGGCCATCGGGCGGCAACCCGAAGCCGCCGGGAAGATTCAGACGGCCATGATCATCGGTGCAGCGTTTATCGAGGCTTTGACGATCTACGCCCTGATCTCGGTGTTCTTGAAGGGATAGTTCTTGTCTATCACGAGGACCGGATGGCGGTTCCGGACGGCGAGTGCCCGTACCTGACCGCGTCTTTCCGGAAGAAGGGAGAACAGGACGGTGTTCCACCAACTGTCTGATCTGCTCTCAATGGTCTTGATCGTCGCGGAAAGCGAGGCGGCCGAGGCCCCACCGGAGGTGGGGAAAATCATCGGGATGATGATCACCAATATCATCGGCTTCCTGATCGTCTTTTGGATTCTCAAGAAATTCGCCTGGCGACCGCTGCTCCACGTCATGGATGAACGTCGGAACAAGATCGCTTCCGAATTGCATCGGATCGAGGAATTGAACCGGCAAGTCCAGGAACGCCAAGAGGAATACGAAAAGAAACTCCAGGA
>Ga0116141_10001202_pt1 | contig 21885 bp, 18 predicted proteins | sample AD_UKC097_MetaG_FD_89744 | JGI IMG/M metagenome (GOLD analysis project Ga0116141, IMG submission 89744) | Active sludge microbial communities of municipal wastewater-treating anaerobic digesters from USA - AD_UKC097_MetaG | ecosystem: Engineered > Bioreactor > Anaerobic > Digestate | place: USA...
GGAGGAGAAGCAGCTCCGCGCCGACCTCCTGCGCGTCGGCGAGGAGCGTGCGAAGGCGCTCGAGCTCTCCGCGCAGAAGACCGGCGAGATGACCGCCATGGAGGCCGCAATCGCCGGCCTCGAGAGCGGCCTCGAGTCGGCCCGCGCGGTCCGCCTCTCGGCCCAGCAGGCCGACGGCGAGGCGCGCGCCGCGCGCGACGTCCTCCGCGAGCGGCGGCGGGCCGCACAGGAGGCGTTCCAGACCCACCGGAACCGGGCCGACGCCGCCGCCCGCCGCCTCGCCGAGCTCTCCCAGCAGATCACCGCTCTCGGCGAGCGGAAGGAGCGCGCCCTCGCCGCCGGCGAGGAGGCGCGCGAGCGGCGCGAGGAGGCGGTCGTCGCCGCATCCGAGGCCGAGGCCGCCTTGAAGCAGTCCGACGCGGCCGCGGTGCAGCGCCGCGGCGGTCTCGAGGAGCTCGACCGCGGCGCCCATGCGGCCCGCGAGGCGCTCGACGCCGCGCGCCGCGCCCGCTTCGAGGCCGAGCTCGTCGTCGAGCGGCGCCGCGGCGACCGCGAGCACCTTTCGGAGACCTGCCGCGCCGAGTTCGGCGTCCCGCCCGAGGAGCTCCCGCCGGTGGAGCGGGCGGAAGGCGAGCCCGAGCCCGACGACGAGGCCCTCGCCGCGATGCAGGAGGAGGTCGTCCAGAAGACGGTCGCCCTCGAGCGGCTCGGCCCCGTCAACCACGCCGCGCTCGAGGAGTTCGACGTCGAGAGCAAGCGGCTCCAGGAGATGTCGACGCAGAAGCTCGACCTCGAGAAGTCGCTCGATCAGATCCTCGAGACGATCCGGACGATCAACCTCACGTCCTCCGAGCGGTTCACCCAGGCGTTCGTCGCGATCAACGCGAACTTCGCGCAGGTCTTCCAGAAGCTCTTCGGCGGCGGCACCGCCTCGATGCAGCTCCTCGACGAGAGCGACCCGCTCGACTCGGGGATCGAGATCATGGCCCAGCCCCCCGGCAAGCGGAACCAGACGATCGGGCTCCTCTCGGGCGGCGAGAAGGCGCTCACCGCCGTCTCGCTCCTCGTCTCGATCTTCCGCTACAAGCCCTCCCCCTTCTGCATCCTCGACGAGGTCGACGCCCCGCTCGACGAGGCGAACATCGACCGCTTCACGACGCTCCTCAACGAGCTCTCCGAGGAGACGCAGTTCGTCCTCATCACGCACAGCAAGAGGACGATGGAGACCGCCCAGGCGCTCTACGGCGTCACGCAGGAGGAGCCGGGCGTCAGCAAGATCGTGTCGGTGCGATTCGACTGACGCGGATCAGCCGGGGGTCCGGGGGGCGCGCTCGGACGCCACGGCGGGCGACCGTGGAAATGTACGAGGCCGGCCCATCTGTCGCAGAATCCGGACGGGGAGGCAGAGTGGAGATCTCCTGGTTCGTCTCTCGCGACGGTCAGCCGGCAGGTCCGTTCTCCGAGGCAGAGCTCGTCACGGCGGCCCTGGCGGGCGAGATCGGACCCGACACGCTCGTCTGGCACGAGGGGATGCCCGCCTGGACGCGGCTCATCGACGAGCCGTCGGCCCCCTCGCTCCCCGGCATCTCGAGACGGATGACGGACTGCTCGGAGTGCCGGCGAAGCGTCCCTCTCGACGAGACGGTCCCCTTCCGGGGCCACACCTTCTGCGCCGCCTGCAAGCCCGTCGTCCTCATGCGGATCGAAGAGGGGCTTCCGCCCTGCCAGGGGCCGGCGTTCGCGCGGTTCGGGACCCGTCTTTCGGCGAGGTTCGTCGACATGCTCGGTCTCTGGATCGTCACCACGGCGATCCAGATCCCGATCGTCGGGATTCCGCTCATCACGCAGATCACGCCGGACTCGCCGGGATTCTGGGTTCGGCAGATCGCCGCCATGCTCGTCGGCGTCGCCGGGAACGCCGCCTACTACATCGTCCTGCACGGCCGCTCCGGGCAGACGCTCGGCAAGCGGCTCATGCGGATCCGGGTCGTTCGGGCCGACGGCTCGCCGCTCGGGTTCGGAAAGGCCACGAGCCGGTTCTTCGCCGACATGCTCTCGTCGATGACGCTCTTCATCGGCTACCTGATGGCCGCGTTCGACGAGGAGCATCGGGCCCTCCACGATCGCCTTTGTGACACGAGGGTCGTCGAGCTCCGATGACCGCATCGCTCACCTGCGGCAGTTGCCGATCCCCGATCGCCCCCGAGCGCCTCGGCATGGACGCGACTCTCGCCTGCGAGGCCTGCGGGGCCCTTCACCTCGGCGAGGTCTTCCCGGCGTTCCACCGCGAGCGTCCCGCCGGCGCGACCGGCGAGGACGTCGAGGCGGCGGGGGAGGCGACCTGCTTCACCCACTCGAGGAAGCGCGCCGTCGGCGCGTGCGGGCGCTGCGGAGCCTTCGTCTGCCGGCTCTGCGAGCTGTCGATCGCCGGAGAGAGGCTCTGCCCCCGTTGCCTCGACACGGGCGTGGCGAAGGGGACGATCCCGAGGCTCGAGACCGGGCGGCTCCTGCACGGCCGGATCGCGCTCTCGCTCGCGACGCTTCCGCTCCTCGTCTTCTACTTCACGCTCCTGACCGCGCCCGCCGCCATCTTCGTCGCGATCCGGTTCTGGAAGGCGCCGAGGAGCCTCGTCCGTCCTTCGCGCGCGGGGCACGTCGTCGCGGTCGTCCTCGGTCTCGCCCAGCTCGTGGGCTGGGCGTTCCTGGTCTCGATGCTCTTCCGGATGCTGACCGAAGGGAGGGGCGCGTGATGGTCGAGTACCGGAAGCTCCCGGGCCGCGGCCGTCGATTCACGAGCCCGCGCTGGCTCGACGTCATGGCGCCTCGCACGACCGTCTGGCTCGGAAGCGACCACCTCCTCGTCGTCGACGACACCGGCTACTCCGAGCGCTACAGGCGATTCCCATACGCGGACATCCAGGCGATCGTCGTTCGCCCGACGAAGACCTACGGGACCGCCGCCGCCGTCCTCGCCCTGCTCGCGGCCGTTCCGCTGGCCGGGAGCTTCCTGACGGGCGAGGTCGGCGCGTGGATCCTCCGCTCGCTGGGCGGGGTCTTCCTGCTCATCCTCGCCGTCCACGCCCTTCGGGGACCGACCTGCCGGACGACGCTTCAGACGGCCGTCCACGTCGAGGAGGTCCCCTCCTGGAAGCGTCTGCGCGTCGCACGCCGCGGGATCGCGCGTCTCCGGCCGCTCCTGCAGGCCGCCCAGAAAGAGACGGTTCCCGCGACGCCCCCTCCGACGTGAGCGCCCCGCTCGTCCTCCCGTGCTTCCGCCACCCCGAGCGCGAGGCAGCGGCCCGTTGCCCCGCCTGCCGGCGGGCATTCTGCCGCGAGTGCGTGACGGAGCACGACGGGAGGGTCCTCTGTGCGTCGTGCCTGAGGGCGGCGGCCTCTCCGGCGGCCCCGCCGCGCCGGCGGATCGCCGAGCGGTTCGCAGCCGCGGCCGGCTTCCTCGCCGCGTGGCTCTTCTTCTTTCTCCTCGGGCGGCTCCTCGTCGCGCTGCCGAGCTCGGCCGGGGAGGGGGCAGGCTTCGGTGACCCGCCGACCAGATCGGAGCCTCGGTGAGACCGAAGGCCTCCGGAGACGACGCGCCCCGGGCCCTCGATCTGCTGGAGGACGGGGCGTTCCTCCTCGCCAGCGCCTCGCCCCGCGCGCTCCTCCTCTACGCCGGCGGGACAATTCCGTTCCTCGGGGCCGCGCTCCTCCTGGGGTTCGACCTCGCCCGCGCCGGCGGTGCCTCGGCCTCTCTGCCGGCCGCATCGTTCGGTCTCGCGCTCCTCTTCGTCGTGATGAAGACCGCGCAGGCGCTCTTCTGCGAACGCCTTCGGGTCGAGGGGCTCTCGAGCGCGGCCCTCGACACGCCGCCCGGCACGCTCGCGATCGCCGCCCGCCAGGCGGCCCTCCAGCCCTGGAGCCTCGTCCTCCTGCCGCTCGCGTTCCTCGCGACGGTCCCCTACGGACTGACGGCGGCCTTCTTCCAGAGCGCCGTCGCCGAGGGCCTTCGGGGCTCGAGCCTCGCCGATCTCGCGGCTCGAGCGCGGCGGCACGCGGGCGTCTGGCAGGGCCAGAACCACGTGCTCCTCCTGGTCCTTCTCGCGTTCCGCATCTTCGCCTTCCTGAACGTCTTCGTCCTCCTCGTCGTCCTCCCGCTCCTCCTTCGGACGCTCGCCGGCGTCGAAACGGACCTCTCGCGCGCGGCCGGACACCTCCTCTCGCTCCCGCTCCTGGCCGTCTCCGCGGCAGTCACCCACCTCCTCGTCGACCCGCTCGTGAAGGCGGTCTACGTCGTCCGCAGCTTCCACGTGGAATCCCGGCGGACGGGCGAAGACCTCCTCGCGGCGCTCCGGCGCCGGGGCACGGCGATGGTCGTCTTCCTGCTCGCCGCGCTCCCCGCGCGGGCCGCGGCTCCCTCGGTCGACCCCGCGAGCCTCGACCGCGCTCTCGACGAGGTCCTCTCCCGACGCCGCTTCGCCTGGCACCTGCCGAAGGAGCCCGCCGCCGGCGGCTCAGGGGTGTTCGAGGACGTCGTTCGGGGGCTCTGGGAGATGGTGTCCGGCGCGGCAACGGCCGTTCTCCGTCTGCTCGATCGGCTCGCCCGGGCGATCGCCGAGAGGCTGCGCTGGGGGCGCGCCGAGGGCTCGGACAGAGCGTGGGCCTTCGGGCTGGCCGGCGAGCAGCTCCTTCTCCTCACCGCTCTGGCCGTCGTCGCCGGAGCGCTCGCTCTCCTCATCGTCCGGATCGTGCGAAAGAGGCAGCTCCGCGCGCCGGAGCCCGCCGCGCCCACGCCCACGCCCGAGATCGACCTCCTCGCCGACACGGTCGCCGCCGATGCGAAGGAGCCGGAGGAGTGGCTCGCCCTGGGCGACGAGTGGATCGCGAAAGGGGACGGACGGCGCGCGGTGCGGGCCCTGTACCTGGCCGGGCTCGGCGCGCTCGCCCGCGGCGAGCTCGTGAGGCTCGCCCCGCACAAGTCGAACGGCGACTACTCCCGGGAGCTGGAGCGGCACCCGGGCGCGTCACCGAGCCTGTCGCCCCTCTTCGGCTCTCTCGCCACCGAGTTCGATCGCGTCTTCTACGGGACCCACCGGGTGAGCGCCGGTTCGCTCGCCGCTTTCAAGGAGGACGTCCGTGCACTCCGGGCCCTCGCGATACCGTAGGAGCTCGGGCATCCTCGCGGCGCTCCTCTGCGCGACGGTCGCGGCGGGAGCGTACTTCTTCCTGGACCTCGCTCTCGCCCGCGGCGACGTCTACCCTCCCTATTCCTCGTTCCGAAGCGACCCCCTCGGGACCCGCGCCCTCCTCGAGGCGCTCGCGGAGCAGCCCGGCCTCGATGTGAGGAGGCTCCTTTCTCCTCTTCCAGCCGAGCCGGACGCCGGCGCGGCCGTCGTCTTCGTCATCGGGCCGACGGTCGAGGCCTTCGCGGAAGCGACGACGAAGGAGCTCGAAGAGGCGGAAGCCTTCCTTCGGGCCGGGGGACGGCTCGTCCTCGCTCTCCGCCCCGTCGGCTCCACGGACATCCCGGGGACGGCTCCCGGCGTCGGGAAGGAGCCGGCCCGGCGGCCGCGTCCGGCCGTGGGACTCGCGAGTCGCTGGGGGGTCGCGATCCGGCGGGCCGGGAGCGCTCCGGTCGCCGCGGCCCGGCGGGCGCCGGGCCCCGACGATCCTCATGGCTCGCTTCCCGAAGCCCTCACGTGGCGTTCCGCCGCCCGGCTCGAGCTCGGCTCGGACCGCTGGACGACGCTGTACGCCATCGACGACGCACCCGTCGTCGCGTCGCGGCGCTTCGGGCGGGGGACGCTCGTCCTCCTGACCGACGCCTCCCGTCTCACGAACGCGTCGATGCGCAAGGAGCGCGCGAGCGTTCTCCTCGCTCACCTCGTCGGCGAGAAGACGACGGTCCTCTTCGCCGAGACGCACCTCGGGGTCGAGGAGCGAGAGGGCGTGATGGTCCTCCTCCGCCGGTACCGTCTCGGCGGCCTCCTCCTGGCCGCTCTCCTCGTCGCGGGCCTCTGGGCGTGGCGGAACGCGACGGGGCTCCTGGCGCCGCAGGAGGCCCCTGGAGCGATCCCCGGCGCGGGCGGGCGAGATTCCTTCGAAGGGCTCGTCCGTCTCCTCACGCGGGGGATCCCGCCCTCGCGTCTCCTCGACGCCGCTCTCGCGGAGTGGAGCCGAACGTCGGGGACGCCGACCGGCGAGATGCGCCGTCTCGCCGACGAGGCCCGCCGCACCACCGAGATCCCGGCTGCGTACGCCGCGCTCTGCCGCGCAGCCCATCCCGAAGCCCGTGCCCGAAAGGAGCCCCATGCCTGAACCCGTCCAGGACGTCCTCGCCCGCGCCCGAACGGAGATCGGAAGGGTCGTCATCGGCCAGGAGCGGGCCGTCGACTTCGCCCTCGTCGCCGTGCTGGCGCGTCAGCACGCCCTCGTCGAAGGCGTGCCGGGGGTCGCCAAGACCCTCCTCGTGCGGACGCTCGCGCAGGTGCTCGGATGCGACTTCGCGCGGATCCAGTTCACGCCCGACCTGATGCCCGCCGACGTGACCGGCTCGAGCGTCTTCGATCTGGAGCGCCGGCAGTTCACTCTGGTGAGGGGGCCGATCTTCACGACGTTCCTCCTCGCCGACGAGGTGAACCGCGCCCCGGCGAAGACGCAATCCGCCCTCCTGCAGGCGATGCAGGAGCGGCAGGTGACGATCGACCGGGAGACCCACCCGCTCTCGCCGAGCTTCACCGTCTTCGCGACCCAGAACCCGGTCGAGTTCGAAGGGACCTACCCGCTTCCCGAGGCGCAGAAGGACCGCTTCCTCCTGAAGATCCCGATGTCCGTTCCGCCGCGCGGTGACGAGCTGGCGCTCGCGCGCCGCACGCTCGGTCCCGACGCGCCCGAGGAGGTCCTCGCGCGAGGGGAGGTCCGGCCCGTCCTCGGGACCGGAGAGCTCGAGTCCGTCCGGCCCGAGATCGCCGCGGTCGTCGTTCGCGACGAGCTCGTCGGCTACGCCGTCGACCTCGCGCGCGCCACGAGAGAGGAGGAGTCGGTCCTCCTCGGCGCCGGACCGCGCGCCACACAGGGGCTCCTCCTCGCCGCTCGCGCTCTCGCGGCGATCTCGGGACGCGACTTCGTCACCCCGGACGACGTCAAAGCGCTGGCGGTCCCCGTCCTCGAGCACCGCCTCGTCCTCCGTCCCGAGTTCGAGATCGAGGGGCTCGCTCCGGCCGAGGTCGTCGAGCGGGTCCTGCAGAGGGTCCCCGTCCCGAGATGATCGTCCCTTCCCAGCGGCTCCTCGCGTTCACGGGCGCGACGCTCCTCCCGCTCGCGCTGGCCTTCGCCGCGTCGCCGGAGGCCGCGCCGGCTCTCGGAGGGCTGGCGCTGGTCGGAGCCGCCGTCGCCGTCGCCGACGCCCTCGCCGGCCCGCGCCGCCTGCGGGCCCTGCGCGCCGCCTTGCCGCCCGTCGTGAGGCTCACGCGGGCGAAGCCGGGCCGCGTGGAGGTGACCGTGGGCGGAGCTCCGATCGGGGGCCTCCGAATCGGCCTGCCGCTCCCATCGGAGATCGAGTGCGAGAGCCCGGAACGACGCGTCGCGGAGAGGACCGCGGATTCGAGCGCGGAAGATACGACCGTCCCGTTCGAGGTGGTCCCCCGAAGAACGGGCCGCTGGGCCGTCGCCGGCCTGCGCGCCGAGGTCGCCTCTCCGCTCGGCTTCTGGGACCTCCGCACGAGCCTCCCCGCATCGACCGAGCTGCGGGTCTACCCGAACCTCCTCGCGGAGAAGAAGGCCGCGGCGACGCTCTTCCTGAACCGGGGCCGCGCCGGCCTTCACGTCCGTCGGCAGGTCGGAAAGGGACGTGAGTTCGAGAAGCTGCGCGACTGGGTCGCCGGCGATGCCCGTGAGGACGTCCACTGGAAGGCGACGGCACGACGCGCGCGGCTCGTCACGAAAGAGTACCGGACCGAAACGACCCAGGAGGTCTACGTCGTCGTCGACGCCTCGCGGCTCTCCGGGCGTCCGGCGCTCGATGCCGCGGGACAGCCCGGCTCGACGACTCTCGACCGGTTCGTCGCCGCCGCTCTCCTCCTCGGCGCCGCGACGGAGCAGCAGGGGGATCGGTTCGGCCTCGTCACGTTCGCCGATCGCGTCGAGGGCTTCGTGAGGGCAGGGAGCGGCCGCGCCCACTTCCGCGCCTGCCGCGACGTCCTGGCACTCCTCGCGCCCCGTCCGGTCGTCCCCGCCTTCGACGAGCTCCTCCCGTTCCTCGCCGGTCGCCTGTCACGGCGGAGCCTCGTCGTCCTCCTCTCCGAGCTCGACGACGCCGCCATCGCCGAGACCTTCCTCGCCGGGGCGCGCGTCCTCGCGCGACGACACCTCGTCCTGGCCGTCAGCCTCCTTCCCGCGACGGCGAGGCCCCTCTTCGGCGGGGAGGATCGCGCCGCGACGGTGGACGACGTCTACGCGCGGCTCGCGGGCCATCTCCAGTGGCGGACGCTCCGGCAGCTCGAGAGGAGCCTCGCGAGGCTCGGCGTCACGTTCGCCCTCCTCCCGCACGAATCCGTGGCCGCCGACCTCATCGCCCGCTACCTCGCCGTGAAGGGACGACAGGCCCTGTGATCCTCGACCTGCCCCGCTTCGTCGCGTCGGCCCGACCGCGCTGGACCGAGCTCGAGAGGCTCCTCTCTGCGCTCGAGGCCGAGCCCGACGCCGAGCGCGACCTCGCGTTCCTCGCGCGGCTCCACTTCCTCTACGAGCGGGCCGCAGCCGACCTCGGAAAGGTCCGGACGTTCGCGTCCGAGCCCGAGCTCGTCCGCCACCTCGAGGCGCTCGTCGCGCGCGCCTACGCCGAGGTGCACGAGACGCGCGACCGGAGGAGCCGCCTCTCCCTCCGGAGCCTCGCCGGCATCGTCCTCCGGGACGCGCCACGGGCCGTGAGGCGCCATCCGGGCGCGCTCCTGCTGGCGACCCTCCTCACCGTCGCAGGGATGGCGTTCGGCGCCCTCGCGCTCGGCGTCGACCCCGCCACGAAGCGGGTCCTCGTCCCCTTCGAGCACCTCTCGGGCGACCCGGCCGAGAGGGTCCGCCTCGAAGAAGGCGGCGAGACGCGGCACGCGGACGGGCATCGCGCCGCCTTCTCCTCGACCCTCGTCACGCACAACGTCCGCGTCGCCGTTCTCGCCTTCGCCCTCGGCGGCACGGCGGGCGCGGGGACGGCCGTCCTCCTCTTCCACAACGGCGTCGTCCTCGGAGCGGTCGCGCTCGACTACGTGCGCGCCGGGCAGACGCGCTTCCTGCTCGGCTGGCTCCTCCCGCACGGGACCGTCGAGATCCCCGCCTTCCTCCTCGCGGGACAAGCGGGCCTCATCCTGGGAGCGTCGCTCTTCCGCCGGAGCTCGCGGTCGCCGCTCTCCGCCCGCCTGCGCAGCGTCCTGCCGGACCTCGTTGCGATCCTCGCGCTCGTCGTCGCGCTCCTGGCGTGGGCTGCGATCGTCGAGTCGTACCTCTCGCAGCACCACGAGCCGACGCTTCCCTACGGCCTGAAGGCCGCCTTCGGGCTCCTCGAGGGGAGTCTCCTCGCGGCCTTCCTCCTCCGGGCGGGGCGGGAGCGGGAGGAGCCGTGAGCGGGCGCTCGCTCTCGATCGTCACCCCCGAGGGGATCACGTTCTCCCTCCCCCTCGCCGGTCCCCTCACGCGATTCCTCGCCTGGCTCGTCGACCTCGCGGCGATCGCGGCGCTGACCGTCCTGTCGCGGCAGGCCGTGCTCCTCCTCGGCGCGGCGGGAGAAGACGTCCTGCGCGCGCTCACGATCCTCCTCGGCTTCGCGGTGACGATCGGGTACGGCATGGCGACCGAATGGTGGCTTCGTGGCCAGACCCTCGGCAAGCGCCTGCTCGGCCTGCGCGTCGTCGACGCTTCGGGGCTGAGGCTCACCCCGTCGCAGGTCGTCGTCCGGAACCTCCTGCGCGCGCTCGACGCCCTACCGGTCTTCTACGCCGTCGGGGGGGCGGCCTGCTTCCTCTCACGCCGGAGCCAGCGCATCGGAGACCTCCTGGCGGGGACCGTCGTCATCCGAACGAGGCATCCCGCGCTCCCGGACCTGGAGGGCCTCTTTCCCGCGGAGGCCAACGCCCTCGCCGCCCACGCTCTCGTCTCGTCGCGGCTGAAGCAGCGGATATCGCCCGGAGAAGCCGCGATCGGACTCTCCGCGCTCGCGAGACGTGACCAGCTCGACGCCGACGCGCGGGTCGCGCTCTTCGCCGCGCTCGCCGAGCGCTACCGTTCGCTCGTGAGGCTCCCGGAGGAGGCGGTGGACGGACTCTCGGACGAGCAGCTCGTGCGGCAGGTCGTCGACGTCCTCTACCGCGGCGCGAAGCCGTAGGCCTTCGCCCGGATCCGAGACGCCGCCTCCGATCGCCAGGACCCGTTCCGACGTCCGCCGACGATCGCGACCTGCGTCCGGAGGGACGCCGGCCCTGGCCCTCCGCTCGTCGCTCGGCTTCGCGATCGTCGAATCGTAGACTGCGGGGGACGGGACATGATCCAATGAGACATGCGTCGTTCGCTGCTCGTTCGAGCCGCTCTCCTCGCCGCTCTCCTCTCCTTCCCCGCCTTCGCGTCCGATGACGTCGACGTCCGGAAGGGCGGAAGCCTCTGGGCGCGAATCGAGAAAAGTGGGTCGGTCCGGATCGACGGCGTGATCGTCGGCGAGATCGAGGACGACGGGACGATCCGCGTCGAGGGCCGGATCGCCGGCCGCATCGAGGAGGACGGGGAGATCCGCGAGGACGGGACGGTCCGGACGCGCGTCGAGAAGGACGGGACGCTCCGCCGGAACGGGACGGTGATCGGGCGGATCGAGGAGGGCGGCGCCATCCGCCGCCACGGCACGATCTGGGGAGAAGCCGTGCCGTGCTGCTCCTCGTTCGACGACCTGCGCCGCCTGACGGCGCTCCTCCTCTTCTTCGACCGCAGCTTCTTCGTCCGCTGAGGGAGGCCCCGGGCCGGCCCGGCGCGCGTCAGTCGATCCGGAACGACTTCCGCGCGCGAACGGTCAGCCCCGGCTTCCTCGTCTTCACCTCGACCCGGTGCCACGTCCGCGGCCGCTGGTCGGCCGGCGTGAACGTGAGGAAGTACTGGTTCTCGAGCTCGGTCACGACCTCGCGGAAGACGTCGGGGAGAGACTTGATCGAGGAGATGAACCAGGCCCGCCCGCCCGTCTCCCGCGCGAGGCGGTCGAGCCCCCGGAGGAGCGCGCGGACCTCCGCGCTTCCCTGGGCCACGGTGAAGACGCTCGCCTCCGTGGCACGCGCGAGGTCGACGACCTGGTCGACCGACATCCGGCTCCGGTTGTCCTCGCCGTCGGTGAAGAGGACGACCGCACGCCGTCCGCTCGACTCCCGGAGCTTCCGGAGCGCCACGGCGGCGGCGTCGTAGAGCGCGGTCTCCCCGCTCACCCGTGCGGCCTCGAGCGCCTTTCGCGCCGCGGTGCGGTCCGTCGAGAAGGGAGTGAAGCCGACGACGTTCGACGCGAACGTGAGGACGGCGGCCCGGTCGTCCGGCTTGAGAGCGGCGAGGAACTCGAGCGCCGCCGCGCGCGCGCTCCGGAGCTTGAGAGCCATGGAGCTCGACTGGTCGAGGACGAGGACGACCGAGAGCGCGGAGTTCACTGACTCGAACGTCTCGATCTCCTGCGGCTGGCCGTCGACGAAGACGGAGAAGTCCTCACGCGCGAGGCCCCTCACGTAGGCCCCGCCGGAGTCGGTGACGATCGGCGAGAGCGAGACGACCCGGGCGTCGGCGGTCGCGGAGAAGCCGAGGCCGCGCGTCCTCACCCGGGAAACCGCGGCCTCGCCGCCGTCGCGGCGGAGGACGGCCTCGATGCGATGCGGACGCGGGGCGCTCCCCGCGCTCCACGTGAGCGTCCAGGGCTCGCCGTGGATCGTCCCGGCGGGCCGGCCGTCGACGAAGACCTCGACGACGTCGCCGGCCCGGTGCCCCGTGAGCCGGACCTCGACCGTCGACTCGCCGAGCGGAATGTCGTCGGGCCCCGGCCTCACGATCCGGAGGGAGGGTTCCTCCTGGGCCCGCGCCGGGCCCGGCGCGAACGCGACGAGGAGAGCGGCGAGCGAAAGCAGAAGGCGGCGAACGATCGTCGTCACGGTCCCGGGACCTCCATTCGGCGGACGCGGCCCTCCGAGAGCGCGGCGCCGACGACAGCGTCCCTCTGCGCGGGCCAGAAGGAACCGGACGTCGCCGCGAGGGGCCGCCAGTCGAACGCATAAGCCATGCGCGCACGCCTCATCAGGTCCTCGAGCGCGGAACGGAGGACGAGAGGGACGAGCGCGGCCGGATCGCCCGCATCGGAGACCGACCTCGCCACGGCGATCGGAAGGTCGTGGAGGCGGTCCCCGAAGACCTGCGGCACGCGGTACTCGGAAAGGCGCTCGTAGGACGGCAGCGTGACGTCGCCCAGGCGGCTCCGGCCCTCCCAGTGGAAGGCCCTCGGCCCGAGCTCGGCGAGGAGCGCCCCCGCCCTCGCTTCGCCGAGGCGCTCGACGCGACGGGCCCAGACCTCGCGCGCTTCCCGCGCCGCCGGCACGTCGGGCAGCGCGCCGTCGGCCCGGAGCGCGAGGCGCCGACCGATCCGCAAGAGGTCCGACGGCGAGAGGTCGTCGGCCGCCACGGCGGCCCCTTCCCGGGCGAGACGGTTCCGCCGGGAGGCCGGGAGGAGGTCGCGGGCGAGCCGGCTCCAGGCGTCGTGCCGCTCCGTCTCGGGAAGGCCGGCGAGGGCGACCGGAAGCTGCTCGGCGGACCGGCAGGCGAGCGCCACGAACCGCAGCCCCTCGTCGTCGAGCCGCGCCGGCGTGAAGAGGACGGAGGGGAGGACGAGCCCGGAGCGGACGGCGTCGTTCGAGAGGAAGCCCCCCGCGTCGTAGACGAGACCCTCCGCGTGCAGGAGGCCCAGGGGGGCTCCGATTCCCGCCCAGCCCCCCGCGAGCCTCAGGGGCGCCCCTTCACCGGGCGTGTCGATCCGAGCCGGCTGGAACGGCGAGGGGAGCACGATGCCCTTGCGGGGGCCCCACGACAGTGAGTGCCTCTTCACCAGGAGCGAATCGGCGAACAGAAGGTCGCTCGAGTCGAGGACGTGCCCTGCGTAGACGTGAACGGCGAGCGCCTCGAGCGTCCGCTCGGCCCGGAGCGCGTCGAGGCGCGGGAGGCCGGCCTCGAGGAGGGCGAGGACGGTCTCGCGCGTCGCGGCCTGGAGCGTGCCGAGGACGTGGCGCGCGCCCGAAGCCGTCGCCGCGACTCTCTCGTCGGCCTCCCGGGCCGGAGGGATCGCGCCGAGGCTCTCGAGGAGCGCGCTCACCGCGGCACGAGTCGCCTCCGCGTCCCCCGCGCGCGCGGAGGCGGACGCGCTCTCGCGCTCGGCGGCGGCGCGGGCGAGGACCCAGAGCGGGACGTGGTCCTGGGTCCGGGCGAACGCCCGGCGTCGCGCGACGGCGTCCTCCATCGCGTCGTAGACGTACGAGCCGCCCCTGAAGGCCAGCGTAGCCGGCGGGCGGAAGCCGGAGAGGGCCGCGAAGAGGAGGTCGTCAGCCGACTTCGCCGGTCCCCGGTCCTCCTCGTCCTCCCACGAGAGCGACCCGGCCCGCTCGCCGCCGAGGAACCGCGTCTCCGACTCGCGGAGCGCACCGAGAAGCTCCCCGTGGAGCCAGAGGTCGAAGCTCCCGACTCCCGCCGCCGGGGCGGTCCGGGGAGTCGCGAAGAGCGGCTGCCCGAGGAGGGACGCGAAGAGGCCGCGCGCGACGTCGTCGGAGACCGACCCGCTTCGGAAGAGCGCCGAGAGGAGCTCGACCGAGGCCAGGAAGAGGCCGGCACGGAGCTCGGCGTCACGATCCGTCCCGTTCGAATCGAGCCGGTTCAACGTGAAGAGGTACCTCCGGGCCGTCTCCGCGCTCCCGAGAGGCAGATCCTCGAGCGGCGCATAGCAGGCGAGGAAGCGGTCGACGCCGCGGGCCAGGAGGAGAAGAGTGGCGGGATCGCCGAGGTCGGGCCGGTCTCTCACGAGGCTCGAGACGACGATGAACCGCTTCACCGCCGGCAACGGCCCGGAGACGCCGCTCGTCTCCTCCCTGAGGATCCTCTCGAGCGCCTCGGCCGGGCCCTCCGTCCGCTCGGCGGCGGCGGCGAGGAGCTGCTGAAGCTCCGCCTCCCCCTCCGGCATCGAAGGGCTCTCGAGAGCCTCCAGCCAGGTGCCGGCGCCGCCCGGGAGCTCGATCTCTCCCCCGGCGGCCGACCTGAGGTAGCCCGCCAGCTGGGTGAAGTCCCAGGGATCGCGCTGGCTGTTCCCGTAGCTCCGGCCGGTCTTCCCGATGGCGGAGTAGAGGCGCTCGAATCGCTCGACGGCCTCCTCGCCGCCGCCCGACGCTCCGAGTACGAACGCGCGGGCCGTCTCCTCGGACAGGGGCCGGAGGGCGTCGATGACGTACGCGGCCTTTCCCGAGGCCGAGCCGAACACCTTCACGACGAAGCGCGCGAGGTCGGACGGCGGCTCTCCCACGACCGCCTCCCAGACCGGCTCCGCCGCGGCGCCTCCCGGCAGCCGGATCTCCCCGTTACGGATCTCGAGCGCCTCGGGGTAGAGCGCGAAGCCGTCGAGCGCCTTCTCGTACATGAGCTTCCAGCCAGCGTAGCCGCCGGCGGGCCCGCCGACCGCCCGGAGCTCCTCGCGGGTCCTCGCGTCCACTCCGTGCAGGGCCATCATCATCCGGGACGCCGGGACGTCCGTGACGAAACGAAGGAAGGCGTTCCGGGCGTTCAGCCGCTTCTCGTCGAGACCGAGCGTCTCCCGCCACGCCGAGAGAGAGAACGGGAGCTCGGCCGTGCCCGAGGCGCACTCCACGCGGACGTCTTCCCCGGCCGCGAGACGCTCCAGGACGTCCATGACGGGCAGCCCCAGGACGTCGAGGAAGGCCTGGCGGCGCACCGCCTCCGGGTCGGCGAGCGGCTCCGCCTCGAACCCCGGTCCCTCGCCCCGGACCCGGTAGCCGAGCCACCCGAGCGCCCGGCGTGTCGCAGCCCACGTCTCCGGCTTCGTCGAGAGGACCGCGGGACAGCCATGCTTCTCCGTCCATTCCGCGAGGTCCTCCGCAAAGGAGGCGACGGCCTTCCGCTTCTCGCTCTTGTTCCACGGGTCGGCCGGGTTCGTCCCCGACAGGAGGACCCGGCCCACCTCGACGAAGAAGTCCGACTCCGTCCGACGATCTCCGAGGTCGAGGAGCCGACGGATGCTCGCCGTCCCGCCGGGGACGACGACGGGCTCCGCGAGGAGGCCGCTCGCGGGGAGGAGGACGGTCGCGAGGAGCGGAACGAGACGTCCGACGGGACGGCGGGACGGTGATCCGCGGCGGCGTCGGCCGGGGCCGGGGCCTCCGACCCGGGGCGGGACGGCGGCAGGTGTCATCGGCGCGTCACCCTCAGCGCGTTCCCGCCTGTCGAAGGGCCGCCCGCGCCGCGGCGGACGGTCCTCCAGCCGTCGCGGCGACCGGCGGCGCTCCGACGCCATGGACCTCCTCGAGCGCGGTCGCCACCGCGTCGATCTCCCCACGGAGCGTCTCGAGCCCCCCTTTCAGGCTCTCTCGCGTGACGTCGGCCGCGGCGGCGTCCGCGGCGAATGCGCGAAGGACCTGGGCGCGCAGGCTCTCGAGCGAGTAGAGGATCCGCGTCCCCTCGGCCTCGATGCGGGCCGCGGCCGTCGTCAGCTCGGCCCGGTGGACGAGCTGGGCGTCGAGCGCCTCGAGCGCCGCCGCGAGGCGGCTCTTCACGACGGCGTCGGGGGCGGCCTCCGCCCGAGCCGCCAGCTCCGCCCTCTCGCCGACGAGCCGCTCCCCCTCGTCCTCGGAGAGCATTCCGCGCAGCTCGCGCTCGCGCCGGGACAGCTCCCTCGACGCCGCCCGGAGCGCCTCGACGGTCTGCTCGGGCCTGCGCAGGAGCTCCCGAACGAGGGGTGGCGCCCCCTCCAGCTCGGAGAGGAGGCGGTTGCAGATGCCGTCGACGCGCGCCTCCCGGGCCGATACCGCGGCCAGCGCGGGGCTCTCGGCCCGCTCCGGAGGCGGCGGCGTGACGAGCGGCGCCGGGACGGCTCGCTCCGCCGTCGCCCCGCTCACGGCGGCGCCGCGCTCCTCTGCCGCTTCCGCCTGACGCCTCTCCCGGCGCCGGACCTTGGCGAAGATGTCGGCCGCGCCCATCGCGAAGCCGAAGCCGACGAAGAAGAACCAGAAGAGCTGCGGCTGGGTCAGGCCGATGAGCCCGGCGACGGCGGCCGCCCCGGCCATTACCCACGCCTGGGGAAGGCTCGCCTCGTCCTCCTCCCGCAGCCGCTTCTCGAGGCGTCTCTCCTCCCGCGTCGGGCTCCGGCTCGCGCGATCGACCTGGGAGACGACCTGCCCGACGGCGCGGGAGACCTCGTTCGCGACGACCTCGATCTTCCCGACGGGCATCCGCTCGAGCGCGCCGAGCACCCGTCGAACGCTCTCTTCCAGCTGCTGCTCGATGCCTCGGCCCGAATCGGCCATCTCGTCCTCCCGCCAGTGGGTTATACGCCGCGAAGCCCGAAGGGTTCAGGGGCCCGGACGCCTCTCCCGCCGACAGAGCCGGCCCGTCCGGAATCGCCGACCGCGTCGCCGCGAAGAGTCGATGGGGTCAGGTCTTGTATTGAGGCATTCGCGAGCGCGAATGCCTCAATACAAGACCTGACCCCAGGCTCTCCCCCGGGCTCTCCGCCCCGGGCTCTCCGGACGACATCCTCGCTGCGGTAGGCTGAGGAGACGGAGGACACCATGATCCTGAACCCGAAGAGGCTCGGGGAGCTCCCACTCGATGCGCGCTCGCGGGAGATCGTGGAGAAGACGATCGCGTTCTTCGAGGCGAAGGGGAAGAAGCGCCTGAAGCAGGACGACTTCGACCGGGTCTGGTATTCGGACTTCCTCCGCTTCGTGAAGGAGGAGCGGATCTTCGCCGACCTCCTGACTCCGCCGGAGCTCGGCGGGCCCGACGCCCGCTGGGACACGTTCCGGAACTGCTACGTCAACGAGGTCCTCGGCTTCTACGGTCTCTGCTACTGGTACACGTGGCAGGTCTCGATCCTCGGCCTCGGGCCGCTCTGGATGAGCCCGAACGAGACGGCGCGGAGGAGGGCCGCCGACGCGCTCGCGAACGGGGGGATCTTCGCGTTCGGCCTCTCGGAGAAGGAGCACGGCGCCGACATCTACTCCACCTCGACGACGCTCGCCCCGCGGGGCGACGCCTTCGTCGCGAACGGCGCGAAGTACTACATCGGGAACGGCAACGAGGCCGCGACCGTCTCCGTCTTCGGAAAGATGGCGGGGAGCGACGAGTACGTCTTCTTCGCGGCCGACCCGAAGCGCCCCGGCTACCGCCTCGTGAGGAACGTCGTCGCGAGCCAGTCGTACGTCGCCGAGCTCGCGCTCGAGGAGTACCCCGTCGCCGCGGACGAGCTCCTCCTCCGCGGGCCCGAGGCTTGGGACGCCTCGCTGAACACCGTCAACGTCGGGAAGTACAACCTCGGCTGGGCCTCGATCGGCATCTGCGAGCACGCCTTCCACGAGGCGATCGGCCACGCGGCCGGGCGGAAGCTCTACGGGATGTCGGTGACCGACTTCCCGCACGTCGCCCGGATGTTCGTCGACGCCTGGGCGCGCCTCGTCGCCATGAAGGTCTTCGCCTTTCGCGCCTCGGACTACCTCCGGGCCGCCACGCTCGAGGACCGGCGCTACCTCCTCTACAACCCGCTCGTGAAGATGAAGGTGACGACCGAGGGGGAGAAGGTGATCGACCTCCTCTGGGACGTCATCGCCGCGAAGGGGTTCGAGAAGGACATGGTCTTCGAGATGGCCGCGCGCGACATCCGCGCCCTGCCGAAGCTCGAGGGGACGGTCCACGTCAACATCGCCCTCATCGTCAAGTTCCTCGCGAGCTGGCTCTTCCGGCCCGCGTCTCTCCCGGAGGTGGGCCGCCGCGCGGAGCCGGCGCACGACGCCTTCCTCTTCGCGCAGGGCCCCGCCCGCGGCCTCGGGAAGATCCGCTTCCACGACTGGGCGCCGGCCTTCGAGAGATACGCGCGAATCCCGAACGTCGCCCTCTTCCGCGAGCAGCTCGGCGCCTTCCGCGAGCTCGTCGCCTCAGCCGCGCCGACCGAGGAGCAATCGAAGGACGTCGACCTCCTCCTCGCCGTCGGCGACCTCTTCGCCCTCGCCGTCTACGCCCACCTCGTCCTCGAGGGTGCGGAGCACCACTCGCTCTCCGACGACGTCCTCGACCAGGCTTTCGACGTCTTCGTCCGCGACTTCACCTCCTACGCCCTGAAGCTCCACGAGCGCTCCGGCGCGACGGAGAGGCAGGCGGCGATGGCGCTCCGGCTCGTGCGGCGCCCCGCGTTCGACGCGGGCCGGTTCGAGCGGATCTGGAAGAACGAGGTGCTCTCGCTCCGCGACACGTACCGGATGAGCGAGTAGGCGCCCCTCAGGCGAGCCGGACCCGGAACCGCGTGCCGCCCCCCTCGCGCGGTGCGCAGCTCACGTCGCCGCCGTGGCGGCGCGCGACCTGCCGTGCGATGGAGAGGCCGAGGCCTGCCCCGCCGTCCGGTGCGCCGGGGAGACGGAAGAAGGGCTCGAAGATCCTCTCGGCCAGGTCGGGCGGGACGCCTGGCCCGCGGTCGAGGACGTCGACCTCGGCCCCGGAGGCCGCGCGGCGGACCTCGACCTCAGCCGGGCCGCCGCCGCCGTGACGGCGGGCGTTCTCGAGGAGGTTCCGGAGCATCCGGCGCAGGAGGCGCGGGTCGCCGCGGACGAGGACGACGTCCCCCGAGAGGGCCGCGCCGGCACGGGCGCACTCCTCGGCGGCGAGGGCCGTCAGATCGACCTCCTCGAAGGGCTCCCCGGTGGCGCCCGCCTCGAGGCGGCTCGCGACGAGGATCTCCTCCACCAGCGCATCCAGCTCGACGACGCTCCGCGCGACCTCTCCCTTCGCGGCCGGCTCGCCGTCGAGGAGGTCCGCGGCGACGCGCAGGCGCGCGAGCGGCGTCCGGAGCTCGTGGGAGGCGTTCGCGAGGAGCCGCCGCTGGGCGCCGACGAGCGCCTCGATCCGGGCCGCGGCCCGGTTGAAGCTCGCGGCGAGGAGGGCCACCTCGTCCTTGCCTTCCTCGGGGACGCGCGATCCGAGGTCCCCCCCGCCGAGCGCTTCGACCGACTCGCGAAGCCGCTCGAGCCTCCGCGTGATCCTTCGCGCGATCGGCCAGGCCGCGAGCGCGACGGCGAGAGCCGCGAGGAGGAGGAACCCGAGGAAGCCGAGGGCCGGGCGCCCGGACGCGGCCCGCCCGGCGACGAGCCACCGTCCGTCGGGAAGACGGAGGACGACGGCTGGACCGACGCCGGCCGGGTGCCAAGTGGCGCTCCCGGCGAAGCCGGCGGGAGGCGGAGGGAGCGGCTCGCCGAACGCGGCGACCCGCTCGCGCGCCGGCGTGAAGAGCGAGAGACGGGCGCGCGTGCGCGATCCCCATCTCTCGAGCGCCCGCTGCTGGAGGGCGACGGGGGCGTCCGGGGGCGGGAGGAGCTCGCCCGCGATCTCCGCGGTGAGGCCGAGGCCGTTCTCGACCGGCTCGCGCCCGTAGTGGAGATGCCACGCCGCCCCGGCGAGGAGCGCCACGAGGACGACGCTCGCGAGGACGGCGACGTAGATCCGTGCGTGGAGCCGCGCGCCGGGGTGGCGGGACGGCCTCACGCGTCCTGGCTCCGCGCGAAGACGTAGCCCGCGCCCCTCACCGTCAGGATGCGCCGCGGGCTCCGCGGGTCGTCCTCGATCGCCGCGCGGATCCGCGCGACGTGGACGTCGATCGAGCGGTCGAACGCCTCGAGCGCCTCTCCCCTCACGAGCTCCATGAGCCGCTCGCGGGAGAGGACGCGCCCGGCCCTCTCGGCCATCGCGAGGAGGAGGCTGAACTGGTGGGCCGTCATCGGCCGCTCCTCGCCGTCGACCCGGACGACGCGCGCGTCGGAGTCGACCTCGAGCCTCCCGAAGCGGAGAACCCTGGGCGCCGCCCCGGCGACTGCGGCGGGGCGCCTCAGGACGGCGCGGATCCGGGCGAGGAGCTCGCGCGGGTCGAACGGTTTGCCGAGGTAGTCGTCGGCACCGAGCTCGAGCCCGACCACGCGGTCCGTCGGGTCGCCCCGGGCGGTGAGCATGATGACGGGAACGGCCGAGCCCGACGCGCGGAGGCGGCGGCAGACGTCGAGACCGTCCGCGTCGGGGAGCATCAAGTCGAGGAGGACGAGGTCGAAGGGCTCGCGCGCGAGCCGCCCGAACCCCTCGGTCGCCGTGCCGGCGGCCGTCACCTCGAGGCCACTCCGGCCGAGGTCCCGCGCGACCATCTCGGCGAGCCTCGCGTCGTCCTCGATCATCAGGATCCGGGTCGCCATCTCGACATCATCGTCCATGCGGGCCACCGCGAGGCGGGTCCCGCGAAAGCTCCGCGGAACCCGCCTCCGGCCTGCCGGGCGGGGAGATCGCTCAGTGCCCGAAGCGCGAGTGGAACGTCTCGAGCTTCGCCGCGGCTTCCGCCCGCTGCGCCGGGGTGAGGACGTCCGCCGCGTCGGCGACGGCCGCCACGAGGCGCTCCGAGGCCTCCTCCATCAGCTGCACGTGACGCACCCGGTGCGCTTCGAGGGCCGCCCGGTCGACCTTCTCGGCCGTCAGGATTGCGACGACCTCCTGCTTCCCGGCGACGAGCTCATCGTGGAGGGGCGCGAGGTCCTTCGCGGCGGCCTTCGCGATCGCGGCGAGCTTCGCCTGCTGCTCCGGCGTGCCGTCGAGGTCCTCGACGATCCAACCGGCGATCCGGTCGATCTTCTTCTCCACCTGCGCGGGGTCCATGTGAGAGCAGGCGCCCGAGCGGAACGGCCCGAGGCCGAACGCCTGGAGGGCGCCCGTCGTCAGGACCGCCGCGGCCCCCAGGAAGAGGGCCCCGAGGAAGAGGGTACGGCCGCGGCGGCGGCGCTTCGCCGGGGCGTTCACGGAGGCTTCGGGGACGATCGGGGTGATCTCGTTCATCTTCTTCTCCTTCGGCGGAAAGGCTGGCGTCCTTCCGTCGCAGAGGAAGATGACGCCGCCTCGTTGCGCCCCTTCTTCCGGCAGGTGAAGTTGTGTGAAGTCGCGTCCGGCCGCGGGCGAGCAGGGGGGGGTCAGGTCTACCATCTACACTCTGCGCGCGCGCAGAGTGTAGATGGTAGACCTGACCCCCTAGCCAAGGCGGCGGCGAAGGGAGGCGGCGAGGGCGGTCGCTTCGGGGACGCGGAAGGCGAGGGCGAGGAGGGCGTAGGCGGCGGCGAAGGCGCCGCAGACGAGCGCGCCGAGGAGGACCGGGCCGAGCGACGCGAACGCGAGCTTCACGCCGAAGCCGGCCGCCGCCGCGCCGAGCGCCGCGCCCCAGACACGGAGGGAGAACGACGTCGGCAGGCCGGTCTTCCCGACGCGGGCGTTCAGCGCGCGGCGCAGGAGGAGCATCTCGAGCCACCCGGCAAGGCCCGAGCCGAGCGTCAGCCCCGCGAGGCCGAGGCGGGGATCGAGGCCGAGGAGGCGCGGAAGCGCGAACGCGAGGAAGGCGCCGAGCGCGGCGCTCGCCGTGACGCGGAGCATCGCGAACCGAAGCGGCGTGCGGGTGTCGTGGAGCGCCCAGAAGGCCGAGGCGTAGAGCCGGCCGAGCGTCGAGGCGAGGAGGCCGACGGAGGCCGCGGCGAGGACGATCCAGACGATGCGGACGTCCTCCGCCCCGAACGCGCCGGTCTGGAAGACGAGGGCGACGACGCGGTCGCCGAGGAGGGCGAA
>Ga0116141_10001206_pt1 | contig 21864 bp, 19 predicted proteins | sample AD_UKC097_MetaG_FD_89744 | JGI IMG/M metagenome (GOLD analysis project Ga0116141, IMG submission 89744) | Active sludge microbial communities of municipal wastewater-treating anaerobic digesters from USA - AD_UKC097_MetaG | ecosystem: Engineered > Bioreactor > Anaerobic > Digestate | place: USA...
ATCATCCCGCCAGGCTTCCACAAGGCTCTGCGCGCGGGTCGGGCAGCCCAGGTCCAGACCGTCGTCGACGGCACGATCCCGTCCCGCGCACAGACCACCAAGGGCTATGTCGCCGCAATCAACGGCCATTTCAGCACCGAGATGCTGGCTCAGCACCTCTCCCGCGTGCGCGGCTTGTCGGCGGACGAGGCTCGTGCGCGCACGCAGGCCGTGCGGCTGGAGGTGCGCTACCTGTACAACCAGAGCGCCAAGAGCATCTGGTCGCTCGCACCCAAGCTGATCATGCTCGTGATGATCTTCGTGTCGCCGCTTCTCACCGCCGTGGGCATCGTGCGCGAGAAGGAGACGGGCTCGATTTACAACATCTACGCCTCTACCGTGAGCCGCGGGGAGTTCCTGCTCGGCAAACTGGCGCCCTACGTTGCGGTGGCCATCGGCAACGTTCTCGTGCTATGGCTGATCGCCACGCTTCACTACGGTGCGCCGTTCAAAGGGGCTGCGCTGTTCTTCTTCCTCGCCTCGGTGCTGTTCGTGATCTGCACCACCGGCATCGGCCTGCTGGTGTCGCTGCTCGTGCGCAACCAACTCGCCGCCGTCGTCGTGACCTTGGTGGCGACGATGATCCCGGCGCTGGACTACTCCGGCTTCCTCATGCCGGTGGAGGCCATGGGCGCCGAGGGCAGCCTCGAGGCCCGCCTGCTGCCGGCGATGTACTACACGAACATCGTTGTCGGCAGCTTCCTCAAGGGGGTCGGACTGGAGATGCTCTGGGTCGACCTGCTGGTGCTGGCAGGCTACACCGTCGCCCTGTTCGTCGCCGGCTACCTGTTGTTCAGCAAGAGGCCCAGGGCATGAACAGCGTGCGCAGGAACGGCGTTCTGGGCAGCGCCTGGTGGCGCCGGCTGGGCGTGATGACCAGCAAGGAGATCCGGCAACTGCTGCGCGACCCGATCCTGCTGGGGTTCATGGCCTTCGTCTTCACGGCCAACATCTACCTGCAGGGCAGCAGCGTCAGCATGCAGCTCAACCGTGCCGCCATGGTGGTACTGGACGCCGACCACAGCGCGCAGTCCCGGGAACTGATCCACCGCTTCCGGCCGCCGTACTTCCGGCTCGACGGCGAGATCGGCAGTGCGCGCGAAGCGATCGGGCTGCTGGATCGCGGCCAGGTGATGCTGGCGCTCGACATTCCGCCGGGCTTCGGCGAGGCCATGCAGCGCGGCGAACCCACCGCCGTGCAGCTTCAGGTCGACGCGACGCATCCGATGCCTGCCTACCTGGCGACCAGCTATGCAGCACAGATCGTCGGTCAGTTCAGCCTGGCCGCCGCGCTGGAGCGCGAGGGCTTGTCGATCGAGAGCCTGGACGAACTGCCGACGATCGTCAACGACCAGCGCGCCTGGTTCAACCCGAACCAGAAGGACACCTGGTTCATGCCCATCTCGGAACTGCTGGAGGGCATCACCCTGTTCGCCATCCTGCTGCCGGCCGCGGCGATGGTGAAGGAGAAGGAGCGTGGCACGGTCGAGCAACTGCTGGTCTCGCCGCTGACGCCGTTCCAGATCATGTTTCCCAAGGTGCTCGCGATGACACTGGTGATTCTGCTGGGAGCGAGCCTGAGCCTGTTCGCGATACTCGGACCGGTGTTCGAGGTGCCGATGCGCGGCAGCCTAGCGCTGTTCTACGTCGTCACGACGCTGTACATCTTCACGAACGCGGGGATCGGGCTGTACATCGCCACCGTCGCACGCAACCTTGCGCAGGTTGGCTTGCTCAGCATGCTCGTCCTGGGCCCCATCCTGCTGCTCTCGGGGCTGTGGACACCGCCGGAAGCCATGCCGGTCTGGATGCGCTGGGCCACGCTGGCCTCACCGATGCGGCACTTCGTCGACCTCGGCTACGGCATCCTGCTCAAGGGCGCCGGCCTCGACGTGCTGTGGGACTCTGTGCTGGCGATTGCGCTGCTCGGGGTGCTGATCCTGGCGCTGGGCATGCGCCGCTTCCGCCGCCAATTCTCATGAAGGGTCGGTGTCGGACCGAGCGGCGCAGCCGGTGAACGGTAAAGCCGCGCCGGACCACCTGGGACGAACCGCCGTTCTGCGCGCCGGGCATGCCCAGCGCGCAGACTGCTACACCGCCTTGAGCACTCGCTCGAGACGGCTGCGGACCTCTGCAGCGATCGGGACAATCTCCGGCCGTCCGACCAGGCCGAGGACAGCGTCCGGGTCCATCACCTCGACCACCGTGGTGCCAGCCGCGTCGGTGCGCACCACCACGTTGCAGGGCAGCAGGGCGCCGATCTGCGGTTCGGCGGCGAGTGCGCGGTGCGCGAACTGCGGGTTGCATGCGCCGAGGATGCGGTACGCCGGCATGTCCACGCCGAGCTTCTTCTTCATCGTCGCGGCGACGTCGATCTCGGTGAGGACGCCAAAGCCCTCCTTGGCAAGCTCCTCGGTCACGCGCGCGACAGCTTCGTCATGCTTCAGCGGGGTGGACTTTCCGAATGCGTAGGTCACGGTCATCGTCGATCTCCTTGAGATGGGCAGTTGGGGTGGAGACGGTGTAATTCAAGCGTGTGGAACGCCCTTCGTTCCGCCCGCAGGCCCGGCGTCCCGGTCCTCCCAATCCACCCAGCCTACCGGGTGATCCTTGAGATAGACGTTCACGGCCTGGCCTATGGTCGGAAAGAACTTCTGCTCGCCCAATCGGGAAAAGAGCCCGAAGCGCTTGAGCTTGTCCTTGACCGGATCCTTCAGCTCGGCGAAGCACAGCTCGATGCCCGCCGCGTGCAGGGTCGCGTCGAGTTCGTCCACGATGTCGGCGGCCGTGACGTCGACGCTGGTGATCGGTTCGGCATCGACGACCAGTCGGCGCACCGGCGTTGGCGACGCTGCCGCGGCGGCGAGCACACGGTCCCTGAAGAGTTCCGCATTCGCGAAGAACAGCGGGGCGTCCCAGCGCAGCAGCACCAGTCCGGGGATGAGGCGGGCCTGCGGATGCCGCGTGATGTCGTGGTAGCCCTTGAGGCTGTCGACGCGACCCAGCACGGCGGAGTACGGGCGCCAGCCGTCCCACAGGAATTCGATGACCGCGATCACGATCGCCAGGGCGATGCCCTGCATGGGTCCCAATACGACGACGCCGGCAAGGCAGACCATCGACAACCAGAACTCCCAGCGCTGGATGCGGTAGATCCGGCGGAGGTCATCGACCTCGAGCAGCGCGATGGCCGCGGCGATCACCACGGCCGCCAGGGCCGACCGAGGCAGCTCTTCCAGGAGATCCGGCGCGAACATCACCAGGAGGGCGACGCCGAGCGCGCCCACCACGCCCGCCAACTGGGTCCTGGCTCCCGCGGCCTCCGCCACCGGCGTGCGCGACGCGCTCGCGCTGATCGGGAAACCCTGGAACAGTCCGGCTGCCAAGTTGGCCGCCCCCAGGCCGACCATTTCCTGATTGGTATCGACCGGCGCGCGAGCGCGCGTGGCGAAGGCGCGCGAGAGGACGCTGGTGTCTGCGAAGGACACCAGCGCCACGGCCAGGCCGCCGAGCAATACCTGGACGAGGTCGTGCGAACCGATCGATGGGAACGCAAGGGCGGGCAAGCCCCTGGGCAATGAGCCCACGACCGACACGCCGGCGCGCGGCGCAAGATCCAGTGCTGCGACGATCGCCGTGGCGCCGGCGATGGCGATCAAGACGCCAGGAAACCGCTTGTGGCCGCGCAACGCCCACATCGCCACGAGCGTGCCTGCGCCGATGGCGAGCGAGGTCCAGTTCGTCCTGCCTGCCATGACGCCGACGCCGAAGGCCCGTGCCACGTCCAGAAGGCCGTCGCCGCCGGCAGAGAATCCGAACAGGGCGGGCAGCTGGCTGATGAAGACGGTCAGTGCAATGCCGTTCATGTAGCCGTAGCGAATCGGCTTCGAGAGCAACTCGGTGACGAAGCCCAGCCGCGCGACGCCTGCCAGGACACACAGGCCGCCCGAGACCAGCGCCATCATCCCGGCCAGCGCGATGGCGCGCTGCGGGTCTCCGGCCGACAGCGGCAGGACGACGCCCAGAACGAGAGCCACGAGGGAGGAGTCCGGCCCCAGCACGAGCACGCGGCTGGGCCCGAACACGGCATAGGCCAGCAACCCGAAGATGGTCGCGTACAGGCCACTGATCGCCGGGACGCCGGAAGCCACGGCATACGCCATGCCGACCGGTACGAGCACCGCGGTCAGCGCGAGACCCGCCACGATGTCGTGGCGCAGCCAGGCGACCTCGTAGTGCAGAAGCGTCTTCAGTCCCGGGAGCCACCGAGCCCAGCCGCTCTGCCGCGCGGCTGCCGACAGAATCGGAACGCCTGCCTGCCCCGGGGGTGGCGATGGTGGAGGCGAGTGGCTCATTTCGGATCTGTTGTTGGGCCGGCGCAGTTCACCAGTGTGAATCGTGCGCTGCGCCAAAGCTCCGCGCCGGCGGGCTCAACCGACTGCCGCACGGCTCGCCGCGTGGTTCGGGGCGTAGGCCAGCAGACGCAGCGCGTTGACGACCACGATCACCGTCGAGCCTTCGTGGAACAGCACCGCGGTGCCGATGTTCAGCCCGAAGATCGTCGCCGGGATCAGCACTGCCACCACCCCCATGCTGACGAAGAGGTTCTGCCTGATGATGCGGCTGGTGCTGCGCGACAGGCCGACCGCAAATGGCAGTTGCCCCAGGTCGTCGGCCATCAGGGCCACGTCGGCGGTCTCCAATGCGACATCCGAGCCGGCCGCCCCCATCGCGATCCCGACCGTGGCGTTGGCCATCGCCGGCGCGTCGTTGACGCCATCGCCGACCATCGCCACCTTGCCGTGCGTCCGGCGCAGATCCTTGATCGCCTCCACCTTCTGTTCGGGCATCAGGTCGCCGCGCGCTTCGGTCAGGCCGACGGTCCTGGCCACTGCGTCGGCCACCTTCTGGTTGTCGCCGGAGATCATGATCAGCCGTTCGATGCCCAGTGCCCGCAACTCGGCCATGACCTGCGCTGCCGCCGGACGCGGCGTGTCCATCACGCCGATGACGCCGAGGAATCGTGTGCCTTGCCGCACCACCATCGTCGTGCGGCCTGCAGCGACAAGCTTGTCATTGGCGGCCGTGACGTCGGCGGTCAATGCCGCGTCCGGCATTTCCGAGAACATCACCGGCTTGCCGATCAGCACAAGCTCGCCCGCCACCTGGGCCTGAACGCCGCGTCCGGTGATGCTCTTGACGTCGGCCACTGCCGGTGGCGGCACTCGGCCGGCCAGCCGCTCGCGGGCGCCGCTCACCACGGCCGAGGCCAGCGGGTGATCACTGTGCTCCTCGACAGCCAGCGCCACCGCGAGCAGTTGATCCTCGGTGGCACCGGCCACTGCCACCGCGTCTGTGAGCCGGGGCTTGCCTTCGGTGAGCGTGCCCGTCTTGTCAAAGGCGATGGAGGTCAGTGTGCCCAGGTTTTCCAGCGGCCCGCCTCCCTTCACCAGCACCCCGCCGCGGCCGGCACGGGCCACACCGCTGAGCACCGCGCTGGGCACGGAGATGGCCAGCGCGCAAGGGCTGGCCGCCACCAGAACCGCCATCGCACGGTAGAAGCTGACGGCAAACGGTTCGTCGATCACCACCCACGTGAACAACAGCACGCCCACCACTGCCAGCACCAGCGGCACGAAGATGCGCTCGAAGCGCTCGGTGAACTGCTGTGTCGGAGAGCGCTGTGCCTCGGCCTCGGTGACCATCTTCACGACACGCGCCATCGTCGACTGCTCGGCACGGCGGGCAACCATGACTTCGATCGCACCCGAGCCGTTGATGGTGCCGGCGAAGACCCGGTGCTCGGCGCCGACCCGGTCGAAAGCGGCGAGGGCCGCCTTCGCGTCGGCCAGCGGGCGCTTGTCCACTGGCACGCTCTCGCCGGTGACCGGTGCCTGGTTGACGCTGGAGGATCCGACGACGACGATGCCGTCGGCCGGCAGGCGTTCGTTCGGGCGCACGATCACCACGTCGCCGACCTGCAACTGGCCCACGCCGACTTCCTCGGTGCCGCGCTCGCGGCGCACCGTCGCTGTTTCAGGTGCCAGCGTGGCCAGGGCCTCGATCGCCTTGCGCGCCCGGCCCATCGCGTAGTGCTCGAGCGAGTGGCCCAGACTGAACAGGAACAGCAGCAGCGCGCCTTCGGCCCACTTGCCCAGCGCCGCCGCACCGATCGCCGCCACCAGCATCAGCGTGTCGATCTCGAAGCGGCGGGCGAGCAGGTTCTGGACCGCTTCGCGGCCGGTGAAGAAGCCGCCGAAGCCGTAGGCGGCGATGTAGCAGGCGATCGGCAGCCAGGACGGCCCCGCGGCCGCGCGCTCAATCAGCCAGCCCGCGGCCAGCAGCAGTCCTGCGAGCCCCGCGAAGATGAGCTCGGCGTTCTCGCCGAACACGCCGTCGTGGGCGTGGGCGTGGCCGGCATGGTCGCCTGCCTCTCCGACATGATCATGGTCGGCATGCTCGCCAGCATGTACGGCGTGGTCGTGGCGATCGGCGGCGGCCGTCACCGTTGGCCCCACCGTCGGGCCTGTGCCGCGCACGCCGAGCACCGCCGCTTGGTCCAGCAGGGCCTGCTCGGACACGCGCTGCCGGTCGTATTCGAGGCGCACCACGCCCGACGCCGCCACGTCGGCCTCGATCACGCCTTCGACCGCGCGCAGGCCGGCCGCGACCCGGCGCGCGGCGCGGGCGTGCATCGACTCGTCGCCCGTGATCAGCAGGTGCGAGAAGCGCGTGCTCAGGTCGGCGCCGGCGGCCTGCACCAGTTCGCGCACCCGGCCAAGCGAGATGACGTCCGGGTCGTAGTGCACGCACAACTGCGACGTGCCGGCCGGTCCGGTGACGATGTGGGCCTCGTCGATGCCGGGTCGGCCGGCGAGAGTGCTGGTCAGCCGCCCGACGCAGCGGTCCTCAATGTCCGGCACATCGGGCAGGACCAGTGGCAGGTCGAGGCGGAATTTCGATGCTTCGCTCATGGGGTCAGTCTCCTTCGATGCTCCGGCGGTGGGCCCAGTCGAGCCTGCCGCCTGCCCCCCCCAGGCCATGGTATCCTATCCTCCACCATAGGATAAAGCGATGCCGATGCCGATGCCGATGCCGATGCCGATACCGATCTCCCGCACCGACATCGTGAAGCGGCTGAGGCGGGCCGAGGGGCATCTGCGCAGCATCGTCGCGATGCTCGAGGACGGCCGCGAGTGCCTGGACATCGCTCAGCAGTTGCAAGCCGTCGAGAGGGCCATCGCCAATGCCAAGAAGACGCTGGTACATGATCACATCGACCACTGTCTTGAGCAGGCGGCGCATGAACCCACCCGCACCGCGAACGACTTGATCCGCGAGTTCAAGGAAGTCACCAAGTACCTGTGAAGCCGGGGCCTTCTGCATGACCGATTCGATGTCACTCCTGCTGTCGCCGACCCCGCTGCTCGATTTCGCGCACGCTCTCATCGAGCGGCTGATTGCCCACAGGGGCTGGCGCGACCTGCCGGCCTACGAGCGCATCGGCGCGGTGTACGACTTCGTCCGCAATGAAATCGCCTTCGGCTACAACGAGGGCGACGAACTGCCGGCTTCGCGGGTGCTGGCCGACGGCCTTGGCCAATGCAACACCAAAGGCACGTTGCTGATGGCGCTGCTGCGGGCCGTCGGCATACCCTGCCGCTTCCACGGCTTCACTATCGACAAGCCGCTGCAGAAAGGCACGATCACCGGCCTGGCCTATTGGCTGGCGCCGCGGCGCATCATCCATAGCTGGGTCGAGGTCAGGCTAGGAGAGCGCTGGATCATGCTCGAGGGGTTCATCCTCGATCAGGCATATCTCGCAAGCCTGCAGCGGCGATTTCCCGCAGCGCAGCGCTTCTGCGGCTACGGGGCCGCGACGCCGAACCTTTCGGCGCCCCGCGTCGAATGGACTGGCGAGGACACGTTCATCCAGAAGGACGGCATTGCCGACGACTTCGGCCTGTTCGACAGCCCGGACCAGTTCTACGCCCGACACGGTTCGAACCTCCGCGGCGTGAAGCGCTGGCTGTACACCCATGTCTTCCGGCACCTGATGAACCGCAATGTCGCGCGAATCCGCGCCGATCCGGCCAGCAACGCATGACGTGATGGCGGGGCCTAAGGGCCGGACGGAACATCCGGCCTCGCAGGTGGGACAGTGCCACTTTGGCGCAGCAGGAGGTGACGCTTGTGCTTCACCGTCGCCCAGTACGCAGCCTGCGGTAATTCGAGCTTCTCGCGCGTGATGGTCGGCCACCCGGCCGCCAAGTCGGCATTCAGGGTGATGAAATCGCGCTGATCCGCGGGCAGGTCGGACTCGGCGAGGATGGCCTCCACCGGGCACTCCACCACGCACAAGGCGCAGTCGATGCAGTCATCCGGATCGATTGCCAGGAAGTTGGCCCCTTCGCGAAAGGCGTCGACCGGACACACGCCCACGCAGGCCGTGTACTTGCAGTTGATGCAGGCTTCGGTCACGACGTGGGTCATCGGCTAGCCTGCAGCGACATGCCCACACGAAGCGGCTCTACTCTTCGCCAAGATCATCCTCGCGATGCCGCCTTGACACGGTCGCGCGCTCGCATCGCCGACGCAGGCTCCACGGCGACCGGATCGCTGGCCGGAAACGTTGCGGCCAGGGCCTCATCGAGTTCGGCCTCCAGCGCGGTGTCGGCGTCGGGGGGCCTATCGAGACCTGCTTCGATCCTATCCGCCACGTCGGGCGGCGCCACAAGCCGGGTTGCCCGGCTGCGGCCTGCTGGGGGCCGATGGGCCCGAGCGTTCGGCTTCATGACTGGCTGCTACTTTGTCGTGGCTGGCGGCTGAGCCATCCAGCGTTGGTGCCACATCATGTGATCCATCATCATCTGTTGCATGGGCATGTACTGATCCATCATGTACTGACGCTGCCGGATTTGCTCCGCGCTCAACCCGGAGTAGTAGCCCCGCATGTGTCCCCAACCCATCATCGGGCCGCTCATCATCATTCCAGGACCCATGCCCGTCCCGCCGGCGCAACATCCAGCGCCCGCCGGGCCCCACATCCCATGCATCGTTGCCATCCCGGCCTGCATCGAGTTCCAGTGCTCCTGCAGCAGCCGCTGACGCTCTTGGGGATCCTGCGTCTGTTGGATCTTGTTCATCTGTGCCTGCATCTGCTGCATGTGCTCGCGCATCTGGGAAAGCTGTTTGTCGAACTCCACGGGGTTGGGCGCCACGGGCGCCGTCTGGCCGGCCTTGTCCGTGGACTTGGGGGCTTGCGCCAGCGTCGGCTGGCCAGTAACGGCGGCAGCGGCCAGCACAGCCGCAAGGATCGACAGTTTCATCTCGGTCTCCTTCATCAGCGCGGTTACGCAGGTCAGCATCCTGCTGGTGCCCCAGAGCAAAGCGCTTGCGCTAGATCAAGATTACCGAAGCGGATCGAGACTGGGCCCTGCGTCCGAGATCATGGCGATGGGCTCGCAGCCAGTCAAGACGAGGAGGAGAAGCGATGACCAGGACAGGATCGAAGCGGATGGAGGCCTTCGAGGCTGCGATGTCCGAGGCTGCCCGGCAGACGGCCGCAGGCGACGCCAGGAGCGCATTCGCGGCGCTGGAACGGGCGCATGTGCTCGGCCAGCTTGATTTCGTGCCGCATCTGCGGGTTCACTGGCAGATGCTCCGGGTGGGCTGGTCAGCGGGCGACTGGCGCGAGGTGATCGGTCAGGTTCTGCGCATCGCACTGGTCCCGATCGGACATCTGGTCGGACGCCTGCCGATGGGCAATACCGGCGGCGCGAATGTCAGCGCCTTCAAGCCGATGGCCATCCCGCCTGAACTCAAACGGCTGATCGAGGAACGCGACCGATGACATTGGGCGCACCCGCTATCGGGACACAGTCACCATCGATGCAGGCCTGTTCACGTTGGCGGTTTGGCTGTTCGCCCAGGTCTTCTACCGCCACCGCCAGCGCCGGTGGCGCTTGCTTGCCACGCGCAGCTTTCGGTGCTGAGACCCCCGAGGGCGATCTCATGCCGGCGCAGGCGTGAACCCTCGCCTGCTAGGCTCGGAAGGAGCCGCGACCCAGCCTTGCGATCAGGCGCACATAGATCAGTTCGCTGAGCAGTTCCACGAGAGTCTGGGTGACGATGACCACGGGTAGGACCGGGAGTGCCCCGGGGACGGCCAAGGCCAGCGGAAGCACCACGAGCGAGTTCCGCGTGCCGGAGCTGAACGCGACCGATCGTCCGGCTGCAGCTGCGAGGCGAAACGACCGAGCCACCAGCCAGCCAAGCGCGGGTGAAATGACGGCGAAGGCAACATAGATGGGCACCACTGTCCAGGCGGAGCCGGCGGCCGGCCCAAGTTGTGGCAAAACAGCTGCGACGACAACGAAGAGCACCAATGCCGTTGCCAGGACTGGCAACAGCCCGAGCGTCACCACTACGCGCGACGCGACCGAGCTTCTGGCCGCCCAGAATTGCGTCAGTGCGGCGAGCACCAACGGCGCAACGATCAGCCATGCGAAGGCGTGAACAAAGGGGCCAATGCTGACGAGCCGGCCGGCATCCTCGCCGAGGAACACCGCCAGATACCCCGGCAACAGCAGCATCTGGGCGACGAGCAGCATCGGGGTGGCGGCCAGCAGCAGGCGTGCGTCCGCACGCCCCAAGTGAGAGAAAGTGACGACATAGTCGATGCAGGGCGTGAGCAGTACCAGCAGCACGCCCAGCCGCAGCAGCGGATCGACGGGCAGGAATTGGATGAGCGCCCACACGAGAAGCGGCACGACCAGGAAGTTGGCAACGAGCAGCGCGCCGAGGAAACGCACTTGCCCAAATGCCTGCTTCAGTTCCGGCATCGGCACCTGCAGGAACGTCAGGTACAGCATCAGCGCCAAAGCCGGGTTGACGACGATCTCCAGTGCCGTCGTGCCAGGCACGAAGTAGGCCGCAGCCACTGCGACCGCGACGGCAGCGAAGTAGATGAAGATCTGCCGGTTCTCGAGCGTTTCCCTGATCAACTGCACGTTCACGTCTTGCTCACTCCTCGTCAAGTTGGGCATCGTCGCACGGACACCAGGAGCCGCCCGTTGGCGTTCAAGGCCCAGGCATCACAAGATGGCCAAGACGCAGGATCCGCAGGAGCGGCAGCGCCTGCTGCAAGAGCACTGGACGTCGATGCAGGGCGCGATGTCCGCGATGCACGGGATATGGAACTCGGGGGCTGGTGGCGCTGGTTGTTGCGGCGGCGGCCCCGGCATGATGATGGGTGGCCCGATGATGGATTGGGGCCACATGCGTGGCTACTACTCCGGTCTGACGCAGGACCAGTTGAGGCAGCGCCAGTACATGATGGATCAGTACATGCCGATGCAAGAGATGATGATGGATCACATGATGTGGCACCAACGCTGGATGACCCAGCCGACATCGCCGGCGAAAAAGTAGCCGCGCCACGGCGCACTTGCCGTCCGAACCTGCACTTCGTTGCAGATCGAAGGCTGGCCAACCGAACTGTCCTCGGTCGCGATCCTTCACCAACCGCTCAAGTTCGGGAGCGGTGGGCATTGGCTTGAACGCGCTGACGTTGGCAGCGCCAGGGTTGCCAACCGGCCAGCGTCCGACAAGATGGACGATAGGCACCGGCGCGATGTGGACCAACCGGCTCACCACTTCCCATCGGTCGCTTTCGTGACATCCCGCCCGAAGCATCTGCCAGTGCACCGTCTGGGCTTCGCTGTGCTCCCGTGCCATGCATGCCCACACTCGATCCTCCCGTTTGGAGCGGACGATGGTGAAGGGCCGGCGAACTTGACTCTGATGTGGGTTTATGGTTCAGCATCACCATCCCCATTGACTTGTCAGCTCTCAGAAACATGGATCGCCGTCAGTTCACCAAAGCAGCCATCGTCACCGCAGCAGCCTCGCCACATGCGCTGCATGCGCAAGAGCGTCCGGTGGCTGGCAAGCACTACCTGAATGTCTCGCCGCGACAGCCGACCCGCGACCCGAAACAGGTCGAAGTCCTGGAGTTCTTCGCCTACAGCTGCGAGCACTGCTTCATCTTCGAGCCCGTGCTGGATGCGTGGCAAAAGCGCTTGCCCCGCGATGTGCTCTTTCGCCGCATCCCGGTGGCCTTTCGTGAAGGGCCGCTCGCAGGCCACCAGAAGCTCTATTTCGCGCTCGAGCAACTCAACCTCGTCGAACAGCTGCATGCCAAAGTGTTCCACGCCATGCACATCGGCAAGCAGCGGTTGGCCACACCCGAAGCGATCGCCGAATTTGCAGCCCAGAACGGTGTTCCGCCGGCCAAGCTGATGGACGCCTTCAATTCGTTCGCGGTGGCGACCAAAGCCAGACAAGCTCAGGGACTTTGGAACGGATACAAGGTTCAGGGAACGCCATCGATGGGCGTCGATGGACGGTTCATGACCTCGGGTTCCCTTGCCGGTTCGAACGAACGTTCCCTGACAGTGGTTGACTTTCTCGTGGGTGAGGCCAAGCGTCTGCAGGGAACCTGAACAGCGTCGGGCGCGTTGCAGTTGGCTGCGGTCGGCGCAGGTCTATTCGCCGGAGCTACGCCGTTGGCTCGGGTGCCGACTTCCGGCCAAACTTCCGGCCAAACAGCTCGTAAGACACGATCAGTGCAGCCCCGGTCGTGATACCGATGTCGGCCACGTTGAACGCCGGCCAGTGGTACGCGCCCCAATGGAGGTCGATCCAGTCCACCACCGCGCCACGATGGACCCGGTCGAGCATGTTGGCCAACGCACCGCCGAGGATCAATCCGAAGGCGATGCGTTCCACACGGACCGTGCTCGGCCGCCGGATCATGATGGCCAGAAAGACGGACGCCGCCACGGCAATCGCGATGAAGAAGTAGCGCTGCCAGCCGCCTGCGTCATGCAAAAAACTGAACGCCGCACCGCGGTTCAGCACATGAACGATGTTGAGTACCGGCAACCATGGGTGACCGGTGCCGTACTCGACCCACGCGACGATCGCAGACTTGGTGGCCACGTCGGCGGCAAGCACCAACCCAGCCAGCACAAAGCCCAGCCGGATGCTGCGGTCAGCCAGCATGGCGACGATCCTCAGCAGACGAACCGCGCAACAGCCGCAGCCCGTTGAAGACCACGACCAGGCTGGCGCCCATGTCGGCCAGGATGGCCAGCCACAGACTGGCATGCCCGGTGAAGGCCAGCACCATGAAGATGGCCTTGGTGCCGATCGCAAAGGCAATGTTGGCCTTGAGGATGCCGCCGACCCGGTGCGACAGGGCGATGAATTCGGGAAGCTTGCGAAGGTCGTCCTGCATCAAGGCCACGTCCGCGGTCTCGATGGCCGTGTCGGTACCCGCGGCGCCCATCGCGAATCCGATGTTGGACTTGGCCAGCGCGGGGGCGTCGTTGACGCCATCGCCCACCATGCCGACCGGCCCCATCGCCGAGAGCTTTTCGATCGCCGCGAGCTTGTCCTGCGGAAGCAGATCGCCGCGTGCGTCGGTGATGCCCACCTGGGCCGCGACCGCAGCGGCCGTCCTGCCGTTGTCACCCGTCAGCATCACCGGCTCGACGCCGAGCCGCTTCAGCGCGGCCACGGCCTCCTTGCTGCTTTCGCGTACGGTGTCCGCGACGGCCAGCACGGCCAGCGCGACCTTGTCGGTCGCCAGCACGACCGCCGTCTTTGCCTCAGCTTCCAAGCGCTCCAGGTGCGCCCGAACAGGCTCGGACATCACGCCCAACTCGGTGGCCAGCCGCTGATTGCCGACGTAATACGTCTGGCCGTCGATGTCGCCTTTGACGCCACGGCCGGCCAGCGCCTCGAAGCGCTGGACGCTGGCGTGTGGCATGTCCCCGTACGCATTGACGATGGCGGTTGCCACCGGGTGCTCCGAAAGTGCGTCGAGGCTCGCAGCAAGGCGCAGAACCTCCGCCCGCGGCGTGTCACCCAAGGGGATCGTGTCCGTCAGCGCGGGACGCCCGTGGGTCAGGGTGCCGGTCTTGTCCAGGGCCACCGCGCGCAGCTGACGCCCTTGTTCGAGGTACAGCCCGCCTTTGACCAGAATGCCGCGGCGCGCAGCGGCGGCCAGGCCACTGACCACGGTGACCGGTGTCGAGATCACCAAAGCACAGGGGCAGGCGATCACGAGCAGGACCAGGGCCTTGTAAGCCCAGTCGAACCAAGCGCCGCCAAAAAACAGCGGGGGAATCACCGCGATCAGGACGGCAAGCGCAAAGACCGCCGGCGTGTAGACGCTGGCAAAGCGGTCGACGAAACGCTGAGTCGGCGCCCGCTGACCCTGGGCCTCCTGTACGGAGCGGGCGATACGGTCGAGCGTCGTGTTGCCCTTGCGCGACCGAACCTCGAACTCCAGAGTTCCACGCTCATTGATGGTGCCGGCAAACACCGTGTCGCCCGGCGCCTTCTCGACCGGCATGCTCTCGCCGGTGATGGGCGCCTGATTGACGGCCGAGGCTCCCGAGACGACCAGGCCGTCAAGGGCGATGCGCTCACCGGGCCTCACGCGCACCACCGCGCCCAACGCCACAGTCTCCGCCTTGACCTCTTGCCAGCGGCCGTCGGGCTGCTTCACCAGCGCCGTCTCGGGAGCCAGATCCATCAGCTTGCGGATGGCGTTGCGTGCACGATCCAGGCTCAGCGCCTCGATCATCTCGGCGACCCCGAACAGCCAGATCACCACCGCGGCTTCCGGCCACTGGCCGATCAGCGCCGCGCCGATGACGGCGATCGTCATCAGCAGATTCATGTTCAGCGACAGCGTGCGCAGCGCGATCCAGCCCTTCTTCAGGGTCTCCACGCCGCCAAGTCCGATGGCCGCCAACGATGCCGCGATGACGGGCCACGACGCCTCAGCTTGCCCGCTGAAGACCAGCACTTCGGCGCCCACGGCCAGTACACCGGCTGCACCCATGCGCAGCCACTGCACCTTCGAGATGCCCGTACCAAACTCGCGCGCGACGGCAGGCGCCGGGTGGCTGCTGTCCTGCAGCACGGGCGACATGCCTACGCGCTCGATTGCTGCCGTGATCGGGGCCACGTCGGCCAGCGTGTGGGCCACGGTGAGCTTGCGGCTCATGAGGTCGAACTGCAGGGCGCTGACGCCAGACATCCCTTCCAAGACCTTGCGCAGCAGCGCTTCTTCGGTCGGGCAGTCCATCTTTTCGATCAGGTACGTGGCCTGTCCTTGAGAACCGGCGCTGGCTTCGCGTTCGACAGTCGCGTTCATGCCGACTTCACGAAGTGCGTCGATCACCGGCGCCGGGTCGTCCAGGCGATGCTGGACAGCAAGACGGCGGTTCATCAGATCGAAATCAAGCCGGTCGATGCCGTCGACGCGGCCAAGCCGCTTGCGGATGAGCGCCTCTTCCGTCGGGCAATCCATGTTGGTGATGACGAACTGTGTGGTGTTGCCGGACGCGACCACAGAGCGCGCACCCGAGGCTTTGCCACATGGGCTGCACGCCGTGATCTCATCGACTGCGGATGGTGGCGCTGTTGTCATCGCGGGCGTGTTCGTACTCTGTGGACCATCGCTCGCGCGCACCTCCATGCCGATGGCGTGCAGGTGCGCCACGAGCGGCTCCGTCGTTGGCAAGGTGTGCACGACGGACAGCCGGCGGGCTGGCAGATCGAAGTCCAAAGCGACCACGCCTGCAAGGGGCTCAAGTCGGGTCCGGATGGCTGCTTCCTCGTTGCGGCAGTCCATGTTCGGAATCGTGAACATGGCCGTCGACGCCGCGGGGTGGGTGCTGCTGCAACTGGATCCGCACGACCCAGCTGGCGCAGGCAGGGCCTGGACATCAAGCGCAGCCTCCATGCCGATTTCGGCCAGAGCCCCGAGGAGCGGCTGCGGCGTTGCCAACGTGTGCACAACCGTCAGCCGGCGGCCGGGCAGGTCGAACGACAGCGATTCAACCCCGGGCAGCCCTGCAAGCCGGGCCTGGATCACCGCTTCTTCGTTACGGCAGTCCATGTTGGAAATCGTGAACGTGGTTCGGGTAACGCCTCCGGTTCCTGCCGTATCGGCGGCTCCAGCGGCAAAGGCATTTTCAATGTGCATGGTCGACTCTTTCTAGCAAGTCTGGATTGCACACCCTAAAGTGGGTTCAGAGTCAAGCGCTTCATGGTTGCGTTGTGGTCAGCGGTTTCGCCCGCTTTCACGGCTCGGCCGGTTCTGGCGAGAACCGGACCCAACCCTGAAACCAATATAGACTTGAATGCTATCTTTCTTGACGGAGCTGACGATGCGCATCGGCAATCTTGCAGAGGCTACCGGCACGGCGATCGAGACCATCCGCTTCTATGAGCGGGAGGGGTTGATCCCCGCGGCCCGGCGCGAGGAAAACAACTACCGCGTGTACACGCCCGCCCACGCGGAGCGGCTCGCGTTCATCCGCCATTGCCGCAACCTGGACATGACACTCGACGAAATCAGGACGTTGCTGAGGCTGCGTGATGCACCCAAGCAGGATTGCGGTGAGGTGAACGCACTGCTGGATGAGCACATTGGCCACGTCACCCATCGCATCCGTGAGTTGCGCACACTGCAGAGGGATCTGAAGGCCCTGCGTGCCCTCTGTGGCACGCCCCACGCGATCGAGCAGTGCGGCATCCTCAATGAACTCGAGACCGTGGCCGCGCAGTCCACGCCGGCGCTTCCGCACCGTCACATCCGGGGGACGCACTGAATCTCAGACACAGCGGGCGTGACTGCCGATGACGCACATGACGCGATCGTCATGTTCCTGTTCAGCGGCTGTTGGTCTACGGTTTCTACAGTCCTTTTCGATGTCGGCGAGGCGCGCAGCTTTATGCAGCTGCCGGCACCCACCCCATCGAAAGGACTCAACATGCAATCGACCCGCCGACTCCGTGCCGCTGCCCTCGTCGCCCTGAGCGTCGTCCCTTTCATCAGTGCTGCAAGCTTCGCTGCCAATGGCCCTGTGTTCATCAACGGTCAATCCATCTACGGGCAGCCGGCGGCCCAGGGCACGCCCGTTCGAGTGGTGGACCTCGCCGCCGCAGACCGACTCAAGGTCGCTTACGGGGAGAGCGTCGTCTTCCGCAACGGTGCACAGCAGTTCTCCTGGACGTTCAACGGGCTCGACCGGAGGTCCGTCGATGTCAGCCAGATCGCGCCGGCAGGCTTTGCCAGCAAGCCTTTTGCCGTGCAGGTCGGCCGCAGCTGGGCTAACCGCCATTGACCATTGAGGTTCCTACGGCGCTGTCCCTGGTGCCTGCGCCATGCCTGGACCCTCAAGGCCAGTCATTGCAGTGCCTTGGCCGGCGCAGCCTCCACCTCTTTTCAAGGTGCGGCGGTCAAGGTCTTCGGGCGGCCCACGGACGCAACAGATCCAGTGGTTGCGTCCGTGGGTGACCAGAGGTCACACGGCGAGGCCGCCAAGGGCATCCTCGCATCCAGATGGTGAAACCCCACGCTTCGGTCGCCTCGGCGGCGACCAGGTAAACCCTGCAGCCGCTACACTCTTGCTCGTGCGTCGATTCCTCGTCCTCGTTTTGCTTGCGTTTTTGCCGCTCCAGTTCAGCTGGGCAGCGGTGGCGCCGTATTGCGGGCATGAGACGCAGACCGGGGTGGAGCACTTTGGTCACCATCACCACCAGCACCACGATGGCGCCAGCAACGCAGCCGCGACAATTGGCGACCCGGTGGCGACCTGGGATGCAAACCCGGATGCCGGTCACGGCAAAGCGCCCGGCGCCATGGACCTGGACTGCGGTCAATGCCACGGCACATGCAGCGTGCTGCTGGATTTGCCGTCTGCGCTGCCAGGCGCGCCTTCGACAGAGCCCCCCAGCGCCACCCTCGTTGAAGCTGACGGTGCCTGCGCACTGACCCGACCCGAACGCCCTCAGTGGCGGCTCCTCGCCTGATCGGCGAGGCGGGTCTCTTCCCTTTCTGAAGCCCGTTCGCGCCTGAGTGTGCGCCGCAGCCTGCGGCGCCGTCGGGCACGACGCGACATGTCGGTCGCCGCTTGCCGATCTCCCGTGAGTTGTTTTCAACACTGGAGCATCGGATGACACCAAGAACTCGAACGCGGGCCCTGCTGCTGCGCGCCAGCGTGGTTGCCGCCGCGACCCTCTGCGGCACGTCTGTGCAGGCACAGGCCGCTACGGCGGCCGCTGCGACTGCCATGGCTGCAGGAGCGGCAGGCACGGAAGCCGACGCAAGCACACTGAGCCTGCGCCAGGTTTATGAAGCTGCATGGGCCCGACAGCCCGAAGCGCTGGCGCTGCAGGCGCGGCGCGACGCTGTACGTGCTCAGCAAAGCGCAGCGAAGGCCTGGACGCCAGAGCCGGCAGCGCTGGAACTCTCGAACAAGACCGACCGCCTGGGCAACAACCAGGGCGCGCGTGAGGTCGAGGTCGGCATCGCCGTGCCGCTGTGGCTGCCCGGTGAACGTGGCCGCAGCGCAGCGCTGGCCGACGCCGAGGGCGCTGCCATCGAAAGCCGGGCCACTGCCGCACAACTGCGCGTCGCCGCCACCGTCCGCGATGCCTGGTGGCAGTGGCAGCGTGCGCGCATCGAGGTCGGAACCGCCCGCGATCAACTTGAAAACACCCGCCTCATTGCCGCTGACGTGGCCCGGCGTGCGAAGGCCGGCGATCTGGCCCGCGCCGACCAGCACCAGGCTGACGGCGCGGTGGCCAGCGCGGAAGCCGCTGTGGCGCAGGCCGAGGCCGGCCTTGCAGCAGCACGACAGCAGCTGCGTGCGCTGGCAGGCGCCGCACCCGCATTGTCTGGCACGGGCGACGCCCTGGCCGAGCCGGATCCCGGCGCCGCTGCCACTGAGCTCGAAGCGCACGCCGCTTTGCAGGAGCTCAAGGACCGCGCCACCGTGGCAGATCGAACCGTCGCACTGACCGCCACCCAATCGCGCGCCAACCCCGAGCTGATGCTGGCCACCACGCGAGACCGCGGTGCCCGCGGCGAGGCGTCCCAGCAAACCATCACGCTGGCCATCCGCATCCCCTTCGGCGCTGGGCCGCGCTTCGATGCCCGCAGCGCCAACGCGCGCGCCGAGGCGACCGAAGTCCAGGCCCAGTTGGCACTGGAACGTGAACGTCTCACTGCAGAACGGGAAGCGGCGCGCGTGCGTGTCGAAGCCTCGCGCACGCAGTTGGCAGCCGCCGAAAGGCGCGCGCGACTCGCCCGCGAGTCGCGCGGCTTCTTCGACAAGTCCTTCCGGCTCGGCGAAACCGATCTGCCGACACGCCTGCGCATCGAGGCCGAAGCCGCCGAGGCCGACCGACAGGCGGCACGCACCCGCATCGAACTCTCGGCAGCGATTTCCGCATGGCGCCAGGCACTCGGCCTTCTGCCCCAGTGATGGCTGCCGGCGCCGTGTCCGTGATTCCTACCCCCGAATCCTTCAGGAACCCTTCCATGAACTTCCCGAAACTCCCGGCCGCGCTGCTCGCTGCGGCCATCCTCCTTGCTGTGCCCGCCTGGGCGGGTGAAGGCCATGACCACGGTGACGCGGCACCTGCGGCCGTCGGCCAAGCACTCCCGCGGTTCTCTGCGGTGTCAGAGACCTTCGAGCTCGTCGGCGTGCTCAGCGGCAAGCAGATCACCCTGTACCTCGACCGCTTTGCCGACAACAGCCCGGTGCGCGGCGCGCAGATCGAGCTCGAGATCGGCGGCGCGAAGTTCAAAGCCGAGAAGCAAGGTGAGGACGAATACGAAGTCGTGCTGCCCAATGAGCCCAAACCCGGCGTTCTGCCGGTCGCCGCAACCGTGATCGCAGGCAATGAGACCGACTTGCTGGCCGGTGAACTCGACACCCACGAGGAGGCGCACACCGAGGAGGCGGTCGCATCCATTGCCTGGACGAAGTACGCAGGCTGGGCTGCGGGCGGCGTGGCGGTCCTGGCCCTTCTCCTGTGGGGTGGGCGTCGTTTGATGGGCGCTCGCAGCGTTCGCGCCGGGGGTGCAGCATGAAGCGCACGCTGATCACCACCGGCCTGGCGCTGTGGTTCGCCCTGGCAGCACTGTCGCCCGTCCATGCCGGCGAAGGCCATGACCACGGCGATGCGCCCGCAGCGCCCAGTGCCAACGGCCCGCAGCGCCAGCCCGACGGCAGCGTCTTCCTGCCCAAGCCTGCACAGCGCCAGCTGGGCGTACGCACCGTCGTCACCGAAGCCGCCGAGCTGCCCCGCACAGTGGAACTGGGTGCCAAGGTGCTGATGGACCCGAATGCCGGTGGCAAGGTACAGCCGCTGAACGCCGGCCGTATCGAACCGGGGCCGCGTGGCCTGCCCAACCCTGGGCAGGCGGTGCGCAAGGGTGAGGTGCTGGCCTACGTCGTTCCGTCGGCGGCGCCCATCGAACGATCGAACCAGGCTGCACAACTGGCCGAGCTGCGCGCCGCCAAGGCGCTGGCCGACAAGCGCATCGCGCGCCTGGAGGAGCTGGCCGACACGGTGCCGCGCAAGGAGATCGAAGCCGCCGAGAGCGAAGCCGCCAGCCTGGCGGCACGCATCTCTGCCGTCGGTGGTGGCCTGGCCACCCGCGAGGCGCTGGTGGCGCCGGTGTCGGGCGTGATCGCCTCGGCCAACGTGGTGGCCGGCCAGGTGGTGGATGCCCGCGAACTGATCTTCGAGATCGTCGACCCCTCGCGCCTGCGCATCGAAGCGCTGGCCTTCGACGCCGCCATCGCCGCGAACATCGGCGCCGCGACCGTTGCCCTGGGCGACAAACGTGTGCCCCTGACCTTCATCGGTGCGTCGCGTAGCCTGCGCGAGCAGGCGCTGCCGCTGGCCTTCCGCGCCCAGGGCGCCGCACTTAACCTGCTGGCTGTCGGCCAGCCGGTGCGTGTGTTCGTGCAGACCAGGGACAAGGTCAAAGGCGTCTCGGTGCCGGTGGCCTCGCTGATGAAGAACCCGGCAAACCAGACCGTCGTCTGGGTCAAGACGGCACCGGAGCGCTTCGAGCCTCGCACCGTCACCACCGAGCCGCTAGACGGCGTCAATGCCGCGGTGACTTCGGGGCTGGAACCGGGCGACCGGGTCGCGACGCAAGGCGCCACCTTGATCAACCAGGTGCGCTGACATGTTCAAGTGGCTACTCGACAACAGCCTGACGAACCGGCTGCTGGTGATCATCGCCAGCGTCGTTCTGATGGCCTACGGCGCGTTCACGCTCTCCACCACCCCGGTGGACGTGTTCCCGGACCTCAACAAGCCCACCGTCACGATCATGACCGAGGCCGGTGGCATGGCCGCCGAAGAGGTGGAGCAGCTCATCACCTTCCCGCTGGAGACGACCATGAACGGTCTGCCAGGCGTGGAGAGCGTGCGCTCGACCTCGTCGGCCGGCCTGTCCTTCCTCTATGTCACCTTCGACTGGAGCACCGACATCTTCCGTGCCCGGCAGCTGGTGTCGGAGCGGCTGTCATCCATGGAAGAAGGCATCGCCGAAGGCGTGGTGCCGCGCATGGGTCCGATCAGCTCGATCATGGGCGAGATCATGCAGATCGCCATTCCGGTCGATCCGAGCAAGATCAGCGCGATGGCGGTGCGCGAGTACGCCGACTGGGTGCTGCGCCCGCGGCTGCTGTCGGTGCCTGGCGTCGCGCAGGTGATCCCGATCGGTGGTGAAGTGCGCCAGTTCCAGGTGCAGCCGAACACGACGCGCATGGCCGAACTGGGCATCACGCACGACCAGCTCGAAGGCGCACTGAAGGGCTACTCCTCCAACACCTCCGGCGGCTTCCTGGAGCTGAACGGGCGCGAGTACCTGATTCGCAACCTCGGCCGGACTTCACGCCTCGAAGACCTGAACAACCTGGCGCTGAC
>Ga0116141_10001218_pt1 | contig 21783 bp, 15 predicted proteins | sample AD_UKC097_MetaG_FD_89744 | JGI IMG/M metagenome (GOLD analysis project Ga0116141, IMG submission 89744) | Active sludge microbial communities of municipal wastewater-treating anaerobic digesters from USA - AD_UKC097_MetaG | ecosystem: Engineered > Bioreactor > Anaerobic > Digestate | place: USA...
CGATGCCCGCCTGGCTCTTACGCGCATGTTGGAACTGGCGTGACAACAAAACGCCTGACTTGAGTGTCTCTTCTCCCTCTCCCTCCGGGAGAGGGTTAGGGTGAGGGAAAGAATTACAGCAATACCTCAACTCAGTTCTGTATACACAACACCAGCCTGTTAAAATGTAACAATCCCCATGACCCGAACGATCACAGGGATTGTCGAACTTGCTGAATCAAGCCTGAGCACTGAACAGCGATATCCCGGCAAGCATGTACGAATTGTCGAACGGCGACTGAACTTTGCCGGACGACGATTCCGCCTGCTCATCGAGCAATGCGATCAGTTTGTCAAAGTTGATGGTTCCGTCTTCTCCAACAACACCGTCTGCCGCTTCACCGAACTGTTCCTGCAGATACTGCTCAATCGCAGCCGTATCCACAGTGTTCGATGCCTGCCCCTGGCCCTCCATCGGTGGCGGCGGGGGCGGAGGTGGCGACTGACTCTCAATCAGTTCGCGCAGCTTATCGATATCAAGACTGCCGTCTTCCTGGATGACTTCATTTGCTGCTTCTTCGCCGAACCGATCCTCGAGCTGTTGCCGAACGGTTTCGATATCCACATCCCCGGATTCGACCGCGCTCTCCAGCGACTGAAGACGCTCTTCGAGCATGGCTTTGAAATCCGGCATCCCATTCGGACTCACGCTTTGAGTCTGATAGGGATTGTAGCTCATGGATCCTTGTACCATCGAGATACTTGTCATGGTGTTTCACCTCCTTTCTTCTGTGGATTTCGTAGGATGGTACGTTCTTTCTGCGGCTTGATTGCTACAGATCGGCGATGCACTTCCAGGCAGCAGAGTTTCCTACATACATTCTTTGACAGATTCTATTCCGTATCAATTCAACTGAAAAATAGCAAAATCCATACCACGCCGCTCGTTCCTTAACTCCAGCAAGGGCAACGGGAAAAAGGCCGAATTATTGGGGAATTTTCAATTTTGCACGGAGGTATAACAAAAAGACTCGTTCGAAACCGTGGGAAAAAGATGCCGTGAAGAGTAGCTCTCTGCCGAATCATGGAACCATGTCACGCCGCAGGCCGGAAGTCGTGTGGAAACTGGATCCCGTCTTGACCAGGATGATAGGAATGGAAAGGGGCGACGCATGCATCGCCCCTACACCACTTGGGAAACTCTCTTCTCCCTCTCCCGCCGGGAGAGGGCTGGGGTGAGGGAATCGCGGCGGGAGTGAGATGGCGAGCTTGTCACATCCCTCCCCGCATCAGCGAAGACGCGATAAACGCCGGACCGATGACCACAGCCAGATGGTTCTTGGCCTCAATACGCAATTCCATTCCCTCTTCCGTAATCCGAAGATCGCCGGTGATCGGCGTCGCCAGGTCGGACAGGATCTTCAGGAAATCGGCGACCGCCTTCGCATTGGGTGTAGCCGAGCCGACTGTGGTCCTCTCTGTCTCGATCAGGTGCTTCAGAAACTCCACCGAAACCTGAATGCACATCCGCCGGGGATCGCTGCTCTCGGACGCCTGTGTCTCCATGACAACCTGCCCGGTTCCGCCGGTTGGCGCAGAGAGATACCGCAAGGCTTCCTCCGTCGAATAGACGTTCAAAGCGGCCTCATTACTGACAAGCACGGCCTCGGTTACCCCAAGCATTCGGCTATACATTCCGTCTCCCAGCGCGACGCGGATTGCGCCGTCGCCGAGGTCTTCGGTCTGGATTCCCGGGGAGCTCAGGAACGTATCGAGCCACGCCGTCATGACCAGTGGGTCGCCCTGAAAGGCAGCAGTCCACAAGACCGGCTCTTGTTCTCCCGCCGCGATGCGCAAGGAGAATCGTTCCGCCGGGGGGAGCATCCGCATCATCATGGGAATCCGGCGGTCAAGGCCGAATCGGCTTCCCGGTCGAAATCCCCCCCGTCGTCCGCCCATCTGCTGTCGGTCGCCGAATCCGCCTTCCCGCGTTCGTTCCGGTCCGCGATCCGACCTGCCTCGAAATTCCTCTGTTGCGGCGGGGATTGTTGGAAGCGAGATGTCCAAAGTAAGCAGAGTGCCTGCCGATGGAGCCTGCACATTGGCCGCATCGAGACCCGGCCAGGAGGTGATCCACTCCGGCGCTTTGCCGAACCTGCCATACGCCACAAGGCTCGGCTCCTCGCCGCCCCAGCCGACCGCCAGTTGTTCCACACCCCACTGCTTCAGTAGGGCAAGAAAACCGGTCGGTCCTGCCGACCCGCCCTGGTCCGCCAGATTGAATACGGCAGTCACTGCATCCTGCGGGACATGCCCCAGCAATTCGCGGATCGGTGGGTCTTCTTCCGGTTTCGGCGGAGGGGGCGTCGTCAGTGTCTGTTCCAGCACAGTCGGGCTGTTGCAGACCCATACCATTCCCTCCGTTACGGCATAGCTGACGTTCCCGGTGTTCGAACTCACACCTTCAACCGTGAATTCCCCGGCGGGTTTCCCGTAAGGATTTCCGTTTTCCAGGCCAGCGCGAATCGGTACACGAAGAGACTTCCGCAGATCGGCGTAGGTCGCTTCAGGCCAGGTCGCAGCCAGCAGAAATGTCATCGTGGGAAGCTGTCCGTCGGGCGGCATCAGAAAGACCTGTATCGTATCAGCCTGGGCAGCCAGCTCTCCGATAAACGGCGCGAAGGATGGCCCCGGTCCCTGGGACAGCGATGCAAACAGGTTCCGCAGCGCATCCCGTTTCGCCAGGGAAGAGAGACTATCCTCGGCGGTGTTGTCGCGAATGTCGCTCGCGCAAATCTTCCATTGCATCAATGCCCGCTCTGGCAACACGTAATCAAGGTACATGTCGGCGGCGGGGAAGGGACGCACTTCGGGAAGCGCCTCAGGCGGCGTCGCATCGCCCACCACACCGGCGGGTTGACCGGACACCGAAACCGTATCGGTCGCGGAGGCGATCTCGCCACCGCCCCCACCCAGGGCGATATACTCCGAAATCGGAAGATCGCGCGATGCGTACCCAAGAACTACTCCCACGACTAATGCGAGTATCACCATGATCCTCTTTCTCATTCCACCGTCTCCTCGGTCTGCTGTTTCTTACCGGTCTGTGATTTTGAATTCTGCCTGAGTTCTTCCCGTATCTTCTGAGTCGTCTCTTCTTTTTCCTTGTGCTCCAGCCAATACCGGTAGGATTCGGTATTCATCTGACCGCTGGTGACATGTTGCAGTTGCTCGCGGGTATCGAGAATCCAGGGTGTGATGAATGTAATCAGTTCCGTTTTGGTCTGGATCTTCCGGTTGTTTTTAAACACTCTTCCCAGCAATGGAATACGCCTGAGACCCGGAACGCCCTGCTCGGAATCGGTCCAGGACTCGTCGATCACACCGGAAAGCACCACAGTCATGCCGTTTTCCACGGTGACATTGGTCTTCACCTCTCGCTTGTTGAACGCCTGCAGCCCGGCGGCCAAGCCCGCCACATCGAGCGCCTGGTCTCCTGTCGTCACCGTGATATCCATGGTCACGATCCCCGTTGCCCCCTGCAAAGTACTCAAGTTCACTTGGGGGGTGACCGTTAAAGCGAGACCGACCTCGCGGAAGTCGGTCGATTGAAGACTCCCGGTTTCGGTGGCCTCAATAGAAGTGAAATACTGAATGTCCTTTCCGACATTGACATTGGCTTCTTTGTTGTTCGCGGCCAGGATATTCGGGCGGGCCACTACGTTCGTGTTGCTGGTCTTGGCGAGGAAATTTAACACGGCGTCGAATTGCGCGCTTGTCAATGTCGTGGAACGGAATTCTTTTCCGGTATCTCCCTGCTCCTCGACGAGGAAGGGATCCTGGAATGCGAAGTCCGCATTAGCCGACACGCTGCCGCTATCGCCACCCCATTGAATCCCCAAGTTCCGATCCTGGTCGGAACTGAGTTCCACGATCAGGATCTCGATCATCACCTGCGAGGTCGGGCAGTCCAGATCTTCCACAATTTTCCGGATGGGGTCCATGTTCTGCACGGGGGTGCTCACAATCAGCGAATTGGTGCGAACATCCGCAATCACTCGCACATTCCCGATCATGTTGTTGATCTCTCGATCGGTTGTGTCGCTTCCGCCCATAAACCAGTAGCCACCTCCGCCGCTACGGCTCCGAGTGTCTTCCTCGAACAGGCTTGTAAGGCTCGTCGCAAGCTCTTCGGCGTTGGCGTGCTTGAGGGGAATCACAATCGTCGATCCGAATTCGGGCGAGAGCTGGTCCAGGTCCGCCAGCATCTTCTCGACCACCTCGAATCCCCTCGGACTGGAAGCGATCACCACCAGCGAATTAGTCCCTGGATCGGCGATCACTTTCACTTTGCCCGACAATCCGCTGATGGATTGCTGTCGAGTCATGAAAAAGAAAAACCCGCTGGACGTTTCGCGGTCGCTGAATAAGTCATTCAATAGTTCCGCCACATCCCGCGCATCCGCGTATTTCAGGGGGAAGATTCGCGGCTCTTCTTTCGATTCCGGCAAGGCAATGTCGAGCTCCTCGATCAGTTGCTCGATCATCGGGAAATCCTCCGTCTTTGCCTTGATAATTAACGCATTCAGGCGGGTATCGACTGTGATCTGCGGCTCATCCGTCTGCTCCGAACCACGTCCGTAGAAATAACCGCCGTACCGTCCCCCGCCTGTGTTGCTGCTCCGAGTCAAGACGCTGCTGAGGCTTTCAGACAGGACCGAGGCATCCGACTCTTTCAGCATGAAAACCCGCGTCTCCATGGAGGCGGTTTTTGATTCGTCCAGTTCCGCCGCCAGACGTTTCACCGTCTCGATATCTTCCGGGTACCCCGACACGATCAGTGAATTGGTCCAGTCATCCGCGACCACAATCGTCTCCTGAAACGACGTTTTCTTGCGCTTCAGAACTCGCATGATCTGGTCCGCCAGAGTCCGCGCTTGCGCCTGTTCCAGCCGAATCGTGGCCGTCTTGATTCCCGTGGACCCGCTGACGTCCAGTCGGCTGACAAAACCTTCGATTTGGGCGACATCTTTCTCCGGTCCGGAGACGATCAGGCTGTTGGTGATCGGATCGGCCAGAATCTTGGTGGGGCTGACCGTGGCGGTGGGCGGAGCGCCCGGAGTCTGCGGGCCAGGTTTGGCATTCAGATGAGCCATCATCTGATCCAGCGCCACCGAGAGCTGACTCGCATCGGTGTACTTCAGTGCCAATATTTTTGTAACCAGCTTGCTTCCTTCCTCGGCGCGGTCCAGTTCCTTGATGATGGACAACAGGCGCGCGATATTCGTTCCCGATTCCGTCAGAATGAGGGAGTTTGTTCGCGTGTCCGCGATCACCTGCGCCGTCTCCGACATGAGGGGTTTCAGGTCTTCCTTGAGTTGGGCGGCGCTGGCGTGCTGCAACGGGATGATCTGCGTCCGCACGCGTGGAGAGATCTCCCCCTCTTCCGCTTCGCCGAACTTCACCTGCAATCCCTTCTGAACGGCGACATTGGTCGGCAGAACGATGAGCAGGGAGTCGGTCTCTACAATGGTGAATTTCTTCAGGGCGAATGCCTGCTCGATATACTCCATCGCCTTTTCCTTGGAGATCTTGTCGGGAACCATCAGCGTGATCTGTCCCTGCACTTGGTCGTCCCGCATGACCACCTTGCCGGTCATATCGCTGAGGAATTTCAGAACCATGTCAATTCCGGCGTTGTTGAAATTAAGGGTGAACAAGCTACTGGTGGCCTCCTGTGGCTGACCGGCAACGGCCTCGGCGGGTGCTCTCGTTTCCGCCGGTTTGGACGGAAAGAAGACATTGTTGGCCTTCAACAGCGAGGGCATGCTTTCTGCAAGGAAGTTGGCCAGGCCGCCGCCTTTCGCTCCTTCCGCTACGGCTGGACCGCCGGCAGGCTCCTGCGCCCATGTGGGTATAGCCACTGCAAGCATCAGGCACAGAATGGGATAGATGGTCATTTTCTCTAATTTCGGTCTCATAGTGGATTTCTCCTACAGATTATTGTCCCTGTCCGGGTGGCGGCCCTTCGCCGGATTCCCCACCCCCTTGTCCTCTTCGTTCCGAACGACGTTGCCTCATTTCCTCAAATCGCTGGCGTTGTTCCGGCGTCAAGTCGTTGGGATTGAAGGTCCCGTTTCGCATCCTTTGCATGAATTCCATGCGCTGATCGCGCGAGCCACCGCCAGGCGGCGACATCACCATACCCCCTCCTTGCGGAGCCGCTTGTACCGGTGCAGAGGCCGCACTCGGTCTGCCTCCTCCTTCCGGTCCCCGGCCCGGTGGAGGCCCACCCATGGACGGTCCTCCTCCACCGGCTCCCTGGAACATAACCAGCTCGCGGGGTGCCGGCTGACCATCCTCGTGGATCAGGACACTCGCCAGGCGGATCTCCTGCAACGTGGCATTCCCAATTCGCTGCCCGGCTTTAACCTCCTGACCGTTGATAACTGCCTGGTCCTTGTAAATCGCCGAGAGTTCATAGTTGAACGCTCGGCGGAAAAAAATATCCGCGCTGATCTTCAGTTCGGGATTTCCCTGGCCTCCAGGACCCGCCGGATTCCCGCGATTCCCACGATTCCCGCGATCTCCACGATTCCGCATATCTCCGGGATTCCTCGATTCTCCCGGATTTCCCTGCGTCTTCTGCTGCGGATTCTCGGCACTCGCCTCGGTTGGCTTGGCTTCCTCTTGTGCCGCCGCAACCAGTCGATCGATACCCCGCATCTGCAGGGCCGCGTATCCCCACCCGATCAGCTGAGCGATCAGGATCAGCGAAAGTACCGCCACGATCACCGGCTGCCAGAATGATTTGAGAAACCGCACGATGGATTCCATTCGCTGTTCCTTATGAATACAGATACGTGACAATCGTCATGGTTCCCGCCAACTGGGGTTGACCCGGTTGTTTGCAGTTCACACGGAGAGCCTGGATAAAAACCGGAATCTCGATCCGATCCAACTGATCGACAAACCGCACCAATTGCTCGTATTGACATTCAAAGGCGATTTGCAATTCCAGCGAGGGCAGGGGCTTGGACTTCTCGCGGGTTGTCGGATTAAACGTGGTGATTTTCACTCCGCATCGACCACCGGCCTCACCGAGAATATTCAAGATTTCAACAACTTGTCCCGTCCCGATGCATTTCGAGTTCTCATTGCCCAGGCTCTTCTTGATCTCCTGGTTGGTTTTTTCCAACGTATCGATCGTATCCAGCGTCGCGAGGAGATCGCCCAGTCCCTCTGTACCCAGTGCCAGGTCGTGAGCGCCGGAGCCTTCCGCCCAGGACAGCAATCCCCGAATCCCTGTAATCAGCACCACCACAACCAACACCAGTGCCGTCGCAGTTGCCAACGTTTTCTCTCTTGATGATAAAGCCATCTCAACATCCCTTCGCGCGTTTATATACCTTGACGCACGGTTCCCTCGATATAAAAAACAAATCCTTCTTTCTCGACCGCGGTCTTCTCCACCGTGACTTCTTTGAAATACTTCATCTCTTTGAGCATATTGACGATGTTCTCAACATCCCGGTTGGAACCGGCCTTTCCTTTCATGGTGAATTTCGTCCGCAGGTCGAAACTGAGATCGGTCATTGTGACGTTCTGCGGGATTTTATCGGCCAGTTCCAGGAACATTTTCGAGAAGGGTACACGCTCTTTCTGCAGAGCGCGAAGAATCTTCTGCTCCTGTTCGAGTTTCTTGACCTTATCAAGCAGTACTCCGGTTTTTTCCTGTCGAGCCTCAATGGCGTGCTGCCTCCAGAGGGTCGATCCCACGGCGGTTCCGGCACAGAGGGCGATCAGAAGAACCGCCACCATCAGAAATCGCCCGCCGACAACACCAGCCAGTCCTCCCAATCCTCTCGCAAAGGTCCCCGCCGCACTCGCCGGGGCCAGGTTGGGAACCTGATCCCGCCGGGTCATGTGGAGAATGGCGGCGGCAGCCAGCGATGTGCTTTCCGCCGGTATCCGCGCGATGTCCTTTGTGTTGAGTCCGAGCGCCCCCAGCGCACCCTCCATATTCAACGCATTCAATTTCAACCCCGGCGGGGGTGTCAGTTTCCGGGTTATCGACAGGTTGTCTTTCCCGGTAACCAGCACCTGTTTCATCGTGATGTTCTTGAATCGTTGACGGGCGTAAAAGAAAGTTCGAGTCAGTTCGCGGGACAAATCTTGAACAAACCCGCTGGCTTCTGGGGAACCCCCTTCGCCTTTCTCCGAGGTTGATGCAACCACCGACCTGGCGTAGTAAAGACCGTCGACATCCTGCACCAGGAGCGTCGCACCCGGTTCCTGCAAATCGAGCAGGATCGTTGCCTGTCCGGGATTCTCTTTCATAGCGGAATCCGCAAGAGCCGCCGAACCGATCAATGCCGGTGTGACCACATTCGGAACGGGAAATCCCGCCGGTAATGCGTCAAGGAATTCGTGAATGGAGGTGTTCCTGGCCGCCAGCCAGAGAACGCGGGCTATCTCCGATTCGCCTCGAAATCGAAGATGGTCCCAGACAATCTCCTCCGGCGGCAGCTGAATCTCTTCGCCGACTTCAAACGCAATAACATTCTTCACCCGTTCGGGATCAGTGGATGGAACCTCCAAGTACCGAGAAGTTACCCGGCTGTCCGGAACCAGAAGCAGGATCTCCGGCTGCTCCATCCAGGAATGTGTCACCTGGCTCCAGATCGTGGAGACTGCCTCCTGCAAAGATTCCTTCCAGGCACCGTTCGACGATTCGCCCTGAGACAAAGTCTCTCTGCCGCAGTTCCGCAGAGAAGGCATTGAGCCGTGCAGCTCCAATTCCACCCAAAGCACCGCCCCGGGCAGAATCTGCAACGCCACGAGATGTTCCCTATTCGCTACCATTTCCTAATCTTTCTCCCTCTCCCACCGGGAGAGGGTCGGGGTGAGGGGCTTCCATATTTCCCCCAACCGTAGCTACCGAACCACCTTCCAGTACGCGACACGCGGACTGGTTCCCGTCCGATCCAACACGACTCTCAACTCTTTGTACGCTTGCGTATCCGGCAGGTAACCGACGAACGTACCGGAAAAGGACCCCGAACGGACGCAGAACCGGTCGCAGATCTGCCGGAATGTGGCCCGGTCCACTCCCTGAACATCCAGAAGCTCTCCAAGATCGTCAAACGGTGCTTTATCGGCATTCCGATAGGCCAGTATCCCTTCAACCAGTTCCGTCTTGTCCTGGAGAATGGCTTTCAGAGCAGTTTCCGATACCGTGTTGAGATTCACACGTCCCTGGATTCTCTCCTCGGCGCTCACTGTCACCTGATCCACAACCTGGCGGAATTTCTCGACGCTGAGAATCGCCGACTGCTCGCCGCCCTGCCCGCTTTCCTGTTGTCTTCTTGCGTCCTCTGTACCCACTTGCCCGGCTCTCGCGTTCAATCCGAGCTGCTGGGGCCTTTGTTCGCCCCCTCCTCGCCTCTGGTCGCTACTTTGGTCACCGCCCCGGCCACCGCCTCCGCGCCGCCCACCGCCATCCTGGCCGCCTCTTCGCCCGCCACCTCCTCCACGGCCTCCCCCGCCTCGATCCCCGCCCCTGCCTTCTCCTCCGCGCCGTCCTCCCGCGCCGTCCTCCACGCGTCCTCCGCCCCGTCCCCCGCCCCCGCGTCCGCCACCACCGGGAGCGCGCTGATACAACACTCTGCCCCCATCGGAGAACAGCGCATCATCTACAGTTGAGCCATCTACCATGCCTCTCGGACTGGAACCGCCTCCCGATGGACCGCCACTACCGGATGGCCGGGAACCGCCTCCCGGCGCACCACCCCCACCGGATGGGCGGGATGTGTCTCCCGATGGTCCACCACCGCTCCTGCCGCCGGCGGGTTGCGCGTTGCCCCCCGATCCCGGGCCGCCGCCTCTCCCGCCACCCCCACCTCCACCGCTGCTCTCCTGCCCGGAACCGCCTCCTCCCCCGCCCGTGCCGGAGGCCGCTTCCTGGGTTGAGCCTTTGATCTCGTCCACCGACGCCAGCAGGTCCCCGACACTCTTGTAGGCATCCTGCCGATCTCCGCGTGCTTCGATAATTCGTTTGATCTCGTCCGGGGCTAGCAACTGCCCCAGGGCCTTGGTCAGCTCTTCTTCCGTGGCCGTATTGATGTTGACACGTGTGTTGCTTTTTCCATCGACGTTTTTCTCGTAGGAATAGCAGGTTAAGTAAGTCGCCCATCCGCGACGGAGCACACCATCCTCGTTGTCCGACGGATAACTCTCATCACCGTCGTTTTCGTTTAGATCCAGCATCCCGTTTTGATTCGTATCCTCGCCATAGAAAAGATCCTGGGTGACACCCCGCACGAGAAGCATTTCCTCAAGTGTGTCGTAAAGCCCGTTCTTTGCCTCGTACGACTCCGGAAGAGTCATGTAATAGTCGCTTTCGGCTCCGTTTTCGAGCGGCGTATCGTCTTCATCCCGCCAGTCCACAATGGCATCGGCGATCTCAGCGGTCATTCCTTCCAGCGTCATCAGCATTTCCTTGGTTGCCGTATTGACGTTCAGTTTCGAACATTCATCCATGAGACCGAACGCCGTTTCCAGATCGTCGTTTGGATTGGGATGAGTAACCCGGTAGGTTCCTTTGGCCAGCTTCACGTCCTCAAATGCCCCCGGGTTGTCGAACCAATAATCAAGATAGTCGTCTGCCCCGTTTGTATCCTCTTCCAGGTCGCGGACCAACTCGGCCATTGCCCGGTACACCGCGGCCTCCGCCAGCCCCTGCGTCTGCGCGCTTTCGATCACATTCTTGGTGATTTTGACCTCGGTGCGGTTCTGGCGGCCCAGCACGAGGGTCAGCGTGCCCAGCAGGGTCACCGCCCAGAGAACGATAATCAGCACCACACCGCTGCGGCGCTTATGTCTGGCTCGTTGTTTCAACATTCGTTCCTTCCGACCCGGTATCTCGATACGCCATCGGATACGCGATAGTGGAGAACAATTCCAGGTCTTCGGGCGACTCGGCGTCGCTCTTCAACACGCCAAGCGTGATATTGACTGCCATCGGTATCTGTTCCTCGGAATCCCATTGGTTCAACCAGAACTCTCCGTCGAAATAGTAGAGCGTCATGGATACGATATTCGGTCCGAGCAGGTGGCTGGCACCCCCGGTGAACGGATCTTCATCCGGCGTCGCGTCGTACCGCACTTGCAGCCAGCGTTCCGGAGTCTCCGGGTCCACGTCGATAAAATACTCGATCTCACACAAATCGCTTTCGCCTTCCAGGGAGCGTTGAGGATCGTTCACGACCGAAACGAAAGTCAGTTGATCCAGCTCGATCCCCTCCACTGTTTGCGGCATACCCACGAACCGCGTTCGACCGGTATGCGGCGAGAGAAACGCCGAGGAGATTTCACGATTCATTCGCGCCAGGGCCGCACGGGCCGGTTCGTACGCATCGGAACGGTTCTTGTACTGCTTATATCCGCGCAGAACGAGAGCGATGGACGCAAAGGCCGCCGTTACCACCAGCGCCCCCAACGTGGCCGCCAGCAGCAATTCCACCAGCGTAAATCCGCCGTGATTCTCGTTCCGGCGCATGGCTCCGTCTGTCTCCTCACATCCTCACATCGAAACCGGCGTCGCATACGGATCGCTATACTGATAAGTCGTCACCTTGAACTCGCGTTTTCGACCGGATCGGATCCAGGCGATAGTCACTTCCACTTCGTACAGGTTCTCTGCCTCGCTCTCCGTGAAATTCACCGACCACTGGAATTTCGTATCTTCGCTGAACGTCCCCTGGTTGACGTCATACGGTGTAATGCCTCCCGCGCGGACCTGCGCCATGACCAGCTGCGCACGCATGGACGCCAGCGTGTAGTCTTCCGCCATGGACCCACTCATCAATGCCCCGGAAAACGCCCCCATAATTCCCACCACCGCAATGGCCATGATACTCATCGCCAGGATTGCCTCCACCAGCGTGAATCCGCTTCTTCTCCTTTTCCCTCCGGGAGAGGGTTGGGGTGAGGGTCCTGCAACAGGCGCAAAGCCGCACCCCTCTCCCGCGGAGCCGGGCTTCCTCCCCCCGTTTACGGGGGGACTGAGGGGGGGCTTCTTACAACTCATCATAGAACGTTGACGCCTCATGATCCATCACCAATACCTGCCCGGTGATCCCGACCACCGCGATCGTGTAAACCTCCGATTCGTTTTCCCCTTTGAGATAGATAAACGTGTCGCTGATTGTGCCGGTCGGCCCGACAATCACCCCGTCCGGCTGGAACTCCAGCTGTTCGACATCCTCTGTTCCGTATTGCGCCATCTGTTTGATCTGGATCTCGGAAACGCATTCCTCGAGCTCTTTCTGCAGGCCAATCGGCAGGGGAACTTCCTCAAAGACTCCGGGTTGAGTGAGGGGAGAGGATTCCGTCTCGATGCGCAGCTGCCCGAGCTCCGTATCGAAGATGAGCCGTGTCAGTGCGCTCCGATGCACCGCCGTGCTTCGACAGTAGCGAATCGAGGATGCCAACATCGTGGCCGCGTTCGGCAATCTCTGAGCCTGCAGTAAGTTCTTCATCACCGGCGCAATCGTCGTGCTGAGCAGACCCATGATGGTCAACACCAGGATCAACTCCACCAGCGTAAATCCCCGTTGAAAGGCCGGTCTCATTGGATGACTTCTCCAATTCTCAGAATCGGCAGAAGGAACGAGACGATCACCCCGCCCACCCCAATGGCGATCAGAATAATCACCAGCGGTTCGAAGAGCGTAATGAACCGCTTGATGGCGTGATCCACTTCAAGATCGTAGTTCTCCGCCACTTCCAGCAGCATCTTGTCCAGAGTCCCGGATTCCTCACCCACGGCGATCAGGTTCACGACCATCGGTGGAAACGCGCCCGTCCGCCGAAGTGGACCGGAAAGGCCTTCCCCGTGTTGGACCTTTTCACGGGTCTGTTCCAGCGCTTCCGCCATGAGATGATTCGTCGTGGTCTCCTGGACCAGTGAAAGCGCCTGAAGCACGGGAATGCCGCTGGAGGTCAATGTCCCCATGGTCCGAGAAAACCGGGCAACATGCGCCTTGGTCAGCATGGAACCGACCACCGGCAATTGATTGATGAAAATATCAATCTGTCTCTTGCCCGACGGCGATTTCCGGTATTTGTCGAATCCCCAGAACGCGATTGCCCCGATTCCCAGCAGCAGCCACCACCAGGTCACCAGGTAATGGCTGGTCCCGATCAGGATTTTTGTCGGTAACGGCAGATCCGCGCCGAAATCCGCAAAAACGGAGGAAAGTCTCGGAATCACGAAGAAGACCAGGACGCTCACCGAAAGCGCCCCCACCGCGACGACAATCGCCGGGTACGCCAATGCGGTGACCACACTTGAACGCAAAGCCTGCTCGGCTTCCATGAACGCCGACAACTGCTGAAGCACGCTGTCCAGCACTCCCCCGGTCTCTCCGATCCGAACCATGTTGCAGTACAACTTGGAGAAGTATCGTGGATGTTTCGCAAACGCTTCGGATAGGCTTGCGCCCTCCGTGATATCCTTGCGGAGCTTTCGAATGACCTCCGCCAGAACGGGGCTTTCCGTCTGTTCGTGCAGGATCGCCAGGCTTTGATCCACGGGGATATCCGCTGCCAATAACGCCGCCAGCTGACGAGTGAATATGGGGATATCGCGTTTTCGTCCGCCCCCGCCCCGACTCCGCTTTGCCACCGCTTCTTCGACCTTGTCGATCTGTTCCTCTTTGGAGACGATTTCAATAGGAAGGAATCCCTCTTTCCGCAATTGAGTCACCGCTTCGGATCGCGTTGATGCAATCAGGTTCCCGGACACTTCCCGGCCTTCCGGGGATAACGCTCGATACACAAATCCACCCATCTTCGATTCCGCATTATTCTTGGAATGGTTATCTCTTCAAAACGATTGTCGCCAGCCCATCTAATCCAATATCATCCATTAAAAAAGGGCCGGACATTTGAGGTGACCTCATAAGCCCCAAAAGACCTCATAACCCTCTCCCCCAAAGATTGGGGGAGATACAGAGGGGGTTGATCCTGCCTCACACGTCAACCCTGGCTTCACACTCCCCCTCTCGGGGCCACTCTCTTCTCCCTCTCCCTCCGGGAGAGGGTGGGGTGAGGGTCTCTCTCCGGGTGGCACCGGCATCCTGCCGGTGGATTCCGGTTACAGGCCTTTAAATCTCATCATCCACAGTCACCCGAACAACTTCCTCAAGGGTTGTCACTCCATGCCGCACTTTTTCCAGGCCGTATTCCCGGAGGGACATCGCATGGGCCGCATTGGCGATCTGATTGGTGGAGGGACGTGTCAGAATCAAGTCACGGATGTCGTCCGTCAGTACGAGTAATTCAAAAAGGCCGCTTCGTCCGCGATACCCGGCTCCATGGCATTCCTCGCATCCGGCTCCGTGCATGAACGAATACTTCTCCGGATCGGTGATTCCGCAAATTGCCAGCATTTCCTCCTGGGGGCGATAGGGTTCCCGACAATTGGGACACACCACTCGAACCAGGCGTTGCGCTAACACGCCGGAGATGGACGAGGACAGCAGGTAGGCGTCTACCCCCATATCCAACAACCGCGTGATGGCTCCGGCGGCATTATTCGTATGCAACGTACTGAACACCAGATGCCCGGTCAGCGCCGACCGGATGGAGATCTCCGCCGTCTCCGGGTCCCGGATCTCGCCCACCATGATCACATCCGGGTCCTGGCGCACAATGGACCGGAGACCGTTCGCAAACGTCAGACCCCGCTTCGGATTGACTTGAATCTGGTTGATGCCTTCCAGGTTATATTCCACCGGCTCCTCAATCGTAATGATCTTGAGTGCCGGAGATTTGATGTAATTCAACGCCGCATAAAGGGTGGTGGTCTTTCCGGAACCGGTCGGTCCGGTCACCAGAATGATCCCATGAGATCGGTGCAGTAACCTTGTGAATTTTCTTTCGGTCTCCTCAAACAGGCCCAGCTCATTCACTCCGAGCAGAATGCTGGTCTTGTCGAGAATACGCATCACCACACTCTCACCGAATACAGTGGGTACGGTGGACACGCGAAGGTCCAGTTCCCGGTCGCCCATGCGCAGACGGATATGACCATCCTGCGGTGTGAACCGCTCCGCGATATCCATCTCCGCCATGATCTTCACACGGGAAATCACCGCCGCCTGAAGGTGTTTCGGCGGCGGCGGCATTTCGCGAAGCATCCCGTCGATCCGGTATCGGACCTTCAGGGTATTCTCGAACGGTTCAATGTGAATATCGCTCGCCCGCTCCTGCACCGCCTGGAAAATGATCAGGTTCACCAGGTTGATGACCGTCGGTTCACGGGCCAGGTCGCGCAGATCCGTGACCTCCGTAACCTCCGCCATTTTCGATGAGTCTCCCCCTACGGAGAGATCGGCGATCATCTTCTCCACGGTGGTCCCGAAATACGTCTCGACGTTCTCCAGGATTTCCTTTCTGGGAGCTAACACCATCTCCACATCAAGACCGGTGAGCATCTTGAGATCGTCGCTGACATGCAATTGCGTGGGGTCGAGCGTGGCGACAGTCAACACGCCGTTCTCGCGGGAGACGGGAAGAACCACGTGGCGGAACGCGAATTCCGCCGGAACCAGGGAAGTGACTTGTGGGTCGATCCGTTCGGGGATGTGCACCCAACGGGTTCCGAGAGCATCGCTCAGAATATCCAGCAGCTGCTTTTCCTTGACGGCGCCCTGACGCAACAGGACCTCATCCAAGGTCTCGCCGGTCTCATCCTTCGCGGATCGTGCCGTAAGGAGCTGCTCCTCGGTGATCACCCCGTTCTGCAGGAGAATATCTCCAATTAAGAGTTCCATCGGATTCCGTCCCTTCCCCGTAGCGGAGGCTTAAAATGCTCAAACGAAGGCTCGCTATCTAATACGCAGGAAACAGGAATTTTATTCGACCTCCAACTCCCGATTAAACGTATATACGCATAAAAAGGTTTTACGGTTTACGGAGGAATGAAAATTTGCTGATTCTCACTTTCCCCAAATGGAGTATATCGCCACTCGACTCTTCCTGTCATCCTCCCGGATCACAAAAATAGAACATTTCTTGGAAAACCTTCTTATCTATAATAAAATCAACCTGCTATAAGTCATTATCTTCCGTACCGACCGGAATTGTGTCGAGAACCCATGCCGGAAGAGCCTCGTTTTTGTATGGTTACAGGTCCGGAATGAACGCAGTTCGGAAAAGTTTGAGGTTTACGGTATGAGAACATCGGTCTGTTTTTTCATCCTGTTTTCTCTCTTGCCTGTCTTCGCAGCGGAATCCCTTCGCCTCGACGTTCAGGAATTTGACTTGAGCAACGGCCTGAAGATCCTGATCCTGGAGCGGCACGACTCCCCGACGTTTGCCGCACAAATGGTCTTCAAGGTCGGCTCTGTAGATGAGCGCCCCGGAATCACCGGCGTGGCCCACCTTCTGGAACACATGATGTTCAAAGGAACCCAGATCATGGGCATCAAGGATTACCAGCAGGAACTTCCGCTCCTCAAAGGAATCGAGGCGGTCGGGGTTCCTCTGTGGGAAGAGAAAGCGAAAGGGGAGAAAGCCGATCAACAGAAAATCGTCACCCTCCAAAAGAAGCTCGACGAATTGCAGGCGCAACACCGCAAACTCGTTCTGAAAGATGAATTGTGGGAAACCTACCTGAAGAACGGCGCAGCGGGTCTGAATGCCTCCACCGGCTCGGATTATACCCACTACTATTGCTCCATCCCCTCCAACCGCCTGGAACTCTGGTGCTGGCTGGAGTCGGACCGGATGCGCAGTCCTGTCTTCCGTGAATTCTATTCCGAGCGGGACGTCGTGACCGAGGAACGTCGGCGCAGCATCGACAATAATCCCCAGGGTCTTCTCTGGGAACAACTGGTCGGTGCGGCGTTCATTGCACATCCTTACCAATGGCCCGTGATCGGATGGATGTCGGATATCTGCACCATCCGACGGGAAGAGGTAGAGGAGTTCTGGCGCATCCATTACGCCCCCAATAACTGCACCCTGGTTTTTGTGGGGGATGTTCGTCCGAACCAGGCGCTTCCGATGATCGAGCGGTACTTTGGGGCGATCCCATCTCAACCGCCGCCCGGACGCGTCGAGACGGTCGAACCGGAGCAGCGCGGAGAACGTCGCGTTGAGGTTGAATTCGATGCCGAACCCATGGTCTTTCTGGGGTATCACAAGCCCGCCATTGATTCCCCGGATCAGTACGTCCTGGATATTCTGGAATCTCTTCTTTCCGAGGGTCGGACCTCTCGCCTCTATAAGAGTCTCGTGCTGGAAAAACAGATCGCTGTCGAGGCCAGGGCGTATGGCGGCCCTGACAAATATCCGGGTTTGTTTATTTTCGTCCTTGTTCCCCGCAGTCCCCATACGGCTGCCGATGTGCTCGCCGCATTCGACGCCGAGATGGAGAAGATGATTGCCCAGCCTGTCGAGGCGAACGAATTGCAGAAAGTGAAGAATCGCCTTCGGGTCGATTTCATCCGTGGGTTGGAGACCAACGAGGGCCTGGCCAATAAGATTGCCTACTATGAGGGACTCTACGGTTGGAAATACGTCAATACCTTGCTGGAGAATTGGGACGCCATTACTCCGGCGGATATCCAGCGGGTGGCCGGAAAATACTTCATCCGGTCCAACAGAACCATGGCACAGCTGGTCAAACCGAGCGAATCGAAAGGGGGAGCGCAATGAAGTCCACAATTCTCAATCGCTTCTGGTTCATCTGCATCCTTTCGAGTGTCTCCGCTTACGCGACAGATCCTCAAAACATCCCCTCCCCAAGACAGGGAAGGGACAGGGTGGGGTTGATTGGCTCGACACCGGTGGAAGTTCCCTCCCCAAGATTGGGGAGGGATAGGGTGGGGTTGATTGCTCAAGCCGATACGGGATCTCCCCAAAGCCTGACAGAGTCTCTTCCGAAACATCCCCGCGATCTCACCTACCCCGAGTTAAAATTCACCTTGCCGGATGTGAATCAAACGGTGCTCGACAACGGCCTGGTGATCTATCTCCGCGAGGATCACAGCCTTCCGGTCCTGGATTTCTATGCCATGATTCGGGTGGGGGCGATTTACGATCCGGCGGATAAGCTGGGATTGGCGAATCTCACGGGCGAGGTGATGCGCACCGGCGGCACACGGGAACAGACCGGAGACCAGATCGACGAAATCCTGGAGTTCATCGGCGCTTCCGTGGAAACCTCCATCGAACAGGAGCGCGGGATCGCCCGAATGGGATGTCTCAGCAAGGATCTCGATACCGTCCTGCCGATCTTCGCCGAGATCCTGATGCGGCCCGAATTCCGCGAGGAAAAAATCGACCTTCGCAAAAAGGAAGTCCTGGAGAACATCCGACGCCGGAACGATCAACCCGGCGATATCGTCGAGCGCGAGTTTCAACGGGTCGTCTACGGCGATCACCCGTACGGCAATCCGATCGAAGGGGAAGCGAACACCATAGTCGCCATTCAACGCCAGGACCTGGTCGACTTCCATCAACGCTATTACATGCCCAACAACATCATTCTCGGCGTTGCCGGAGATTTTAATACAACCGAAATGTTGGACTGTCTCAAGGAGAAATTCGGTGGCTGGGAACGGCGGGACGTGGACTTGCCGGGTCTTCCCGACCTACTGGATGGAAATGTCCCGGAGGGCGGCGTGTTCTATTTCCCCAAGGATCTCACCCAGAGCAATATCCGACTGGGACATCTGGGCATTCGCCGCACGGATGAGGATTACATTCCGGTGCGGATTATGAATTTCATCCTGGGCGGCGGTTCGTTTTCATCCCGCATGATGACCAGCGTCCGCAGCGATGAGGGGCTGGCCTACAACGTTTACAGCTATTTCGAACCGAAACGTGACCGTGGGCTATTCATCGCCGAGGCCGAAACCAAGACCGAATCCACTCTCCGGGCAATAAGCCTGATGAAAAACGAAATCCGCCGTATCTGTGAGGAGCCTGTAAGCGAACAGGAACTGACCACAGCCAAAGACAGCTACCTGAATCGGTTTGTGTTCAATTTCACCACGACACGAAACATCGTGGAGCAGCGCGTGGAACTTGAATACGAGGGGCTGCCGGAGGATTATCTCGATACCTTCTGCGACAAGGTGTCCAAGGTGACCCAGGATGATATTCTGCGGGTGGCAAAGAAATGGCTGCACCCCGATTCGCTGCGGATTGTGATCGTCGGTAATGCCGAGAACTTCGGCGGAGCCATGTCGGATCTGGGCACTGTCCGGGAAATGACCTTGCGCGACTATGCCGCTGAAGCAGACTCCGCCCGGAAACCCAGATAGAACATTGATGAAGTGACTTGGCGGTTCGATGGCCTGCCGAGATTCCTCACATTCGTTCGGAATGACATCCTTCCTGTCATTTCGACCGAAGGGAGAAATCTCATCGACAACACTCTACCCCACCTTATCCCTCGTCGGCAGCGTCTTCCCTCGAAGCTGCTTCCATATCCCGCGAACGATATGCGGCAAGCTGAACCCAATAGGGCCCATTTCCTCCAGGAGCCGGAAATCTCTTGCCTGCGCATCCGAAAGTGGAGTCCCCCGGATCTCAATCGCGGAAAGATCCGTCTCACCGATCCCCATCTCGCGGGCCGCACGAAGGATCGGATAATCGTCCATTCTTGCTCCCAGCAATTCGATCCACACCCGGTCCACTGCAACAGGGTCCGCGCCCGCAACCAGCAGCCCCACCGGAGCCGGGTCTCCCCCGCGCGGCCCCGTCCGTTCCATCGCAATAATCCCATCCGTAATGCTGAGTGTTGGACGGATGGCCGTCATATTCGCCACGATCATCCGCGCAAATTCATCCACGCTTCTCCGAAGCAGGAAATGCCATAAAGCCTTCCGCCGCCCCGGAACGCATCCGTACAGGTTCTTGACCGCAAGGGTCAGGTAGATCTGCTGATGTACTTTCACTTTCGGAAGATTCAGGATCGCGTCGAACTCCGCCAGGCCGTTTGTGATTTGCGGACGACTTGCCCCGAATAGCGGCTCCGCTTTGCCGCGAAGGGATTTTCCCAGGTCCACAATCGACACATCGTGACGTCGGCAGACTTCAAGGATTCCATTTCCCTTTGCGGTTCTCTTTGCCGTTCCCAACGCCGGACTATCACCGATCACCGGTTCCGCTCCCACTTCCCTACACAGGAGAATCACCGCTTCAATCAGTGCAGGGTGTGTGCAGACACACCTCTCCGGGCGATCTCCGCTCAGCATGTTGGGCTTCAATAAAACACGATTGCCCGGTTTCACATAAGCCCCAATTCCTTCCATGTGCGACACAAGAGTCCGCAGGGATTCCTGAACCGTCTCCAATCGGTAACTTCCGCAACGTTCAATCGCCACAATCGCAGGCATATTCGTCTCTCGGAGAACTATTGACACAACCATTAGAAAGATTATGCGAAGAGGTCTCAAGAATTTCCCTCCCCAAGACTGGGGAGGGTGTAGGGTGATTCTCGCACATGTGACCTCACGCGCCGGTCATGGCCCGACCAAGCTCTTCTGCAGAAACTTCCTCTGTCCCATAAATCGCACGGATTCTCCCATCATAAAGCACCGCAACCCGATCCGCCAATGTCAGAATCTCATCCAGGTCGGATGAGATCAACAACACCGCCGCTCCCGATACGCTGCTTCTGATCAGCATCTGTCGGACCCGCGCTGCCGCGCGGACATCCAGCCCGCGAGTAGGATCGTGCGCGATCAGGAAGCGGGGCAGGGAACCGAGTTCCCGCGCGGCTACCACACGCTGTTGATGTCCCCCAGACAGAGCCGCCACAGGCGTTTCGGGACCCGGCGCGGCAATCTCATAGGAGACGATCCTCTCCCTCGCCGATTCGTTCCGAGCTTCTTTGGACACCCATCCCCATCTCTCTTCCGGCAGACTTCGGCCAAGGAAGAGATTCTCCGTGATGGATGATCCCAGCAGCAATCCCTGGCTCTGGCGATCCTGCAGGATGCACGCAACTCCCTTTCGTCGAATCTCTCCGGTTGAACGGCCCACGAGGCTCTTTCCCCCCAACGTGTATGTCCCGCTCGTAATCGGGAGCAAGCCGAGCAAGGCGTCGACCAGCTCCTGCTGCCCGTTCCCCGATACGCCTGCAATTCCCAGAACCTCCCCCTCTCGGAGCGATAGAGAAATCCCTTTGAGAGCCAATCCTCTCGTACCTGAAACCGTGTCAAGTTCGTGAATCTCCACCAGGGAACCGCCGTAGGTTCCCCGCGCCCCAACCGGATGAGAAAGAGATTCCCCGACAATCGCCTCAGCTAACTGTTCGGCGGACAGATCCTTGATTTCCCGGCAGAGAACCACTCGCCCCCGTCGCATCACAGTCACTCGATCCGCAACCGAGAGGGTTTCGGGAATCCGATGTGTAATCAGAACAACCGCAAGCCCCTGCTCTTTCAGCCTCACCAGATTCTCAAGAAGAGATCGGCTTTCATGAGGAGTCAAAACGGCTGTCGGTTCATCCAAAATCAGAATTCGTGCTTTTCGATACAGGACTTTGGCAATTTCCACTCGCTGCCGTTCTCCCACCGAGAGACGCTCCACTTTCTCCGATGGGGCCAGGTCTAACCTGAATCTTTCGCACAAATCTGCGACATCCTCTTCCGTTTTTCTGTGGTCAAAGTCGATTCCCCATCTCGGTTCCGCTCCCAGTACGATATTCTCCGTGACCGACAGCGGCGGCACCAATACAAAATGCTGCTGAACCAGACCAATCCCCAATGCCAGGGC
>Ga0116141_10001222_pt1 | contig 21740 bp, 21 predicted proteins | sample AD_UKC097_MetaG_FD_89744 | JGI IMG/M metagenome (GOLD analysis project Ga0116141, IMG submission 89744) | Active sludge microbial communities of municipal wastewater-treating anaerobic digesters from USA - AD_UKC097_MetaG | ecosystem: Engineered > Bioreactor > Anaerobic > Digestate | place: USA...
ATATCATATCTAAATATGATAGTATGGATTTAATAATAGTTATTGCAGAATATGCTTATAAAGCTCGTCTTATTGCTGACAAAGATTTAGCTTTTTTAAGTTGTCTGTTCACTTTAAAACAGATAATAAACAATCTGTAGAAGTTATTTTTTTAAAGGAGATGAAGTGAGTGAATAACTGTTACAGTAGTTACTTTGATCTCATTTTTGATTTAGAAAAAAAGGGTCAAGTTTCAGCACCAAGAGGTATGAAAGTTCATGAGCTTATTGATGTACATCTTGAGATAAACAACAACAAAACACTTCTTTCTGTTCCTACTGTTAGGGATGTTGTGAATCCTGAAACTAGTGAGGGAAAGTATTTAAGAGCTGAGTTTGTTTGGTATATGTCTGGAACTAGAACTACATCGTTTATCTCACGATATGGTTCTATGTGGGACAAGTTAAAGAATAAGTTTCCAGAAAATGATAAAGAAAATAGATTAGTTAATTCTAACTATGGGTATCAAGTTTTTTACAAATTTCCCTTTAAAGATATACCTAAGGGATCTCTAGAAACAGTCTACTACAGCATGTTTGACTGGGTTTTACAAGAGTTGCACAGAGACAGAGATTCTAGAAAAGCTGTTATTCAATACACAATTCCTTCTATCTATCGAGAGGGTGTTAGTGATTTTACGTGTACTCAAAATCAGCAGTTTTTGATTAGAAACAACACACTTTACAACATAGTGCATATTCGTTCTAGTGACGCTGTTTTAGGATTAACATTTGATATTCCGTGGTGGGATTTTGTTGGTCAACTTGTAGCAAGTGAAACAAAGAGTAATTACTTTAAACTGAATGTTAACATTGGTAGTTCTCATTTTTATGAAAGAAATGAAGATGTAATTGATAAGTTAATTGAATTTTCTAATCCTCATGACCACGTTAAATCGTTAGTTTTTAAGAACAACATTGGTAATCTTATAGACATAGGAAAAGAATTTGAAAAAGAATTTGATTATAAGTTTAAGTATAACACCAGTTTAAATAGTAGAATGAAAAATTACTTTTGGTCTATTTTTGAGTGCATGCATTGGTCTTACGCTGAAGCTTTATCTAATCTGTGTAACATTTACGTAACTGGGTTGACTGATGAAAACACTGATAAAGAAACACTTGATTATTTTAACAGTAAAATTTTTAACGCAGTATTTGATATTAATTGAACTACCTACTACCCTAAAGGGATAGTGGTTTTATACCCATACAAATAAATAAACAATAAGGAGAATAACGTTGATTACTCTCAAAAACGAAGACATTAAAAGGGTTTATGATCTTATTGAAATGTGTCCAGATATGTTCAAACATGTGCCTCTTAAGTTTTACAAAGACAGCGATGGTAATTCTTTTGCTTCTGTTGAAACTGTTAACATTAACTGTGATATAATTTTTTCTGGTGTAACAGTGGTTAATGAACTGATTCTTGAACCAGGAACTGGAACTGTTGTCAAACTTCCTCTAAACAAAACAGTGTTAAACAGTTTTTTCAAACAAACAGACAGTGTGATTAACTTGTCTAAACAACACATTGAGTTAAAAGACAAAAAGAAACACTTGAAAATTTCACTCTTTAGAATTAATGAAGAAGACATACTTGAATTTCCTTACACAGGAAAGGAGATTTTTGACATTATACGAAAAGACAATAATCAAGAAAATTCAAACTTCGTAGAAGTTGAGTTAGATAAAAATGATATATCTGACTTTTTATGTTGTGTTGACGTGTTGTCAGAAGTAAATATTTTCACGGTGTCTGTGAAAAATGAAAGTATAGATATAGAATCTAGTGATTCTTTTGGTAACAGTTTTAAGTATGTTTTTGATGTTAGTACAGGACAAGAGTTTAAAGTTAAGTTTGACTCAAGTCTAGTTAAATTATTTTCTAAAGTTTCTAAATACTACGCTGACTACTCTGTTAAAATTCTTATTAGTGAGTTAATGATAGCTTTTACTCTGGAAAGAGAAGGAAGCACTGTTGTACTAGCGCTAACTGCGCAGAAGGAGTGAACTCTTGGAAGAAAGAGAAAAAAATGTTTTAATAGTTGATTTTTTTAATCTAGTTAAACGGTACACTTACGGAGGAAGTCTTGCAGATTTAGATGAAGCTGAACTGATTAACAGAATAACAGTTAATATATTAAACAAGATAAATTCTCTTGTCTTAGAAACCAATGCGGATATTGTCTATGTTTGTTCTGACAGCGGTGTTAACAAAAGAGCTTTAAGTGTCAACAGTAACTATAAAGCTGACAGAAAACGAGCAAAAAGTTTAACAGATGCTGAAAGGGAAAAGAGTTACATTGAATACCTTAAAAGGGTAGTTGAAACACTACCCTTTAAGTTTATTGATATTTCAAACACAGAAGCAGACTTAATAATTCAGTGTTTAGTTGCTTACATAAATGACTTAACACAGAATAGCGTTAACATAACAATTGTTACAAGTGATTCTGACATGCTTCAACTGCTACAGAAAAATGTTAAAATTTATGATTGGAACAAAGGTTTTGTTACGATAAACAACTGGTACGAAAAATACTTTAAGTCAAAGTTTAATTTTAATGTTAAAAACTACGCGTTAGCAAAGTCAATAGTCGGTGATAAGAGTGATGGGATTGAAGGTATTAGAGGTGTGGGTTGGAAAAAAATAGAAAAATTGTTTACTATTATTTCTAAATTTTACACTGAAGATTTAGTAATTAGTAACACAGTACACTTAACTGAGATTTTAAAAAACATTTTAGATAATTTTTCAAGTGATTTAGAAACTAAAGAGTTAAAGTTTTTAAAATTAATTAAGGAACGAATAGTGTCTGAAAGTAAAACTATTAACAACAATCAGTCACTTATTGATCTTTCAATGTATGAAACTCCACATATATATAAGATAATGTCAACAATAACAAGAAAAACTTTTGAAGAAGAAGTTAAATTTAACAGTAAAGATTTGACAGAAATGTTAAAGCTAGACAAAAATACACTGTACACGCCTGAAGAATATGTTAAAATTGTTGCTAAACTAAACAAAGCAACTATGATCTTTTTTTATCTCATGAAAAAAACAAAAAGTACTCTAGAGTACTTTAGACACATAAAAAATATTTAACTTGTCGTTGAAAGGGGTGAACAAATGCGCGCATTGCTAGTAGGAGATCTACACATAGAAAACAATAAAAGTTCAATTGCTAACAGTAGTTCTTTTCAAGAAGTTTTTGCTACATTTGATTTAATTAAAGAAACTGCTAATGAACTCAAACCTGATTTTATAATATTTTTTGGTGACATTTTTAACTCTCCAGAAAGTATATCTTCAATTGTCATGACAATTGTTTCTGAAATATTCGCAAATCTGTCAATTGATTTTACAACTCTTTTTATTTCTGGAAATCATGATATTATTGACGACAAAATTTTAGATATAAAAGTTGGCAACAATTATCTTAAGATTCAGTCAAATCTTTTGTCTCCGTTTTCAAACTATTCTAATGTTGTTGTATTCAATACGCCTAAAGTAATAAAGATTCAACCAGGAGTTGAAGTTGCTTTTATTCCTTTTTCTAACAATATTGTTCAAGATTTAGATAGTGTTGATAGTCGATTTAGTATTGGGTCAAAAAGAATATTAATGGGTCATTTTAACTATCTAGACTACTACCACACTGTTAAAGAGAACAAAGATATATCTGTAAATTTACCTTCTAAAGAAGAGTTAATAGAAAAATACAACTACGACTTAGTACTGTTAGGACATCAACATGATATACATGAAAACAAAATTCACAACAGACTAGTTAAGTATATAGGTTCTTGTAGGAATGTTGATTTTCGAAACAGTGGAGAATTTAAAGGGTTGTATCTTCTTGATTTTGATACTCTAAACATAGAGTACATTGACAACCCTCATACTAGTATATATAAAATATTTCAATCTTTCAGTGAAGTTAAAGAATACGCACTCTCTAACACACCAGAAAAACTTGTAAAAACTAAAGTACTGTATATTTACAACGACAAGAAAGACGTTATAAAACTTTCAAGATTTAAAGAATACTTTAAAATGTTAAAATTTCAAAAAGCAAATATAGCCAACACTACAGACGGTTCAAAGAGTATATCTGCTGAAGCAATTCATGAATTTGAAGACTTAATAAAAAACAATCTTATGACTCGAGAAAAGTTAATTGAATACTCATTTCAGTTTAAAAAACCTTACAATAAAGAAGCTGTATTAAAGTTGTTTGACTATGTTTAAGGAGTTGTATATATCATGATAAAATTTAGACTTAGAGTAGCTTTTATTTTTCTTAGATTAGCTGTTTGGAGCATTGATAAAGCTACAGCTGAAGGTTTGTCTCTTGTAATTGCAATACAAAATTGGCTAGACTATCTTGAAGAGTTGCAGGCTAGTTAAAATTGAGAATAAAGAATATTTCAATAAAAAACTTTTTGTCTTTTGAAGAAGCCAACATTACTTTAACTAACAGTAGTGATGATTTGCCGTCAATATACATAATTAATGGACTTAACTATGACAACACAGAAAATGATGATGCTAGTAACGGTAGTGGTAAGTCTGTAATTGTTGGAGAAACTATCTTCTACAGTCTTTTTGGAAAAAGTCTTAGAGGTTCTAAACAAAAAGTTAAACTTAACGACATGATTCGTTTTGGTACAGAAGCAATGTTTAATAAAGTAGAATTTTTAGTTAACAATGAAAATGAAGATAGTGTTTTAACAATAAAAAGACACAAAACGCTTGACGGAGCAAGTACTACTAGTATCAACATAGATGGTGAGGAAAAAACAAAAAGAACAAAAAGACTGTCTGACAAAGATATTAAGTTGTTTGTTGATATTAGTCCAGAAACATTTGCCCAAGTTGTTGTTTACTATAAAGACAATACAAACCTTCTGTCTATGAATTACGGACAGCGATTGGATTTTTTTAAAAATATTATTAAGCTTGATATAATTGATGATTATTATTTGAGATTTAAAAATTTTAAAAACATAAATGATAAAATACTTGACAGATTAAGACTAAACTATAAAAATACAGAAGAAATTGTTAACATTGTTGGAGAAAATAAAGATTCATATATCTCATACATTAAAAATAAGATAAATGAGTTAAATGGAGAGTTAAGTGAAGCAGTAAACTCTGTTGTTGAAAATTCATCTGTTTATGAAGAAGAAAAAAACGAAGTATCTAAAGAAATAGATATTATAGTTAAAAATTTATTGTCTAAAAAAAGTTTACTGAATAATTTGAATGACAACATAGTTAAGATAGACAAAGAAGTTAAACGTTTTTCTTCTTTGGCTGGAGTTGCTTGTCCTACTTGCATGCAAATAGTAACTAATGAGTATGCAGATTCTATTGTTCAGAACTATATAGATGAAAAAAATAACTTGACTTCTGAGTTACTAATAGTTTCAGAAAATATAGATTGTTTGGAAAAAGAAAAGAAGAAAAATAGTAATAGGTTGAATGAACTTAATGAAAAATTAAATGACATTCGTACAACTCGAGCTCTTAAAGAACAGACTGTTAAAAAGTTACAGTTAGAAATTGAAAAGTATAACTTAGAGTTAATCAACTACGAAAACAAAGTTGTTGAGACAGTTGACAAGTCAAAGTATGAAAAACGATTAGAAGCTATTAAAAAAGCTATACATATAAGAGAAGACTGGGAAGCCGCTTCTAACTACTGGTGTGATATGTTTGCTCCAAAGTCTTCTTTAAGAAGTTCTATAATTAGAAAATACATTAGTATACTTTCTGATATGTTTGAATACTATATTTCAAAACTCTACAGTAATGAAATTCTAGGTAAAATTACTATTGACGATGACAGTCAGATAGATATATACTTGTATAAAGAAAATTTTGAAACTAACTACTGGCAGATGAGTTCTGGCGAGAGAAAGCGAATTGATGTAGCAATGTTACTCTCACTGTATGAGTTTACGAGTTATTTAAATCCTAACATGCCTAAGTTTTTAATTCTAGATGAAATATTTGACTCACTTGATCAACAGGGTGTTACAGCTGTCATGGAAACACTTCTTGATATTCAAAGTAGACACAACATAGATCTTTTTATAATTTCTCACATTTCAATTCCTTTGGAAATGATTCCTGAAGACGTTCCTCTTAAAAATATATTTGTTGTTAAGAAAAATGGAATATCTTCAGTTAAACATGTATCTTAAATTTTGAAATTAATAGTAGCAAAGGAGGGTTTTAATGTCTAAATCTAAAGATATTTTTAAAAAAGTAAAAAAGATAATAACAGCTAATACATACAGAAACAGTAATGATGTATATAATAATGAAGGTATTGGTTTAAACATACTATTACTTAACAATAGTATTAAGTTTTCTATAAACACAGACAGTAGAAAAATATCTGTTGATGATATTATTGATGAGAATTTATACTTTTCTGTTTGTCACTTTAGTGTATTTTTAAAAGAAAATTATAATATTGATTATTATAATTTAGATGAAGATTCTAAAAAAATATTTGATCAAATAAATGAGGAACTGCACACTGTTTTCAATGAATTATTTTATGATACACGTGAGACTCCTGAATCAAAAATGAACAAAAAATCTGTAGAATATTCAAAAATACTTGCAACTGTTATTAAAGCATTTTTAGTTGAAGAAGTTGAAAATTATAAAAAAACGTTTAATGATTACTACAACTTGGTTGATGAAAAAGCAAGACAGTTTGTTGAGTCTGTTTCTAAAAATATTGAGGAATAATACATGGCAAACAATGATGTGTTTTCCGTTAAACCTAATAAAATCAGTGATAAAGATTACACTATCATAAAAAATCTTCAAGATGTAATTAAAATATTGTTAAAGTATGACTTTAAAACTCTTAAGTTAACTGAGTTAGAACAGTTAGCAACTGAGTTAAATGTATATAAAAAATTTCCTTTTATGAAAAAAATGAATAACATTATTGAAACAATAAGAAAAGAACACAGAAAAAATTTAAATCAAAAACAAAATTTTTCAGAAAATTACAGTAAGTTTAAACTTCATTTTAAAGATTTAATCAACAGTATTAACACTAAGAATGTTGATGATATAAAAAAATTATCACAAAAAATGTTACCTTTGGTGAATGATATTTTAACAAGTTATGAGCATCCAGAAAGTATTATAAGTAGAAATATTAAAAATCCGTTTTACTTTGAAAATATGTTTATCTTTGGTGACCCAAATGCTATATTAAAAGAGTTTAACTACAATGACATGGAAAATTTTGCTAATTTAGACTTAACAAAATTTAGATACTCATATCTTAAATTTCCTGACCCTTCAAAGTTGGACTGGCTTTTATACTATGTAAAAAAATTAAAATCTTCTCCGGAGACAGTTGAGTTAACAAAAGGTGAATTTTTAAGATATCAAAAGTTTCTTTATTCAGACAATGAAGACTTTAACACTCTAATTAAAATGGTTGAAGATTCCATGTACAGCAACAATAAAGAAAATCTTGAAACAATACTGTCACTTTTAAAAAAATTCCCTGACTTGTATAAACAAAATGAAGTTTCAAAAAACACAATAGAGTATGTGTTTAGAGGAATTCCTGACAGCGAAAAAAATGTTAAAGATATATTAAAAGAAGATCTAAAAAAGAACTGTATATCTACTAGTACGTCAAGACACTCAGCTCAAAATTTTGCTTTACAGATAGGGCACTTAGAATCTGAAGAAAGTAGAAGAAATGAAGTTGGTTATCTTGTTACGTATCATGTTGATTATAATTCAATTATCCTTGATTTAAATATTTTTGGTTCAATTTTTAATGAGTTTGAAGTACTCATCGATCCTAAAAAATCAACTGTTTATGATGTTGAAATTGTTTAAGGAGAAAATTTGTGTTGTTAAATACAGTTAACTGTATACTGTCAAAAATTCAACAGTTAAAGTTAAAAAAACTTTATTTTTTTGACATTGACGATACTGTTTTTTCAACTCCTGGAAAGATTAGAGTTGTTGACAGTAAAGGAAACATTCTTCATAGTTTATCATCTGATGAGTTTAACAAATATATACTTAAACCTAATGAAAAGTTTGATTTTTCTGAGTTTGAAGATGGTAATTTATTTTACAAAACTGCTCAACCAATACAGAAAACTATCAACATAATTAAAAGTTTGTTAAACAATAAATTAAACAAAGTTGTTTTTTTAACTGCTCGAGCTGACATGAAAAATAAAGACCAGTTTTTAAAAACTTTTTTAAAATATGGTATACCGATATTTGATAGAAACTTAATATACATTGAAAGAGCAGGAAACTTAGGACTTAAAGCAAATGAAGCTAAACGTATTATAATTTCAGAGTATTTAGATTCAGGAAACTACAGTCATGTAACGCTGTTTGATGACTGCAGCAAAAACATCAAAAGTTTTTTAAGTCTTCAAGAAAAATACCCAAACATAATTTTTAAAGCTGTTCAAGTTTTGGATGAAGGAGATCTTTTTGCTGTGAACTAACTACAGCCTAAAGACTGTAATCTTCCTGACAACTGAGTAGTGTACAAACAATGTGAAGTGTGTTATAATAGAGATAGATAAAATCATAGGAGGGTAGCTTAATTTTTGTAATGAAAGTGAATTATTTTTATGATCCAGTATTTGATAAAGATGAAGATGAAGAAGTTTTGAATAAAATTGTTCACGCCCAGATAAATAAAAGTAAATTAAATAAAAAGAAAAAACAAAGTTTTAAGAGAGAACAAAGAAGAGATTATAGCTAAAAAAATTATAGGGAGATTAACTCTCCCTATAATCTTCTACAAACCGATGAAAATCATGATTTTTATCAACAATAATTTCAACACATTTTCCATGATAATTTAAAGAGTTTAGTTGAATATCTATTTCTTTTTTTAATTTTTTTAAAGCTTCATTGAAAAGTTTCGGTTTAGAATAAAGTCCTGTTTCACTCCACAGTCTAATCATAGTCTGTTGTCTATTTTTGCAAATTTCTAACTTTTTAATTTTATCATTTATTTTATGCTTTTCTACAGTTCTCTTAAATACACCTTTTTCTTTTTTAGTACAGTGTAGTGATCCATTGTATTCTAGATACACAGGACCGTTTACAGAATTGATACAAAAATCGATTTCATAAGGTGGAAAAATTTCACGAAGGTTGTAAGTTATATTAATATCAGGATACTGCAGAGTTAAGTATATATAAATAATTTTTTCTGTTTTTGAAGCAAATTTTTCTGAGTTACTTAACTCATCTTTAGTTTCATTTACATAAGTGTTTAAACACTTTTTACTACAAAATTTTTTAGATTTTTCATACTGACTGTAGTATTTTCTAAAACTTAGGGTTTTACCGCAAAAATAACAAGTAACTGGATTTTTATCATAGTTTGATTCTAGTTTAGCTGTGAAATCAAAGATCTTGTCATTCACACAACCAGCTCCTATCAAACCATGGTAGTAGTTTTTATATTAATTTATTTTTTTAAGATAGATGTTTACAGGAAGGAGATTAAATATTAATGTCTGTTAATAAAGAACTTAAGTTAAGTACTATGTATGTAACAGAAGTATTTAACAAACCAGGAAAATTAAACAAAAAAAATGTAGAAAATAATGCTTTAGAAGTATTAAAAATGAGGTACTTTATTGATCTTCCAAACGATAATAAAGAAAATACCTTTTCAGAATTGTGTAGAAGAGTTGCTAGAGTTGTAGCAACAGGTGTTGTTAGAGATAGTGATCAACTATCATTAGTTCAAAACGTAGAAGAAAATATTTACAATGACATGATGTCACACCGGTTTTTATTTAACTCACCAGCTTTATTTTCTGCGGGTGTTGGAATTTCTTCTGACAAAGAAATTTCTCATCTTTTATATGATCCTATAATAACGCAAGAAGATTACGTTTATATAAAGAATCATTTCAATAAAAATCAAATGATGTTTGCTTGTTTCACTGTTAGTGTTCCTGACTCTATAGAAGGAATATTTGACAGTGTAAAAAATGCTGCCATCATATCTAAATACGGCGGAGGAGTTGGAGCTAACTTTGGAAACTTAAGAGAAAAAGAATCATTGATTGCTGGAGGATGTGGAGGAACAGCTAGTGGTCCTATATCCTTTATGGAAACCTGGAACACGATGGGTGCGGTTGTAGTTCAAGGTGGTAAAAGAAGAGCTGCTCTAATGGGTATGCTTAACTCGAGTCATCCAGATATAGAAGAATTTATAGATGTTAAAACAGAGGACGGAAGACTTAGTTACTTCAATGTTTCTGTTGCTATAGATGATAAGTTTATGGATTCTGTTTTTAATGATAGAGATTATGATCTAGTTTCTCCTGCTGATGGGAAAGTTAAAAAAACAGTTAAAGCTAGAGAGTTGTGGGATAAAATCTGTTCAGCAGCTCATAAACGAGGAGACCCTGGAATATTTTTTAAAGATGTAGCAAATAAAGACCACCTTCTAAATGGTTTAAAAGAGTACAAGATAGAAACAACAAATCCGTGTTTAACAGGAGATGCTCTTGTTTCTATGTCTGATGGGTCTAAAAAAATGATAAAAGAAATTGAAGTTGGAGATAAAGTTTTATCTTACAATTTAAAAAGTTATGAAGTAGAAGAACAAGAAGTATTATACAGTGGATTAACTAGAGAAAATGCTAATATTATTGAAATTGAATTAGAAGACGGAAGGTTACTTAAGTTAACACCTGAACATAAAGTTTTTACAGAAAATAGAGGGTATGTTGAGGCTAGACTCTTGAACGAAGATGATTTAATATTAACATTTGACAAATTAGATATGTTGATAGGAATAAACGTAATAAAAAATGAAGATGTTTATGATATTAAAGTAAACAAAAATAATAATTTCTTTGCTAATGAAATATTAGTTCATAACTGCGGTGAACAGCCGTTACCAAACGAGAGTAGTTGTAACTTAGGTTCAATTAATCTAGCTGAGTTTGTTGTAGAAGGAACAAAGAACTCTTTTAACTGGGAAGATTTCAAACAACAGATTCTTAGAGCTACATTTTATTTAGATCTAGTTATTGACGTAACACAGTATCCTCTCAAAGATATTGAAAAAAGAACAAAAGCAATTAGACCTATAGGTTTAGGTATAATGGGTTTAGCAGACGCTTGTATAAAATTGGGTATTAGATATGGATCAGAAGAGTTTTTAAAATTTTGTAAGAGTATTGGTGAGTATATGTCAGCTTATTCTCTTATAGGTTCTGTCGCAATAGCTAAAATGTATGGTAGTTTTAAAGAGTGGGATAGAGTTCGTAATACTATGTTTCTTGAGTGCTCAACAACAGAAGATATTTTAAATTGTGCAGATACCCCAGTTTCTTTTAAGGAAGCTGTTAGAAGCATACCATCTGATATAAGAGATGCTGTAGTTGATGAAATATTAAATTCCACAGGTATAAGAAATTCTAGAAGACTTTCTATTGCTCCAACAGGAACTATATCTTTACTGTTGAATACTAGTTCTTCAATTGAACCAAACTTTGCTTATGAGTGGAGTCGTATGGTTAACATAAGTTCTAGTAAGAAAAAAGAGTTAAAGTATTATCATAGATACTACAGCGATCCCACAGTAAATAAAGATACTTTAGTTTCAGCTCATGATCTTTTACCTATAGAACATATTGAAGCAGTAAAAATATTTGCACCTTTTATAGACAGCGCCATTAGTAAAACTGTTAATCTTCATAAGGACGCTTCTGTAAAAGATGTTAAAGAAATTTACGAATATTGCTGGCGAAATGGTATAAAAGGAATTACAGTTTATAGAGATGGCTCTAGAAGTGAACAGCCTCTGTCTTCAACTAAAGAAATTGAAAAGCTTCAAGTAGGAAGAATAAAAGAAAGACCTAAGTTTATGACTGGTGTAACAACTAAGTGTGATAGTCCGTATGGTTCTATCTATCTGACAGCTAACTTTGAAGATACGGGAGCTCTTTTTGAAACTTTTATTTCAGCTGGAAAGAGCGGGTCTGTTTCTAAGTCTGTAACTGAAGCTCTTTCAAGAGTTATTAGTTTAGCACTCAGAGCCGGTGTTAAAGTTGAAGATGTTATAAAAACTATAGCAAATATTTCAGGATCTGAAGTTTGGGTTTATGAAAATGCTAATGGTGAGGAAGTTTTGGTAAAGAGTATTCCAGACGCAGTGTCTAAAATGTTAGTAGATTTAAACAGAGTATACTCTAAGACACAAATAAACATAAATGATTACTACTCAGAAACTAATGATGAAATATTCATAGAAGGAGAGTTGTGTCCTGAATGTGGTAATAAGTTAATATCTATGTCCGGCTGTCATTTGTGTGCTGCGTGTGGCTGGTCACCCTGTAAGTAGAAAAAAATATATTAAAGGAGATGTAAATGATGGGATCAAGAACTAAGAACACGCCTAGTAAAGCTACTTCAGCAAAAAGAATTAAAGATTTAGAGAATAGAATGGAAAGTAATGAGATTAATTTTTTCCATGGTGCACTTAGAGCTGAGTCAACAATAAACTTGTTGCTAGCAAAAGGTGTTATAACTCAAGAAGAGTTGCAGGAAGAAATTATGAAGTTAGTTCATATTGCGCAAAATGTTCCGATAGAAGAACAGTTGACTGAAGTGGAAGTTAGCAATAAAGATAAAACAGACAATGTTGATATTTCGGACTCAATAGAAAGTGAATTGAAAACATCAACAAAAGTAGATCCAGAGTTAAAGATAGAAGTTGAAGAATAATTAAACATTAAAGAGCCGCTGTTGCGGCTCTTGTTATCTCTCTATTTTCTATGTACACGTTAAAAATTATGTGTTATAATAGACATATAATTGGAGGTTTAAATGAAGAGGTTAAATTTTTTACCAACTAAGATAAAGTATAATTCATACAATAAAAATGTAGAGCTTTACTATAGGTTGAAGAATTCTAAAAAACTTCATAAAACAGTTATGCCTTTTGATCATTATATCTTTATATCTTCTACATATAGAAGATATGGTGATACAGATGAAATTTATAAACTATTAGATACTAATGAAGAGTTAGTTAAGCTTTACAGTACGCCCAAAGATTCTTATAATTTGTTTAAAGAAAATCGTTATGTTACAGGTGAAGCAGATGTCTCACCTGAAGTAAGGTTTGTTGTCGACAACTTTAGTGATTACGAGTATCCTCTTTCAATAGAACCAAGAGTATTTTACTTGGACATTGAAGCGTATTCACCTGACAATAAAATGCCTAGCTTTTTAAATAATAAAGCTACAATTAATGCAATTACAGTATATGATAATTACACTAACAGATATTATTCTTGGTTTTTGTTAAATTCTTCTAAATCTGAAAAAAACGTTGATAGTCTTAAGAAAAAGTTGTTAAAAGAAACAGAAAATTTTGGTGAAGTTGAAGCTTTGTATTTTTCTAATCCAAAACGTCTGTTAGCATCATTTGTTCAGTTTGTAGAAAAAAACTATCCTGACATTATAACTGCTTGGAATTCAAAGTTTGACATCCCTTATATAGTCAGAAAAGTATATGATTATTTCGGTATGAATGGTCTTAAACAGTTGTCACCATTTAACAGCTACAGTTCAAGAGTTAAGTTTGCTCTTGAAAAAGAAATAGACTTAAAAGAAGATGCTGTTATTCCTGGTATTGATATTTTAGACATGATGGAACTTTATAAAAAATACAACATGTCACAGAAAGCTTCTTATGCTCTAAAAGCAATTAGTGAAGAAGAATTATCAGACGAAAGTAAACTTATTGATGAAGATTCTAATGTGTTAACTCTGTACAATGATAACTTTGAAGCCTTCTGTAAATACAACATACAAGATGTACGTCTTATGGTTCTTTTAGAAGATAAACTAAAGTATATTAATCTAGCTATAATGATTCGAAACATTTCTAAAATAAACTTTCAAGATGTTTTTTATGAAACTCGAATTTTAGACAACATATTTTTAATGGAAGCAGTTAACAGACGCAACAGTGGTACTTGGAATTATATTCTTCCATCAAAACCGTTAGACACAGTTAAACAAAAATTCTTAGGTGCATATGTTAAACCTACACTAAAAGGTCTGTATAAGTGGGTAGCCGATTTAGATTTTACTTCTCTTTATCCATCTATTGTTAAAACATTTAAAATGTCTAATGAAAGTTTAGTTGGTTGTGTAAATCCATTTCAGGAAATTGTTTTATACAGTATATCAAAAGAATTTAACACTGATGATTATGATTATATTGTTAAAGAAATGTTTCCAAAGTATGTCAATTACAATCCAAATTTAATAAAACACAACAGTGATACATTAAAAAATACAAAAATTGATATTGAATACACACCAGTTTATTCTAACAAAAACAATCCAAGAGAATTTGAAAGTATTAAAACTTTTATGAAGTGGCTGAAAGAAAACAATTACTGTTTTCTTCCAAACGGTGCTGTGTTTGATCAGTCTAAAGAAGATCCCATAGTAGCTAAAGTTATAGCTGATTTGATGCTGTCTAGAGAAAAGTATAAAAAACTTATGTTTGAAAATAAAGAAAAGAAAAATGAAGAAAAAGCAAAAATGTATAAGATATATCAAAATGCTTTTAAAATCATTAACAATTCTGTATACGGTGCAACAGCAAGTGAGCGGTTTAGACTTTTTAATCTACATATTGCTGAAGGGATAACAACTTCTGGACAGTTGTTAATTCGTTTGTCAACATTTTTGTGTAACAAGTATTTAAACGAAATTGCTAAGACAAAAAATATTGACTATGTTATAACTAACGATACTGATTCTATTATATTTACTCTTCAGAATATTGTTGATTATGATGTTAATATTAAAGATTCTAAGATCTTGACAGAGATAGCAGACTACTCAAAACAATGCCAAGATTACATAAATAATTCTATAATAAATGTTTGTAAAAATATTTTTTACAAGACTAAAGCAAACATACAAAATAATTATCTACACATAAAAAATGAGTGGTTGTCAAATTCTGGGCTGTTTGTTGCAAAAAAAGCATATGCAGTTCATAGAATACTAAATGAAGGACATATTGTTGATGAAGTTGTTCCAACGGGTATTGCTCTTAAGAGATCTAGCACGCCTAAAGCTTACAAACCTTTTTTATCAAAGATCCTCAATGAGATACTAGATTTTAAAGATAAAAAGGAAATAGATAAGTTAATTATAGAAGAATGCAACAATATAAAAAACAATTATTCTTTAAGAGACATCTCTCTTCCAATTTCTGTTAACAATATAGATTCATACAAAAAAAACTTACCAGTGCACATAAGAGGTGCGAGATTGTGGAATGATTACTTTGCTGAATCAGATATGGATAAAATAAATACTGGTAAAATTAACTATATATATGTAAAAAAGTGGGCAAAAAATGAGTTAAACATTAAAAAAGAGTATGTTATTTCTGTTCCTATGAATACGAAGTATTGGAAATTGATTGAAGATGAAATTGAAGTTGACTATGATAAAATGAAAGAAAGACTAATAGTTAAACCTGTAGAATCATTTTATCAAGCTTTAGGTTGGGAGATACCTAGAGAGGTTTTTGCTAACAGTTCAACATATCTATTCAACACAAAAAATACAGCAAATAAAATAAAATTAATATAGACACATACAGTATTAGAGGAGGAAGTATTTTGGCAAAATTTATTATACATGAAGATGTAGAGTTATATACAACTCATGGGCCACTAGCTTTAAAGCTAATTTTTGATTTTTTTGAAAAAAAACAACTAAGCAGTGACTTTAAAGTAGCAGGTTTTAAGAATCATAGAGAAACCGTGTCAGCTATTAAAGACATGAAAATGATATACAGCACAGTTGGTAGAATAGTTAAGTTGTCTGGTATAGGTTTACATGACAATGATGTTATTGTTTATCCGAAACAGCAGTTTATGGATATTGCTGGAAAGAGTATTAGTATAGAAAATGCTAAAAGTGGTGACTTGTTTGTTTCGCTGAATGGTATGTTACAGATAGAATATGTTGGTGAAAAAGATTTTGATGAACCGGTTATTTTTTATCTCTTAGATTTAGAAAATGAAGAAACAGACAATCTTTATGGTAACAACATAATATACTTACCTATAAAGGACGGTGATAAAAACAATCCTTTTTTTACAGAATAAAGAAATGTAAGGAGAGATTAAAAAATCGGATTTGTTATACTATGTCAGTTTTAAAATTTAAAGATCAAAATATAATTAAGAACACTTCTCTGTCTACAAACTTTATGGCGCGAGAATTTTCCTGTAAACACTGTGGTGAAGTTGTAGTTGATACTAATATGGTAGAAAATTTACAAAATTTAAGAACATCTTTAGGTGTTCCTATTTACATTACTAGTGCTTATAGGTGTTTAACCCACAATAGAAATGTAGGAAGTAAGGATACCAGTACACACGTTTCAGGACAAGCAGTTGATTTTTATCTACAGTACAAAAGAAATGGTTATCAGGTATTTTTAGAAGCAACAAAGTATTTTAATGGTGTTGGTTTTTATCAGTCAGGAGTTAACCCTAAAAACAGTTATATACATGTAGATACTAGAAGTGAAAAACTATACTGGCTTTCTTGGCTTCAGAAATCTCAGAGTAGATCAAAACGAGTCTACATCTATTTTCAAAACTTAGATAACATGTACGCATACATGAAAAAAGATACAAAAATTGACTGGTTCAACTTGGTGATTTAATCAATGGCTGATATTAACTTTTTAGAACTGTTTCACTTAAACTATGACAAACCAACTTTAATAACCATGGTTGATGAAATAGTTGAACTCTATGGTTTTCCCTGTGAGTTACGAAGGTGGAATGGTATACAACCAGTTTTAGACCCTCTTTATCAAGATGCACCTACAGTTTTTAACTCTGATGAAGATTTATATGATATTATAAACACGTTTGTTTATGTTGACTACAACAGATTTGCTTCTGTATTGTCAGCTTATGGTTACGCGTTAGATGGAGAAACTTCAATTTCTGGTGTTATGAAACTGAGGGATGATCCTAAAGCTGATGACATAGTTAAATTATTGTTACCTTACGATGAAAAGTTTCCAATGTTTAAGATAGGGTTAGCTAATATTCACAGAGATATTTGTTACAATGTTGTCTTAGATATTTATCATTCAGAAACAGGTGCTCGTTAATGCATAGAGAAAAGCTTCTGACACTGTTAAAGTTTAAAATTAAATACAACAGATCTTACTTTATTGTCAACGAAAATGTGTCTGTTGAAGATCAAGATATTATAATATACAAAGGTGCTGTGCTAGTCAACTCAGGTATTATTGATGACAGTACTGATGCAGCTTTTTCTGTTATATACCATACTAAACCAATAGGTACTTCGTCTGAAGATGTAGAAAAAATAAAAGAGGGTATTGTGTTGCTGTCTTTTGATGAAGTATTAGCTTTAGTGTTAGCTAAAAAAATAACTCCATTCTTTACCGATTTAAACAAAGAAGACACAGAAATTTTAAGAGAGTTGAAGGAACAATAGATGAGAAAAATAACACTAGAAACACACACACCAATTAACAAATTTTTTCGTTCAATTCTTTCTCAAATACTTCCTGTACTAGAAGACAGTTCAATTAAGTTTGATAACAAAGTTTATCCTAAAGAAGGATGGGTTGTTTTTACTGTTGGAGGTCCTGGAAGTGGAAAGAGTTACACTGTTGACAACAGGTTTCTAATAGATGCTAAAGTCTTTGATCCAGACAAGCTTAAGAATCTTTACATTCAGCTACTAAAGAGATATATTAACAGTGAAAACGTTTCAGAAGAAAAAAAGAAAAAAATCTTAGAACCCTTTGATGGAAAGTTGCCAGATCTTAAAGATAAAAGGCACGCTAGTATTCTTCACAGTCTTTTTAGAGAGAAAAAAACTTTTTCAAAGATGCTTGATTTGTTTATAAAAGGACTTAAACCTGAAACACTTAAGAATTTAGTTATTGATACAACAGGAAACTCGTTAGAAAAAATTCCAGAACAGGCTGAAAAATTTAAAACACTAGGATATAAAACAGCTGTCGTGTGGGTATTAGCAGACTTAAGTTTATCATTAAAAAGAGTCAGTGAAAGAGAAAGAACAGTAAGTGAAGATTACTCAATTTCTGTACACAACAAACTAATTAGAGAGATACCAAAAAAATTAAACAGCAACTTTTTTTCTAACATTGATGAGTTTTTTATTCTTTTTAACACAAAAAATTTACCTGAAAGCAAAACTTATTATGAAAAATACAAGGACAAGAATTCTATTTATAAACTAGAAAAAAGTGGTAATAATTTTATTCTTCCTTCATTTATTCTTGATAAACTTAAAAGTATTCACTATCTTAATACATCGGTTAAAACTGCTAGTAAAAATTTAGTTGAAAAGGCATATAAGATTATTAAAGATGATCAGTCAAAAAAAGAAACTGAGGAAAAATCAATGATTGCGCCAGTTCCTTTTGTGCCAGTAATGAATACAAAAAATGAAACGATTATAAAAAAAATTAAGTCTGATTTAACTAATAAAAAAAATAAAGCTGTTGAATCTGCTTCAACAGTGAACAAAGAAGAAATTTCTAAATTTTCTGATTTGTTAGACACAGCTATTCAGTATCTTGAAGTAGCTAAAGATAAAGAAACAAGAAAAGAAGAGATAGAAGCTCTAAACAAAGCTAATCAAGCTGTTAAGAGCTACATAAAGCTTCTGTATGAAGGAGCTTTACCCGACAGAAAAGATAAAGAAAAAATAGAAGAAATTGCAAAGTATATTTCAGGCGATGAGGGAGTACTGGTAAAAAATGTTACAGAATTAAAAAAACTAATAACGAAACAGTTGGGTAAGATAACAGAAAAATATTCTGATTTTGTTAATCAAAAAAACATTGCTCGATACAAAACACTAGCTACTAATTTAAAAGCAGATCCTGTTGAAATAAGAAAATTAATTGACTTCGTTAGTAACAGATATGGAAATTTAGAAGACTTACCTATAGAAAAAATAAAATCTGTCATAAATACTGCTTGGGAAGAGTTAAGTGCTATAAACTTAAGTTTAGCTAAGTCTATAGCTGCACTTAGTCCAAAGGGTTACGGTGAAGGTGAGTTTTTTATTGAGTTTATTTTTGAAGATGCTCAAGTACAGGGTGGCTCTGTTAGTTTTGACATTGCAGCAGGTTCAAAGAAATTTGAAGTAAAGTGTTATCCTAACACTTCTTCTCATATTAGATTAGGAACTGAAGGAGGCGTTCTGAACTTTAAAGCTTATCACTTGTTAGTTAAAGTGTATACAGCTATCAACAATCTTTTATCTTTATCACCAAATGAGTTTACTATTTTTGAAAATATGTGTGTTAGTGCTAAAGACAAATTACCCATTAATTATCAAGATAAATCTCTTTTAGACGTTTTAAAAACTCTATTTTCAAGCAAAACAGACAACAGAACACTTTTAGAAAAATTAAACAGTGGAGAATTAAGTGCTAGTAACATTGAATCTACACAGCATGTTTTTGATATATTTAAAATATTAGTAGAGAGTGTTTTTGAAAATAAATTCGAATATGTTAAACTAATTAATAAAAATGACATATATCCTGTTAAGAAAAATAAAGATGAAACTCTAGCAATAACAAAAAAACCAGACGGAAGTGTTCTTATAGAAACACATCCTCTTATAAACAAAGAAAATGAAGTAAAAATTATAGAAATATTAAATCAGATTCGAAATGCATTATATGAAGCAAATGAAGCTGCTGAAGATAAAAAGTTTTTAGACTACTTTAAACAGTCAATTACTGATCAAATAAATCATGCGTTTAAAAATCACCCAATGATTCTAATGAATCAGAATCTAATATCAAAAAACACACGCGCATCTGCACGAAATTTGTGCTTGGGAGTATTCACAAAGTTTGAGTTTGCAACTATAACAATGAAAAATGTCACAGTAAAAGTAGTTTCTTAAAATGCGATAAGTTAAATACTAACCGGTGATAGAACCGGAAAAAATAAAAGGAGAGTGTAGTTAAAAATGAAGTATGCAATTGATGTTCATGAAATGGTTTTTCCAAAGTATGCAAAGATTCAGTTTAAAATTAACAAGGGTGGAAATTTAACAATAGCAGCGTCACCAGCTTTCACTCCTGGTCAACTGCCAGAAGGAACGAAAGGTGGAAAAGTTCCTAAGGGTACTAGAGTTTTTGACTATGAAAAACAGATAATTACATCTCTTGGAATTTCTGACATTATTAAGTTGATTGAAATGTCTAAAAAGAAAGTAGCAACAGAAAATGTCGACATTTTTAGAAACAGTGAGAAGTACAACAAAAAGATAACGTTTTCTTACAATTTAGACGAGAGTACTGGTGTTGTAAAGTTTTTAACAATCTACTTTCACTCAACAGACTATACTGGTAAAGAGATTAAGTTTTATCTACCAATTTCTCTAGTTAACTTCGAAGAAATTATTTATATCTTACAGTCTTATCTAACTTCAGTTTGTTCTATTAAATTGTTTTGTTTAGCAGAAACTGATGATTCACAAAGTAATAGTCAAAGTTTTGAAGATTAGAAAGGAGAGTGATACACGGTTTGATTGTGTATAGAGATGGGAGTAATAGTTTTTAAGTTCACAGAAACGTGTAGAAAAAGTGAGTTGTGAAAAAGATTTAATTCTTTTCAAACTAAGAGGGCTAAAAAGCCCTCTTATTTTTTAGCTGTTTACAAAGCTAAGTTTCTGTGGTATAATATACTTGTTGGAAATAATACAGGAAAATATGAGGAGGATTAATAATGAAAAAGAAAGAAAATAAAAATCTTCTCCTTACAGATTCTAGAAACAAGTATCTCAAACTTTCTATCGATTCAGCAAAACACAATGAAGCTAATGATTGTACTGTTAGAGCACTTTCTCTGACTTGCGATATTAGCTATGATAAAGCACATGAAATTTTTAAGAATCTTGGACGAAAGAATAGGCATGGAGTTCCTCGTTACATAACCTTTCAAGCAATTAAGAGGGCTGGAAAAAATTTTGAAGAAATTAAAATTGAAGAATTTATTCTTTCGAAATACCCAAAGTCACAGCATTTTAGAAAAACTGTAACTCCCAAACATCCGTTTCTGTTCAAAAAAGTCTGGCAAGATGGAAATTCATATATGATGTTTGTTAAGGGACATGTTTTAGCAATAGTTAACGGTGAAGTATTAGACTGGTCTGAAAACCGAGCTCTTAGAGCTAACTGCTTGATAAAAATAGTTTAAGAAGGAGCAAAAATGAGTATACCTAAAGACGCAAAATGTTGTGAAAAGATTTTTGACGGGTGGCACTATTATTCTTGCAAGAATAAAGCTTCTATTGAAAGGGATGGAAAATTTTACTGTAAAATACATGACCCAGTGCGGAAGGAAGAAAGAGAAACAGTAAGGAAACAGAAGATGGAGGAAAGATATGAAGATAAACTTAAAATGATGGCTATATCTAATCCAAAGTATCGAATAATGGAAAGGGCATTAGAACTGATGTGTGAGGATTGTGGTAAAAAAGGATTTACCGCTGAAGAGATTAAAAAATTTTATTTAGAGCAGGCGGAGAAAGAACTG
>Ga0116141_10001226_pt1 | contig 21721 bp, 13 predicted proteins | sample AD_UKC097_MetaG_FD_89744 | JGI IMG/M metagenome (GOLD analysis project Ga0116141, IMG submission 89744) | Active sludge microbial communities of municipal wastewater-treating anaerobic digesters from USA - AD_UKC097_MetaG | ecosystem: Engineered > Bioreactor > Anaerobic > Digestate | place: USA...
AGAGATATTCGTCTCAATAAGCCGGAGCCGCAATCTTCGCATACAATACCGCCCCGGCCGAGATCGAAGATCACCCTTTCTTTTCCCCGACTTTCAATTTCACACTTGCAAACGCTGCAGTGCGTCAAGTTCGGGCACAGGCCGGATATTTTCATGAATCTCATCTGAAAAAGAATGCTTAATGCCTCTTCGGGGATATGGCCGAGATCCAGTTCTTCCAAAACATATTGAAACAGGTGGTAAAGCTGAACCTGTTTCTGACCATTTTCCATCCATCCATCAATCAACTCCGCCCAGTAGCTGGCGTAGGCTGTTTTTTTTACATCGCCCCGAATCCTGAAGAAAGGATGTGTCAGTGTCGCTTCCTGTATTACGGGAAGCCCGTTTCCCCGGCCGGTTGTGCATACCATCCGTAAAATGGAAAATAGTTCCAGGATACCCGAAAATCGTTTAACGCTTTTTTTTGCGGCTTTTGCAATAATCGGAATCTTTCCTCTGTTTAACGTGAAAAATGTAATGATCAGATCATAGTCTCCATGATCGATCCGGCGAAGCATGATAGCGGAAGTGGAAAAATTCGGCATCGGCTTATATACCCAGAAGGGCGGTGGCAATCTCAAAGTAGAAAAATACGCTGATAATGTCGATCGCTGTGGTCACGAAAGGCCCCGTTGCGACTGCCGGGTCGATATTGACCCTTGCGAACAGCATCGGCACCAACGATCCTACCAGAGCTGCGATCGACATGGAAGAAAGCACCGCAAGTCCGACGGACAGGGCAAGCCATCCGGTGTCGAACCGGAAGTGAGCCACGGCACCGATGATGACCCCGTAAATCACGCCAAGGATGCCCCCGACGGCAAGCTCCTTGAAAACAACGATCCAGATATCTCTGACGTTGATCCGTCCCGTCGCGATACCGCGCACCACAATGGTGGAGGACTGAGTACCGATATTTCCGCCCATCCCCATGATAACCGGGATGAACGCGGCAAGATACGCAAACCGGCTCAAACTGCCTTCAAAATATCCAATGACGAAAAATGCGATAATCCCGCCGATGCAGCTTGCAAACAGCCATGGCAGACGGATCCGTGTACTTCTCCCAATCGTCTGGGTTTCCACGAATTCCTCGCCGACACCGGCCATTTTCAGCATATCTTCCGTTGCTTCTTCCCGTATGATATCAATCACATCATCCACCGTAACGATTCCCACGAGACGGTTTGTTTCATCCACCACCGGCACCGCCAGGATATTATAACGGGCAACGAGCTTTGCAACCTCTTCCTGATCCGTATGGGTTTGAACGGAAAAAACATCCTTTGTCATGAAATCCCGTAGGCGTGTCTCCGGCTTGACAACTACGAGCTGTCTCAATGAACTGACTCCCACCAGCCTGTTTTCGCCATCGACGACATAAAGATAGAAGGGCATCTCCACATCGAGATGTTCTTTCTGTAAAGACTTGATCGCCTCTCCGGCGGTGGTATCTTCTCTCAAGGCGATAAAATCCGGAACCATGATACGACCTGCGGTATCGTCGCCGTAACGGAGCAGACCTTCGATATGTTCCGAATCTTCCTTTTTCATCTTATCGAGGATGGTTTCGGACTGCTCCACGGGCAGCTGTCCCAGCAGGTTGGCAACGTCATCGGTAGACATGTGTCCTAAAATTCTTACCACCGAGTCCGTGTCCATCTCTTGAATGATGTTTAAGGCAGCATCTTCATCAAGTTCACTGATAAGGTCTCCCTTTTTTTCCGTATCCTCGATCAGGTCAAAGATCCTGCGCTGGTTGGCGGACGATAAAAATCGACATACCACCGACAGATCCGCCGCGTGGGTCTTATTCACGATCTTGCGAAGGTGGGATACGGCATTCCGCCGCAACAGCCGGTTAATGCTGTCAATAAGTATTTTGCTGCGTTCGCTCAACATATTCTCAAATATGAAAGTAACAACGTGGCACTCCGTTACCGCCGCGGCGCATCGGGAGTTCGACCGCCGGAAGAACATTCCGCTTGTCATCCGTACAGGCGGCTTCCGCGTACACCCGCAAAAAATTCTTTATAAAAAAACTCGACAGACAGACCTGCAAGATATTTCCTCTCCGGGAAACGGAACAAATTCATCCGGATCCGCGGTCTCCTCGAAATCTTCCGGGGATGGATTCTCTTACGCGATCCCCAACCCGGCGTCTGGAAAAAAGCAAATTCTTATGACTGAAATCAATCTCCATCCGATCCATGTAATTTGAATTCGTTGTATAAATTCGGAAGCACCGGATTATTTCATGATTTTTATATGAGACTGTTTGCGAAGGTTTTCAAGCCATGACCGGTATTTTTCGTCGACGATCTCATTATATAGTTTCTGCTCGATTTCAGACGATACCTCCTCCAAGGATTTTCCGGGGGTCTCCAGGATCTCCTCAACATAGAAAAGTTGAAACCCCTGGTCGGTTTCAATCACGGGAGTAAACTCTCCGGCTTTGAGGTCTTTCAATGCCTTCCGAACTGGCGGGGAAAGATCGCCGATACCGAATAATCCCAGATCTCCGCCATCGGTAATCGATGACGCCTCGGAGTATTCATCCGCCATTTTCTCAAAAGGGGCCCCCGCTTTCAGTTCTTCCAGGATGCTTGCCATCTTTTTGAAAACCGCACGCTTCTCCGCGTCATCGGCGAAAGGCGGGACTTTCATGAGGATGCTCCGGAGATGATATTTTTTCTCGCCGAGATACTGGTCTCTGTTGCTTTCATAATATGATCGTATATCTTCCTTGGCGATTACGATCTTCGATTTTATTTCCCGGTTCACCAGTTTCGTCCGGAGTATCTGTTCTTTTAGCCGTTCACGATATTCCTCCATCGTTAAACCTTGACCGGCCAGAGCTTTTCTCAGCTGTTCATCCGTAAGATAACTGCTTTCCTTGATACGTTCAATGGATGTGTTTATTTCCTCTTCGCTCACGCTGATCTTATATCGTTTGATTTCCTGATCGGTAAGTTTTTGATCGATGAGTTGATCCAGCAAATCCGATCGAACCTTGAAGAGCATTTTCTGCTCCTCGTCAAGCGAATATCCAAGCCCTTTGATCCTTTCCGCGTATGGCTTCAGCGTTTGGTTTAATTCGAAAAGGGAAACGATATCATCATTGACCACGGCGACAATTCGGTCCACAAGTTCCGCGGCTTCCGCCCCTACACCGATTGTAAAACAAACGACAGCAAAGAGAAATACGACATTGAATGCGAAATGCCTTGCGATTCCAATAAAATATTTACTGATCATACGGCCTCGTTGCTGCAACCGGAATTATTTCTTTTTTTTACTCTGTTTCGATGGTTCTTATTTTTTCCCACTGCGCCTGGTTAATACTGACAACATATTTTTTTTGAAGTTTTTTTATCCAGGATTTATAAGATTCTTCCACTTTTTTTCGTTGCAAGTATTCCGTGGTTTTTTTGTTTTTTTCCGCCGAGCACTTCTCCGGATCCGACCCCGGCCCATTGTCTTCCGGATGCATTTGGTGATATTCTTCCATATCTTTCGCCGTTACGGCCGTTTCCTGCTCCAATTCTTTTGCCGACAACTTTTCCATCAATAATCGGATCTTCAGTCCATTTTCCCAACTGGAGTAGGAAACCGCGTGTTCAAGCAACATCTGATCAAAAACGCCTTCCGGATAGTCTGACATTATATCCGCAACGGCTTTATCGAGTTCGGCATCGGAAACGACAATCCGGAGTTCTTTCGCTCGTTCCATCAGAATCAATTCCTCAACGAGTTGATTGAAAAGCCGCAATCGAGCTGCCCGTAAAACGTCCGGATTTTTAAGCACATGGTGAGGATAAGCAGTTTTGGTGATTTCAAACGCTTTTTTAAAATCGAGTGTCGTTACGACGCTTTCGCCGACCCGAATCAAATAGTCATCGTCGGTATCGAATTTCGGATCGCCGCACCCGGACACAGCGCAAACGGTCAGGAATGCCCCAATCCAAGGCATCCATCGATGAAAAAATTTTCTCATAAACAATTCGACATGCCGTAATCGCGCGCGCGATTATTTCACCCGTACAAACAAGCACCGCCTTAACTGCCGGGATTGACGCCCCAACCCCCCAAGGCGAAGTGAAAAATGGTTTGTAAGTCTTGTCTGCCGACCAACCGTTTTTCACGAAGAGCAAGAGTGTTCAGGCGTTAACACGTTGGGCGATTTCTTTCAAGATGTTTTTGGCCTGAGCCAGAAGACTGCCTGCACCTCGATCGAAGAGTCGAGCTTTAAGCACATGATCCGGTGTAAATTGAAAGCATCGCGGTTCGGAAACAATCATATCAACAACCCCGGACGGGTATTTTTGATGGGTTTCCGAGAAGAAGAGAAGAAGCTGTTGATCCGTCAAGTCAAGCCGTTTCACTCCGGCTTGAACGGACAAAATTTTAAGCATGATTTTCAAAAGAAGATTCAACGCCTCCGGCGGCAGAGCTCCAAACCGATCGATCAATTCCGTTTTGAACCCGGCGATTTCCTTAAGCCCGGTCATCCTGGCCAGGCGACGATAGGATGAAAGCCGCTGGTCGATATCCGGTATGTAGGATTCGGGAAGAAAAGCCGATACCGGGATATTGATCTCCGGCTCCAGATCCTCGCGAACCGGTTCGCCTTTCAACTCCGATATCGCGCTCTCCATGAGTTTGAGAAACATATCATAACCTACCGCCGCGATATGTCCGGACTGGGCTGCTCCCAATATCGTACCGCCGCCCCGGATCTTCAGATCACTCATTGCGATCTGGAAACCGGAACCGAGTTCACTGTATTCCATCAACACCTTCAGCCGTTTCTGTGCATCCTTGCCCAGGGCGCTGTCGCCGGGGATAAACAGGTATGCATAAGCCTGCTCGTCCGCCCGTCCGACCCGCCCCCGAAGCTGATAAATCTGAGCCAGACCAAACCGGTCCGCCCGATTGATCAGGATGGTATTGGCTGCCGGAATATCCAGACCGGATTCGATGATGGTGGTACACACCAACATATCGATTTCTTTTTTCATGAACCGTAACATCACTCTTTCCAGCTCATTTTCATCCAGACGTCCATGGGCGACATCCAGCCGGGCCTCCGGAACCAGATTTTGAAGATATCCCGCCATTGCCCATATATTATGGATGTTGTTGTGAACGAAAAAGATCTGCCCGTTTCTGCTCAATTCCCGTCGAATTGCTTCCGAAATCACCTCATCATCAAACTCGCAGATGTAGGTGATAATCGCCCGTCGATGTTCCGGCGGAGTGGATATGACGCTGATATCTCGAATCCCCATCATAGACAGGTGAAGCGTCCGGGGAATCGGCGTAGCCGTTAAAGCCAGAACGTCGACCATATTTCTCATTTTTTTTAACTTTTCTTTGTGCTTGACGCCGAACCGCTGTTCTTCATCCAGAATGACAAGACCCAGATCTTTGAACGCAACATCTTTCTGGAGCAGCCGGTGGGTTCCGATAACGATATCGATCGTTCCGGCTGCCAGATCGTTTACGATTCCCCGCTGCTCCTTCAGGGATCGGAATCGGCTTAAACATTCCACTTTCACGGGATACCGATCAAAACGTTCGGAAAAGGTTGCAAAATGCTGTTCCGCGAGCACCGTGGTCGGTACCAGCACGGCGACCTGCTTGCCGTGATTGACGGCCATAAACGAGGCACGAAGCGCAACTTCCGTTTTACCGTATCCCACATCGCCGCAGACGAGTCTGTCCATCGGAGTCGTTTCGGACATGTCGTGCAAGACATCCTCGATCGCCTTAAGCTGATCTTCCGTCTCTTCATAAGGAAAACCGGCCTCAAAATCACGGAAATCACCGTCCACCGTGCCGAAGGAATAGCCCTCGTTGAATTTTCGAGCCGCATAAATCTTCAGAAGTTCGCCGGCAATCTTTTCGACCGACTTCTTGACTTTCTTTTTCATCCGGTCCCAGGATTTTCCGCCCATCTTGTCCAGAACCGGCTCAATCCCATCCACCCCCATGTATTTTTGGGCAATGTTCATTCGGTCAACCGGCAGGTAGAGTTTATCCCCGTCTTGATAAATGATCAGAAGAAAATCATTGGTTACACCGTTTATCTTCAATTTGACGAGTCCATCGTACCGTCCGATTCCATGCTCCAGATGAACGATCAGGTCTCCTCTTTTCAGATCTTCAAAAGCAAGGAGTTCACCGGGTGTCTTCGGCCGGGGTATCCTCCGGTGGCGTTTGATACCGAATATTTCATCTTCCGTGATAAAAGCCACCGACTCGGCCGGCCAGACAAAGCCTGTGGAAATCTGCCCGATGCACAGTCGCAAAAAACCGTTTCCGCCTTTCACTTCCGGAAAGCCGTCAATCGTCTTCAGTCGGATCCCGTATGGAAGAAGAAGGGATCGGAGCCTTTCCGCCTGCGAGGAGGTACTGCAAATGAGAAATGTAAAAAAACCGGCGCGCATTTTATCGTCGATCCAGTTCGAAAGCGGAAGAAACAGGCTTTCCCTTTCCCGTTGATTCTTAAGTTCCGCTTGTATCGCCGTATTGTTTTCCACATGGAAGTCAAAGGTCTGATCCGGGCCACCTTTCTCAACGCCACCTGCGCGTATCGGAAGCATTCTGACCGTAACCGGCTTTTTCTGTTCGAGAATTCCGACGGCCTTCGACCATCCCAGATAGAGGTTATCAGGAGGGACGCAAAGCCGGCCTTCCCCACGGGCGGCTTCAAAAATTTTTCCGGCCTTTTCATGCAGCTCCCGCGCGCAATCTTCCAGTTCTTTGGGCTCGATCAGAACAAAAACCGCGGGATCTGAAACATAGTCGAAAAAGGTGTCGAGTTCAGGGTAAGCCGTCGGAATCAGCCCCTCCAAACCGTGGAACCCCTCTTCATTCTTAATACGATCCACCAGGCTTCGAATCCTGGACGCCGGGATATCCAGAGCGGCTGCTTGCCGTCTGATCCGGCTGACGACCTCAGCGATCCGATCTTTTTTGAAAATGATTTCTCTGGCCGGAAGGATAACGGCTTCCCGCAGTGGTTTTCGGCTCCTCTGGCTGACCGCTGAAAAAAGCCTCAATGAATCCACGCAATCTCCAAAGAATTCAATCCGCAACGGATCGGGATAAAGAGGTGAAAAAACATCCAGGATCCCCCCCCGTATACTGAAATCTCCCGGCTCCTCCACAATCGCGGATGCGACATAACCTCCCGAAATCAATTTTTCGATCAGTCGATCCCGATCGATTTCCTCGCCTTCCATAATCAACTCGGCATAATCAACGATTTCTTCCTTCGGAATCAGCTTCTGCAGGATCGCAGCCACGGTGGTTACCACAAGGGGCGGCCGACGGCTTTCCGTCATCCGGTAAAGTGTGCAAATCCGATGGGCTGTGGTTTCACTGTGGTAAGAGATATTTTTATGGGGCAAAATATTATACGATGGAAAATAGAGCAGGTTTTCTGAAAATGGTTTTAAAAAAAAACGGAGATCGTCGAGAAAGGTTTCCGCCGCTTTGGATGTAGATAAAACTGCGACAATGGAGGTCTGCTGTTCCTTGTACAATCTGGAAACGAAATAGGCCCGATCCGATCCTTGCAGCCCGTTGCATTCGATTCCGTGCAGTCGGTTCGGTATTTGTTCGAGCAAAGATCGGATGGAAATTTTTTCAGGATTCGGGTTCATACCAGCCGTAGTCAAACCAACCCCTCGTCTGGCAAAACTCAGCGCGGGTGTAACCGCAAATAGTTGGCCGCCGAGGGGTTATCTAAAATCAAATCGTTTTAAAAATCCGTCTGTTTTTTTGGGACTTTGGATTTTATCACTTCTTTTCCGATAAGTCCATCGGCCCGTATTTGCAGATTTATCCTGCCGCGTTATCTGGTTTGTCTCCGGATGATCGGGGTTTCTTTTTTTAACCTCTACCATCGGCTGGTTGTTTCAAGTCCAATAGATTTCGGGGTTTTTTTGAATTTAAATCCATGTTCTTCGGAGAAAAAGCCGTTGCACATATTCAAAATGCGGGGATCTCGGAAGGGGTGAAAAGTCGGCGGGTCCGTCAAAAATAATACCCGGCTCTCAGTTCCAGCCGGTAGTCGTTGGGCTTTTCTCCGTATTCCGTGTCGTCCGAGCCGACGATGATACTTGTCTTCAACCGAAGTTCCAGGTTGGTGATCCGGGTATAAACGATCTCCGGGGCAAGTGTGAAGCTCCGGTCATGGAGATTCAGGATCGTAGTCACGGCCGGGTTGAAATAAAGAATATCGAAGGGTTCCTTCTGAATGATGCGCAGGTAAAGATAGTCTCGCATGGGATTGTTCCCGCCGTAGTTCTTTTCCGTCAAAACGGCGGCCGTTTGTAAGGCTTCGACATTTCCCGTGTCAAGATAGACCTGGTAGCCGTCGTTGATGAAGTCGAAGTAATCCCGCAGTTCATCTTCCATGAACCCGGTGTCGTTGTGGTAATATTCGAAAATAAAAGTGGTGTCCCGGGCGGTGAGATATCTCATCCCGATCAGATAACTGAATGCGTTGTATTCATCGGTATCGCTCTTGCCAAATCGGTCGATGAACGTCCTCTGATAATCCTTGATCCAGCCGAATTCACCGTGAATTTCCCAGTTTGTCGTAATGTTCCGGGAAAAGTCCGCGCCCCACCGGGTCGTCTTGCTGCCGCCCGCCAGAAAAATCAGGTCGATATCGGTATCGAAGAAAAGGAAATAAATTTTTCCTGCCGGGTTCAGATAATCCCTCTTCCCAAAACTTTCATTGATATGTTTCGAAACCGGAAGCAGGACCGGCATGAAAGAAATCGTCTTCAGGGGACCGCTGAAGCTCCGGATATAATCGGCGGAAAGGGCAATGTATCCTTCCACCCCGATCTCGGGCTCTTCCGGATCCTTCGGCCGGTCGATGAATCCCGCGGGATTCCAGGCATATCCTTTTCCCCACTTGAAGTTTCTCTTCCCCGCATCTATTTTAAAGGAGTATGAAGGTTGGATGGAACCGTAGGCCTCGTAGAAGGTACTCTGTTCGTCACCCCCCAGGTAAGAGTGCTTATAGTCCGTGTTCGTCTTGAAGTACAAACGGATGATGTCCTTTTCGTAACTCCCCTCCAGTTGAAGTTTGGAATTGAATTCCTGCAGCGTATTTCCCTCGTCGCGGTTGTAAAACCGGAGTTTATAGAGAGCGGAATCGGTATCGGCCCGGAAATGAACCGGCCTGGCCTCAAGGTAACCGCTGAAATGATAAGGCTTTTTTTCTGTTTCGGAAAAATCGAAGGTATAGGTTTCTTCTGCGCGGAGACCGAGAGGCAATACGAGTGCCGCGGAAAACCATAAAACGAGGATAAGGCTCCATATCCAGCTTTCGCAGAGCCGATCCGGTTTCAATTTCTTCCACCTAACGCAGCGAGTCAATATTGGGCATGAAAGTCAAAGTGAAAACCTCGTCCCTGAAATCCCTTTTCTTAATCTTGCCGAAGATCATGACGGATTTGTAGCCTTTGTAAAGGGGACTGTCCGTCTCGACGTACGATGGCCGGACGATTCCGCCACCAAAGTCTTTCACTTGCTTGAAATAAAGCGTCTTGATAAGCATTCCGGCCTCGGTCAGGCATTCGATTTCCGTGGGCAGTTTTTGGTTCTTGTCCGCCCGGATTTTTAACTGATCGTAGGCCACCGTCCTGGTTTTGGCTTTCAGAAACAGCAGGTATTCGCTCCCGCTATCGTCCACGTTGACGACATCATACTCCGCGGCATAATCCAGTTGCAGGATGTCCGAATTATTGAAGACCCCTCCGATTACCGACTGAAGGCTTGTGATACGGATGGGCTTTCCAACGGCAGGGATGTAAAGCCACATGTTGTCACCGAGTCGCAGCGTGCTCCTCCCCTTTTCGCTGGCCGGCTCCAGAAACAGGGCGGCGATTTTGTCCAGGCCTTTCTTGACGGAAAAAAGGGTAAATTCCTTCTTCCTGCCGTCGGGCTCGATGTTGATAAGCTTCCGGTACATCTCAAACGATTCGGGATTCAGGTTCCGGTCGATCTGTTTCAGAAGATCCGTGCCGTCAAGGGCATCGGCCGGAACGGTAAATATCAGAACAACGAATAAAACAATGGCTTTCCACATCTTTTCCTCTTATTCTTATAACGAGTTTCGTTTTCCTACTTCTTACCTTCCATGACCTTTTTCAGCGCCTCTTCGGCGCTCCCCCTGAATTCCATATACCGCATCCCTCTTTCTTGCATGGCGTTGATCATGTTTTTCCCGAATTCCCCGGCCACGACAACCGTTACTCCTTTTTGTTCCAGAAAAGGAACGACCGAAATTCCGGCGCCTCCCCCGGCTGCCCGGTAAGGATTATCGACCGCTTCCAGAAATTTTCCCGACCCGTCAAAAATGAGAAAGAAAAGAGTGCGAGCGGCTACCCCGCTCACCATGGCGGCGGCGATCCGATCTTCCGCGGCAACCGCGATTTTACCCTGATCCGCGGCGTAAACATGGCTCGTTAAGAAAAAAATCGCTGACAGAACGATTATTCCTGTTTCTTTCATTTTCTATTCTCCTTTCTATACATGTCTCAGCGCCTGGATGGGATCCATGCGCGATGCCTTCAAGGCCGGCTGGAGACTTGCGAACACGGAGACGAAGATGACAATGGCCGACACAACCAGCATATTCACGGGATCGACGGTTGGAGAAAGAACCAGCCCTTTCTGCCTTCCGAAATCGAAAGTCACCCATCCCGAAACGTTCAGGATGAAGATAATGACCATCCCGATGACGTTTCCGATCACCGTCCCAATGACCCCGAGGCACAACCCCTCCATGAGAAACATGGACAGGATTTTCATCGGCAGGGTACCGATGGCGGCAATGGTCCCGATTTCCCGGATCCGTTCATAAACTGCCATGATCATCACGTTCATGATGCTGATCAGAACGACGGCGATCAGCATGAGCTGGATAAAAATGGTCATCATGTCGATCATCCGGGCGATATTGTAAAATGGGGATAGTTGCTGCCAGGAGTGCACTTCAAGGGACCGCTCCCCTTGTCTGTTCACCTCCCCGGAAAGCAGACCGTCGAGTTTACGGGTGAAGGTCTCGACTTGGCCGAAATCCTTGATGCGGATCGCCACTTCACTGATTTCCATCTCCTCCATTCGCAGAACTTCCATCGCGTCCTCAATATGGATGTATCCATCCCTCCCGCCGGGACCGGTGGCGCTTTCCAGAATTCCGGCAATCTCGAACTGCTTGCCGTTTACCGAACCGTCCTGGTTGGTGGCCACAATGACGATCATATCCCCGATCTTCGCCTTCATTCCCCTGGCAAGAAGTTCGGGAATTAAAATCTCCCCCCGGTGGAGGGTTTTCCGCCCGTCCGTAATCCTGGAAGAAAGCAGAGGGATGGTCTTGAATTCCTTCTCCGGGTATACTCCGTTCAGGCGGATATTCGTCGTTTCCACAAAGGTGCTGAACATCCCTCCGAATTTGATCCGAGGGGAGTAGTCCTCGACTTCGGGTTGCAGTTTCAGAAGGCTTTCCACCTTCCTTGCCGCCTGGGGATTCAGATTCATGTTGAGAGGCAGGTTTTCAATGGAAGCGACGTATCCTTTTCGATGAACCTGCAGGTGACCGATCATGGAATCGGTGACCTGGCCGATCATCATGTTCTTGAAAGAACCGGAAATGGAGGTATATCCCAGAACAAAGATGACGCCGAAGGCGATCAGGGAGGTGGTCAGAAACGTTCTGCGTTTGTACCGGAACAGATTTCGCACCGAGATCTTAAACAGGTTGCCCATTCTTTCCCCCTTTCACCTTCTCGTCCACGAGCTTTCCATCGGCCAGAAAATAGACGATCTCCGCCTCGCCCACAATCTTCTGGTCATGGGTGGAAAAAACGAAAGTCGTTCCGAGCCCGTCTTTCATTTTTTTCATGAGATTGATTACGGCGTAAGCGGTCTCGGAATCCAAATTCGCCGTCGGCTCGTCGGCCAGCACCAGTTCCGGGTTTGTCACCAGCGCCCGTGCAACGGCAACCCGCTGTTTTTGACCGCCGGATATCTGGTCCGGATATTTGTTTTTCTGATCTGCCATCCCCACCTCTTCCAGCAGTTTTTCCACCCGATCCTTCCTCTCCGTTGAGGGAAGCGATTGAACCATCAGCAGCGGATATTCGATGTTTTCGTAAACCGTAAGAACCGGCATCAGGTTGAAATCCTGGAAAATGAAACCGATATGTTTTCCCCGGAAGGCGGCGCTTTCCTTTCTGCTCAGGCCTGCAACATCCGTGCCGGAGACCTTCAGCTCCCCTTCCGTCGGCTTGTCCAGACAGCCGACCAGGTTCAGAATCGTCGTCTTCCCGCTTCCGGACGGACCGACGAAGGAAACAAAAGAGGCGCGCTCAATTTCGAAGGAAACACCCCGGAGCGCCTTGACCGTAATTTCGCCCGTACGGTATTCTTTTGAAACATTTTTCACCTGGATCAATTTCATAACCGACTCCTATTCCGTGACGATCAAAGAACTCCCCGACTCCTGAATCATTTAAATTCTTGGCTGGCATCCTGACGACACGAATCCGGAAATACAAGATGCAAGGCAACCTGGATAAATTCCATGGAAACTGAAAATTCCGGGAATCCGGGCTGGCGGGGCGATAATTCGACTCTTCCCGCCGGCGCTGCCGGCTGAAATGCCGACTGTTTTCCGTGCCGGAAGCTTTCCGGTACTACACGTTCGAACCAGCCGGATCAAGTCCGGTTTGAAAATCCGCTTGACCTGATTTCATCACGCGTGATAAAAGGTTTACCGATTTTCCGCCGGCGTAGCTCAGCAGGTAGAGCAGCTGATTCGTAATCAGCAGGTCAGCGGTTCGAATCCGCTCGCCGGCTTGTCGAAAATAAAGGGGTTACAGATTTTTCAGTCTGTAACTCCTTTTTAATTTAGGGCCAACCCCGGGTCAATAGAAATTCATAAAAGTGCGTTTACCTCATATTCACAAAATTGATGGGAAAAAGCGAACCACCTGTTCAGTGTTTTTTTCTAATCATCAATCTTTGAGCAAAACCCAGGTTATGTTTTGATATATCTATTGAAGAATGAATTAAATGATGGTAATTAATTTTTTTGATGAAATAAGCCATAAAAAACACTTTATTTTCAATATGTTTCAACTAAGATGTCGCAGGTTTTCAAGCGGTCGACAACCGGAAATTTCAAATCCTGAACCTAAGGCGCCGAATGATGCGACTCGAAGCCCTTCACCCCAACGCCGCCGTGCGCGGCCTTCTCCCGGACTGCCTCATCACGGTTGTCAGCGTCCAATGGTTTGGTTCCGAAGCCATTGAACTCACATACAAAACACCCGCAGGCAAGGTAGCCAACGAATTGCTCTATCGTGATGATGAATCACGCCTTGAAATTGTTGAAAAAGGCCGGCCCTGGAGCTTCGACGGAGACGGCGATAGGTTGCGGCTGGTATTTGAAGCCAATCGTATCCATCTGGCGCATTTATTTGATCCCGTACTTGCTGTCCACACATCCCTCGTTGATCCGTTGCCGCACCAGATCACGGCAGTTTATGAGTCAATGTTGCCGCGGCAACCGCTGCGTTTTTTATTGGCCGATGATCCCGGGGCGGGTAAAACCATCATGGCCGGGTTGTTCATCAAGGAGCTGATTGCCAGAGGTGACTTGCATCGCTGTCTTATCGTCTGTCCCGGTAGCCTTGCGGAACAATGGCAGGATGAACTCTATAGACGTTTCCATCTGCCCTTTGAGATCCTTACCAACGACAAACTTGAAGCGGCGCGCACCGGAAACTGGTTTCTTGAAACGAACCTTGCTATCGCACGCCTTGATAAGCTGTCACGGAACGAGGATGTTCAGCAAAAACTCCGGGCGCCGGATTGCCGGTGGGACCTTGTAGTTTGTGATGAAGCTCACAAGATGTCTGCCACGGTCTTTGGAACCGAGACCAAATATACCAAACGATACCGGCTTGGCCAACTCCTTTCGACCCTGACCCGCCATTTCCTCTTGATGACGGCAACCCCGCATAACGGGAAAGAGACCGATTTCCAGCTATTCATGGCCCTTCTCGATGGCGATCGTTTTGAAGGACGTTTTCGTGACGGGGTCCACACAACCGACGTTTCAGATCTCATGCGCCGCATGGTGAAGGAAAAACTGCTGAAATTCGATGGAACGCCTCTTTTCCCCGAACGTATTGCCTATACGGTTCCCTACAAACTGTCCGACATCGAAGCCCGTCTATACAAGGCTGTAACCGACTATGTGCGAGAAGAATTCAATCGTGCCGAAGCCCTCGAAAACGAAAAACGCGCTGGAAACGTGGGTTTTGCCCTTACAATCCTGCAAAGAAGGCTGGCATCCTCGCCGGAGGCGATTTACCAATCCTTGCGACGCCGACGAGAACGTCTTGAAAGTCGTCTACGTGAACTGGAATTGCTGCAACGGGGAACGGAGGCATCTTGGGGCATTGGAAACGCTTTTCCGGCACTTCTGGACAAAGAGGACTTTGAGGATCTTGAGGATGCCCCGGAAAGCGAATTGCAGGCAACCGAGGAAGAGGTTGTTGATCAGGCGACGGCGGCACGCACGATTGCCGAACTGAAAGCGGAAATCGAAACCCTGAAAAAGCTGGAATTTCTAGCCCTTGAGGTCAGAAGAAGCGGCGAAGACACAAAATGGCGCGAGCTGGCAAACCTGTTAAGCGAGATATTCACCCCAGCCGCCATTGCCAAATGCGTGGCTGATCCGGCCATGCCATATGGAAAGCCGGAGATCCCTAAACCAAAACCATCTCTCCATCAGAAGCTTGTCATCTTCACCGAACATCGGGATACGCTGAGTTATCTTGAAACCCGCATTACCACCTTGCTCGGTCGTAAAGAAGCAGTGGTCATTATTCATGGTGGGATCGGGCGCGAGGATCGAACGAAAATTCAGGAAGCGTTCAGGCATGATCCCGAAGTAAAGATCATGCTTGCAACAGATGCCGCCGGCGAGGGGATCAACCTCCAGCGCGCCCACCTCATGGTCAACTACGACCTGCCTTGGAACCCCAACCGTATTGAGCAACGGTTTGGCCGGATTCACCGTATCGGCCAAACGGAGGTGTGTCACCTCTGGAATCTTGTGGCCGAAGAGACTCGTGAAGGTGATGTATATCGAAGGCTACTGGATAAATTGGAACAAGCCAGGCAGGCCCTCGGCGGCCAGGTTTTCGATGTTCTTGGAAAGCTTCAGTTCGAAGGGAAACCGCTGCGTGATCTGCTGATTGAGGCAATTCGTTACGGCGACCGCCCGGAAGTGCGGGCCCGTCTTTTTACTGCAATGGATTATGCACTTGACCGGGGAATAATCCAGGACCTTCTTGAAGAGCATGCTCTGGCCCGCGATGTAATGGATGCGAGCATGATTCAAAGAGTGCGGGAAGATATGGAACGGGCAGAGGCACGCCGTTTGCAGCCCCATTATATAGAATCGTTTTTTCTCGAAGCTTTTCGGCAACTCGGCGGATCAGTCAGGCAACGCGAACCTCGTCGTTATGAAGTCAGGCATGTTCCGGCCGTGATTCGGAATCGAGATCGGTTAATAGGCATTGGCGAACCAGTGCTACCCCGTTATGAACGCATCACGTTTGAAAAGTCGCTGTTGGCACCGCAGGGACAGATTCTTGCAGCGTTCGTTTGTCCCGGCCACCCCCTTTTGGACGCGGTGATTGATCTTACCCTTGAACGTAATCGAGATTTGCTCAAAAGAGGCGCAGTGCTGGTTGATGAAAGGGATACAGGCAAAGATCCTCGGATATTGTTTTATGTCGAACACACCATTCAGGATGGCAACGTCACGCGCCAGGGTGAGCGCAGAGTCATTTCCAGGCAGATGCTCTATGTTGAGATTGATGCGCAGGGTTCTGTCCGTCATATTCATTATGCACCATATTTGGACTATAGATCATTGGCGGAATCTGAACCTTCCGCAGATGAAATATTAAAACAACCCGGGTGCGCCTGGATCGACAGCGATCTTGAAAATAAGGCCCAAAGTTATGCGGTGGCCCGTGTGGTGCCGGAACATCTGGCTGAAGTAAAAGCCGCCAAACTGACAATGATAAAAAAAACCGAGGCAGCCGTTAAAGAACGGCTTACAAAAGAAATTACCTATTGGGACCACCGTGCCGAACAGCTGAAGCTTCAGGAGCAGGCTGGAAAGCCCAATGACCGGCTCAATTCGGGTGAGGCCCGAAAACGGGCGGATATGCTGCAAGCGAGATTGCAAAAGAGATTTGAGGAATTGAGCCTTGAAAAACGGATTTCGCCTCTGCCGCCAATTGTCCTTGGCGGTGTTCTAGTGGTGCCCATAGGGCTGTTGGCTGAAATGACGGGAAACAAAACGTCAACTGTTTTTAAGCCTGCGGATACTCAGGCAAGTGCGGCAAAGGCCAGGGCAATCGTTATGGAAATCGAGTGGAGTCTCGGGTTTGAGCCTAAGGACCGGGAATTTGAAAAAATTGGGTACGATATCGAAAGCCGGATCCCGGGTACCGGCAAGCTTCGGTTCATCGAAGTCAAGGGCCGCATTGAAGGAGCATCGACCATTACCGTAACCCGAAACGAAATTCTATATTCGCTCAATAAACCCGATGATTTTATTCTGGCCATCGTTGAATTTTTAGACTCTGATTCTCATAGGGTGCACTACGTTCGCCGACCGTTTCAGAGGGAACCGGATTTCGGGGTTACGAGCGTTAATTATGACTTTGCCGAACTGCTGGCACGGGCGGAGGAACCCAAATGACCGGCAGCCTTCGCATATTTGTCAGCTCGGTGCAGAAAGAACTCGAAGATGAGCGGGTCATTGTTCAGAACCTGGTCTGTACCGATCCGTTCCTGCGTGTCCATTGTCTTCCGGTGCTATACGAATTTGAGCCCGCATCACCTGCCAGAGCCATGGACGATTGCCTGTCGGCCCTTGACGGCTGCAATGTGTATCTGCTCATCGTGGGAACGGAATACGGCGCCATGGCTGGCGATTTCTCGATCACCCATACTGAATTTCGCCGGGCGAAACAATCCGGGCTTCCTGTTCTCGCCTTTATCAAGGGCGATCGGGGGCTAAAGCGGGAAGAAGGTACGGCCGCGCTGCTCGCGGAGCTTGATGCGGACGGTCTCAAATACAAGCGTTTTAATAATGTAATCGAATTGCAGAAAGAAGTCCGTGCCGCATTGGTCAAACTCCTTAAGGACAAGTTCGGAATCGTGCCGACCAGCGATGAAGACCGGATTGCCGAACAGACCATTGAGGCCACCTCGGCTTTTGAGTCCCGTTCGCTGGACCGGGTGAAATGGAAAGATCTCGATCTTGAAGTTGCGCGCCGCATGATTGCCTCTGCCGAGAAAAGAAAGCCGGAACAGCTTGCCGATGAAGACCTGCTTGCCGGCGCAGCCTTGCGCGGCCTGGTATGGCATGACCCGGCTTCGGGAGAACACTATGCCACTGCTGCCGGGATCGTACTTTTGGCAAAAGACCCTTCGGCGGTCTTTCCTCAGTGCCGCATCCTGGCCGATGCCTACCGGAGCACCGAGCCGGACGGCGATCCTCGCGACCACGAAGACATTCGGGGGCCCATGCCTCTTGCCATCGAGCGGGCCATCGATTTCATAGACCGCAATACCCGCCACCCCATGCGTATCGTTGGACTGAATCGGTTGCGTCTGGATGAATATCCCGTTGACGGCCTGCGGGAAGCCCTGGTGAACGCGGCGGCCCACCGCCAATATGAAGACGCGGGAAGAAAGATATTGCTTGAAGTCTTTGCCGACCGTGTGGTGCTTTCCAGTCCGGGTCTTCCGCCCAAACCCATCACCCTGGCCAGCCTGCGCAAGGGGAAATATCGGCCCTGCTCCCGAAATCCGGTCCTGGCCCAGTGCCTTTCCTATTTTCACCGCATCGAAGAACGCGGCAGCGGTTTTCGCAGGATGCGTGAACACATGTTGAATCATGGACTCGATCAGCCGCTGCTCAGCACCGAAATGGGGTATTTTCAGGTGACATTTCCGGGGCCTGGGGAGAATATCGAGCGCCTGAGGGTCCCGGAAAGGCGGCTTTTGGTTACTCAAGCGATTGAAGCACAGCTCAATGATCGGCAGAAACAAATTATGAAGCAGGTGTTGGAATCCGGGTCTGTGACTCGCCGTTGGTGTGTCAGTCAATTCCAGATTGCCAATGACACCGCGGGAAGAGATCTCAAGCAGTTGAGGGAATTAGGGTTATTAATCGCAGAGGGAAAGGGACGTTCTGTACGTTATGTGATTGGAACAACGTTTGAATCGACCGGTAATCAACCGACGTGAACAAAGAATCGACCGATAGAAAATCGACCGATAATCAACCGATAGATTCATGTAATCGACCGATTTTTTCTTTCGTGAATGATGTTCGGCCTAATAATTTTTCGATAATTTATTGACAAATGGCTGGAATCTATCGATTGAGAGACAGACTCTTGGAGTAGGCAAATCATCAGATAACCATCAGGCCAAAGGACCTAATCATCAGATTCTGCTATTCGCTCGGCCCGATTACTTTCATCTGATCTGCCGGGACGATCATCTGAAATAGTTTTTGGAGAAGGTATGACCCATAAAAAGAAACTCATCGAAGTGGCTCTGCCGCTCGATGCCATCAACACGGCCAGCGCGCGGGAAAAGTCCATCCGTCATGGCCATCCCAGCACGCTCCACCTGTGGTGGGCACGGCGACCGCTGGCGGCGGCCCGGGCCGTGATTTTTGCCCAGATGGTGGACGATCCCTCGGCTCATCCGGATTTGTTTCCCACCGAAAAGGCCCAGGAAAAAGAGCGGAAACGGCTTTTCAAGATCATCGAAGATCTGGTCAAGTGGGAAAACACCACCAATGAAACGGTTCTGAAGCAGGCCAGGGACGAAATTTGGCAGAGCTGGCGTTACACCTGCGCGGAAAATGCCGACCATCCACGAGCTAAGGAGTTGTTCGACCGCTACAAGTTGCCCGCCTTTCATGATCCCTTTGCCGGCGGCGGGTCCCTGCCCCTGGAAGCGCAGCGGCTGGGATTGGAAGCCTATGCGAGCGATTTGAACCCGGTGGCGGTGCTGATCAACAAGGCCATGATCGAGATTCCGCCCAGGTTTGCCGGGCGGCCTCCGGTGAACCCGGAATCACGAAAAAAAGATTATGGTTTGAATGTCTGGAAAGGCGCTCAGGGACTGGCCGAGGACGTGCGCTATTACGGAAAGTGGATGCGAGACGAAGCGGAAAAACGCATTGGCCACCTATACCCCAAAATGGAGATCACGGCCGAGATGGGCAAGGAGCGGCCGGACCTGAAAAAATACATGGGCCGGAAGCTTACCGTAATCGCCTGGCTCTGGGCGCGCACGGTCAAAAGCCCCAATCCGGCCTTTGCCGACGTGGATGTGCCCCTGGTCTCGACCTTCATGCTTTCGAAAAAGAAAGGCAAGGAGGCCTATGTGGTGCCGGTGATCGAAAATGGCGGCTATCGTTTTGCCGTGAAGGTGGGGGAGCCAAAGAATATCGAAGCGGCCAAGAATGGTACCAAACTATCGCGCGGGGCAAATTTTCGATGCATATTGTCTGATACTGTTATAGACGCGAAATACATCAGATCAGAAGCACAAGCTGGTCGAATGGGTGCTCGAATAATGGCGGTTGTTGCAGAAGGCAACCAAGGTCGTATGTATTTGGCTCCACAAACTGAGATGGAAGATATTGCTCGTTCAGCGTCTCCATTTTGGAAACCTGAATTAAAGGTTACCACGCCCTGTCACGATGTTGACCGACTCCCAATGTACGGGATGCCCACATGGGGAGATGCATTCACCCCCCGCCAACTGGTGGCTCTCACCGCCTTTTCCGACTTGGTGCAGGAGGCGCGCGAACAGGCCAAACGTGATGCTATGGCAGCCGGTTGGTCTGATGACGGCAAACTCTTGGATATCGGAGGAACCGGCGCGCAGGCTTATGCTGATGCGGTTGGGGTGTTTCTCGGCCTTGGTGTTGGTCGAAGCGCAAACTATTGGTCATCCCTAACACCTTGGGGTGGAGAGTTCATCGTCCAGACGTTTGGCCGCCAAGCAATTCCGATGGTATGGGATTACGCTGAAGGAAACCCTCTTTCTGCTTCAACAGGGAATTGGACTGGCGCGATAGAATGGATTGAGAAAGTCATTGTTAATGCGCTTTCAGCTTTTAAGAATGGTGTCGCCGTTCAAGCCGACGCTCAAAATCAGTCAATCAGCCATGATAAGATACTTTCCACCGACCCCCCTTACTACGACAATATCGGTTATGCTGACCTGTCGGATTTTTTTTATGTCTGGTTACGTCCTTCGCTTAAATTGGTCTTCCCTGAACTCTTCGCAACACTTGCGGTACCCAAGGCTGAAGAGTTGGTGGCTACACCCTATCGCCATGGCAGTAAGGAGAAGGCGGAGGTGTTTTTCCTCGGCGGTATGACCCAAGCAATGCACCGACTTGCGGAGCAGACACACCCGGTATTCCCAGTCACAATCTATTATGCTTTTAAGCAGTCAGAGACACGGAACGATACAGGTACAGCCAGTACAGGTTGGGAAACTTTTCTAGATGCGACAATTCATGCTGGATTTTCTATTAGTGGTACTTGGCCCATGAGAACTGAGCGGGACCAAGGCTTGAAGACAGGTTCAAATGTTCTTGCCTCCAGTATAATTTTAGTCTGCCGCCCGCATACAGCCGATGCCCCTGTTACAACTCGACGCGAGTTCATCACAACTCTTAAATCAGAACTGCCCAAGGCTCTGATCCATATGCAGCGCGGCAACATTGCGCCGGTGGACCTGGCGCAGGCGGCTATCGGCCCCGGTATGGCGGTTTTCACCCGATATTCGAAAATTCTGGATGCTTCGGGCAACCCCATGACCGTTCGCGAGGCCCTGGCCCTGATCAACCAGATCCTGGACGAGACCCTGGCCGAGCAGGAAGGCGACTTTGACGCGGACAGCCGCTGGGCTCTGGCATGGTTTGAGCAGTCGGGATTTTCAGAAGGGGAATACGGCGTAGCCGAGACCCTCTCCAAGGCAAAAAACACAAGCGTGGCCGGCATGGTCGAAGCGGGCATTCTGAAATCCAAAGGCGGCAGGGTGCGGCTGCTTCGGCCCGAAGAACTGCCCGAAGACTGGGACCCGGCAAAGGACAAGCGCCTGACCGCCTGGGAGATGGTGCACCATCTGATCCGGGAGCTTGAATCCGGCGGCGAGGGCGCGGCAGCGGTTCTTGTCGCAGCAATGGGAACCAAATCCGAAATTGCCCGGGAACTGGCCTACCGGCTGTATGCGCTGTGCGAACGCAAGAAACGCGCAGTCGAGGCCCTGTCCTACAATGCCCTGGTGCAGAGCTGGCCGGAAATCTCCCGCCTGGCCAGCGAAGAGGACAAAGCGCAGGCGCAGCCCAAGAAACCGGAATATAGATCTATATTAAATCAGGAGTAAAGCATGGCAATCACCAACCACGAACGCGTCGGCAAGGCGCTGGAGCTGCTTAAAAACGGGCTTGGCCCTTTTGTTGAACGGGAAATCAAAACTCTGCCCGATGAAACGGCCCGCTCCCTCATGGACC
>Ga0116141_10001231_pt1 | contig 21699 bp, 16 predicted proteins | sample AD_UKC097_MetaG_FD_89744 | JGI IMG/M metagenome (GOLD analysis project Ga0116141, IMG submission 89744) | Active sludge microbial communities of municipal wastewater-treating anaerobic digesters from USA - AD_UKC097_MetaG | ecosystem: Engineered > Bioreactor > Anaerobic > Digestate | place: USA...
ACGCGGTAGATGGTGCGCCGGCGGTGATCCAGGTTGCGGATGAGCTCGATGGCGCTGCGAAATTTCTCCCGGATGAACCGCTTGTCCTCGCGGTTGGCCTGCCCGCTCTCGAGGATGCGGCGGTAATAGGCGTTGATGTGAAGGCGGGGCAGACCGTCCTCGTTGAGGGTGATCACATAGTTGCTGCCCACCTTGTGGATATAGACGTCCGGCTGGATGTAGATGGTGCTGTCCGGCTGGTGCTGCAGGCCGGGCTTGGGGTTGAGGTGGCGGATGCGCGCCACCGCCGCCTCCACCTCAGCCGGCGGACAGCCTTCGAGTTCGGCGATCTGGTCCAGCTGGCCGGCCTCCACGAGCCCGGCGTGACGCTCCAGCACCCGGTAGGCCAGGGTGTCGGATTCCTCCCAGTAGCGCAGCTGGATGAGGAGGCATTCCCGCAGGTCCCGGGCGCCGATGCCCGGCGGATCGAAGCCCTGGACCAGGGTCAGAGCTTCGGCGGCGTCGGCCTCCCCGACGTCGGCCGCAACGGCGATCTCATCCAGGCCCACCTGCAGGTAGCCGTCCTCCCCCACGTTGCCGATGATCTCCCGCGCCGCCCGCTCCACCTCCGGCCGCGTCTCGACCAGGTTCAGCTGCCAGTTCAGATGCTCGTAGAACGAGATCGGTCGGACGGCGAACGTGTCGTACTCCGGCCGCTCGTAATGCTCGTACTCCGCGGTTTTGAAACCGGGCGACAGATACTCCTGGAAGTAGCTGTCCATCTCGACGTCGTCGAAGGAGTCGCGGCCCGGTTCTTCGGTATCCTCGGCCTCAGACGCCGCGGCCGCCGGGGGCCCGTCCACACGCGGCCTCTCCGCGGCGTCGTCGGCCGTCTCGTCCAGAAACGGGTTTTCCAGCAGCTCGTTCTTGATGAATTCGCTGAGCTCCAGGTGCGGCAGCGTGAGCAGCTCGATCTTCTGGAGCAGGGCCGGGGTGAGGGTCAGCTTCTGAATGGGGGCGATCCGCAGGCTCTGGCGGAGGTAGGGATTCTTATTCACCATGCGTTCGTTAAACCGTCACTCTGGACCCATTATAACAGATGTGCGGGCGGGCGGGGAACCACGCCGGCGTCAGAGCAGTTGGAAGTGCTCGCCGAGGTAGACGCGGCGGACTTCCTCGTCCGCCGCCAGCTCCTGCGGCGTGCCGTTCCGGAAGATCCGGCCCTCGTGGATGATGTAGGCGCGGTCGGTGATCCGGAGCGTTTCGCGGACGTTGTGATCGGTGATCACGACGCCGATGCCCCGGGACTTGAGGTGCACGATCAGCTTCTGTATGTCGATGACGGCCAGCGGGTCGATACCGGCGAAGGGCTCATCCAGGAGGATGAACGACGGCTTCAGCAGGAGGCAGCGGGCGATCTCCACGCGGCGGCGCTCGCCGCCCGAGAGGGTGTACGCCTTGTTCTTGCGCAAGTGGGCGATGCCGAACTCCTGCAGCAGGTCGTTGGCGAGCTTCTCCTCCTGGCTGGCGGTGAGATTGAGGGTTTCGGCGATGGCCAGGAGGTTCTCCTCGACGGTCAACTTGCGGAAAACGGACGGCTCCTGGGGCAGGTAGCTGATCCCCTTCTGGGCTCGCAGGTACATGGGCATATCCAGGATGTCCTCGTCGTTGTAGAACACCCGCCCGGAGTCGGGATGAGTCAGGCCGACGACAATGTAAAACGTGGTGGTTTTACCCGCGCCATTCGGTCCCAGCAATCCGACGATCTCGCGGTCGTTGATCTCAAGGTCGATGCTCTTGAGCACCTGACGGCCACGGTACGACTTGGTGATCTGTTCGGTCCGAAGTTGGGGCATGCTGATAACTTATTATTTTTTAATGGGTTGCGAACCAGAATCCACACGAATTTTATCATCCCCCCGGTGAAATGTCAATTGTGTCCCCCGGGTGGTGCGGCCCTCGGCCCGGTCCACCACGACGGCCGGGGCGCCGCTGAGCACGAAGAGCCCGGCGGCCAGGTCCAGCCGCAGCTGGTCGCCGGTGGCATCCCGGGTGGGCTGATTGAGCCGGACGTTGCCGCGGGCGACCAACTCGGACAACCCGCCGCCTTCGCGGAGCAGGCCGTCAAGGGTGTCGGCGCTCATCACGCCCTGGTCGGTCCGGGTCCTGACCTGGTCTTCGAACCGGATCTCGCGACGCTCGGGGTCGTACTGCATCCGCTCGGAGGTGATCTCGAACCGCTGCTCCTTCCCCTGGCCGTCCCGGGTGAAGAAAATCCCCCGGACCTTGCCTCTGGCGCTGAAACGGCCCCCACGCTGCTCCAGCTCGAATTGGCCGGCCGTCAGGATGTTCCGGCCCTGGACCATCCGGCAGGGACCCCGGTAGACCAGGCGCCCGGCCGCCTCATCGCCCTCCAGCCCGCTGGCGTGGAGGTAGACCGGCTCCCGTTTCCCCTCACCGTTTCCCAGGGCCGACAGGTCGAACTTGGCGCCGGGCTGGCCCGGCATGATCGTCGTCTGCACGGGCCCCTGTCCGGCCAGCGTCCGGCGCCGGACGTCATAGACGAAGATCTCGGCGCGGGTGACGGCACCGCCGGTCTCGAATCGCGGCTCCCCCTTGAGCCGGAGCAGATCGTCCTTGAGGTTGGCCTCGGCCGCCCGCCCCTGCTGCTCGGGGTCCTTATAGGTCACGCCGCCCTTCAGAACCATCGTGTCGATTCGGTTGCGTTCCTTGGGCCGGAGCGATCCGGCCAGCGACCGGCCGGTGGCCTCGCTCCAGCGACCGCCCGCCGCCGTCCGGTGCAATCGGACATCGCCGTCGGCCTCGAACGCCGAAGCATCGGCGCTGCCGGGAAAGAAATCCACCCGGAAGCGGTCGGCCTGAATAGTGGTCGTCTCGTTCTGCGCGGGGCGGTGGAGTTGGCAGTCGCCATCGCCCCGTCCCTCCGCCCGCGCCGGGAATCGGCCCTCGGCGTCGTACTGCACCACCAGTTCGTCCGCGGTCGCCTGATACGCGTCACCGCCGGCGCTGGTGGCGGTCACCCGGCCGCGGTCGAAGATCGTGATCCGGCCGACGGCGGGGGCGGACGCCCCGGCCTGGAATTCGATGCGGATCCGGCCGCCCGACAGGCGGTTGACGCGCCGCTCAGCCTGCTGGCTGATCGCCGCCTCGCCGTCCAGCTGCAAGGTTTCCGGCTGCATGTCGGGGCCGATCGCCAGCCGGAGGCTCTGACTCGTCATCTCCTGGCCGGTCCGCGCGGCGGCGAACCGGCACCCGCCCGTCGCCTGCGTGGCGCTGATCCGGCCGGTGGGGTCCGCGTCGATGCGGATTCGCGCCGCCGTCAGCTCGTCGCCGTTCAGCCGCAGCCGCGCGTGGCCGTCGGCGATCACCGACTCCAGCCGGTCGTTGGCGGGGGTTAGCCGGAAGACGACGGTGTCACCGGCCAGTTCCATCTCGCCGGCCGCGTCGCGGCGGGAGAACACCGCCGCGCCCGAAGTCGCAGCCTCCTGGACGCGGTGCTCCGCGTTGAGCCGGACCAGCATCTCGGCGCCGGTCAGGCGGGAAAGCGCGCTGCGCATGGTCACCCCGTCCTCCAGCCGGATGGTCCGGCCTTCGTCGAGGATCCAGCCCGAACCGGCCGCCAGGTCAAGGTGCTCCTCCCGCCCCTCGGGGCGGTCCCGCATCTCGTCCGGCAGCGTGTATTTCAACTCCAACGGCTGCGTGAGCCGGAAGGTCCGCTCGCGCAACGACACCCGGAAGCCCCGCCCCCGTCCGGCGAGCCCCGGGGCCTCGAGCCGGAAGTCCGCCTCGTTCACCACCTGCTCCTGCGCCTTGTTGTAATCGAGCCGGGAGGTGATGACGGTGTAACCCTGCGAGTGGAGGCGCACGTCCCCCTGAAAGCGGACGTTCTGATCCGACACCGAGTAGCGGCATTGCCTGGCTTCGATGCGGTCCTGGCGTTCCCCCTGCGGCCCGTGGTAGACGGCGGTGACCCCTTCCAGGTCGTTGACACCGCCCCGGGTGGCCACATTCTTCCGGGCGGTGATGACGAACAGGGGGCGCCCGTCGCGCGACTCGACGTACCGGATCTCCCGGGTGTCGCTGGCGACTTCCCGGTCCAGGACCGCGGCTCCGGAATCGGGCACGCCGTCGCCGCCGCGCCGGATGAAGAAGAAGAAAGCGACCGCCAGCAGCACAACCACCGCCATGCCGACGCTAAGTCCCTTGATGTGTCTGAAAAATCGAGTGATGCCCAGGGCCCCGGCCCTCCGGAGGTGGATCGGACGTAATGATTTTACCACCATTCGTCCCCGGCCGCTCACCTGAAAGTTGCCATTTGTCGGCAGCTGTGGCACAATGAGCGTGTTCCACTAAGGCACGTTCTTTCAGTCAGATCGATGCAGGCCCGCCGGCCGTGAACCCCCGTTCCGGATCCTGGGCCTCCTGATGCGTGGTTCAATCGAGGAATCAAGGGGACTATGGCGCAGATCTCCCACGCCGAAAAGGAAATCAAGCTCAAGATCGTCTATTACGGCCCGGCCCTCAGCGGCAAGACCACCAATCTGATCTACATCCACCAGGTGCTCTTCCCCAACCAGGCGGTCAAGCTGTTCTCGATCAACACCGGCGATGACCGCACCCTGTTTTTCGACCTGCTGCCGCTGGAACTGGGCCGGGTCAACGGTTACGACCTGAAGCTGCAGTTGTTCACCGTGCCCGGCCAGGTCCGCTACAACCAGACGCGGCGCGCGGTGTTGAGCAAGACCGACGGCGTGGTGTTCGTCGCGGATTCCCAGAAGGGCTTCGAAGACTCCAACCTCGAAAGCTACGCCAATCTCAAGGAAAACCTCGCGCTCAATCACCTCCCGTACGCCAGCATCCCCCTGATCATTCAGTACAACAAGCAGGACCTGGACGGGATCCACTCCGTCGAGGCCCTGGACCGTCAGCTCAACGATCGCCGGGTACCCAGCTTCGGCGCCATCGCCATCACCGGCGTCGGCGTGCTCCAGACACTGAAGCAATCGATCCTGCAGGTGCTGGGGCAATTCAGCCGGACGTTCCCCGAATTCCCCGTGTCCGAGATCGAGGACCGGATCGACCGCAGCTTCGAAGCGGTGCTCGACGCCTATCAGCAGGGCAGCCGCGCCGCGGCGCCGGTGGCCGAACCCGAGGCCGCCTTCCGCGAGAAGCTCCAGGCTTCGGCGCACAACATCAAGGTGCGGGAAAGCCGGGATGAGATTTCCCAGGCCGAGCTGCTGGAGAAAGCCGTCGAGACCAACATCGAAATGGCCGAGCTCTACAATGCCCTGAACACCACGAAGAATCAACTGGAACAGAAGAGCCGCGAGCTGACCATCCTGACCCAGGTGACGCAGGCCCTGGTGGAGCCGTTCGATCCCGAGCAGCTTCCGCGGATGCTGTTCAAGTCGGTGCTGATGACGTTCCAGACATCGTATGGCACGATCCTGCGGCTCGACCCCGGCTCCGGACGATTCCAGGAGCTGTTCATCGCCGGTTTCAGCAAGGACCCCCTGGACAGCCTGCCCCTGAGCGGCAGCGACTCCCTGGCCCGGCACCTGTTCGAACAGCAGAAACCGTATTTCTTCAATGCCTTTTCCTATGACGCGGAAGCGTTGCCGGGAATGCCGCCGGCGGAGTTGGCCGAACAGCTGAAGAAGCGGCACATCATGGCGTTCATGAGCGTCCCCCTGCGAGCGGCCGAAACCCAGTTCGGCCTGGTGACCCTCTACCAGCTCATCAACGAGGCCAGCGTCCTGAAGGCATACGGGGCGGAGGAACTCCGATTCCTGAACCGGCTCGGCGCCGTCATTTCCCTGGCCTTCGAGCGGATGGAGCAGGCCAAGCGGTTGAATGCGGCCGACAGTCAGGCGGACACCCTCATCGCCGAACGCACGGCGGCGTTCGAACAACAGGCCCACAACCTGTCCGCCCAGAACGCCGACTACCAGAACCGCCTCCACAAGCTGGAAACGCTGCTGGTGCCCATTGTCCGGATGGATCAGGAACGCTATCAGCGGGTGCAGGCCTTCCGGACCGACATCAGCAAACCGCTCTCGTCGGTGCTGACCGCCGGCAAGATCCTGGAAAAATTCGGCGTGACCAGCAAGGACAACCTGGACAAGTTCCTGGAGGTGCTGCGCGAAGAATCCGCCCGGCTGAACCAGGTGCTGGCGGGGTTCGAAGCGGCCACGACCCGCTACTTCCAACCCGCGGATTTCGTCGAGGGCTCGTTCCCCTTGAGCGAACTGCTGGCGAAAGTGCGCGAGCTGTACCTGCCCGTCATTAAGATGAAACGCCTGGAGTTCCGGGAGGACATCCCCGACGAGTTGCCCTACGTGCTGGGCGATCGGCACAAGCTCCAGTACGTGCTGAACCAGCTCGTGGAAAACGCCCTGCAGTACACCTCCAGCGGGTACCTGGAAATCCGCGCCCAATTCAATCCCGTCCTCAACGACCGGTTCATGGTGGTGTCCGTCGCCGACACCGGCAGCGGGATCAGCCGGGAAAACCTGCCGCGGATTTTCGAGCGGTTCTTCCGCGAGGCCGGCGACTTCGGCACGCAGCAGGTCAACTTCGGGCTGGGGCTGGCGTTCAGCAAGGAGATCATCGAGCATTACAGCGGCCGCATCTGGGCCAAGAGTGAAGAAGGGCTCGGCACCACGGTCTACGTGGAGCTGCCGGTCCACCAACGCGGGAGATGAGCATGCTGTTCTACAACAAGGCGCGCCTGAAGAGATCCGGTGAAAAGCTGGTCGCCCAGGGTCAGCTCGACAAGGCCGTGGCCGTGTTCGACAAGATCCTGGCCCGCGAGCCGGAGGAGACGGACATCCTGTTCCTGGCCGGCGAACTCAAGATCCGGCTCAAGCAGCGGGAATCGGGTCTGGCCCTGCTGCGCAAAGTCGCCTCCCTGTACGACCAGGGCAACGAGACGCAGAAGGCCATTTCGATCTACAAGAAGTATCTCCAGCACGACCCGGAGAACCTGGACATCCTGTCGAAGCTGGCGGACCTCCACCTCAAGGCCGGCCACCCGGGCGAGACGTCGCAGACGCTGCTCCGCGCCGCGGCCGTCGCCAGCACGAAGGACCCGTCGCAGGCCATTTACTACTACGAGAAGGTGCTCAAATACGAGCCCGACAATCCGGAGGGCCTGGCGTCGCTGGCCGAGCTGTACCTGAAGCAGAAGCTCATCCCGAAAGCCGTGGAGTGCAGCTTCCGGGCCGGCCAGAAGTTTTTCGAGAAGGGGAACTACGCCAAAAGCTACATGCACCTCTACACGGTGATCCAGCACGAGCCGGACAACATGCCCGCCAATCTGATGATCCTCGAGACCCTCATCCGGCTGCAGAGCTACGAGGATGCGCTCGTCCACTGGAACGCGATGAGCCAGGGAGAGAAGGAGACCGATCTGAAGCTGCTGCAGTACCGCGGCGACATCCTGCTGGAACTCGACCGGAAGGACGAGCTCAAGAACCTCGCCCACAAGATGAGCTTCATGGTGCCGGACAGCTACACCATCATCTTCCGGTTCGTGGATCGCGCCCTGGGTTCCAAGCGCCATGCGATGGCGGTGGAGCTGCTCGACCTGCTCGATCTTTCCCAGTACCATTCGTTCAGCAGCAAGATCACCGAGGCGCTCTCCCGGATCCTGGCCGAGGACGAGGACAACGTGGGCGCCCTGCAGAAGATGGCCGAGCTGAAGATCTTCACCGGCGACATCCAGGGCGTCACCTCGATGTACGCCAAGCTGTACCAGAATTTCCTCAAGAATGAGGATCACCGCCGGGCGTACCAGCTGCTGGAGAAATGGCTCAACCTCGAGGAAAGCAACGACTGGATCCGCCAGGAGATGCGCCGGCTGAAGCTGATCCTGGACGAAAAATCCGACCGCAACCTCGACCTGATGCGGGGCAAGCTCGAGGAGATCAGTCTGGCCGACCTGATCCAGATGCTGGAATCCGCCCGCAAGACGGGTGTCCTGCAGATCCGCTTCACCGACCGGCTGGGCAAGATCTATTTCAGCAAGGGCGCGATGATCCACGCGGCCTACCTGGACTCCATCGGCGCGGACACCATCTACCACCTGCTCAAGCTGCCGGGCGGCGATTTCACCTTCGACCCCAATCTCCCCGCCGGCCTGGTCACCAGCATTCAGCATTCCAACACCCAGGTGGTGCTGGACGCGCTGCGGGTCATCGACGAGGAAACACACCGGCTCCGCGAGTCCGGCGAGGCGTCCGACGCGACCTGATCACGCGCGGCGCGCCGCGCGGCCGCCCGTAAACAGCAGGCTCAGTGTGCTGGCCAGGATCAGCAAGCTGCCCAGCAGCGATCGGCCGTCCTGCACCTCGCCGAAGAGCCACCAGCCCCAGACCACCGCGAACACCACGTTGGCGTAGGTGACGATGGAAATCCGCCCGGCCGGCGCCAGCCGGTAGGCGTGGGTCATGGTGAGCTGGCCCACCGCGGCGCTGGCGCCGACACCGAGGATGGGCAGCCAGCTGGCGGCCGGCGGCACCCGGAACCCGGCCACGGTGGGCGGCAGCGCCATGACCACCGACACCAGCGCGAAACAGAGGACGATGTGGAGGGGTGAGAACCACGCGGTCAGCTTCTTGACCGATAGGTAGGCCGCCGCCGAAAACACCGCCGACAGCAGGCCCACCAGTCCGGCGGTCAGCTCCATCGACAGGTCGGGCTTGACCACGTGGTAGACCCCATAGAATCCCACCGCCAGGGCCAGCAGCAGGCCGCCGGTGATCCGCTCTTCCAGCATCAGCGCGGCGAACAGGAGGACAAACACGGGACTGGTCTTGTTCAGGATCACCGCGTCCGCCAGCTTCATCCGGCTGATCGCGTACAGGTAGCAGACCAGGCCGAGACTGCCGAACACGCCCCGCGAGACCAGCAGCCACGCGTTGCGGTCAGCCAGCAGGCGGCGCCAGCGGCTGCCGCCGGCGGGAGCCGCACGGACGGCGCCGCGCCATCCGGTGTGCGCGGGGTCGGCGCCACGCTGGCGCCGCGCCTGCAGCCGGATCAGGGCGGCCATGATCACCGCCAGCATCACACCCCGGTAACAGGTCAACGGCCAAACGCCCACGTCGTTGACCGCCAGCTTGGAGCACACGTCCATCAGGCTGAAGGCCAGGCTGCTGCCCAGCATGAGCCAGACCGCCCGGTTTTCCTCCCGGCTTTTCAGCCGACTCACCGGTCCCGTCATGAAGGATTGACGCTCCATGCCCGACGGAATCATTTACAATAGCCGCGTGCCGGACTATCTTACCGGATTACAGCCGGTCCGCGCACCAAAAAGCGCGCCGCAGGAGGTAGCTGCCGATGGCCCCAGACCTGTGCGATCCGGATCGATACTCGCGGCAGATCCGATTCCGGCCGGTGGGGCCCGAGGGTCAGGCCCGGCTGGCGCGGGCGGCGGTGCTGGTGGTTGGGTGCGGCGCCCTGGGCAGCTCCGTCCTCGAAACACTGGCCCGGGCGGGCGTGGGGCGCCTCCGGTTTGTGGACCGCGATTACGTCGAGTTGTCCAATCTTCCCCGGCAGGCGCTTTACACCGAGACCGACGTCGCGAGGTGCCGCCCCAAGGCCATCGCGGCCCGGGACGCCCTGCAGGCCATCAATTCGGCGGTCGTCTGCGAGGCGGTTGTGGCGGACTTCAATGCCGCCACGGCGCCGGCGCTGGCCGCGGGGATGGACCTGATCCTGGACGGCACCGACAACTTCGGCGTCCGCTTCCTGATGAACGAGCTGGCGATCCGGTCGGACACGCCGTACATCTACGGTGCGGCGCTGTCGGGAGTGGGCACGATCATGCCGGTGGTGCCCGGCCGGACACCATGCCTGCGCTGCATCATGCCCGAGCCGCCCGAGCCGGGCACCGTGCCCACCTGCGACCAGGTGGGGGTCATCGCCCCGGTGGTCCGCATGGTGGCCGCACAGGAGGCCGCCCTGGCCATGCGGGCGATCGTCGCCGGGCGCGGGGAGCTGCCGGCCCGGCTGATCCAGCTGGACGCGTGGGCGCCCGAATTCACCGTCATCGACGTCGCCGCCGGGCGCCGGCCCGATTGCCCGGTGTGCGGAAGCCGGCGGTTCGCCCTGCTCGATGGCGCCGGCGCGGAGGACGCAACGCTGGACGGCAAGGCGATCGTGCAGCTGCAGCCGCCCCCCGGCCCGCCCCCCGACCTGGAGCGGCTGGCCGCCCGGCTGGCCGACGCCGGGGCGGTAACGCACAACCCCCACCTGCTCCGCCTCACCGTGCCGCCGCATGAACTGGTCCTCTTCCACGACGGTCGCTGCTTCGTGCGGGGCACCGCCGACCCGGCCGAAGCCCGCCGGCTGCGCGACCGGTACCTGGGCGTTCCCGAGTGACTTCCGCGCCCCGCCGCCAGCCGCGAGTAAACCCAGCCAGTGCTTGCAATCCACCAGGGGGCGGTCTATACTCCTCTTTATTTTTTTCCCAGTGAGGTATCATCCAGATGTCCCGTACGTCCGTCCTCGACCAGGTGGGTCATACGCCCCTCGTGGAATTGCACCGTTCGTCGCTGCGCCCGGGGATCCGCCTGTTTGCCAAACTCGAACACATGAATCCCAGCGGGTCGCTGAAGGATCGCATCGTCAAGTACATCATCGAACAGGCCGAGGCGAACGGAACGCTCACCAAAGACAAGATCATCGTCGACGCCTCCAGCGGCAACACCGGGATCGCCATGGGCCTGATCGCCACGGCGATGGGCTACCGCTGCCGCGTGTACATGCCCTCCTCCAAGAGCCGCGAACGCCGCATCATGATGAATTTTTACGGGGTCGAACTCATCCTGACCGCGCCGGACAACCCCCATTCCCACATCCACGCCTGCGAGGAGATCGTCGCGGCGCACCCGGATCAGTTTTTCTACCTGAACCAGAACGGCAATCCCGGCAATTACTGGGCCCACTACTACGGCACCGGCGCCGAGATCGTCGCCGACATGGACGGCCTGCCGGTGGACGCCTTCCTGACCGGCCTGGGCACCGGCGGCATGCTGATGGGCGTCGGCCGCCGCCTGCGGGAGTCCTATCCCAAGGCCCGCGTCATCGCCATCGAGCCCACCCAGGGGATTTCCAAGATCGAGGGCCTGCTCCACCTCGATGGCAGCTACCTTCCCCCGATCTGGGAGGAGCGCTGGGTGGACGAGCACATCTACGTCCCCGACGACACGGCCATCGAATACGCCCGCCTGCTGGCGCAGCGCGAGAGCCTCTTCGGCGGCATCAGCTCCGGCGCCAACTACTGGGCGGCCCTGCAGGTCGCCGACCGGATCGGTTCCGGCAACATCGTCTTCGTCTGCTGCGACCGCGGGGAGCGTTACCTGTCCACCACCATGTGTCAGGGCATGGACGGCGGCAAGACGCTCTGAAACCACGGGGTCTGGCGGTATCATCCCCGGATCACCCCGCTTCAGGTGATCCGCAAGCCGCATCTCCGGACCGGCTGCAGCCGGAACAACTTTCAATTCGTTAACTGACCAGGCATGTCCCCCGCGGCCGACGGCGCCACCCCCGTGCTATAATATTCCCAGCTTGTCACCGGGGGTGCCCCATGAGAGTTGCGGCTGCCCTGATCCTGATCCTGCTGGCGGCCGGGTTCGCCGCCGCAGATGTCCAGTATCTGCCCCATGTGGTCGTCGGCGGCGGTTACACCACCACGATCAACGCGACCAACCTGGTGCCGGACCAGACCGACTGGATCCTGATCTATTTTTACCGCGAGAACGGCGCCGCGTGGACGGTGCCCACCAACCTCGGCAATTACAGCCGCGTGGATCTGTGGACCGGCCCGTACCAGACCCAGACGGTCGTTCTCTCCAGCCAGAGCACCGTCATCGAGAGCGGTTGGGCCATGGTGGTGAGCCCGGGGCCGGCGGCTATCGCGGCCACCTACGCCGCCACCGTGGATGCCGCCCCCGTCGCCTCGGCGGGAGTGCTGCCGGCCATGCCGGACGTGTGGAGCGTCCTCCCGGTGTCCGTCGCCGCGGCGGCCAGCCGGGACACGGGCGTCGCCCTGGTCAATCCGTCGAAGACCGCCGGTGACGCCACTCTCGAACTGCTGGACGCCGAGGGCGGTGTGGTCGGCACGCGCACCGTACCCGTTCCCGCCAACGGCAAGTTTGTGGGACTGCTGACCGGTGCCACGCTGTTTCCCGGCGTGACCGAGCTGGAAGGCTTCGTGAAGATCACCGCGTCCCAACCCATGGCGGCCGCCGCCCTGCGGATCGAGGGCCGGTTGTTCTCCACTCTCCCCGCGGTGCACGACATCCTGCCGTGGCGGAACTCCCACATCATCTACGTGAGCCCGATCATCGGCCAGGATTCGGTCTATGACGGGTCGTTCCTCCGGCCGTTCAAGACCATCCGGAAGGCGCAGACCGTCGCCGACCGGGGCTGGACCATCTACCTGCTGCCCGGGCTCTACAGCGAGGACAGCGGCGAGGATTTCCCCATCTATCTGAAATACTGTGTCCTGATCCGGGGTGCGGACGCCCGCTCTGTCTTCATCCTGGGCGGCAGCACGCCGTCCGGCTCCGCTGAAGGCTGCCGTGACGGGTGAGAACCGGGGGCTCATCGCCGACGTGACCATCATGAACCCGATCGGGCACGGCATCTACGCCGATACCACCATCGGCGTGAACGATTGCCGGTTTCTGCACTGCGCCGGCACCGGGATCAAGCTGATCGGCGGGCGGACCGTCATCACGGACTGCACGCTGACCGGCAACACCATCGGCGTGTTTGTCGGGGCGGAAGCGGACCCGGACCTGGGCGGCGGGCTGTACTACGGCACCGGCGGCAACGTGCTGATGGGCAACCACCACTGCGACCTGTTCATCGAAGACAAGTGCACCATCGGGCTCCGCTTCAACAGGTGGGACAGTGCGTTCCCCAGCTGGGGCACGGTCTGTGAGGGCGGGGTGGACATCGCCTCGCCCACCGGGGTTTTCTACGATCATTGATGGGCGCCCGCTGGGTGGTCGCGTCCAGGCGGACACATCCGCCCCGGGTGGCGATGAACCTGCGGATTGCGGGTGGAGCAGGGGACAGCGGCGGGGCCGTGCGGTCGGCCGTCGCGCACTCCATCACTCAGGGCAACACGCGCAACGCCGCCCAGTGGGCGGCGATCAGCCAGGCCAGCCGGAGGAGCAGCGCGGCGCACAGGGCCAGGATCAGCCCCCGGATCCAACGTTCCCGGATCCGGTCGCCCCGGGGCAGGCCGTAGCTGCCGTACGCGGCCACGATATCGGCCACGCGGCGCCGGCCGCGCACCACTTCCACGAAGATCGCGGCGTAGGTGGCGAACGAAACCGCCACGAAGCCGGTCATCACCCAGAGGGCGTCGCGCTGCAGCGGCTCGAGGTCGAAGGCGTACACGAAGAACGCGACCATCTCGGTGAACGCCGCGGCCTTGCCCCAGAAGTTGGGCACGATGGGCACGCGCTCCCGGCGGGAGATGAGCCAGCCGCCCAGGGCGATGAGGCCGTCCTTGACGTACAGCAGGACCATGGCCCACGCGGGGAAATCGGTGTACAGGACCAGGGCCGCGCTCAGGACCAGGGCGCAGATCTTGTCCGCAGCCGGGTCCAGCGCTTTCCCCAAGTCCGACACCTGGCCCAACCGGCGGGCGGCCACCCCGTCGAAAAAGTCGCTCAGCGCCACCCAGCCGACCAGAACCAGGAGCAGCAGCCGGTGGGAGCCGGCCATGGCGTACACCATGAACGGCAACACCGCCACCCGACTGGCGGACAGGGCATTGGGCAGGTTGAGCCAGGCGGACATCAGCGGATAAGCCCTTGGTCCAGCATCCGCCGGATGATGGCCAGGGTGTTGTAGGTGCAGCGCGGCACGTCGGCCAGAATCTTCGCCAGGTTGGCGCCTTCGGTGATCTTCATCCAGATCAGCAGGGCGCTGTCGAGCGTCTCCTCGTCGTCCCAGTCCAGGGTGGGGCGCGCCGGCCGGAAGACCTGGGCGAAATCGGAGATCTCGGCGGTGAACACCAGCAACTCGTCCTTCATCCGCATGGCTTCCAGCAGGAGGTTCATGGGGCTCTTCTCGATGGGCGCCTCGAAGGTCAGGGAGTCCACCTGCTCACCCCGGAAGATGAACTCGCCGGTCAGGTCGTGCTGGAAGATCTGGTAGAAGGCCTCTTCGCCCTCCAGGGCCCCGATCTTCGCGTTCAGCACCTTGCCGGCGGCGAACACCACCTCGGCCCGGCGCTTGTCGGGCGTCTCGATGACCATGACGCCGTTCTGGCCCGAGTTGATCAGCGTCTGCATCACGGTGGCGACGTCGAAATACTGCAGGTTGCCCCGCAGCTCCTTGCCCGCCTGGCTGGACGCCAGCTTCGTGTCGGCGCTTTCCAGCCGGCAGGCCAGCAGCTCGCAGAGCCGCCGGAGGAAGAAGTTGTTGCTCAGGATGAGCTCCTCGTAGGCTTCCGGCGGGATCTCGAGCAGTTCGGCCTGCTGCGGCACCCGGGCCGAGGCCGAGCGGGGGCGGCCGGTGATCAGGGCCATCTCCCCCAGGCACTCGCCGGCGGTGAGGTAGGCGACCACGGCGGGTGGCGCGTCGTTGGGCTTGGCTTTCTGGATCTCCACCACGCCGCCGCGGATCACGAACAGGCTGAAACCCTGTTCGCCCTCGCGGAAGAGCAGCTCGCCTGGTCCCAGGCGGCGGATGATGCCGCGGCGGTACACGTCTTCCAGCAGGGAGTTCGGCAGCCCCTTGAACAGCTCGGACTGCTTCAGGAATTGGATGTCATTGTCCATCGCCACCTCCGGGAATCGCGAGGTGCAGTTCGCGAAGCTGGTCGGACGCCACCGCCGACGGCGACCCGGACATCAGGCACATCGCCGAGGTGGTCTTGGGAAAGGGAATGACGTCCCGGATCGACTTGCCGCCGGCCAGCACCATGACCAGGCGATCGAGGCCGAGGGCGATGCCGCCGTGCGGCGGTGTCCCGTAGCGCAGCGCCTCGAGGAAAAAGCCGAACTTCTCCTGCGCCTCGGCCGGACCGATGCCCAGGGTGCCGAACACTTTGCGCTGGACATCCTCGCGGTGGATACGGATAGAGCCGCCGCCGATCTCGGTGCCGTTGAGCACCAGGTCGTAGGCCTGGGCCAGCGCCGCCGCCGGATCGGCGTACTCCGGGTCTGCCGGCGCGGTGAAGGGATGGTGGCAGGCGTAGTACCGGCCGTCGGCCGCGTCGTACTCGAACATGGGGAAGTCCACCACCCAGAGGAAGCGGAAGTCGCGGTCGTCGAGCCAGCCCTCGCGCCGCGCCACGTGGAGGCGGAGGGTGCCCAGCGCCTCGCTCACTGTCTTGTAAGGGCCGGCCACGAGGACGACCAGGGCGTCGGCGGCGCCGGCCGCCGCCTGGAAGGCGCGTTCCTTCACGCCGTCGGGGACGGCCGCCGGCAGCGAGGACTTCCATTTGCCGTCGTCGGGCCGGATCCAGGCCAGGCCGGCGGCGCCGCAGGCCTTGACGACCTCCTGCAGGCCGTCCAGATCCTTGCGGGAGTACTTCGCGCCGCCGGGGATGGCCAGGCCGCGGACGCAGCCGCCATCGGCGACGATCCGCGCGAACACGGCGAACGGCCCGTCGCGGAAGCAGTCCGACAGGTCGTGGATCTCCATCCCCGCGCGGACGTCGGGACGGTCGGACCCGAAGCGGTCCATCGCCTCGCGGTGGGACATCCGCGGGAACGGCGCCGGCACCTCGACGCCCGCCAGGCGGAACACCTGCTGCATCATGGGTTCCAGCAGGGCGATGATGTCCTCCCGCGTGACGAAGCTCATCTCGATGTCCACCTGGGTGAACTCCGGCTGGCGGTCGGCGCGCAGATCCTCGTCGCGGAAGCAGCGCACGATCTGGAAGTAACGGTCCTGGCCGGCGATCATGAGCAGCTGCTTGAACAGCTGCGGCGATTGCGGCAGGGCATAGAACTTGCCGTGGTGGATCCGGCTGGGCACGAGGTAATCGCGGGCGCCCTCGGGCGTCGAGCGCGTCAGGAAGGGCGTCTCGAGCTCCAGGAAGCGCTGCGCGTCGAGGTACCGCCGGATCTCCAGGGCCACCCGGTGTCGCAGGACCAGGTTCGCGGTCATGGGCGCGCGGCGCAAGTCGAGGTAGCGGTATTTCAGGCGCAGCTCCTCGGAGGCCCGGACCTCGTCCTGGATCTCGAAGGGCGGCAGCTCCGCCGGGCTGAGCACCTCGAGCTCGTCGGCCACCACCTCCACCCGACCCGTGGGCATGTGGGGATTGACGTTCTCCGGCGTGCGGGCGGCCACCTGGCCCCGGACGCTGATGACGAACTCCGACCGCAAGGCGGCGGCCCGCTCGTAGAGCGCCGTGTCGCGGTCCCGGTAGAACGTCACCTGGCAGAGGCCGTACCGGTCGCGCAGCTGCAGGAACAGCAGGCTGCCGAGGTCGCGCTGGGCGTGCACCCAGCCCGCCAGGGTCACGTCCCGGCCCACGAGCTCGAGGTCGGGTTCGCCACAGGTGTGCGTGCGCAGGCTCATCGCGTCACTCCTTCTCGGCGGGCTGCTGCCGGAGGACGGCCTCCAGCTCGGTCAGCGGCACCAGAATCTGGTCGCCGGTGATCAGGCTCTTCAGGGCGGCCTGGCCGGCTTCGGCTTCCGCGTCGCCGATGATCACCACGCGGGGCACGCCCAGGCGGTTGGCGTGACGCAGGTGGCTCTTGAGGCTGCGGTCCTGGAAGTCCTGGCTCACCGCAAAGCCCGCGCGGCGCAGCCGGGCGGCCACCACCTGGGCCAGCTCCCGGGCCGTCTCGCCGAGCGGCGCCAGGTGGACGTCCGGCACCGGCCGCGAGCCGGCTCGCACCGCCTCGGGCAGGGCCAGCACGAACCGGTCCAGGCCGAGGGCGAAACCGAAGCCGTGGGTGGGCGGCCCCCCGAGTTGTTCCACCAACCCGTCGTAGCGGCCGCCGCCGAGCAGCGAATTCTGGGCGCCGAGGGCGCCGGAGGTGATCTCGAACGTGGTCTTCACGTAGTAGTCCAGGCCGCGGACCATCCGGGGATTTTCGTGGTATGCGATTCCCAGCAGTCCCAGGTGCTTCTTGAGCCGCTCGTGGTGCGACCGGCACGGCGCGCACAGGTAGTCGAGGATGCTGGGCAAAGTGTTGATGGTGTCCTGGCAGTCGGGGTTCTTGCAATCCAGCACCCGCAGGGGATTGACGGCGATCCGGCGGACACAGTCGGCGCAGAGGCGGCCGGCCGCCGCCTGCTCCCGCTCCTGCAGCACGGCCAGGAAGGCCGGCCGGCAGGCGGGGCAGCCGATGGAATTGATCCAGAGGCGGGTGTCGCCGATGCCCAGCCGGTCCATCAGCAGCATGAGCATATCGATGACCTCGGCTTCGACGCCGGGGCTGTCGGGGCCGAGCACCTCGGCGCCGATCTGGTAGAACTGGCGGTAGCGGCCCTTCTGCGGCCGCTCGTAGCGGAACATGGGGCCGGCGTAGTACAGTTTGCGGGTCCCGCCGTCCTTGTAGAGCTGGTGCTGGATGTAGGCGCGCACCAGCGAGGCGGTCCCCTCGGGGCGCAGGGTCAGCGACTGGTCGTTCCGGTCGGTGAAGGTGTACATCTCCTTCTCGACGATGTCGGTGGTGTCGCCGATCCCGCGGGCGAACAGCTCGGTCACCTCGAAGATGGGCAGCCGCAGCTCCTCGAAGCCGTACCGGTCGAAGATGGCGGCGCTCTCCCGCTCCACCAGGTGCCACAGGTGGATCTCGTCGGGGAGGATGTCGCGGGTGCCCCGCACGCAGGTGATCATGAAGCACCTCGAAGGGTGGAATCCGAAAGCCGGTATTGTATAGGAAACAATGGGAAAAAACAAATGGCGGCGGCCGGGCGGGCCGGCGCTAGTTCACCACCCAGCCCTTTTCCCGCTCGACGAACGACGCGCCGTGCATCTCGCCGTTCTTCCAGACGATGGCGATGATTCCCTTCACCTTCTTGCGGCCGAACGACAGGTTGACCTCGTATTCGCGGCCCACCTTGAACTCGGCGGGCAGGTTGTCCGCATCCTCGAACGAGAAGCGGAATCCCTTGCGCGACACGTTCTCCGCGATGATGGCCACCGAGCGGATGGTGTCCTGCTCGTCCATGAACTCCATGGTCATGGGCACCCGGATAGACACCCGCCCTTCCTTTCGTTGGACCTTCCAGTTATTCGACATACGTGATCCCAGTGAATTGGAGTTTCAGCCGGCCGCACTCGCCGCCCTTCCTTCTCCGGTTTCAGATGAGCGCCGCCGGAGAAAGATTCCTGACAGCCACCCGCAACCTGTCCGAGATCGGTTCGCCGGAGTCCCCGTCATTTCCGACGGTGACGCCAAGGCGTCACCTACAGCCCAGCGCGTGTAAAACGCATTATATCACAAAGCGCTGCTGCGGCAAGCAAGCCGGCCGGTTCGGCCTGACATTTCCCGAGGCCGGGGAATGGATCGCCCGGCCGGCCGCCCGTGGCGGGGGCGGCGCGATTTATGATTTATTGCCGGTCCAAAATTGGATAGACTGAGAAGGCGACAACTCCGGTTTCCGAGGGAGGTGACCCGTGGCCAACGCCAAACTGTACGTGGGGGCCTCGCTGGACGCACCCGGCGGCGCGCCCAAGGGACCCTGGCACTACGATCCCGACGATCTGACCACCCACGGCCTGATCGTGGGCATGACCGGCAGCGGCAAGACCGGTCTGGCCCTGGTCCTGCTCGAGGAGCTGCTGTTGCAGCGGATCCCGCTGGTCATCCTCGATCCCAAGGGCGACCTGGCCAACCTGTGCCTCCAGTTCCCCGGATTCGAGGCGACGGCCTTCGCCCCCTGGGTCTCGGCGGCCGAGGCGCGCCGGCGCGGATGCGAGCCGGCGCAACTGGCGGCGGAGACCGCCACCTCGTGGCGCGACGGACTGGCCAAGTGGACCGTCGCATCCGAGCGGCTGAGCCAGCTCCGGGAGCTGGCCGCCTTTCGCGTCTTCACCCCGGGCTCGTCCGCGGGCGAGCCGCTCAACGTCCTGAGCATGCTCCAGCCGGATCGCGGCGACCTGGCCGATCCGGAGCGGCGCGCCGACCGCGTCAGCGGCGCCGCGTCGGCCCTGCTCGGACTGGTGGGGATCGAGGCCGATCCGATTCAGAGTCCCGAGCACATCCTGCTCGCCAACATCCTGGAATTCTTCTGGAGCCAGGGGCACGAGGTGACGATGGAGTCGCTGCTGGGCGCCATCCAGTCGCCGCCCGTGACCAAGCTGGGTATCTTCCCGGTGGACGAGCTGTATCCGCCCGCCCAGCGGCGCAAGCTGGCCATGACCCTCAACGGCATCGTCGCCGCGCCGTCCTTCGCCCTGTGGCGCCAGGGCTCGCCCCTGGCCATGGACGCGCTGCTGGCCGAGCGGGGCGGCCGGGTGCCGTGCAATATCTTCTACCTGGCCCACCTGAGCGACGCCGAGCGGATGTTCGTCGTCGCCGCGGTGCTCAACGAGATGGTCGCCTGGATGCGGCGCCAGCAGGGCTCCGACGCCCTGCGCGCCCTTCTCTACTTCGACGAGATCGCCGGCTACGCGCCCCCGTATCCGCGCAACCCGGCCGCCAAGGGACCGCTCATGACCCTGCTGAAGCAGGCGCGGGCGTTCGGCGTGGGCGTGCTGCTGGCCACCCAGAACCCCGTGGACGTGGACTACAAGGGGCTCACCAACATGGGCACCTGGTTCATCGGCCGCCTCCAGGCCGAGGGCGACAAGGCCCGCCTCCTGGACGGCCTCGAGCTGGCCGGCGGCGGGCCCGGCCGCGCCGACACCGACGCGGCCATGTCGGCGCTCCAGAAGCGGCAGTTCCTGGTGAAGAACGTCCACGAAGCGGCGCTGGCCTTCATCACCACCCGCTGGGCCATGAGCTACCTGGCCGGCCCCATGAGCCTGGCCAACGTGGCGGCGCTGTACACGACGGGCGTGCTGCAGAAGCCGTCCGCGGCCGGACCGGTGCCGGCGCTCGCCGCGGCGGCGGCACCGGCCGATACCGGGCCGCGCGCACCCGTCCCGTCCGCACCCGCGGGCTTGGACGGCGACCTGCCGGCCGAGCCGCAGGTCTTTCCGTCCTGGCCGCGGGTGTACCTGGCGCCGGGCTCCGCCCACTACGAGGAGCTGAAGAGCCTGTTTGCAAAAGTCGCGGTGCCCGAGGCGCTCCCCTTCCGCTACGCGCCGTACGTCCTGGCCCGGGTGAAGGCGGTCTTCGACGAGGAACGCCACCACTTCTTCGTCGAGCAGGAGTTCTACCGCGCCGCAGGTCCGCTGGACGCGGCCGCGACCCCGGTCTGGGAGAATCTGAGCGCCGTCTGGGCCGGCGCCCCGCTGTTGGTGCCGCCGGCGGCCGGCGCCCGCTTCGCCCCGGTGGCGGCCTCGTGGCTGGACCGGAAGGCCGAAGCGGCCCTGGCGGATACGGTGCTCGAGGATGTCTGGCGCGAGGAATCCATCGAGCTGCACCGCCACGCCGCCCTGAAACTGGTCGCGCAGCCCGGCGAGAGCCGCGACGCGTTCGTCGCCCGCTGCCGCGCCGCCGCCGACGACGAGGCCGACGCCGAGGTCCGGGCGCTGAAGAACCGCTACCAGAAGAAGCTGAACACCCTGGGCGACCGCCTGCAGCGCGCCCGGATCGAGCTGGCCCACAAGGAGCAAACCCACGCCGCGCGGCGCAACGAGGAGCTGATCAGCGCCGGCGAGAGCATCCTGGGCATGTTCCTGGGGTCGCGCAGTCGGCGGGCGTTTTCCGGCGCCATGACCAAACGCCGGATGACTTCCGCCAGCGCCCAGTCAGTCGAGGCCAAATCCCAACTGGTAAAAGACCTCGAGGCGGATGTCGCCGCCATGGAGAAGGAGCTGGCCGAGGGGATCGCCCGGCTGGAGCAGGAGGCGAACCGGCGGGTGGAGGAGATAGAAACGCTTCCGGTCCGGCTGGAGAAGACCGACATCCAGGTACTCGGCTTCACCCTGCTCTGGGTTCCGGTCCGCCCCTAGCGGCCCGGCGGCGCACGGCCGTGCTACAATTGAACCATCGACCCGCCAGGAGGCGACCATGGGCCAGCACGCGTACGTGGACCCCGACCTGTGCACCGGCTGCACCCTGTGCACGGATATCTGCCCCGAGGTGTTCGAGATGGACGGCGATGTGGCGGTGGCGAAACACCCCGACCACGCGGCGCTCGGCGTGACCGCCAAGGCGCAAGAAGCCGCCGACGCCTGTCCCGTCCAGGCCATCGTCATCGACCATGACTGATCCCACCGACGGAGCGTTTGGAACCCCGTCCCGGTGATTTGGGACGGACGACGGCCTTCCTTTCGGTTGGCTCAGCGATTCAATTCCGGGGTCTCCTGTAGGCGGCCGGCGGCTGCGCGCACGCGCGCCAGGCGCTCGGCGGCGATCCGGGTATCGTAATCGTCCGGCCCCTTCTTGTCGCGGAGCGCCGCGTATGTTTCGCGGAGCAGCGCTTCGCCCTGCGCCCGGTCACCGGTCCGCCAGAAGTATTCGCCCAGGTCGTTGCGCACCTGGGCCACCCGCCAGTGCTCCGGACCGAAAGCCGCCTCCAGCCGGGCCGCCGCCTCGCGCAGCAGTCGGCCGGCTTCGTCGAGCCGGCCGCGATCCAGCAGGATCCGGGCCA
>Ga0116141_10001232_pt1 | contig 21691 bp, 18 predicted proteins | sample AD_UKC097_MetaG_FD_89744 | JGI IMG/M metagenome (GOLD analysis project Ga0116141, IMG submission 89744) | Active sludge microbial communities of municipal wastewater-treating anaerobic digesters from USA - AD_UKC097_MetaG | ecosystem: Engineered > Bioreactor > Anaerobic > Digestate | place: USA...
CGGCCTGCGCCGCAAGGATGATGGAATCCTTGGAGAAGTAGCCTGAGAAGAACGGCGTGCCCACCAGCGCGAGCGTACCGATCCACATGGTGAGGTGGGTGATCGGCATGTGCTTGCGCAGCCCGCCCATCTTGCGCATGTCCTGCTCATGGTGCATGCCGATGATGACCGAGCCGGCGCCCAGGAACAGCAGGGCCTTGAAGAAGGCGTGGGTCATCAGGTGGAACACCGCCGCCGAATAGGCCGACACGCCCAGCGCCACCGTCATGTAGCCCAGCTGCGACAGCGTGGAATAGGCCACCACGCGCTTGATGTCGTTCTGCACGATGCCGATCAGGCCAGTGAAGAAGGCCGTGGTGGCACCGATGAAGAGCACGAAGGCCAGCGCGGTTTCCGACAGCTCGTAGATCGGCGACATGCGCGCGACCATGAAGATGCCGGCGGTCACCATCGTGGCGGCGTGGATCAGGGCGGAAATCGGGGTCGGGCCTTCCATCGAGTCCGGCAGCCAGACGTGCAGCGGCACCTGCGCGCTCTTGCCCATCGCGCCGATGAACAGCCAGATGCCGATGAAGCTCGGGATCGACCAGCTCGCGCCGGCCCAGGGCTCGAAGCTCTTGCCCTCGATCAGTTCGGTGTGGCTGAAGACGTAATCGTAGTCGAGCGAGCCGCACCAGTAGAACACCGCCGCGATGCCGATCAGGAAGCCGAAATCGCCGACGCGGTTGACCAGGAAGGCCTTGAGGTTGGCGAAGGCCGCCGAGGGGCGCGGGAACCAGAAGCCGATCAGGAGGTACGATGCCAGGCCTACCGCTTCCCAGCCGAAGAACAGCTGCATGAAGTTGTTGCTCATCACCAGCATCAGCATCGAGAAGGTGAAGAACGAGATGTAGGCGAAGAAGCGCGTGTAGCCGGGGTCGTCGCGCATGTAGCCGATGGTGTAGACATGCACCAGCAGCGAGACGAAGGTGACCACGACCATCATCATCGCGGTGAGCGAGTCGACCAGGAAGCCGACATGGGCCGAGAACCCGCCCACCTCGTAGAAGGTGTAGACGTTGGCGTTGTAGGGCGCGGCGCCGCCGGCGACCAGCGCGTGCAGCACCTGCACCGAGAGCGCGCAGGAGAGCGCCACGCCGAGGATCGTGATCCAGTGCGAAGCCGTGCGCCCGAGGCGCCCGCCGAAGAAGCCGGCGATCACGGCGCCGGCCAGCGGGGCCAGCGCGATGGTCAGTAGGGTGTTTTGGGTTATCACGGAATGCGTTCCATCACGGGTCGTGGCAGGGGAAGCGGCGCGGGCACCGTCAGCCCTTCATCGAATCGATCTGATCCACGTTGATCGTGCCGCGATTGCGGAACAGGACCACGAGGATCGCAAGGCCGATGGCGGTTTCGGCGGCCGCCACGGTCAGCACGAAAAACACGAACACCTGTCCCGATGCATCCCCGAGGAAGCGCGAGAAGGCCACGAAATTGACGTTCACCGCTAGCAGCATCAGCTCCACGCACAGCAGCAGCACGATGACGTTCTTGCGGTTGATGAAGATGCCCGCGACGCTGATGGCGAACAGCAGCGCGCCGAGCGCGAGGTAGTGGCCGAGCGAGATCATGGCGCGCGCTCCTTGGTGACGGGGTCCATCTTGACCATGCGCAGGCGGTCGGCCTTGCGCACCAGCACCTGCGCCGCGGGGTCCTGATGCTTGGTGCCCGGACGACGGCGCAAGGTGAGAACGATGGCGGCGATGATCGCCACCGTCAGCACCACCGCCGCCACCTCAAAGGGCAGGACGTGGTTGCCGAAGAGCTCCCGGCCCAGCCACTCGAGGTTCGAGGTGCCCGCCGCGATCGCGGGATCGGGCGAGTCGATGGCCTGGCCGAAGCGGCGGACGCCGATCAGGGTGATCATTTCCGCCGCCATGATGAGGGCCACGGCCAATCCCACCGGAAGGTAGCGGGCGAAGCCCTCGCGCAGCGGATCGATGTTGATGTCCAGCATCATCACCACGAACAGGAACAGCACCATCACCGCACCGACGTACACCAGCACCAGGGCGATGGCGAGGAATTCGGCCTCCAGCAGCAGCCACAGGCAGGCGGTGGAGAAGAAGGTCAGCACGAGGCAGAGCACCGCGTGGATCGGGTTGCGCACGGAGATCACGGCCAGGGCGGCCAGAGCGGTCACCAGCGCGAAGGCGTAGAAAGCGGCCAGTTGCACGGTCATGCGTCGGTCCTCAGCGATAGGGGGCATCGAGCGCACGGCGCTCGGCGATTTCCGGCTCCAGCCGGTCGCCGATCGCCAGGAGCTGCGGCTTCTTCACCACGTTCTCGCCGCGCTGCTCGAAGTGGTACTCGTGGATGTGGGTCAGCACGATCGAATCGACCGGGCAGCTCTCCTCGCAGAAGCCGCAGAAGATGCACTTGAACAGGTCGATCTCGTAGCCGGTGGTGCGGCGGGTGCCGTCCTCGCGCGGGGCCGAATCGATGGTGATGGCCAGCGCCGGGCAGACCGCTTCGCACAGCTTGCAGGCGATGCAGCGCTCTTCGCCGTTGGGGTAGCGGCGCAGCGCGTGCAGGCCGCGGAAGCGCGGCGACTGCGGAATCTTCTCTTCCGGGTAGTGCACCGTGTACTTGGGGCGGAAGAAATACCTGGTCGTGAGCCACAGCCCCTGGACCAGTTCGATGAGCATCAGGCTCTTGACGTAAGACACCATGCGGTTCATGTGCTTGCCTCAGACTCCCGCCTTGAACCAGCCCAGATGCACCATCCAGGCGGCCACCAGGATCCAGACGATGGTGATGGGAATGAAGACCTTCCAGCCCAGGCGCATGATCTGGTCGTAGCGATAGCGCGGGAAGGTTGCGCGGAACCAGACGAAGCAGAACGCGAAGAACAGCGCCTTGGCGAAAAGCCACCAGATTCCCGGCATGCCGAGCACGCCCCAGGAAGGCGGGAACGGCGACAGCCAGCCGCCCATGAACAGGATCGCGCTCAGGAAGCTGATCAGGATCATGTTGGCGTATTCGGCCAGGAAGAAGATCGCAAACGTCGAACCCGAATACTCGACATGGAAGCCGGCGACGATCTCCGATTCGCCTTCGGCCACGTCGAACGGCAGGCGGTTGGTCTCGGCCACGCCGGAAATGAAGTAGACGACGAACAGCGGCAGCAGCGGCAGCCAGAACCAGTCGAACAGACCCGCGCTGCCCTGCTGGGCGCGCACGATCTCGGAAAGATTCATGGTGCCGGCGGCCACCATCACGCCGACCAGGGCGAAGCCCATGGCGATTTCGTAGCTCACCACCTGCGCCGCCGAACGCATCGCGCCCAGCATCGCGTACTTGGAGTTGGAGGCCCAGCCCGCGAGGATGACGCCGTAGACGCCCAGCGAGGTCATCGAGAGCAGGTAAAGCAGGCCCGCGTTGGCGTTGGAGAGCGCCACCGCGTCCTCGAACGGCACCACCGCCCAGGCTGCGAACGCCGGACCCATAGTGAGGATGGGCGCGAGGCGGTACAGGAAGACGTTGGCGTTGGTAGGCGCAATGACCTCCTTGAGCAGCAGCTTGAAGGTGTCGGCGAAGGGCTGGATCAGGCCGATGCCGAACACCTTGCCGATGTAGACCGGGCCTTGGCGCACGTGCATCCAGCCGATGACCTTGCGCTCGAACAGGGTGTAGAAGGCGACCGCCAGGATCAGCGGAACGGTGATCACGAGGATCTTGATCACAGTCCACAGCAGCAGGCCGAAAACGCCGAAGTTCAGGAAGAACTCGCGCGCAAGGTCGATGGGTTGGCTCAGAAGTTCGAACACGCTCAGGCCCTCGTCACCGTCAGCGCCGCGCCGCTGCCCGCGATCGGGGCCGTGGCGGCGTAGCCTTTCTCGATCCAAGCCGCACCGCGCGGAACGCGGGGGCTGATTTCCACCGGCAGCGCGGCCTTGCCGCGACCGTCGTCGATGCGCGCCATGGCGCCCGCTTCCAGACCGAGCGAAGCCGCATCCTCCGGATGCAGGGTCAGCTTCGCACCGCGCGACAGCGGGTGCGCCTTGAGCGGCGCGGCGCGGCGGACCACGGCGTCCACGCCGTAGATCGCGCGGGTGGCGACCGACTCAAGGCCCTGCCCCGCCGCAGCGCGCGCGGCCAGACCGGCGCCCGATCGCGCCGGCGCGGGCGGCATCCGCTCGCGCCACTGCGCAAGCTCGGTGAAATCGAACCCGGCCACGCCCATGCGCTCGCCCAGCGCGCGCAGCACGCGCCACCCGGCGCGGGCCTCGCCGGGAAGCTTCGCGGCGGCGCGGAACGACTGCGATTTGCCGTCGACGTTGACATAGCTGCCGTCGATTTCCGGAGCCAGTCCGATGGGAAGCATCACCTGCGCCATCCGGCGCGTGGTTTCATCGGCGTAGGCGGTGAAGGCCACGACCTGGCCCTGCCCCAGCGCGCGCAGCGCGGTCGGCGTATCGGCGAAATCGTGCTCGGCCTCGATCCCGTAGAGCAGCCACGCCTTGCGCGGCTGCGCCAGCATCTGCGCCACGCTGCGCGCGGAAGGAAGCGCACCCGCCTGCGCCAGACCCAGCGCATTGGCGCCGAGCGAAAGCTGGTTGAGCCTGGCACCGCTCGCTTCGGCCAGCGCCCTGGCACCGGCGCGAAGCCAGGAGGCTTGCGGATGGGTGGCAGCCGATTCGCCCAGCAGGATCAGCCCGCGCTGCGCCCCCTTCAGGAGGTCCGCGACGGCCTGCGCATCGGCGACGGAAAGCGCGTCGGACGAAGGCTCGCCCGGCAGTGCCGCGCCGGCCGCCTTGCCCACGGCCAGAAGCGCATCCACCAAAGCCGAGGGGCGCACGATGTGGCGCGCGGACAGGTCGAAGTGGAGGTCGAAGTCGATCGGGTTGATCGCCACCACCTTCGCGCCGCCCTTGCGCCAGGCCTTGCGGATGCGATGGCCCAACAGCGGCGCCTCGTGGCGCGGATTGCAGCCGACCAGCACGATGACGTCGGCATTCTCCACCTCGGCCAGCGGCATCTGGAAGGCCTCGGCCACCGGGGCGTCGGAAAGATCGGCCAGCGCGATGCGGTGATCGAGGTTGCCGCAGCCGATGCGCGCGGCCAGCGCCGCCAGCAGCGAGCCTTCCTCGCTGGAAGTGGAGGGGTGCATCAGCACGCCCGCCTCGTCGCCCGGCTGGGCCTTGAGAATGCCTGCCGCGCGCGTCAAGGCCTCATCCCAGCTCGCTTCGCGCCAGGCATCCCCCTCGCGCACCATCGGCGCGGTCAGGCGATCTTCGGCCTGCAGGCCGGCGTGGCTGTAGCGGTCGCGGTCGGCGAGCCAGTTCTCGTTGACGGCCTCGTTCTCACGCGGCACGCAGCGCAGCACTTCGCCGCGCCTCATGTGCAGCCACAGGTTGGAGCCGAGCGCATCGTGGTAACCCACCGATTCGCGCGCGGTCAGTTCCCAGGCGCGGGCGCGGAAGCGGAACGGCTTGTTGGTGAGCGCACCCACCGGGCACACATCGATCACATTGCCGGACAGCTCGGTTTCCAGCGCACGGCCGACATAGGTGCCGATCACCGAACGATCGCCGCGACTCATCACGCCCAGCTCGTAGCTGCCGGCGATCTCGGAGGTGACGCGCACGCAGCGGGTGCAGTGGATGCAGCGCGTCATGTCGGAAGCCACCAGCGGCCCCAGATCCTCGTCCGGCACGGTGCGCTTGCGCTCGATGAAGCGGCCGACCGAGCGGCCGTAGCCCATGGCCAGATCCTGCAACTCGCACTCGCCGCCCTGATCGCAGACCGGGCAGTCGAGCGGATGGTTGATCAGCAGGAACTCCATGGTGTTGCGCTGCGAATCAAGCGCACGCTTGGACTGGGTGTAAACCTTCATCCCGTCCATCACCGGCGTCGCACAGGCAGGTGCGGGCTTGGGGGATTTCTCCACGTCTACCAGGCACATGCGGCAGCTGGCGGCGATCGAAAGCTTGTCGTGGTAGCAAAAGCGCGGAATCGGGATACCGGCCTTGTCGGCGGCCTGGATGATCATCGAGCCCTTGGGCGCGACCAGGGCGACGCCGTCGATCTCGATGTTGACGAAACCTTCCGGCGCGGGCGCGGGCGCGGCAGGCGGATTGGGCTGAGTGCTCATGCGGTGGCTCCCGCCTTGTCGTCCAGCATGGAGCGACCGTGCGTGGCGTAGTATTCGAATTCGTGCCAGTAGTGGCGCAGGAAACCCTGCACCGGCCAGGCGGCGGCCTCGCCGAAGGCGCAGATGGTGTGGCCTTCGATCTGGCCCGCGACCGAGCGCAGGAGGTTCACGTCGTCGAGCGTGGCGCGGCCTTCGACGATGCGGGTGAGCGAGCGGAACATCCAGCCGGTGCCCTCGCGGCAGGGCGTGCACTGGCCGCACGACTCCTGGTGATAGAAGCGTGCGATGCGGTGGCAGGCGCGCACCATGCAGGTGGTTTCGTCCATCACGATGACCGCACCCGAACCCAAACCGGAACCGGCCTTCTGGATCGAGTCGTAGTCCATCGTGCATTCGAGCATCTTGTCGCCCGGCAGCACCGGCATCGAAGAGCCGCCGGGAATGACACCCTTGAGACGATGGCCGTTGCACCCCGCCCGCCATTTCCAGCAGTTCGGAAAACGGCGTACCCAGGCGGATCTCGTAGTTGCCGGGCCGGTTGACGTGGCCGGAGACGGAGAACACCTTGGCACCGCCGTTGTTGGGCTTGCCAAGCTCCAGGAACCATTCCGGTCCGTTGCGCAGGATGGCAGGCACCGAGGCGTAGGTTTCCGTGTTGTTGATCGTGGTCGGCTTGCCGTAGAGGCCGAAGTTGGCCGGGAACGGCGGCTTGAAGCGCGGCCAGCCCTTCTTGCCTTCGAGCGATTCCATCAGGGCGGTTTCCTCGCCGCAGATGTAGGCGCCTGCGCCCAGCGCGTTGTGGATGTCGATGTCCACGCCCGAACCGAGGATGTTCTTGCCCAGCCAGCCGTGCCTGTAGGCCTCGGCCAGGGCTTCCTCGATGTGTTCGTAGGGTTCGTGGTGGAACTCGCCGCGCATGTAGTTGTAGGCCACGCGCGTGTTGGTGGCGTAGCAGGCGATGGCGAGACCCTCCAGCACCGCGTGCGGGTTGTAGCGCAGGATGTCGCGGTCCTTGCAGGTGCCCGGCTCGGATTCATCGGAGTTGCACAGGATGTACTTCTCGCCGTCGTGCTTGGGCATGAAGCTCCACTTCAGGCCCGTCGGGAAGCCCGCGCCGCCGCGGCCGCGCAGACCCGAACGCTTGACCATCTCGATGATGTCGGCTGGCGGGATCTTCTCGGTCAGCACCTTGCGCAGCGCCTGGTAGCCGCCGGTCTTGAGGTAGTTCTCGTACGACCACGGCCTGTCGAAATGCAGGGTGGTGTAGACGATGTTGTGTTCCTGAGGCACGGGTCCTACTGCCATGACCGTTCCGATCCATCCTTGCGCCGGCGAGGCCGGTGCGATTCATCCAAGCTGTGCGGCAAGGGCCGCGCAGCGCTTATTTCAGCGCGTCGAGAATCTCGCCGATGCTTTTCTCGGTGAGTTTCTCGTGGTAATGCCCGTTCACCGTGGCCGCCGGCGCGCCGCAGCAGGCCGCGATGCACTCCTCTTCCTTCTTGAGGTAGATGCGGCCGTCCGGCGTGCTCTCGCCCAGCTTGATCCCGAGCTTGTTCTCGCAGTAGCGCACGAGGTCCTCGGCGCCGTTGAGCCAGCACGAGATGTTGGTGCACAGCGCCACGTTGTTGCGCCCCACCGGCCGGGTTTCCAGCATGGTGTAGAAGGTCGCCACCTCGTAGGCCTGGATCGGCTGGATGCCGATGTACTTGGCAACCGCGGCGATCAGCGCATCGGTGAGGAAGCCTTCGTTCTGCTGCTGCGCCGCGAACAGCCCCTGGATCGTCGCCGAACGGCGCCGGTCGGCCGGAAACTTGGCCAGCCACAGGTCGATCGTGGCGCGGGTTTCATCGGTCAGCGCCTGGAGCGGATCGACGTCCTTGACCGCTTCGAAATTGCCGGTTGCTTTCATGGTCTTGACCCGGGATTTGGGATTTGGGATTGGGGATTTGCAAGAGCCTGGGGGCGACGAGCGAACGGCTTTTCGCTGCCACGGCCCGCGCGGCGGTCGGGGGCCGCTTTTGCGAATCCCGAATCCCGAATCCCGAATCCCCGCCTCATCGATCTATCTCCCCGAACACCACGTCATAGGTGCCGATCATGGCGACGACGTCGGAGAGCATGTGGCCCTTGACGACCTCGTCCATGGAGGAGAGGTGGGCGAAGCCCGGCGCGCGCAGCTTGACGCGGAACGGCTTGTTGGCGCCGTCGGAGACGAGATAGCAGCCGAATTCGCCCTTGGGCGCCTCGACCGCGGCGTAGGTTTCGCCCTCGGGCACGAGATAGCCCTCGGTGAAGAGCTTGAAGTGGTGGATGAGGGCTTCCATGTCGCGCTTCATTTCTTCGCGGTGCGGCGGTGCGACCTTGAAGTCGCGCACGATCACCGGGCCCTGCAGCGTGCGCAGCTTGGCCACGCACTGCTTGATGATGCGTGCCGATTCGCGCATTTCGGCCACGCGCACCACATAGCGGTCGTAGCAGTCGCCGCCCACGCCCACGGGGATGTCGAAATCCACTTCCGCATACTTGGCGTAGGGCTGCTTCTTGCGCAGGTCCCAGGCAATGCCCGAGGCGCGCAGCATCGGACCACTCATGCCCCAGGCAAGGGCCTTTTCCGGCGGCACCACGCCGATACCGACGGTGCGCTGCTTCCAGATGCGGTTGTCGGTGAGCAGGGTTTCGTATTCGTCCACCCGGTGCGGGAAATCGTCGGCGAAGGCGTCGAGGAAATCCAGCATCGAGCCTTCGCGCCAGGCGTTGAGGCGCTTGAGGTCCGCGCCCTTGTGCCAGGGGGTTTCCTTGTACTTGGGCATCTGGTCCGGGAGATCGCGGTAGACGCCGCCGGGACGGTAGTAGGCCGCGTGCATGCGTGCGCCACTGACCGCCTCGTAGCAGTCCATCAGCTCCTCGCGCTCGCGGAATGCGTACAGCATCACCGCCATCGCGCCCAGGTCCAGACCGTTGGAACCGATCCACATCAGGTGGTTCAGGATGCGCGTGATCTCGTCGAACATCGTCCGGATCCACTGCGCGCGCTCGGGCACCTCGATGCCGAGGAGGTTCTCGATGGCGCGAACGTAGGCGTGTTCGTTGCACATCATCGAAACGTAGTCGAGGCGGTCCATGTAGCCGATCGAGTGGTTGAACGGCTTGGACTCGGCCAGCTTCTCGGTGCCGCGATGCAGGAGGCCGACGTGCGGATCGGCGCGACGCACCGTTTCACCGTCCATCTCCAGCACCAGGCGCAGCACGCCGTGCGCCGCCGGATGCTGCGGACCGAAGTTCAGTGAATAGCTGCGGATTTCCTGCATGGCTTACTTTCCTGCCGTCTGGGCGGCCGACTCGGAGCGGGCCTGCTCGCGGCGCGAATCGCGGCGGATGACGCGCGGCACGGTGACGCGCGGCTCGATCGTGACGGGCTGATACACCACGCGTCCCTGCTCGGCGTCGTAGCGCACCTCGACGTTGCCGACCAGCGGGAAGTCCTTGCGGAACGGATGGCCGACGAAGCCGTAGTCGGTGAGGATGCGGCGCAAGTCGGGGTGCCCCTCGTAGACGATGCCGAACAGGTCGAAGGCCTCGCGCTCGAACCAGTTGGCCACCGGCCACAATTCGATCACCGAAGGCACCACCGGCAGGCCGCCGTGCGGCGCAAAGCAGCGCAGGCGCAGGCGGCGGTTGTGGTGCACCGACTGGAGGTGGATGACCGAGGCGAAGCGGCGCGGCTGAAGGGTCGATTCGGGACGGCTGGCCCAGTCGAAGCGCCCTGCCCCCTCGCCTTCGACGCCGCGCGAGAAGCCCTCGCCGCTCGCATCTTCCGTATCCCATTCGACCTGGCCATAGCTCAGGTAGTCCACGCCGCACAGGTCGATCAGCTGCTCGTAGCGGAACGGTGCTTCTTCACGCAGGGCGCGCGCCACTTCGAGCAGGTTCTCGGGCGCCACAACCAGAGTTATCTCGGGCGTGGCCACCTCGTAGACGTGCTCGATGCACTCGGCGATCTTGTCGCCGAAGCGCGCGCGCAGCTGCTCGGCGTGGGGGATTGCTGGATCGGCCATGGACCGCGTGCCTTCCTTGCGAAAATGACGGATGCGCTCAGCGCGCGATGGTGTTGGTGCGGCGGATCTTCTTCTGCAACTGCAGGATGCCGTGGGTCAGCGCCTCGGCCGTGGGCGGGCAGCCCGGCACGTAGACGTCCACCGGCACCACGCGGTCGCAGCCGCGCACCACGGCGTAGGAATAGTGGTAGTAACCGCCGCCGTTGGCGCAGGAGCCCATCGAGATCACCCACTTGGGCTCGGTCATCTGGTCGTAAACCCGACGCAGCGCCGGGGCCATCTTGTTGACCAGGGTGCCGGCCACGATCATCACGTCGGACTGGCGCGGGCTGGGGCGGTAGATCACGCCCATGCGGTCCACGTCGATGCGCGAGGTGCTGGCGTGCATCATCTCCACCGCGCAACAGGCCAGACCGAAGGTCACCGGCCACATCGAACCGGTACGCGCCCAGTTGACCAGGGCATCGACCGAGGTGACGGCAAAGCCGCGCTCGATCAGGGGATTTTCGCCGTCGGGGCGGAGGATGTCGTCTACGCGACCGAGCGGTTCGGGGTTGTTGAAGAACTGTGCGATGCTCATCGGATCATTCCCACTCCAGGGCGCCCTTCTTCCACTCGTAGACGAAGCCCACGACGAGGATGGCCAGGAACACCGTCATGGCGATGATGGCCGGGGTGCCGATGCTCTTGAACACCACAGCCCAGGGGAACAGGAAGGCGATTTCCAGATCGAACACGATGAACAGGATCGCGATCAGGTAGTAGCGCACGTCGAAGCGCGCGCGGGCGTCCTCGAAGGCCTCGAAGCCGCACTCGTAGGGAGCAAGCTTCTCTGCGCCGGGGCGCTTGGGCCCGAGCAGGTTGCCGATGACCAGAAGGGCGATGCCGATGCCCGTGGATACGATCAGGAACAGCAGGATTGGAAGGTACTCGCCCAGCACGTCAGCCTCGACTCGCTCCGCGTTGCGGAATCGCCGCAACCACCAGCGGTGCCACCAGCGCGGCACCCGTTCACGCGATGGACCGATGCGCCAGCTCGAGTTGCGTTCCATGATCGGAGCGGCAGTTCGTGCTGGCGTCGCGTGAAGGAAAGCGCTGCGCGCTTTCGCCACGTCCGGCTCGCGTCCCGATGGCGCATTGCTGCAATGCAGAAATGCGCCGATCAAGCCTTGAGATTGTCGCATGCCCTGTCCGGAGGCGGCAACACGAGCGACTGCGTGATTGCGTGCTTCAGGCCACCTTTCCGGCGAGCAGGCGTCGGAAAGGTGCGCCAATGAGAATCACTTGCCGCAATAGGCCTTGCGAAACTCCAGCGCCCTGGGCATCAGCTGCTGCAGGCGGGCAATGCGGGTGCTGCCGCTGGGATGGGTGGACATGAACTCCGGCGGCGCCTGGCCGCCGCTGGCCTGACCCATGCGCTCCCACAGGCCGATGGCCTCGCGCGGGTCGTAGCAGGCCGCCGCGGCCAGCATCAGCCCCACTTCGTCGGCCTCGCTCTCGTGGTCGCGCGAAAACGGCAGCAGCACGCCGTACTGGGCGCCGGCCCCCATCACCGCCATCACCGCCTTCTGCTGCTGCGGCTCCATGTCGCTGATCGCCATGCCGGTGGCCATGGAACCGATCTGCACCAGCTTGTTCTGCGCCATGCGCTCGGCGCTGTGGCGCAGCAGGGCGTGGGCGATCTCGTGTCCCATGATCGCCGCCAGCGCCGAATCGTTCTGCGCGACGGGAAGGATGCCGGTATAGACCGCGATCTTGCCGCCCGGCAGGCAGAAGGCATTGGCCTGATCGGACTGGATCACGCTGACCTTCCAGTCGAACGCATCCCACGGGATCGAAGGCGACACGCCGCGTGCGGCGGCCAGATCCGCTTCGACCCGCGGACCCACTTCGACCAGACGGCGCGCAATGTCACCCACCTGCCCCGGGACCACGCCCTGCGACACCACGCGCGACTGCGACAGGATTTCCCGGTACGCCTGCAGGCCCAGCGCGGCCTCCTCCTCCACGCTGGAGTCGATCAGCTGGGTGCGTCCGGTGAAGGCGGCGTCCTGCTGGTGCGAGAACCAGTACCAGGCGGCGTAGATGCCGAACAAAAGCACCACCCACCAGCGCACGCCGCCGCGCCGGCGCGGCCTGGATGCTCCCGGATCGAACGTGTTCATGAAAAGTTTCCGTGGCGAAGGAGGATGCATGGTGCCAGAGCCGCGGCTCCGGCGCGCAGGAGGTCGGCAGCGCGCATCGCCACGCTCATGGCGATTCTACCGCGAGGTCGCGCGCCACCCGGAAACCGACCCGGGCGCTGGTCGTGCCCGCCGTGGCGCGCAGCCGGAAGGACGCTCGCGCCTGATCGGGCGAACTGGCCCAGGACGCGCCGCGCACCACCCGCGCCTTGCAGCCGGGATTGATCCACGCCGAGCCGTCGCGCGGCGCGCGCGCATAGCTCTCGTGCCAGCAGTCCGCGACCCATTCCGAGACGTTGCCGTTCATGTCACTCAGCCCGAAGGCGTTGACCGTGTAGCTTCCCACCGGCGCCGGCCCCCAGGCGCCGTCGCCGTATCCGGAAAAAGCGTTGCTCCAGCGCCGTCCGCCGGCCGACTGGTCGCGTGCGCCGGTCAGGTTGTCGACGCCCGCCGGGGGTTCGTCCTCGCCCCAGGGATAGCGCGTTTCGCCGCCAGCACGCAGGGCGTACTCGAATTCCGCTTCGCTGGGCAATCGGTAGGTGCGTTGGGTCTGTTCGGACAGCCAGGCGGCGTAGGCCGCCGCATCGTTCCAGGAAACGTGCACGACCGGCTGTCCGTCGGAGGCGGGCTGGCCGGCGTAGTCGTCGCGCCAGCTCACCCCGCGCTTTTCGACCATGGCGCCGTTGCGCTCGTCGTACACGGTCGAACGCTTCTTCTTTTCCGCCGAAGTGCGGTAGCCGGTGGCCTCCACGAAGGCGCGAAACTGGGCCACGGTGATCTCGGTGCGAGCCAGGGCGAAACCACGATTGAAGGTGACGGCATGACGTGGGGATTCGGCTGCCAAACGGTCGCGCTCGCCGCGAGGGCTGCCCATCTGGAAACGTCCCGCCGCGATCACCACCATGCCCGGAGCCGATCCGCCGTCGGCCAGCGGATCGGCCAGCAGCTGGCCCGGCGCGTGGATTCCGTAGCGGCGCACGCGCTCGATGCCTTCCTGCGCCCAGGCCAGATCGCGTTCGTCCTGCGATACCGCCTCCAGCCCGGGAAGAAGCGCCTGCGCGGCATCGGCATCGCCCGCCTCCAGCGCGCCGGACACCCGCGCCCGCCAGCGCGCGATGGCGCGTTCGCGCAGCTCGGCAATGCGCGCGGCGGCATCCTGCGCCGCATCGGAACCGGGCAGCACGCGCACCGCATCGGCCAGGCGGTCATCGGCCTGGGCGAACGCCTCGCGCTGCGCCGCCGCCATGGCCTGCGCCAGATGCGCGCGCTGCACTTCCTCCAGCGCGACGAGCGCATCGGGATTGCCCGGATCGATCTCCAGCACCTGGTGCAGCAACGCCACGGCCTTGTCGTCCTTGCCCTGGCCACGCAGGCGCTGCGCCCGCTGCACCAGCGCGTCGGCGCGACGCGCCCGCGCCACGCGCTCGGCCAGCGCGGAAACTTCGGGATCCGCACCGCCCCAGGCCTGGAGCGCACCCAGCACTTCCTCGGCCGGCAGCCGGCTGCCGTAGGCAAAACCCAGTTCGGCCCAGTCCAGCGCCCAGCGCCGCGCCCGCTCGCCCAGCGCCGCCAGGGTTTCCGGAGAATCGGAAATTTCCGCAGGTTCCGGCGATTCCGCTGGCTTCGACAGCTCCGACGCCGCGCCGTTCGCACGAACCTGCGCCAGAAGCCGCAGGGCGCGCGCCACCTGCTCGGGATCGTTGGACTCCAGCCACTGCGACACGCGCACCGCGACGGGTTCGCCGGATGCCAGGTCCGCAGCGGCCTGCGCCTCGTCCACGGACAAGGGCGCAGAGGGCTGCGCCGCAGCGGGCGCGGCCTCGGCCGACCCGGATTCGGAAGGCATGGAAGACGGTGAAGGTGCCGCTTCCGCCGGCGGCCCGGAAGGCGGCGCAGGCCCGGGCGCTTCACCGCCGCCGCACGCAGCCAGCAGCGCAAGGAACGCCCCCGCCATCCATCGCGTTCCAGCCGCCATCGACACCTCGCCTGTCACCTGCAGAAAAGCCGGAATCCCGCTCGGGAACGGCGCGGTGACGGTAGTAGAGGGCGCGCCCGGCGGCAAGTCGGGCGCCGCATCGGCTATCGTTCCGCGACTTCTCTCCCTGAAACCACCGCATGAGCCACTGGATCAGCCAATCACATCAACTCGACGGTCTGGCGCAAGCGGTAGGAGCCGCTCCGATCGCGCTGGACACCGAATTCATCCGCGAACGCACCTTCCACCCGAAGCTGGCGCTGGTGCAGGTGCGCGCGGCCGGCGGAGAGGAACTATTGGTCGATCCGCTGGCCGTGACCTGCGGCGGCGCGCTGCGCGAGCTGCTCCAGAGCCCCGTTCTCAAGCTCATGCACAGCCCGGGCGAAGACCTGCAGGCGCTGCAGCGCGGATGGGGCGTAACGCTCGCCGCGCCGCTGTTCGACACCCAGCTCGCCGCCGCGCTGACCGGCCACGGCCCGGGCCGCAGCTACCAATGGCTGGTCGAGGAACTGCTCGGCGTGCACCTGGAGAAGGGCGAAACCCGTTCGGACTGGCTGCAGCGTCCGCTGACCGACTCCCAGCAGCATTACGCCGCCGAAGACGTCCACCACCTGCACGCCCTGCACGAACGCCTCGACCGGCGCCTGACCGAACTGGGGCGCGGCGACTGGCTGCGCCAGGACTGCGAGCGCATGGTACAGGCCGCGCACGACGACCGCCCCGATCCTAATCCGCACCTTGCCTCGCGCAGCGCGCAGCGGATGGACCCGGAGCAGCAGCTTCGCCTGCGCCGGATGCTGCGCTGGCGCGACGAGACGGCCCGCAGCCGCGACCTTCCGCGCAGCTGGGTCCTGGACAACGAGCTGGTGGTGCAACTGGCGCTGCGCCCGCTATCGCGCAGCCAGTTCGATGCCCTCCTCGACCGCCACCCGCGCGCCCCGCGCCGCAACCGCGACCCGCTGTGGGAAACGCTGTCGCGCCCGATCGACGAGGAAGAACGCGCGATGCCGCTGGCCAGCGAGCCCGACCCCGCGCTGCGCGCTCCGCTCAAGGCGATGCAGGCCATCGTTGCCCGCCACGCCGCCGAACTCGAGCTTCCGGAAGGACTGCTGTGCGCGCGCCGCCATCTGGAATCCCTGCTGATGCATCGCATCTGGCCCGAGGCGCTGGAAGGCTGGCGCGCCGAGCTCCTGCGCGCCGAACTGATGGCGCACCTGCCGTGAACGGCGCGGCCGGGGCGCGGCATCTCGTGTAGAATTTCGCCGCTTCAGCACCTTGGCCGCACACCGACGGCCCCGTAGCTCAGCTGGATAGAGCATCCCCCTCCTAAGGGGAAGGTCACACGTTCGAATCGTGTCGGGGTCGCCATAAATCAATGACTTGCGGCATTCGATGCGCAACGGGCTGCTGGTCGGGGGCAACCCAGGAACACACGCTCGGCCCGCCGGACCCAGCGCCGCAACGTCTCGGCCGTGCGGCCGATCTTCGCAACAATCGAGCCGATCGCCGCCCGCTGCGAGCCGCGCTCGCTCCGGTAGTCCGGCACCAACCGCACGGCCCGCTCCTGCATCCCCGGGGAAAACTTCGCGGACTTCCCCATGGATCCGTCCTCACAAGCGAAGGAGATTCCGGGAAAGACGGGGTGGTTCAGTTTCAACGGTACTGGCATCCGGTCGGTGGCGCTCAATCTCGGCACCTGCGACCCCTACTGCAACCTAGATGTCGTGTCGGCTCTGGCCGTGCAGGGCGACGGCAAGCTCGCCCTGGCCGGGGCTGCGTCCGATGATGCGATCATCGCGCAGCCGATGCTGGGTCGACTCAAGGTCGATGGCAGTTTTGACACCAGCTTTCATGGTAGCGGGCTCTTCTCGGTGGGAACCAGCTGGCCGGGTCACGGCGGCATGTGGCCGGCCGGGATCGCTGAGCGACCGGATACCCGGGAGCTGGTGGTGGCCATGAGCTATCGGGTATCGAGCGCCGCTGGCTCACCCACGCGCCAACTGCTCACTCAATGGTCGTCCAATGGCAACACCCTGCGCGCCAGCCGCAGTTTCGAGTTCACCGCCCATGCTTCGCAGATTCCGGAGGCGATTCCCCAGGGCCTGCTCGTCGATTCCGATTCGGCCATGATGGTGGGCTCGCGGCGCTGGGACGCTTCGGATTGGAGCAATCGGGACCATGACATCACTCTGGTTCGCACCCTGGTCGACATGGACTTTCTCTTCAGCGACGGGTTTGAATAGATCAGCGACGATCGATTCGCCGACAGGGCCCCGAAGTCCGTGCCCACTGAAGCTGTCGCCGGTCAAACCACCGACCTGCTACCCGGCAGAAAACACAGCGGACTGCGAAATGCGATGACGAAGGCTGACCAAAGCCGATGCGATCGAGGCTCCGCAGAATGCGGCGCGTCGATGCTCAATAAAACCGCCTGGCCAAGGGGAAGGCCACCCGTTCGAATCGTGTCGGGACACCAAGTCACTGCGCGCGTTGCGCTGTCTGCGCGGGATTCTTTCTGCGTTTTGGGCACTTCCGGGGCGACCCGGCGGTTCGCCCCGGGAGCATCGCCCCGGGGCAGCCGCTCAGCGCGATCCGCTCTCGCCAGTGCAGGCCAGGGCCAGTCTGGCCATGCGGATCAGCCCCTGCTCGCGTTCGGCCGGGGGCATGTGTTCGTCGGTGTCGAACAGGTCGGTGACGGTGAGGATGGCCAGCGCGCTGAAGCCTTCGCGCATGGCCAGGCCGTAGAGGCCGGCGGTTTCCATTTCCACGCCGGTGATGCGGTGGCGGCGCAGGTGGTCGAGGATCTGCGGGTCGCCGTCGTAGAAGCAGTCGGTGCTGAACACCTGGGCCACGCGCGCGGGCACGCCCTGTGCGGTGGCGGCATCCATGGCGGCGCGCAGCAGGCCGAAATCGGCGCAGCTGGAAAGGTCGTGGCCGCCGAACTGCATGCGGTTGATGCGCGAGTCGGTGCTGCCCGACTGCGCCAGCAGCACCTCGCCCAGGGCCACCTCGCCCAGCCCACCGCAGGTGCCGATGCGGATGATGCGGCGCACGCCGTAGTGGCGCGCCAGCTCGGTGACGTAGATCGCGGTGGAGGGGATGCCCATGCCGCCGCCCATCACGGTGACGGGCGCGCCGTTCCAGGTGCCGGTATAGCCCAGCATGTTGCGCCGCGCGTTGATCTGTTCGGGCAGCGACAGCAGCTCGTGCGCGACGAAGCGGGCGCGCAGCGGGTCGCCGGGCATAAGGACGGTATCGGCGATCTGCCCGGGGGCGGCGTCGATGTGCAGGCTGCTCATGGCGGGGTCTCCGAAAGGAAGCAGCGGCCGGCCGCGAGCGGCGGCAGGCCGAGGTGGGTGGCCAGGCCCTGGCCGAGGTCGGCGAAGCTCTCGCGCACGCCCAGCGCGCGCGACGCGATGCCCGGAGCGAAGGCCAGCAGCGGCACGCGTTCGCGGGTGTGGTCGCTGCCCGGCCAGGCGGGATCGCAGCCGTGGTCGGCGCTCGTCACGAGAAGATCGTCCGGACGCAGCGCGGCCAGCACTTCGGGCAGACGCGCGTCGAAGTGTTCCAGCGCCGCGCCGTAGCCCAGGGCGTTTCTGCGGTGGCCGAAGACGCTGTCGAAATCGACGAAGTTGGTGGCGATGAGCGCGCCGTCCGGCGCCTCGGCCATGGCGCGCAGGGTGGCGTCGAAAAGCGCGTCGTGGCCGGTGCCCTTGAGCGCCCGGGTGACGCCGCGGCCGGCGAAGATGTCGCTGATCTTGCCCACCGAAACCACTTCGCGCCCGGCCGCGTGCGCGGCATCCAGCAGGGTGCGCCCCGGCGGTTCCAGGGCGTAGTCGCGGCGGTTGCCGGTGCGCGCGTAGCTGTCCGGCGCGGTTCCGACGAAGGGCCGCGCGATCACCCGGCCGATGTTCCATGGCGCCAGCAGCTCGCGCGCCAGCACGCTGAGGTCGAGCAGGCGATTGAGGCCGAAGTGTTCCTCGTGCGCGGCGATCTGGAACACCGAATCGGCCGAGGTGTAGACGATGGGCTTGCCGGTGGCGATGTGCTCCTCGCCCAGGCGCGCGATGATCTCGGTGCCCGAGGCGTGGCAGTTGCCGAGCACGCCGGGCAGGTTGCCGCGTTCGATCAGCGCCGCGAGCAGCTCAGGCGGAAAGGTGTTTTCCCGCGCATCGAACAGGCCGAAGGCCGTTTCCACCACCACGCCCGCGCTTTCCCAGTGGCCCGACGGGGTGTCCTTGCCGGCCGAACGCTCGCTCATGCAGCCCCACAGGCTTTCCGGCGCGGGCAGCGCCTCGAATCCGGCGGCCGGTGCGCCTGCGGACAGCGCGTGCGCCTGCGGCAGGCCCATGCGGCTCAGGTTCGGCAGCCGCAGCGGCCCGCGCGCAGCCGCGGCGCACGCCGCGGCGATATGGCCGAAGGTGTCGGAACCTTCGTCGCCGTAGGTCGCCGCATCCGGCGCGCCGCCGAGGCCGAGGGAATCCAGGACCAGCCAGATCGCGCGCGCCATCGCCCTACTCCGCCAGCGCCGCGACGACTTCGCCCAGGAGCGCGCTGGCACCGAAGCGGAAGCGTTCCGGGGTGATCCAGTCCGCGCCAAGGCGCGCCTCGGCCAGATCGAGGTAGACCCGCGCATCGGCCAGAGTGCGCACGCCGCCGGCCGCCTTGAAACCGCAGGCGCCGCCGCGTGCGGCGATCGCATCGAGCATCACCGCCGCGGCCCCGGGCGTGGCGTTGACGGGCACCTTGCCGGTGGAGGTCTTGAGGAAGTCCACGCCGGCATCGAGGCCGATCTCGCTGGCCTCGCGGATGCGCTCGGGCGTGCCCAGCTCGCCGGTTTCCAGAATGAGCTTGAGCGCGACGCCGGGGCCGCAGGCGGCGCGGCAGGCCTCCACGCCGGCGCGGGCCGCGGCCGCGTCTCCGGCCAGCAGCGCGCGCCAGGCCAGCACCATGTCGATCTCGTCGGCGCCGGCGGCAATGGCGCGGCGGGTTTCGCGCGCCACGCGATCCGGATCGCTGCCGCCTTCGGGAAAGTTCACCACCGTGGCGATCTTCACCGCCGCGCCGGCCATCGTCTCGCGCGCGGTCGTGACGTGCTCGGGATACACGCACAGCGCGGCGGGCAGGCCGAACGCCGTGCGCGCCGAAGCACACAGCGCGCGGATTTTCGCGGGCGTGTCGTCCTCGCCCAGGCTGGTGAGGTCGAGAAGCGGCAGCAGGCGCGCGGCGTCGGTCTTGGCGGAAGTCATGGCTGGCTCGAAGGTTTGCGAAAGTGTGCGCCGGCGCGGACGGATCGGCCTTGATCTGGCGCAGGCTCCGGAACGCCGCCACAGGATACCCGCCCCGCACGCGGAGCGGCCTCGCTCTGCCCGCATTACGGCTTTGTAATGTCGAGGTCATCGGTGTGACAGGTGGCGCCCACCAGACTGCCCGCTCCCCTGTCGCGTTCCGGGAGCGCATCCGGATGAGTTTTCCCCGCAACTTCAGCAGCGCGATCGCCGCGGCGACGCTGCTTCTGCTTGCCCCTGGAACATCGCTGGCCGTCGGGCTGGACGAGGCGCTGCGCCTGGGCATCGGGCGTGCGCCGTCGCTGGCCGCCAGCGGCGCGCGTGAAGCGGCCGCCGGCGAGGCCCTCGCCTGCGCGGCGGCCCTGCCCGATCCGCGCCTGACGCTGGGGCTGGCCGACCTGCCCGTCACCGGCCAGGACGCCTTCGACCTGCGCGCCGACGGAATGACCTCGCAGCAGATCGGCCTGATGCAGGACTTCCCCGCCCGCGCCAAGCGCGAGGCGCAGCGATCCCTCGCACAGGCGCAACTGGATCGGACGCAGGCCCAGACCGTTTCCGAGCGCGCCGCGCTGCGCCAGCGCGTGGCGCAGGCCTGGTTTGCGCTGTGGAGCGCGCAGGCGCAGCGAAAGGCGCTGGAAACGCTGCGCGAAACCGCCGACATCGCCGAACGCACCGCGCGCGCGCGGCTGGGCGGCGGCGAAGGCTCGGCCACCGAAGCCCTGGCGCTCCGGGCCGCCGCGCTGGCGCTGGAGAACCGCATCGACGCGGCGCAGGGCGCGGTGGAATCGGCCGCGGTCGGCCTGGCGCGCTGGACCGGCAGCGACGGCGAGCTGCCGAGCGCCTCCGGATCGCTGCCCGACCTGCACCGCCTGCCCGTTCCCGAAGACCGCCTGCTGGCCAGCATCGACCGCCTCGCGCCGCTCCAGCCCTGGAGCCAGTCCGAGCGCGTGGCCGCGGCCGAAGTGGACGCGGCGCTGGCGCAGAAGCGCCCCGACTTCGGCCTGACCCTGAGCTACGGCCGGCGCGACCGCGCGCCCGACGGCATGCCGCGCAGCGACCTGCTGATGCTGGAGCTGTCCGTCGGCTTGCCGCTGTTTTCGCGCAACCGTCAGGACCGCGACATCGCCGCGCGCCGCGCCGACCTCGATGCCGCCGCCGCAGAACGCGAGGACGCCCGGCGCGAGCAGCGCGCCCTGCTGCGCGCCGCCCTCGCCGAATGGCACGCGCTGGATCGCCAGATCGAGCGCATCGAACGCCAGTCCCTGCCGCTGGCGCGCGACCGTTCGACCGTGGCGCTGGCCGCCTACGGCGCCGGCGGTGCGCTTGAACCGTGGCTGGAAGCGCGCCGCGACGAAACCGAACAGGCCCTTGAACACGCCCGACTGCTGGGCGAACTGGGCCGCGCCTGGGCGGCGCTGGCCTGGCTGCTTCCCGAAGAGGAAACCGCACCGTGAACCTGCGACTGCACCCCCTGTTTCTGGCCCTCGCGGCGCTGGCGCTCGTCGCCCTCGGCATCGCGCTGGGGCGAGGCTTGAGCCGCAGCGCGCCGTCCGAGGCCGCTCGATCGCACGCACCTGCGCCCGCTTCCGGCGAACGCGAGGTGCTCTACTGGTACGACCCGATGGTGCCCAACCAGCGCTTCGACAAGCCCGGCAAATCGCCCTTCATGGACATGGATCTGATGCCGCGCTATGCCGACGAGGCGGCGCAGACGCAGGTGCGCATCGATCCGGGCATGCAGCAGAACCTCGGCATCCGCAGCGCCGAAGTCAAAACCGGCACGCTCGAGAACGCGATCACCGTGCCGGGCACGCTGGACTGGGACCGACGGCTCGAATCGGTGGTGGCGGCGCGGGTCGAAGGGCTGGTGTCGCGCGTGGACGTGCGCGCCCCGTTCACGCCGGTACGCCGCGGCCAGAGGTTGGCGCAGATGCTGGCTCCGCAGTGGAGCACCGCCGCTGCCGAAGCGCGCGCGCTGGCTGCGGCGAGCTCGCCCGCCGCGCAGGCGCTGCAGGAAGCCTCGCGCCAACGCCTGCGCGCGCTCGGCCTGCCCG
>Ga0116141_10001239_pt1 | contig 21637 bp, 17 predicted proteins | sample AD_UKC097_MetaG_FD_89744 | JGI IMG/M metagenome (GOLD analysis project Ga0116141, IMG submission 89744) | Active sludge microbial communities of municipal wastewater-treating anaerobic digesters from USA - AD_UKC097_MetaG | ecosystem: Engineered > Bioreactor > Anaerobic > Digestate | place: USA...
CAACCTTACAACAAATATGATTACTGTCTCATGGACAACAGACAGTAAAACAATTGGAAGTATAATCCCTTTGGAAAATGGGAAGGAAAAAACAGAGATAAAAGATGCTAGAGACAGGGACAAAAGAAACACCCATTATGTAGAAATGACGGATTTAGAACCCAACACAGAATATAGCTTTAAGATTAAATCAGATAGTAAAAAATATACTTCAAGTGAAGGGAAGGATTTAAAATTTAAAACTCCTCCTGTTTCTGCTCAGCTCCCTTCAGTTAATCCAGTTAGTGGAGAAATACCGAGTGCTTCCGATGATGACATTTTAATATATGTCCTTTTAAGTGATAACTCGACATTTCCTGTATCAGCGACATTAGCTAGTAGTAAAACATGGTACACAGATCTTTCGGCACTTCTAAAGGTCAGTGATAAATCGAGAGTATCAGTATCTGATGGAACTGGACTGACAGTATTAGCTACTGATGGGAAAGGAAATGGTGCAATACTAACAGGGACATATTCAAGTCTTTTTGATAGTAGTGGTGCACTTAAAGAGGCAAACAAGATAGAACTCGTTGAATTAACCGATATTTATGCAAAAATTCCAAATGAAGCTAAGCTATCTACAACTTCTGAGACTCCAGAGCCAGAACCAGAACCAATTCCAAATCCTGTCCCGGAACCAGAACCAGTTCCCAAACCAAATCCAGTTCCAGCTCCGTATGTCCCAGACGAGCCAGAAGAACCTCAAGAGCCACAGGAAGAGGAGGAATTTGAAGATAGGCAGTACAGAATTGTTCAACAATTGCAATGGGGAGAGTTAGTATTAGGTAGCAGTACATCTTCAAACACTGGACCGTCAACTGTGAGAATAACAAATCTAACAGACGCTGGATTTACTGTACTTTGGATATCCCAAAATAAGGAAAAAGGATATGTAAAATATGGTACATCTCCTTCAGAATTAGAGAATACAGCCCATGATCAAAGAGATAACCAACTCTCTCCTACAGGAACTTTCTATGTTCACAGTGTAAGGTTAGAGAGGTTGCAAAAGGAGACAAAGTACTACTTTGAAATAGTTTCTGGTGAAGATACCTACAACAACAATGAGAATATGTACTCTGCGACTACACTGTCAATAGTAGATAGTGCTCCTGCATCAGTTTCAATTGTCGGGGAGATTACAAATCCTCCAAGTCATGGGGAGGTAGTAGTAATTGGGAGCATTACAGATGAAGACGAAACAGGTTCTTTAGGTACAACATATGAAGTATCTACTGTGGCAGACGAGGGTGGTAGTTGGACAATGTCGATTGCAGATATGAGGTTCCCTGATTCTAATGAGTATTTCGAATATACAGATGGTGACACATTGCTTCTAGAGCCATATACAACTATTAAATCTGAAAAGCAGGAAGAAAGAGTAGAAGGTATTGATGAAAGGGATATTCAGTTAGAAATTGTTCCAACAAATCCTGAGGATACTTTAGTTCAAAAAGTATCACAACTAAGTGATTATGGGATAACAAATGATCCATCAAAAGTAATTAAGACATCAAATGGTAAAACTCCGGAAACTGGTATCTTTGATAGTTTCTTAGGTATAATGCTCATTGCTTTGGCCCTTCTACTTTCTGGTATTGGGATAGCAGTTTTCTCTAAGAAAAAAGTTGGTAAAAGTGATAAAATGTCAAATAACCTATGAAAAGAAGGAAAACAAATATAAAACCAATGTTCCTGCTAGTCATTCTTTCAGTGTTTTCTTTCTTAGTGATAAATAAAACAGAAGGGATAGACTGGGAAGCTGAGGAGCAGAAATTGTATGAGGGTAAACCTGCAGAATGTACTACATGTAAAACAGGAGAAGGAATAAAGGAAATAATAGATGATGGCTCTTCCATTAATTATGTCCTTCTTGATAGTTCTCAAGCAATTGATGTAACAGATGAATTCACTGGTTCAGTTGAGGGAGTGAGAGATTTCGGTTGCAGGGGATTAGATCCAGCCAATTTTCTCTCTTCAAAAAGGTATATTTGTTCAACTTCTGGAAGTGGAAGTATAGATTTCTCAGATGGGAATGAAAGCCCTGGGGGTCAAGGAGTTCTTGTTTCAAAGAACTCAAAAATTAAAATTACAAAAGTTACATTCCCTCTTGCACTGTGGCTTGGTCAGTATACATATGTTGATAGTAATAAGCAGATCAGGAAAGATTCTCCTGATTATAGGTCAAACGGACAACAAATAGATCCAGAGATTGTCTCAAGAAGCCTATCTCCACAAGAAGCAGTTGAATTTAACAATGAAATTACTGGTACAGAAAAAAAGCCTTTTGTTGTAAAAGGGAAGGTAAAAATGGATACAGGCCAGGTAGATGATTTAGAAGAGACAGAGGGTGAATATCAAGTTGAGAATGCTCCACACGAACCTGGTTGTATACTTGACGGAAAACCATGTGATCCTAAATTGGCAGTCTCAGATTACAACGTTGGGAAATCAAATTACATAGCTTCCAACGAACAGTATGGAGGATATATGTTAGATCAAGCACCAGGAGGAGACAAAAAACCGAAATTAGCTACGGATGAATGCTTGGTAGAGGGGGAAGATTACAAGGAACTGAAAAATGGAGTAATTACAACATGCGTTAATGTCCCAGCTATTATTGCTGGTTGGTTTATGGAAACATTTGGTCTCTCTCAATGGGAGAGGTGCACAATTGGAGAGGAAATAGAAACGGTAGATCCCAAAACGGGAGAGATTATTAAAACTAGACAAAAATCCGGAGAGTGTGTAGACCCAAAGACATTGGGGATAAAGATGACACCAATTTTTGGAGAACCAGATGTTTGCGAAGATGAACTTTGTGCAAATGCATACTTATCACAATCATATAGAGAAACACTTGCTCCTTCTGAGTCGAAGGGAGTTACCATTTCAGGAAGTCCTAAAACTGCAACTATGTTTTTTGTAGCAACTGAATGTGCACTACAAATCGATGGTAAAAATGTTCCTGTCTTGTGTCTTTGGGATGCTTCCCCTATACTTTTAAACTACAAACTACAAGAGAAGGACAAGGCACCAAGACAAGAAGATTTCCCTAAGAGTTTTACAAATTATTGGGGAAGTGTGAGTCAGTCTATGAAGATTTCTTCTAAGGTATACAGAGTAGATTAATTAAATTATTAAAATAATATAATGAAAAAATTTGGGTTGTTTATTCTAATAAGCATATTATTCTCGTCGTTACTTATTCCAAGACTTGTATTCGCTCAAGAAGAAATTACAGAGGAAGATAGAATAGATCCAGCCGGATTTTATTCAACTCCGTCAGAGGTTTCGGACACTCTTAACGAAAATACTACGGGTGCTCAAAATGTTGAGAAGGCAGCAATTAAAGGGATAACGGGACATGGTTTAGCAATCCTACAGAGTGCATATCCTTGTCTATTTAAAAATTGTGAGGAAATAGAGGATGAGGCAGCTAGAAAGGGCTTTGGTGGAGCAATTGAAGAGCAGGTTGTAGCAATGCTTGACAGTCAGCCATCAGTAAATGTCGTAGCTCATCTAGCAGAAGAGTGGGTTCCTGGATACAAAGATGCAAATTCTGTTTATGCAAATGGTGCCAGTGATTTAGAAGAAGCCAAAATTGTAGATTTATGGTCTTTTACTAGGAATATTGCTTATGCTTTCTATGTAGTAATCATGATTGTCATTGGGTTTATGATAATGTTTAGAAACAAAATAGGAGGACAGGTAATGGTTACATTAGGAAACTCTATTCCCAATATTGTAATTTCACTAATTCTTGTAACATTTAGTTTCGCAATAATTGGAATAATAATTGACGTTGGAGGAATTATTAGAAATGTCATCTCAAATGTCTATTATCCGGACAATGCTGAATTGGCAATAAATGTACATAATCCTTTTCAGTTATTTGGAGGATTTTGGGGGAAGAATTTTATCGAACCTCTTGCAGGGATCCTTCCAGAGGGTAATTTAAATTTAATGGATTGGGTTCTAAATTTTGGAAAAAACTTAGGACAAACTATTCTAAATCTGTTATTTAGCATTGTAGCTACAGGTTTTGTAATTTTTGGTGCAGTAAAACTTTGGGTTACATTGGTAAAAACATATTTTGCGCTTTTAATTAATGTCATTACAGCTCCTTTAACGATTGCAATAGGTGCCTTGCCTGGGAATAGTGCTTCCTTGATAAATACATTCAAATCAGCGGCAAGGAATGTTTTGGTCTTCCCTATAGCTTTTGCAATTGTCAATCTTCCATATGTATTAGATAATGCCGGAATCTCATTGAAATTCCCAGAGAGTTTGGTTGGAGTTGATACAACTAGTGGGACGTTTCTTCCATCATTAATACTAGGTCTTGCAAAAGTACTTGCAATATATACCGCAGCAACAGCCCCCGAAATGGTCAAATCAATAATTCCTCCTACAGCATCCAAATCAGGAGTAGATACTTCAAGAGCTATGAAAGATGCAATGTCGAAAGTGCCTTTGTTGGGTGGAATGTTTAAATAGTCATTAATTGTTAATAAGTTAGTCAAATGCCAAAGCCAAAAAAGAAGCAATACGAAGATGCTATGGGTTCGGTATTTGATTTTATTTTTACCGAATCAAAGAAACCAGTAAATAAGCAGAAGCCTGTTAAAGTTACAGGTGTTGATGGGACATATGAGTATGTTGATGCAATTGCGGCTGTTCTTGAGAATCCTGCTAAGTTTGTAAATAAAACCACGGTTGATGCCTTTAATGATTTGGTTAATCCAGAGCTTGCTGCAGTAGATTTGGGACCCCCTGGAAGTAGGGAGAGAATCAAGTTCTCGTTCCTTAATGCAAAAGGTGTTTTAGAAAACGATATGGGCTTTGTAGATAAAGCTTTTGCAAAAATAGAAGCGGATCGTAAATTAGGCAAACTTGCATGGGCCGGAGAGCAGTTGTCTGGAATTGTTGCTGCAACTTGGGCTCGAAAATATGGATTAGATTTTGAAACTCAAAATGCTCTTTTCAATATGGGTTCAACTGAAGTCTTTTTAGACAAGAGGCAAGCAGAAAAGGAGAAAAAACTTCCCGCACAGGCGACAAATGCCTATTATCTTGACAAAGTGGTAAAAGGTGAGTTTGGTGATTATCGCAATATTCCTGAGAGTGTATTCAAACAGTCATTTGGAGAAGAAAAAGGTAAACAAGTATACTCAGAATTGCAAAAAGCGTTTAAGTTGTATGACGATAAAGTAAGAGCAAATGAAAGTGCAGAGGAGATATCTAAAAGCATAGAAAAATTAGGAGAGAGTAACTTTGAAATCCTCTATCCGGTTTTTGAAAGCCACAACATGGCTATGAAAGAAGCCAAAGCCAAAGCAGAGGGAAATAAAGAATTGGCTGATAGGTATAAAAGTGCACAGATAGGAGTAGATTTATTTGCTCAAAAAAGTCTACGAGAAAGGTATATACGGGGAAAGAAGGACGAGCTAGATTCTTACAGTAATAGATTGGAAAACCTGCTCAAGTCTAAATCTCCCACGAGAGATCAAGACATAAAATTTGTAGAGTCCAAAATTAAAGATTTAAACAAGGAGTTACGTCTTTTTAGACTACAGGAGACTGCTAAAGGTTTAGGTGAAATCGATGGCTTAATATCTTCAGTCAAGGGAATGTGGGATTATACCTCAGGGGGACAACTTGTCCCTGCAATACTTTCTGGGGATTTTTTTGATGAGAGGAAGAATACTATTTTTAAAGGGCAATTGCAGCCGACTGTGACAAAAAAGATGGGAGATTCAGGAGTTGAGTTCAAAGCTCCTAAAATGCTTAAGGGGCCAGGATCAAAATTCCTAAACAAATATAACCAAATGATGACAGATACCTACTATCTAACTCCTTCTGCATGGGTTAAGACTCTTTATACAGGAGAAGGCTTTGCATATCGTTCTTTTAAAGAGCAACAAAAGTTTCTTAAGATGTTAGATGAAAAAGGGTTAAAGGATTTGGTTAAAATGGAAGAATTACTTGGAAAAGAGAGTAAAAAATATATTGACTATTTGAATCAGGTTTTAGACCAAAAAGACCTTGAGAAAGTTCTGAAATTTGTCAAGAAAAACGAAAGATTAGAGAATTTAGCTAAAAGATTTAACATGTTATCAAAAGCCAGATCAAATGTTTCAGAATGGTTTAAAAAAGGGATTCCTTCAAAATTTGCCGCACAAGCAGCAGCACTGAGGAACAGAGTAGGAGGTTGGTTATTGAAGCAAGTTAAGAATGGGCCTGCAAGAAAATTAATTAAGGATTGGGTGGCTAGTGGTGCATTCAATGTATTAGTTATGGGGATTAAAACTTCGATTAAAGCTGCAATAGGAGCTACTACTGGTGGTGTAAGCTTGTTAGTAGATTTTTTGATTGATGCGGTTATTGATGTGGCTATTAAGGTTGGAATGAAGATTGCTAAGCCAATTGTAAAATTATATTTCTCATTGATTATTATGAGTATATTAACAGTTGTGGGACTGTTGGTTTTAGGGCCGTCCTTAATTGCGACTTTCGCAAGTAATCAGTACAGACATGTTGCTCCGAATGAGGTTGTTTTGGGACAAACTGACTTTAAAGTACCAGCAGATGGAAGTGGTGGAGGAGGTGGAGCACCATTTAATGGAGAGCCATTGCCTGATGGTGTCTCTTGTTTAATGGGTTCCTCTCAGCAGTATGACTGTACTCAGGGACCTGGAGCTAATTTTAGCCATGCGTCCTTACCAAATGCTATTGATATAGGATATATAGGTTACTTCTATGCTCCTTCTTTCTGTGGAGAAGGAAATTGTCAAATTATAGAAAATGGAGATTATCCTTACTGTAATGGATATGCAGGAGGTCAAGTTGTGTTTGATGCAGAATATGGTGGGCATACATACAGGTTTAAGCTTGTTCACGTACAGATGGATCCTGGTTTATCTGTAGGTGATGAATTAGGGGCAGGGCAAATAGTTGCCAGAGTTATGGATCATTCTGAGACTGGATCTGCCTGTTCAACGGGTACTCACCTTCATGTAGAAATGTGGTACGATGGAGTGGCTATTGATCCTACTTCAATTTTGTCAGAGGATTCAGGTGGAGGTGGCTTTGGATGTAGTTTTGATTCTTGTAGTAATTAGTATGAAAATAAAAACAAACAAGATAATAATTATAGGTATATCTCTAGCAGTAATTGCTCTTTTAGTAATCATATTGCTAACCCAAAATGATAAAAAGGAGTATTTAAGCGAACCAATTCCTCAAACTGCAATTGCTTTCTCTCCTAAAAAGGTTTCAATAAAGGAATTAGCAAAATGGGTCGAAAAAAATGACTTCTATCTTTGGGAGGTAAAAAATGATATTAAGCTACAAAAGGTTGAGCAAATAGCTTATGAAAACAATCTAAAATTAATTAGGAGCGAAGAGGGTGTAGTATATCATTGGACTAAAGATTCTGCCCAATTAATATACAATCTCTCTTCAAATACGCTTACGGTTTTAGGAAAAGACATTATAAAAAGTGATGGGCTTTCTAGTGTAACCTCTGCAACATTTACAGATCTATTTAAGAAATATTTTGAATTGGATTTTCTTTTTGAAGTTTTTATGACAGAAAAAAAGGAAAGTGGCGAAACTGTATATTATGCGAAGAGATATCTAGACGAAACAAATTTGATAGAAATAGGCTCTCATAATTACCAAACCGATTATATTGCAGTAAAGAATGGGAAAATATTATATGCTAATTTACTATTAGCAGAGTATCAGAATACGAATAAAATTCTTCCGTTAATCGCACGAGACGAACTAGAAAAATACATTAATCAAGCTAACTATCCAAAGGATTTCTATCCTCAAATGTCTATTCTCAACAATAATCCAGTATTTGAGAAAATTGAATATATTGAATCTGAGTACAAAAAAGTTCTTAGTAGTATAAATAATTGTAAGGCAGACGACATAAGTATAGTCTATATTTACAAAAAAATGTCTCAGAAGTATCTTACCCCTGTATATAAATTACAGGTGCAGTGCGAATTAGAATATGAGGGGGATATGTATTCTATACCTGGCACAATGTTTGTTAATGCTATTCAGCCAGAATTTGTCTCTACTGAGAATTAATGATTCTTAATTCTGAGATATTGTAGTATAGAAATTCTTAAGTAATTGATGGTAGAATGAATTATGAAAATTCTAAAAACACTTATTTTGATAATCTTCTTTTCATCATTCTGGACAACTTCTCTTTTTGCTTTCTCATCATATTCTACAAAAACACAGAAATTTGATCTTTCACTCTCAGATCAAAGTACAACGGTATATACTGTCCCTGAACGTATTTATATTACTCAAATTACTACTCAATCAAAAGAGATCTCAAGAGATCCTTCTCTTTGGGTTAAGACATTGTATTACTACTATATAACTAGATTGTATCTTCCTGATATTCCATACACCTATCTTGTTGATGAGAATGGTGCAATATACGAAGGGAAAACTGGTGGTGTTGGTGCAAATCTGAAGTTTGAAGCATTGGATAATGCAGTATTAATTGGATATCTATCTAACTCCAATTCTTTGACTCCAAGAGCAGAAGCATCTCTTAAGGATTTAATTGAGACAGTATCTAGTGAGTGGGGAATCGACACTGTAAGAGCAGTAAAGTTAAATATTGTCCAAGAAGAAAACAAACTTTCCTCAATAGAAGTAGTTGATTCCTCACCAGAATTTTCTAACTCGTTGAGTAGAACTCTTTCTAATCTTAAATTAAGTTCAGAAGAGACTCATGATTATATTGCAAAAATAGAGAGTGTGGATTATCCGAAGGAATCAGTAATAGGGAGTAGAATAAAGGTGAAAGTAAAATTTACTAACAAAAATACTTTCCCATGGTTTACTCAGAATGAACCAATATATATTTCTACAAAGAGTGGACAAGAGAGCAAATTAGCCATTAATAAGGTTTGGTCAAGTTTCAGCAAGCCCCTAGAAATTACAGGCAAAACAATAAAGCCTGAGGAGAGCATAGAAGCAGAATTTGAGGTTGAAGCTAAGGTCTTGGTTGGAGAGGTAAGTGAGACTTTTGTTCTTCAAAAAATTGGTGTTGGGGATTTCACAGGTTCAGAATTTGAGGTTAAATTCAATGTCACCAGAGGGGATAATGTTTTAGTTCAGGTATATTCTCCTCAGTATGGATTTGTAAATATAAGAACTTGTAGATGGGCAAGCTGTGAGATAATTGATAGCCCCAAAGAAGGTACTGTATATATATTGCTGGCGGAGGAAGAAGGATGGTACAAGATTCAGTATGCACCAGGTGTAGAGGGATGGGCAATGGGGAAATATTTCAAAAAGATTTAACCAATAAAAATGAATCCAGATAAAATTCTAGAGGGATTAAACCCTGAGCAAAAAAAGGCTGTAATGTGCACAGAAGGACCCCTCTTAGTCTTTGCGGGGGCTGGTTCAGGTAAAACAAAAGTAATCACGAACAGGATTGCATATTTGATAACCCAAAAAAAGGTTAATTCCGACGAGATACTTGCAGTAACTTTCACTAAAAAAGCAGCTGGTGAGATGCAAGAAAGGGTAACAAAGATACTTCAAGACTTAGGAGTTAAAGGTGAGAGAATTCCTTTAATTGGGACATTCCATTCTATTGGAGCAATAATGTTGAGGCAAAATGCGAAAATTGTTGGATTGGGAAATAATTTCTCCATTTATGATTCTGATGATTCTGAGAATATGATTAAAGATATTCTTCTTGAGAGGGATATTGATATTAAGCAAGTTAAACCATCAGCTATTTCCTATTTTATAAGTTCTGCAAAGAACGATTTGATAGCACCAGAACAATTTTCGTTTCATTATGGTGGCTTTATTGAAGATATTGTCGCAGAAATATACCCTGTTTATCAGAAGCAATTACAGGCACAAAATGCAGTAGATTTCGGAGATCTTCTTTATCTTACAGTAAAAATGCTTGAGGAGAATCAGGACGTTAGAAGAAGATATCAGGAGAAGTTTAAGTATTTGCTTATTGATGAGTACCAAGATACTAATATGGTGCAGTACAAATTCGCAAAAATTCTAGCCGAAAAACATCATAATATCTGTGTCGTAGGTGACGATGATCAAGGTATATATGCATGGAGGGGAGCAAATATTAAGAATATTCAATCATTTGAAAAAGATTTTGAGAATGTAACAGTTGTAAAATTGGAGCAGAATTACAGATCTACAAAAAATGTAATTAAAGCAGCGGTGAATGTAATTCAACAAAACAACAGCAGAGTGGACAAAGTGTTGTGGACTGATAACATTGAGGGAGAAAAGATATCTATCTATCAGGCATTAGATCAAGAAGATGAGGCGGAATATGTTCTTAGTAATGTCAGGCTCCTTCAACAGAAAGGGGTTCAATTAAAAGACATGGCAATTCTCTATAGAACTAATTATCAATCCAGAGCAGTTGAAGAAGCTTTACTTAAGTCTGGAATCCCGTACAAATTAGTAGGAGGTTTTAGGTTTTATGAGAGAAAGGAAATTAAGGATATTATTAGTTTCTTAAGATTTTGTTATAATCCAAAAGATGAGCTCTCGTTAGATAGAATTTTGAATATTCCTCCAAGGAAAATGGGACCAAAAGCGAAAGTAGAATTGCACTCTTTAGCGAAAGAAAATTCTCTTACTATCGGAGAATTTCTGATTGCTGCATATGTTTGTGAGAACAGAGAGAATCTCAAGGACTCAGGATTTGAAAAAAATCTTATAGATTCTATATCAAGTTCTAAGGATAAATGGGGCAAATATTTGCCAGTTATTTCACTTTTTGGCAATCTGTATTTTTACTCAAAAGCAAAGGAGCTTATTGAAACGATTGATTATCTACTTGAAAGAGTAAGATATATCGAATGGTTTGACGATGGTTCTGAAGAAGCCATTATGAAAAATGATAATATTACTGAATTGAAGAATGTTGCTTCCTCTTATTCAAAGAAATACGGTATTTCAAGTATGGAGGTGTTTCTAAATGAAATCAATATTATTGAACAGGAGCAGATGAAAAATCAGGATGGAACAGGAAATTATCTTAATTTAATGACATTACATTCTTCAAAAGGACTTGAGTTTGATTTTGTTTTTATTATTGGTGTTGAAGAAGGATTGCTTCCTCATTCTCGGTCATTTTTGGAAGAAGAAGATTTAGAAGAAGAGAGAAGATTGTGCTATGTAGGGATTACAAGGGCAAAAAGAAAGCTTTTCATAACTTTTGCCGAGCAAAGGTTGACAAGAGAAGGTTTTTCTTCTCAATTGCCTCCTAGATTTTTAGGAGAAATTCCACAGGAAATTTGTGAATATTATAGTTATAGGTAACCACAAGCGGATCTAAAGCTGAGCTCTCCATATGTTTGAACATATTTTTTATAGACTCCAGGCCACATCTTCGCAGGATCAGCACATTGGCGAACTTTTTGTAAAGTCCTGTATATTTGTGCATTTCCATCAAATATGTTGTCATTGGGGTATATTTTATACCATAAGCATGGATCCCATTGGAACAAACCTTTGTAAAATGATTTATTACTTTCGGCATTACAACCTGATTCCCATCTCATGGTAAATCGAAGCCATTGTTTTTCTTCTTCTGTGGCATCAAGAGAATTAACAACACCCTCCCAATAATCACACCTTGGTCCAAGTTGTGTTACTGACTGAGGAGAATCATCTGCACCTGAAAGTAAAAGTATTCTTTGAAGAGGAGCTTTCTCAACAGACTGTGAGATAATTCTCTCTGATATAAATTTATCACCAAGATAGAATAGTTCCACAATCTGTTTCATCTTACCAAGTTCCCCTTCCTGTTCAACAATAGTATGGCTTACTTTAGGACAAAGTGATGAGCCTTTTGTTATTGTTTCAAATGGTATTGTGATTTCTCTCTCAACGAGTTCTGTGTTGTAAGTTTGGAGAAGGATGTATGATTCATTATAGAGCTTGTCTAATGGAGATGTTGAAACAACTCTAATATTATTGCCCAAGCGATAGCCTAAAGAAGCGAGGGCATCAGTAGGAGTCCCTCTTGTTAAGTGTACAAGAGTATTATTATCGTCGGTTACGGTGATAACCTTTATTCTATTGTCAAATATGTCACTTTCATTCTTAAAAACATCTTCAAATGGAGAGGAACTTGTTTCTGAGTAATTATTGATAGGATAGTTAGAATCAAGTTTGTAAGTTATGACAAATGCAATTACTGTAAATACCACCCAAATTATTTTCTTCCCAAACATGGTAGATAATTCTATCATATGTTATGTAATTTGACATGAGTATGGACCTAAACTATATTTTAATATATGAAAGAGAAAATTCTTAAAATTCTTCCTTGGTTTGTATTAGTTATTGCGATAGTTGGTATACTACTTTACTTCTTCTTGGGGAAGAGAGTAACTGAGAATGAGAGAAGTTTATATGATGAGAAAATTAAGCAAGCAGAGTTAAATTTTGATGGTAGGGAGTATTCCGAGGCGATAAATCTTTATTATGAGGCAAGTTCGATTATACCTCAGGAATTAACTGCATACAAAGGAATTATTGATATACTCCTACTAAAAAATCGGGCTGATGAAGCACTCTCAATTGTCAGAGAGTCTACTAGAGCAATCTCCGCAAATGAAAGGTCAAATCTTTACAAATTGATTGGGGATTACTATTATTCTCAAGCAGATTTTGAGAAAGCAAAAGAGATGTATCAGGAAGGCTTAGGATTAGGTGTAGATAATATTGATGCCGAATTTGCTTTGGGGAAAGCATTACTTAATATTGGGAGGGTAGATGAAGGTTTAAAGCAGATAGAAAAAAATAAATATGAAGGAGATGTAGCCGTGGAAGCGAATCTGTTATTGTCCTATCTTTATGCCTTAACGGATATAGAAAAAGCCAAAACTCAGATAGGGAGTATGACTCCTTCAGGGAAGTGGACCTCTTTTTATGATGAGTTTGATAATCTACTTAATTCGTTAGATGATGACAAAAAATATAATGCAGTTAAACTTTCAAGGGTTTATTTAAATAGTGGATATCCATTTCTTTCATTAAATATATTAAAAACAGTTGAGATGGATATTTCTCAGTATTTGGAAGGTGAATATTATATGGGTACTTCCTATCTACGAACTGGGCAATACGACAAAGCTATAGAATATTTTGATAAAGCTTTATCCTTAGGAGGGATGGAAACAGAAATCCTTTGGGGGAAGGCTAGAGCGAGTTATCTAAAAAACGATTTGGAAAGTGCAATCAATTCGTATTCAAAAGCTGTAGAATATGGTGGGAAGGATGTTCCAGAGAGTTTAGTTGATGAGTACCTTTCTCTCCTTGTTGAAAACAGTCAAAATCTTAAAGCCGCTGATACAATAAAAACTTTAACAACAATCCAGGAGTCCCCTTACATATACATATGGGGGATAGAAGTAAATTATTTATTAGGAGAAAGAGCTAAGGTGGATTACTATATGGAGCAACTTGGGAAATTGGAATTATCCGAGAAACAAGAAAAGGAGTATCTGTATTGGAGGGCTAGGTTGGCAGTTGAAGATAGCGATACTTCCAGTGCAAGTGTTCTACTCGATCAGTTACTAGCAAAGGATAGGTATAATCCCAAATATTATCTTGTTCAAGGGATGTTCAAAATCAAGGAAAGTGATATAGAAGGAGCGAAGTCATCTTTTGAAAAGGGAATAGAGTATGATCTTACAAACTCGATTTCTGAAGAGGCTTTGAAACTGTTGTCTAATCTTAAATAGTTTAGTATAATCGCAATCGCGAAGGTAGTTATTCCCCTTCATCACTCGTTAATTTATCTTTTAAATATATGGATAAGAATACATACAATGTTAAGATGCCTTTAGATAAAATCAGGAATATTGGTATTATCGCTCACATCGATGCTGGGAAGACGACTACAACGGAAAGATTGCTCTATTTTACAGGGCAAGTACACAAGATTGGAGAAACTCATGAAGGAGAAGCGACTACTGATTTTATGGCACAAGAGAAAGAAAGAGGAATTACTATTATGTCAGCGGCAGTCACCTGCTTCTGGATTCATGATGGGGAAAAGTACAGAATCAACATTATTGATACACCTGGGCATGTAGATTTTACAGCCGAGGTTGAAAGATCTTTGAGAGTATTGGATGGAGCAGTCGTTATCTTTGATGGAAGAAAAGGGGTTGAGCCACAATCAGAAACAGTATGGAGACAAGCAAACAAATATCATGTTCCAAGAATTTGCTTTATGAACAAAATTAACTTAATTGGAGGGAGTTTTGATCATAGTTTCCAGACAATTAAGGACAGGTTAAGTACAAAAGCTGTTGCTGTTACATATCCTATTGGTAAAGAGCAGGAACTACATGGATATGTAGATTTGGTTAAAATGAAAGCTTATCTGTACGAAGGGACAGATACTCCAGATTTAATTGAATGTCCGATTCCAGATGACATTAAGGATACGGTATCAAGCTTAAGGGAAACTTTAGTTGAGGCTCTTGCAGAGCAGGATGACAAATTAATGGAGAAATATTTTGCCGGAGACGAGTTGTCCGAAACAGAGTTATATGCAGCTTTAAGAAAAGGAACACTCTCTGAGAAAATCTTCCCAGTACTTGGGGGAGACTCAAGAACGGCAATGTCAAAAACATTGTTAGATTACATCACCATATGTTTACCATCTCCTATAGATGTTCCTCCAGTAAAAGGAATAGAGCCTAAAACAAAAGCGGAAATTTTAAGAAAGCCAGAAGAGACCGAGCCATTTTCAGCATTGGTCTTTAAAATTGTAAACGATTCCCATGTTGGGAATCTTTCATATCTTAGGATTTATTCTGGGAAGGTTAACTCAGGATCTTATGTTTTGAATTCTACTAAAAATATTAAAGAGAGGGTAAGTAGACTTATTCTTATGCATGCGGATGAGAGGGAAGAGGTAGAATCTCTTAGAGTAGGAGATATTGGTGCAGTTGTTGGATTAAAGGATTCTATCACTGGAGATACTCTTTGTGACGAAAAAAGTCCGATAATATTGGAACAGATCCAATTTGCAGAGCCTGTTGTTTCTCAAGCTATTGAACCTGCAACTAAATCTGATGAAGAAAAAATGTCTGAAGCATTGGCAAGGTTTGTCAAGGAAGATCCAACATTTAGAGTAAGTACGAACACTGAAACTGGTCAGACTATTATCTCTGGAATGGGAGAGCTTCATTTGGACATTATTGTTGATAGAATGAGAAGAGAATTTAATGTTGCAACAAGTGTTGGTAAGCCACAGGTTGCATACAAGGAAACAATAAAAAGAACTGTTGAACAGGTTGAAGGAAGATATATTAAACAGTCTGGTGGTAAAGGTCAGTACGGTCATTGTTGGTTGAAGCTTGAGCCAAATGAAAAGGGTAAAGGTTTTGAATTTATTAATGCAGTTAAGGGAGGTTCTATACCAAGAGAGTTTATTCCTGCAATTCAAAAAGGAGTAGAAGAGGCAATGAAAGCAGGTGTGACAGCTGGTTATCCAGTAGTTGATATAAAAGTTACTGTTTATGATGGTTCATATCATGAGGTGGACTCCTCTGAAGCTGCATTTAAGATTGCGGGTTCGATGGCCTTTAAAGAAGGAATGAGGAGAGGAGACCCAGTTCTTTTAGAACCTATCATGAAAGTTGATGTCGATACACCTGACACATATATGGGTGATGTTACAGGTTCTTTAAGCAGTAAGAGAGGGCAGATTCAGGGGACGGAAAGTTTGGGAGGTGGTATAAGTAGAATTACGGCATTTGTTCCACTATCTGAATTGTTTGGATATACAAGTGAATTGAGATCTATCACTAGTGGTAGAGGTAGCTCAACTATGGAACCTTCTCATTATGCTGAGGTCCCAAGAAATGTCGCAGAAGAAATATCTGGCAAAAAAGTATAGGTCTTAGTTAAAGAATCTTAGAGGAGTGGGTGGATTACTGTCCCCATTTTCCATATATTGTTTTTTCTTGTTATAATCTTTTACTAAGATAACTAATTTTCAAATGAAGAATAAAAGAAAAGATCTTAAAGACCATGAATTATTTTCTCTGTTACAGGAAGGTAGGGTCCAAGAGTTTTTCGATAGATTGGGAGAATTAATTGAATCTTTTGGTGAAGATGTAAAGAATTTCAATCTTGATGATTGGGCTGTTAAATATTCAAGAGGAAAAGAGCAGAAGGCGATAAACACTGCAATTACTGGTAAGATTGAGGAGGAAGCAAAGAAGTGGATTTGTCCTAGAATTCCAAGTTGGGTTAATTCTGATCATTTAACCGTATTAGGATATATTGGAATCTTAATTACTTCTGTTGGTGTGATTCTAGGTTTTGCTAATAGGTGGTTTCTTCTACTATTTCCTTTAGGTTTAATTACCAACTGGTTTGGAGATTCTTTTGATGGGAGTTTAGCTAGATACAGAAAGAAGGGGAGGCCTAAGTACGGATATTATATAGATAAGATAGTTGATTCTGTAGCAGTAATTACTTTGGCTTTAGCATTTGGGTTGTCTGGGTTTTTTAAAATTGAAATAGCTTTACTTTTTGCATGCCTTTACCTTGCTCTTATGTCCCATGTTGATTTAGTAACCCATGTTCAAGGGGAGAACAGGAATGCTTTTGGACTATTTGGACCTACAGAAATTAGGATAGTTGGTATAATTTTCTCAGCATATATGTTCTTCTCAAGGGTGGTTTACTTTAACTTCTCGAATTATTATTTAACCCAATACGATATTGGTTTGTTAATTATTATCCTCATAATGTCGGTGATTCTGATTGTGTCTATTGTTAGGAAAGGGATTGAATTGAACAAGATTGATACAAAAGATTGGAAATAAAAAATTAGAAGAGGAAATATTCGGAGTTGTCAAAATGTAAATTATAGTATAAAGCACTTGCATTAATGTCCACTTTTTGATAACATTCATCGCAGGTTTGCAAATTGAAACCTGAAAATATCAATTAGGAATTAATATAATTAAATTTTTAACAATATATTCATGGCAGATTTTAATAGAACAAAGCCACACATGAATATCGGGACCCTTGGTCATATCGATCACGGTAAGACAACTTTGGTTCGAGGTATTCTTAATGTTTTCTCTCCTGATAAGGAGGAGGCAACAAAAATGATTGATAAGCTTGATAAAGATCCAGAATCAAGAGCAAAATCAATTACAGTTGCTCCAGCACATGTAGAATTTGAGACTGAAACTAGACACTACGCATTGGTAGATTGTCCGGGTCACAAAGACTACATTAAGAATATGATTACTGGTGCTGCACAGATGGATGGTGCAATTTTGGTTATCTCCTCAAGTGATGGTGCTATGCCACAGACTAAGGAGCATATCCTTTTAGCTAAACAGGTTGGAGTCCCAAAGATGCTTGTATTCATTAATCTATTTGGTGAAGCAGATCCAGAAATTATCGAATTAATCAAAGCTGATGTTCAAGATTTACTTAAAAAGTATGGCTATGATGAGAATTGTCCAATAATTGTCGGAGATGCACTTAAAGCTCAAAAGGGAGAGGAAGAAGGTCTTAATGCAGTTAAGGAACTCATTAAAGCTGTCGATGAATATTTCCCAATACCTGAAAGAGATATAGATAAACCTTTCTTGATGCCTATAGAAGATGTCTTCTCTATTGAGGGAAGAGGTACAGTTGTAACTGGAAGAATTGAAAGAGGAAAGATAAAAGTTGGAGAAGATGTTGAGGTCCTGGGAATGGGTAGAAAGACACAGAAGACTGCTGCTACTGGAGTAGAGATGTTTAACAAAACATTAAAGGAGGGCCAGGCAGGAGACAATGTAGGAATTTTGTTAAGAGGTTTGAAGAGAGAGGATGTTCAGAGAGGTCAGATATTGGCAGCTCCTGGGAGTGTGAATACTCATACCGATTTTAAGGCAGAGGTCTATGTATTGAGTAAAGAAGAGGGTGGTAGACATACCCCATTCATTACAGGTTACAAACCTCAGTTCTACATCAAAACCGCTGATGTTACTGGTGAAGTGATATTAAACGAGGGAACCGAAATGGTTGTTCCAGGTGATAATACTGAGTTTACTGTAAAGTTAGTATCTCCAGTTGCTTTGGAGAAAGGATTCTCCTTTGCAATTAGAGAAGGTGGGCAAACAGTTGGACAAGGAATAGTAACTGAGATTTTGAAGTAAGGAATTAATTGTGGAGAGCACTAAGCTGCTCTCCACAATAATTTAATTTAATTAAGCTCTTTTAAATAGAATGGCAAATCAAACCGCAAGAATTAGAGTCAAATTAAGAGGATATGACTCTATCGTTGTTGATAAGTCCGCAAAAAGTATTATTGAAACTGCTGTAAGTACAGGTGCTAAAGTCGCCGGACCAATCCCTTTGCCTACAAAAAGAAGACAGATAGCGGTAAACAGATCTCCATTTATTTACAAGAGCTCAATCGAACATTTTGAGATTAATACACACAAGAGGGTAATAGATATCATTGATCCTACCCCAAAGACAATAGATGCCCTGCAGCATTTACAAATGCCTGCAGGTGTTGATATTGGAATAGAGTAAAAATGTAAAATAAATATGAAAGCAATATTAGGAATAAAAAAAGGAATGACAAGAGTATTCAAGGATGACAAGGTAGTCCCTGTTACTGTCATTGATACTTCTGGTTGTATTCTTTCATATTTAGAGTCAAAAGGTTTTGAATTGGGTTTGGGAGAAGAGAAGAACCCTATTAAATCAATGAAGGGGAAATATGCAGTGGCAAAGAAAGTTCCTCAAAAAAGAACCTACTTTAAAGGGGAGTTAGATGGTGAATTAAAGATAGGAGATGAAATAAAATCGGACCAATTTGTAGCTGGAGATAAGGTTGTATTAAGTGGAGTTTCAAAAGGAAAGGGATTTGCTGGTGTAGTTAAAAGGTATCGTTTTAAAGGTGGACCTAAAACACACGGTCAATCTGATAGATTGAGAGCACCAGGATCAATTGGAGCAGGAACAGACCCAGGAAGAATTTTGAAAGGTAAGAGAATGGCTGGAAGAATGGGACAAGAGAAGATTACTCTTCTTGGCAGAGAGATTGTGGATATTAAAGACAATTTATTATTAATTAAGGGACCAGTTCCTGGTTCAAATGGAGATTTAATAGCAATATTTACAAAATAAAATGGCTGAAACTAAAAGTAAAACAAAAGTTGAGAAAAAGGAAGCAGATATTAAAAGGAATCCATTAGTTTGGGGTGTACCTTACAATGCTGATCTTGTAGCTCAGGTACTGTATGTCTACAGGAGTAATGAAAGGAAATCTCCTGCTCATGTTAAAGGTAGGGGAGAAGTATCTGGTGGTGGTAAAAAACCTTGGAAGCAGAAAGGTACGGGAAGAGCAAGAGCAGGTTCTACCAGATCTACAATATGGGTAGGTGGAGGTGTTGCATTTGGAAATGTTGGAGATAGAAATTGGAATAGAAAGATTAATAAAAAGATGGCAAAGAAGGCTACATGTGTGATGTTGTCTGAGAATTTAAGAAACAAAACACTAGAGTTTATTAAGCTATCTTCAAGTGATGTTAAAAAATTTAGAGATGAGATGAAAAAAAATCCTTCAATGTCAGCATTGGTAATAACTGATAATGTAGAATTAGGGAGAAAAATAAAAAATATTGAGAAACTTGATGTTGTTTCTTCAGGAAAATTAAATGCAAAAAACATTGCAAAAAGAAAGCATATTTATGTAGATAATGAAGTAGTTGAAATGTTAGAAAAAAGATTAACAAATGAGAAATAAAACAATAGAACTAAAACCTGTGATTTCTGAAAAAAGTTTTGCTATGGCAAATGCTAATAATAAATATACTTTTTTGGTGGAAAGGGGAAATAACAAAATTGAGGTTGTGAAAGCAATAGAGAGTAAGTACAAAGTTAGTGTGGTAAGTGTTAATAGTGTTGTAAAACCAGGCAAAATGAAAAGAGATGTTAAGACATACAAACCAAGAAGGGAAAGAGATTTGGTTAAAGTTATTGTTACCCTTAAAAAGGGAGATAAAATAGATGAATTTTTGAAGATATAATATGGCTATAAGAAAATTTAAACCTACAACTTCTACGAGAAGACATACAGCCTTAGCAGACAGGTCTCATCTAAACAAGGATGGTGGACCTAAGAGTCTTACTATTCCTAAGAAGAAAAAGGCTGGAAGAAACAATCAAGGTAAAATTACTATTAGACATAGAGGTGGTGGTTTTAAGAGAAGAATTAGAATTGTTGATTACAAAAGAGATAAGTTTGGAATTCCTGCAAAGGTTACTGGTTTGTATTATGATCCCAATAGAAGTGCATATTTGGCATTGCTACTTTATGCAGATGGTGAAAAAAGATATATAATTGCACCTAAAGACTTAAAAGTTGGAGATACTGTCATCTCTGGGGAGAGTACTGATGTCCTTTTGGGGAATGCAATGATGGTAAAAAATATTCCTTCGGGAACAATTGTGAATTCCGTAGAAAATGTGCCAGGACATGGAGCGGTATTTGGGAGGTCTGCAGGTCAGTTTGTTGTTGTTCAAGGTATAGACCCTACTGGAAAATATGTTCAATTAAAGATGCCATCTGGGGAAATTAGACTAGTATTTGCTGAGTGTATGGCAACAATTGGACAGGTTAGTAATGAAGAGAATATGAATGTTAAATTGGGGAAAGCAGGGAGGAAGAGGAATTTAGGTTGGAGACCAGAGGTTAGAGGTATGGTAATGCATCCAGCAGAGCATCCACACGGTGGTGGAGAAGGTAAAGGAGTGATTGGTGGACCAGCTAAAGATATTTGGGGAAATCTTGTTGGAACAAGAACAAGGAAAAACAGAAGAACTGAAAAGTTTATTATTAAGACTAGAAGAACTAAGAATAGACCGTTCGCTAAGAAATAATTTATATATAAGATAATATGTCTAGATCGCTTAAAAAAGGACCATACACAGATGAGAAATTGATGAAGAAGGTTACCAAGGCAAAAGAGAGTGGAAGTCTTGCACCAATAAAGACATGGGCTAGAGCTTCTACTATTACGCCAGATATGGTTGGGATGAAATTTTTGGTACATAATGGTAAAAAGCACGAGGAGGTATTGGTTGTTGAGTCAATGATAGGTCATAGGCTAGGAGAGTTTTCCATGACAAGGAAATTTAGAGGTCATGCTAAGAAAGGAAAACTATCCAAAGTCTACGGAAGTAGTGGAAGATTTGAAGAAACTAAATCAGAAAAATAAATATGGAAGAAAAGATAGTAACAGTAAAAGTTAAGAATATTGCACAATCTCCTTTGAAGCTGAGATTAGTTGCTAACCTTATAAGGGGTAAAAATGCATCAGAGGCAATAGAGATGCTTGCCATACTTAATAAAAAAGGTGCCCCTATTGTTAAAAAAGCAATTATGTCAGGAGTCGCGAATGCAAGAGAGAAGTTTGGAGTCGATAAAGAGAGTTTGGTTATTAGTAAAATTACTGTTGATGAAGCTAGAACATTAAAGAGGACAAGATTTGAGTCA
>Ga0116141_10001241_pt1 | contig 21612 bp, 19 predicted proteins | sample AD_UKC097_MetaG_FD_89744 | JGI IMG/M metagenome (GOLD analysis project Ga0116141, IMG submission 89744) | Active sludge microbial communities of municipal wastewater-treating anaerobic digesters from USA - AD_UKC097_MetaG | ecosystem: Engineered > Bioreactor > Anaerobic > Digestate | place: USA...
CCCCCCCTTGAAGACCTGATCCTGAGCGCTTCCTGAAGGGCATGAAGGTCCAGGGGGTTGATCATAGCCCCTATACCCTCCCTGACCATCGTCCCAGTTGCCTCGTCCATTCGGATGTCGTCGGAATCGGGGACCTGTTTTATCAGAACGGCTATCTTCACGGGACCACATCCTCGAAAGGGAAGATCAGGGTCTTAATATAACCGAAAACCGGCTCCTCCCTCTGGAAGGACCGGCAGCAGTATCCAAACCCGTCGGAGATCTGATGATCAACGGTAAAAACATCGAATTAACCGAAGAACTGGACCCGGAAAGGAAATGGCGTGCCCGTCGGGATTTGAACCCGAGACCTTCGGCTCCGGAGGCCGACGCTCTATCCAGCTGAGCTACGGACACGCATCCGCGGCGCTTAGGGTACCGCCCGGAACATGAGGTTGTCAAGTATTCCAGGGTCGGGATCAGTGAAAGTTAAGATCCGTGACTCGTCGATCGTGAACCGTAAATTGTGAATCGTGAATCGAAAAAGCGTGAAAAGTAAAACATGAGACGAAAGGGGCAAAACTCAACGGCGTTAACGACACACCCCCCAGGCAAGCTGAAGGACCTAGTCCCGACCAGGTCCCGACAAAGTCCTGAGACGTATCAACAAAGGGGAGTGGTTCAATGAGGAGCCTTGTCTTCGGTGAGATGTCCTGGTTTTGATTTTCCGTCTCACGTCTCAGGCTCTCAGGATTCCCCTACCTTCTGAACGACACTATCGTCACCCCGTAACCCCCCTCGTCCGCTCTGCCGAGCCGAAAGTCGGTGACATAGGGCAGGCTTTTGCACAGCGAGTGGACCGCCCTTCTCAGGATCCCTTCTCCGCGGCCGTGGATTACGACCACTTCCCCGTAGCCGGCACGGAAGGCCCTGTCAAGATAGATCTCCACCTCCGGCAGGGCTTCATCCACGGTCATACCCCTGACCATGATCGAGGATGGCACCCCCCTCGGCGCAGGAGCATGTAATGTCGGAGCCTTTCTTTCTGCAGCCGGGGTCGCCTTCTCCCTTACTTTGACAAGGCTTTCAAGAGGGGCTTCTACCCTCATGGAACCGGCCACCACAACCGCCTTGCCACCCGCGATCGATTCGACCACCCCCATAGCCTCCGTCCCTCCGAGCCTTACGGAGTCTCCGACCTGGGGGATACCCTCTCTCTCTATCCTCTTTTTTGCAAGGGACTCCTCCCTTCGGGATATCCTCTCCTTCAACGGCTGGGAATCCTTTTTCGCCTTCCCGTACTCCTTCCGTGCGGCGGACTCGGCCGCGCCCTCCAGTCTGGAAAGCATCTCCCTGGCTGATCTTTCGGCTTCCTCCATTATCTCCCTGGCCCTCCTGTCGGCAGCCTCGATGATCTTTTCCTGCCTGTCGTTTATCCTCTTTATCTTCTCCTCGAGCTCCCTCCTAAGGGAGGCCAGTTCCTTCCTCTCCTCTGCCATGGCCACCCCAGCGCTCTCCAGCTCGGCCTGCTTGTCGAAGAGTTCCGACATTATCTGTTCTGTCGTTCGGGCCTCCCCCAAAAGGTGTTCCCTGGCCGACTCTATTACGTCTTTAGGCATCCCCAGCCTTTCTGCTATAAAAAGAGCGTTGCTCTTCCCGGGAATTCCCATGATCAGTCTGAACGTCGGAGCGAGGGTCACCGGATCGAACTCCATTCCGGCCGTCTCAACCCCACTGCTGCCGAGGGCGTAGCGCTTGATCGGGTTGTGATGGGTAGTGGCCAGGACCAGTGACCTCCTGTCCTTCAGTGCCTCCAGGATGGCTATCCCAAGCGCCGCACCCTCTTGGGGATCCGTTCCCGCCCCGAGCTCGTCGAGCATCAGAAGGCTGTCCCTCCCCGCCTTCTCCATCATGGTTATGATCCTTCTGACGTGGGAACTGAAGGTTGAAAGGCTCTGCTCTATTCCCTGCTCATCACCGATGTCGGCCGCCAGGTAGTCTATCCAGCCCACCAGGGTCCCCTCTGCCGCCGGGACAGGAAGGCCCGAGAGGGCAAGAAAGACGGCAATGGCCACCGATTTCAGGACCACTGTCTTGCCGCCAGTATTAGGTCCGGTAATGACCAGTTGCCTAAATCTCTCTCCGCAGTGGATGCTTACGGGGACACAACCCTGGCCGATCAGGGGGTTCCAGAGGTTCTGGAAGTGGAAACGGGACCTGTCATCCAGCTCGGGCAGGATCCAGTTACGTTCATCCAGGAACTGGGCGCTTGCGTGGAGAACATCGATCCTGGCCAGGGCCAACTCCGTCTCTGCGATGTGGGATTCCTTCTCCAGGAGCATGGCTGTCAGCGAGGACAGGATCCTTCTCTCCTCTTCTCTCTCCTCGCCCCGCAGGATCTCTATCCTGTTGTTAAGGGGAACGACCTCTTTCGGCTCAATATAGACGCCTTTGCCCGAGGAGGACCTGTCCATGGCTATCCCTTCGAATCGCCCGGAATCCTCGACCCTGACGAGAAGGGCGAACCGCCCCTTTCTGAAGTGAACGACCCTGTCCTGGAGCATGGGGGCCAGGTTGGCCCGGGAGGAGAGTTCGGAACACTTGGCCCGGGCCCGGGAGGTGAGATCCCGGAGAGAGCTCCTGATCCTGGCCAGCTCTTCCGATGCATGGTCATAGAGCTGCCCGTCATCGGATATCACCTGGAGGCGGTCCAGCTCCTTCTCCAGGTCACGGATACCTTCGGCAAGCCTTTCGATGCCAGGTACCTCTTCTCGGGCGCCTCTGATATCTTCCCTGATCCTCTTTGAAAGGCCGATAAGGATGCGGAACTGGAGCAGTTCAGCGCCAGTAAGAAGCGCAGTCTCCCTTGCGCTGCCGAAGAGAGGGCCCAGGGGCTTCAGTCTTTCGTCCCAGGTCATTTCTCCACGGATTTCCCTGTAACGTATGAAGGATCTCAAAAGATCCTGCCGCTCCCTGGCGCCTTTTGCAGATACGGCCGGGAGCATCCTCTGGAGCATCAGCTTGCCAGTCTCCGATCTTGTCCTTCTTGACAGCCTTTCCAGAACGGAGGGGATCTCGACCAGTTCGGCAGTTCTTGCTTCAACCCTCAATTTGAAGGCTCCGACTCTTCCGGGCTCTCCCCTTCTCCCGAGGGGGAAAGATGCCACGGAAGCGATCCGGGATCAAGTAACCTTATTGAAGAAAGGGCGTTCTGGACCGATGGCCACGATCTGTCAGCGAGCCTCATGGCAACACTCTCGTTCATCCAGTAGGGAGAAAGGACTGGAGAGAGGGCCATCAGGGCCGCGTAGACGATGATCAGGAGAGCAAAGGCCTTCACGGCGCCTGCGACTAGGCCCATGCCCCTGTCGATGCCGGATAGGTGTGTAAACTTGAGGAAGGCCTTCACCACCCTTCCTGCATAAACCCCTGCCACGAGGATAAGGATGTAGATGATAACAAGTGCTATGGCCTGGGTCGCCCCCGGCTGTAAAGGCAGGTAGGGTAAGATAAGTGACGATACTCCGGCCGACAGCTTCCAGGCAAGCAGGAAACCGCCTATGGTCGCAATGAGCGAAATGATCTCACCAGAAAAACCCTTGGCTGCACCCCTGACACAGAAGGTCACGAGAATGAGAACGAACAGTATGTCCGTACCAAGCGCAAGGGTCAAACGGACCCACACCCTCCCAACAGATCCCTGATCTTGCTCTCGGCCGATTCGATGGAAAAGGCCAGCTTGAAGCAGGCAAGAAGAAGTCTTTCATCCTGTTCCATCGAAGGATCCACCCCGCTGACGCTCTCCTTGGCGATCTGCAGGACCCTCTCGAACCTTCTTTCGTCAAGACGGGTCAGTATGGGGTAGCTCTTCTTGCCCAGGGTGACAAAGACCCGGCGCGGCTCCTCCTGCAACTAAAGACCTCCTCTCCGGATCAGAAACGGTCCGTAAGGTCACCCTGCTGGGAGCCCCGGTCGAACCTGAAAAGATCTCCCACAGGCTCCTCCTTTGGGGTTGCCTCGCTCTCGGGCAGGGACGGTTCCTCCTCTTCCGCGGCGGTTTCGAATTCACCGGCCGGTTCAGAGGGTTCCGAGGGTTCACAGGAGGCTCTCATCTTCTCCACAAGCGCCGCCAGCCTGCTCTTGGTGGTCTCCCTTTCATCCCTGAGGGTGGCAAGCTCCCTGTCCTTCTCGTCAAGGATCCCACGCAGGGTTTCCAATTCTTCGCCGATCCGGTCCCTCTCCGCCCTCAGGTTGGACATGGCCTCTGAGACCCTTTCGATCAGGTTCTCAAGACTGTTGATCTGTTCGAGCATTTAAACCCCTCCTTTTATCTGATCCTTATCCCCTTTTGGGAAAGCTGTTCCCTGAGCCTTCCATGAATATCGTCGACTTCCTCGTCCCTCAGTGTTCTCTCCGGATCCCGATAGGCCAGCGAATAGGCAAGGCTCCGGTGGCCTTCCGGGATCCCCCTGCCATGATAGATGTCGAAGAGCCTCACATCCTCCAGAAGAGGACCGCCCAACTCCCTCAGTAGCACCAGGATGTCAGAGGAGTAGACCCCATCCTCGACCACCAGGGAGATATCCCTGTAGACGGGGGGGAATTTCCTGATCTCTCCGAAGAGGGCTCTCCCGCCCTGCACCAGGGGTTCCATGTCCAGTTCAAAGAGGAAGAGCGGCGCTGGAAGCTCCAGTTCGGCCTCTATCTCTGGCTTGAGGACCAGCAGGTACCCTATGTCCCTGCCGTCGGCCATGACCCGGGCTGTCTTTCCGGCGTGACCGAATGGTTCGTTACCTGGAACAAGCTTCACGGCTATCCCCCGGCTTGCGAAGATCGCTTCTACATCGGCGGCCACGGAATGGAAGTCCTCCGTCTCCTGTTCACCCCATGGCGAACGGCTGTCAACTCCGGGGCATACGCAGCCCCCCAGCTTGAACAACTCCTCCACCTCGTCGCCCTTCCGGTAGAAGACCATACCTGTCTCGAAGATCCTTATGGCCATTCTCCACCCGGACCTTATGTTCTTCTGGACGGCCTGGACAAGTCCTGGGGCAAGGGTTGTCCGCATGACGGACATATCCGAGCTCAGTGGGTTGGAGAGTGCCACAGGAGATGATCTCAGATCCGATCCGGGGAACCTAAGTGCGGAAATGGCAGCAGGGGAAACGAAACAGTAGGTAACGACCTCCGAATAACCCCTCGCCATCGCCGTAGACCGGACGGCCCGTTCGGCCCTCATCCTGTCGGTAATGTCGCCGGTGGCGTGCATTACCGGGGGCAGAACGGAATCGATCTTGTCGTAACCCCTGATCCGGGCTACCTCCTCTACCAGGTCCTCCTCGATGGAGATATCTGGCCTGTAGGAAGGTATCTTGTAAACCCTCCGGGAGGGGTCCCTGTCGTCGGAGTTGATCCCGAGCCTCGCCAGGATCCCCGAAGCCATCTCAAGGTCGCCGGTACCGATGATCTTTTCGAGGACAGCCGAGGTCAGGGGCACATGTCGCTCCTCCAGGGCCGGTGCCCCGGAGGCGATCCACCCAGTCGGTACTCCGGCCCCCCAGGAGGCCATAATGTCCATGGCGACCGCCAGAGCGGTCTCCACCTTGAAGGGGTCAACAAAGCGCGAGAACCTGTAGGCCGCTTCGCTGGGGATACCAAGCTTTCTCGATGTCCTGCTGATCCTGGTACTGTCGAAGTTGGCCGATTCCAGAAGCACCCTGGTCGTGTTATCGCTTATCTCGCTCTCGCCGCCACCCATAACTCCAGCGAGTCCTATGGGCTTGCCGCCGCTGGTGATAAGAAGGTCTTCCCGGTCCAGGATCCTGGTCTTTCCATCCAGGGTCAGGATCATCTCTCCGTCGCGAGCGGCCCGCACGGTGATCTCCCTGCCGGGAAGGCCGGAGTCATCGAAGGCGTGAAGGGGCTGTCCGACCAGAAGCATCACCAGGTTAGTGGCATCCACCACGTTTGAGATGGGTCTCATCCCAGAGAGGAGGACCCTGACCCTTGCCCTTACCGGCGCAGGCATGATCCTGACGTTGTCAATGGACCCGAGGGCGTAGAAGGGACACCCCGCGTCCGAGAGGAAGACCCCCTCGAAATCGTCGAGCTTCTCGGCCCTGGGTGTGACCCTTGGTGACAGGCCCTTGAATCTCGCCTCGGGGAAGACCGCGGAAACTTCCCTGGCTATGCCGACCATGCTCAGAAGGTCGCCCCTGTTGGGCGTTATGGAGACCTCCAGGATAGTGTCGTCAAGGCCAAGAGCCTTTCTTGCGTCCTCGCCCAGGGCATTATCGGGCTCCAGCCTCAGTATGCCGAACTCATCGGCGATCTCGGGAAGGCCGATCTCCTCGGCAGAAAGGACCATGCCCTCGCTGACCACTCCCTGGAAATCCCGGGTGGAGACTTCCGTGCCGTCGGCAAGAACGCATCCAGGAGGACCCCAGGGTACGATGTCCCCTTCGCTGAGGTTCTTTGCCGCCGTGATGCATGTCCCCTTCCTGTGCCCGGCATTCACCGAGAGCACGAAGAGGTCAGGTCTCTCGGGGTGCAGCCTGATGGATTCGACCTTCGCCGTAACTGCTCCCTTGAAGAGCGGAACGGGAATGTCGACCCCTTCCACCTCAGTGCCGGTATCGGTAAGCCTTCGGGCAAGCGTTTGGGCATCGACAGGAATGTCCACAAGTTCCTTGAGCCAGTTGAGAGATACAAGCATTATCTGCGCTCCCCCTTCGAGTTGAGAAAGGCAAGGTCGCCCTCGAAGAAGACCCTCAGATCATTGAGTCCATACTTGAGCATGGCGATACGGTCGAGTCCCATCCCCCAGGCGAAGCCGTTGTAGCGGACAGGGTCAATGCCTCCGGCCCTGAGAACGTTCGGGTGGGTCATGCCCATCCCGGATATCTCAAGCCATCCGCTCCCCTTGCAGATCCTGCACGATGGGTTCTTGCCCGAGCAGGCGACGCACTCCACGTCCATCTCCAGTGACGGCTCGGTGAAGGGGAAGTAGCTGGCCCTGTAACGGGCCGCCAGCTGGCGGCCGAAGATCCTGTTGGCGAAGGCCTCGAGGCACCCCTTGAGATGTGCCAGTGAAACGTTCTCATCCACCAGAAGCCCCTCCAGCTGGTGGAACATGGGCGAGTGGGTCTGGTCGCTGTCCCTCCTGAAGACCTTCCCCGGGATGATTATCCTCAGAGGAGCGCCCCATCTTCTCATGGACCTGACTTCTACAGGCGAGGTGTGAGTCCTCAGCAGAAGCCCGTTCTCGAGATAAAAGGTGTCCTGCATATCCCTTGCAGGGTGGTGCGGGGGGATATTGAGGCCTTCAAAGTTGTGGAAATCGTCCTCAACCTCCGGTCCGTAGGCGACGGAGAAGCCCATGGAGACAAATATATCTATAGCTTCCTGGGTGATCTGGGCGACAGGGTGGAAAGCACCCCAGGGGCGCCCCCTCCCGGGGAGGGTCACATCGAGCCACTCCCCTGCCTCCCGGGCGGCCACCTGGGCCCCGGCGCACTCCTCTGTCCTTCTTGACAGGGCCTCTTCAATGAGATCTCTCAGCTCATTGAGCACCCTGCCCGCTTCGGGGCGTTCTTCTGCCGGGAGAGAACCCAGCCGCTTCAGAAGAGAGGTGACCTCACCCTTCTTCCCGAGGAAGCGTACCCTGACCCCCTGAAGGGCGTCCAACGTCCCTGCGGATGAAAGCTCCGATTCGAAAAGGGTCTGGATCCGTTCTACCTCTTCGTGTATGCTGCCCAAGCGCTACCCCTCCCCAACTGTTTCGGCTTCCCGATGACCCCCCTGATCCGGGAGGGGGCTTAAAAGGGACCCTTTGCCCGGATCTGGAAGAAAAGAAATTGTCCTCTCAGTATAATACCCTCGCAGGACCGAAGTGGCCATATTCTTCGATACCATCAGACCGGTAATACGACAGGGGTCCCCGCCAAAGCCATCGACAGGAACCCCGGGGCTGACTATTCGCTCTGACCAAAGAACCGCCTGAAGGGCCGATTACTTAACCAGTGCTTCCCTTGCACGGTCGACCAGCTTCGCGAAGGCCGGCATATCCTGCACGGCCAGGTCAGCGAGGACCTTGCGGTTGATCTCTATGTTGGCGCGCCTGAGTCCGTTCATGAAAGAACTGTAGGTCATGTCGTTCATCCGTGCCCCTGCGCTTATCCTGGTTATCCATAGCTTGCGGAAGTCCCTCTTTCTCGCCTTCCTGTCCTTGTAGGCGTTGGACATGGAGTGAAGGTACGCTTCCTGTGCCCTCCGGAAAACGTTCTTTTTCCTTCCGAAGTATCCCTTTGTAGCTTCGAAGAGTTTCTTTCTTTTCTGATCGCTGGCGCTTCCGCCCTTGACCCTGGGCATGACCGCTCACCTCTTTCGGTTGGTTGATTCCTGGTCTCTTAGTTCCGACACCTATGCGTAGGGCAGAAGTGTCTTCATGCGCCCCTCGAAAGAAGAGTGTATGACCCCCTTCTGGCGGAGGCGGCGGAGGCGGGTGGCTTTCTTCTTCCCGAGAAGATGTCCGCGGCCGCTCTTCTTGTAGACAAATTTCCCCGTCCCGGTCCTCGAGAACCTCTTCTTGGTCCCAGAGTGGGTTTTCATCTTCGGCATGATCCAATTCCTCCCTCTATCTTCTAACGATGAGGACAAAAGGGCGCTCCGGGCAACTACTCCTTCACCACGGGCGTTTCTTCTGTCCCTTCCTTTTTCAATTTAACAGCCTTGTCGGTCTCTGCCGTCTTCGGCTTCTTGGTGGGCTGCGGTACAGGCGTAAGCATCAGGCGCATGTACCTTCCCTCCATGCGGGGGGGCATGTCCACTTTCCCAATTCCATCGCAATCCCTTACTACTTTGTCAAGAACCTCTCGGCCCCGGTCCAGGAATGCCATCTCCCTGCCCCGGAAAAAGACGGCAACCTTGACCCTGAAGCCCGAAAGGAGAAAATCCTTGATGGCGCGCACCTTGAAGTTGTAGTCGTGCAGGTCGATCTTGGGTCTCATCTTCATCTCTTTTACGACCTGCCCCTTGGACTTCTTCCTTGCGTCCTTGTCACGCTTCTGCTGCTGGAACTTGTACTTGCCGTAGTCAAGGATCCTGCAGACGGGAGGATCGGCCTGGCCCGAGACCTCAACCAGGTCCAGCTCCCTCTCCTCGGCAAGCTCGAGCGCCTGCGCGATGGGGACCACTCCGACCTTGACACCCTGGTCGTCGATCAGAAGGACTTCCCTTGCCCGGATCTCTTCGTTGATGCGCGGTTCTTCGCTGTTTTTAGCTATAACTCGTCACCTCCACGGTAAAAAATGGCCGGACTCTTCGAGCCCGGCCTCTATATCCCATATGATCCGGGGCGCAAAACCCTATCGTGCGGCCCGGCATATATACCCTTAAACAGCCCATCAAGGCGTCGGCGGGTGGGAGGCTTGGCTCCTCTTCATCGTTATTCCTTTTTTGTCCCGGAAAGGGACCGACAAGGGATTCTAGCACATAACATCTAGCGGGTGCAAGTGTGTGGCCGCCCGCTGACCGGATCGGGCTGCCTCCGAAGAAGTTCCTCGAAACCCGAAAGATCCATGGCCCCCAGGTCGCCCTCGCTCCGGTCCCTTACGGACAGGGTACCGTTCTCGACCTCCCTGGAACCCAGAACGACCATGAAGGGGATCTTCTCCACCTGGGCGTCCCTTATCTTCTTGCCCAGCTTTTCGTCCCTGGTGTCCTTCTCAACCCTGAGCCCTATCTCCTTGAGCCTTGATTCAACTTCGGCGGCGTAGGGGATGTGTTCCCCCTTCACCGGCACGATCCTTACTTGGACCGGTGCCAGCCAGAAGGGGAACGCCCCGGCGTAGTGCTCGATGAGGATCCCCATGAACCTCTCAAGACTACCAAAGACCGTCCTGTGGAGCATTACGGGGCGATGCTCGTTCCCGTCCGGACCGATGTAGGTCATGTCGAACTTGTCGGGCATCTGGAAGTCGAGCTGGATCGTGCCGCACTGCCAGGTCCTCCCGATACAATCCTCGAGGTGGAAGTCGATCTTGGGCCCGTAGAACGCTCCGTCGCCGGGATTCACCCGGAAATCGGCCCCGAAATCCTCAAGGGCCTCCTGCAGGGCCTTCTCGGCCTTCTCCCACATTACCGGGTCTCCCATGGCCTTCTCGGGTCTGGTGGAGAGCTCCACCCGGTATGGAAAGCCGAACACATCCCTGTAGATGAACCTGACCAGGTCCATGATGCCGATGATCTCCTGCTTGATCTGTTCCGGTGTCACATAAAGGTGTGCATCATCCTGGGTAAAGGACCTTACCCGCATCAGCCCGTGGAGGACCCCCGAACGCTCGTGGCGATGCACGGTACCGAGCTCGGCTATCCTCATCGGGAGTTCACGGTAGCTCCTTATCCTGCTCTTGTAGACCAGGATCCCCCCAGGGCAGTTCATGGGCTTCACCGCGAAGGGGCGCTCGTCGATCTCGGTGAAGTACATGTTCTCACGGTAGTGGTCCCAGTGGCCCGACCTTATCCACAGGTCCTGGTCGAGTATCAGCGGCGTCCTTATCTCAGAATATCCCCTTTGGGAGTGCTCGGCCCGCCAGAAATCCACGAGTCGGTTCATGATCACCATCCCCTTGGGGTGAAAGAAGGGGAACCCCGGTCCCTCCTCCTGGATGCTGAAAAGGTCAAGCTCTCTCCCAAGTTTCCTGTGGTCCCTGCGTTTTGCTTCCTCTATCCTGTTGATGTGATCATCGAGCGCCTCGGCGGTGTCGAAGGCCGTCCCGTAGATCCTTGTGAGCATTATGTTCTTCTCGTCGCCTCGCCAGTAGGCCCCTGCCACGGACAGAAGCTTGAAGTGTTTCAGCTGCGAGGTGGAGGTAACGTGGGGGCCCCTGCAGAGGTCAACGAAGTCGCCCTGTCTGTAAAGCGAGATAAACTCGTCGGGGATCTCCGAGACCAGTTCGACCTTGTAGACGGCATCCTTTTCCCTGAAAAGCTTCAAGGCCTCTTCCCTGGGCAGGAGAAGCCTTTCCACGGGGATATCCTCGGAGGAGATCTTCCTCATCTCCTCCTCGATCCTGGGAAGGTCCTCTTCGGTGACCTGGCCGGCTATCTCCATGTCGTAGTAGAAGCCGTCCTGTATCGAGGGGCCGATCCCCAGCCTTGTCCCGGGGAAGAGCCTCTGGACGGCCTGGGCCATCAGATGCGACGTAGAGTGTCTCAGGATCTTTAGCCCTTCGGGGCTTGAAGATAGAACGGGCTCAACGCGGGAGTCCGTCTCCACCACTGCGGCAAGATCGACCCTTGTCCCGTCAGCAACGGCAGCTATGGATCCTTCAGAAAGCCCCCATCTCGACAGTATCTCCCGGGCCTTCAGCGGCTCGGGGGAGTTAAGTTCCAATCCTTCAGGACCTGAATAGTTCGGCAATTTAAAGGCCTCCATCTTGAAAAATGACCGATCCCTGACGTTTCCGCAACAAGGGTCAGGTGGATTGCATTCTACATCAGCAGGGCAGCGGGGTCACCCCTGCCTGCTGTGTATATAATATACACCCCCCTGGCGTATGGCAACGCCCCCTTTTTTCTGGAAAAATGAACTTTGTTCTCCTATAATCGGTTTAAACCTTTCTTTACTTTTTCCCTTTTGTTCATTTTCCCTTGAAAGGTGGAGGGGGTGGAACAGGGAAGATAGTTAAAAAAACCACATTCATGTTTCCCAGGAACAAGATCTTCCGTTCCAAAAACTCTCACCAAGGAGGGATTCAAAGCATGGCCGAGATGAAAAAGGCCGACCAGTGGGCTACCCGATGGGGTCTGGTTCTATCTTGCATTGGTATGGCAGTCGGTACGGGTAACATCTGGCGGTTCCCGCGAGTCGCCGCCTCCCAGGGTGGCGGTGCTTTCGTCATCGCTCTTTTGATCGGACTGTTCCTCTGGGGCATTCCGCTCCTCATGGCCGAGGCCGTCTGGGGCAAGGTATCAAGAATGGGCGTCATAGGTTCCTTCAAGGAGATGGTAGGCAGAAAGTGGACCTGGATGGGTACCACCGTCGCCGTCATCTCTCTTGGAATAGCCTTCTACTACTCCGTTGTGGTCGGATGGTGCATCCGTTACTTCCTATACGCCATCACGGGGGTCATCAAACCAGGGCTTGATACGGAAGCTCTCTGGGCCGCATTCTCCACTACCCCGGGAGCGATGGTGCCGTGGCATATCCTGACCATGGTCGCCGCTACGTTGATCCTTTTCAAGGGCGTATCCCAGGGTCTGGAGAAGATCAACAAGGTCCTCATTCCCACACTTTTTGTCATGCTCGTAGTCCTGGCCATCAGGGCCAACATGCTCCCCGGATCCACCGAAGGTCTGAGGTTCTTCTTTGAACCCAAGTGGGCCGACCTCCTGAAGGGCCGCGTCTGGCTCGAGGCCTTCACCCAGGTCGCATGGTCCACAGGGGCGGGCTGGGGGCTCATGCTCACCTACTTCGTCTACACCAAGAAGCGAGAGGACATTGCACTTAACGCCACCACGGTCTGCTTCGCCGACACCATGGCCGGCTTCCTGGCCGGACTGGCCGTCATCCCCACCATCTTCGCCCTTTCGCCAGATCCCATGGCAGCGGTGGCAAGCGGGAACACCGGACTCGCATTCATCCACCTGACAAGCCTGTTCACTGTAATGCCAGGAGGGGTCATCTTCGCCTCCATCTTCTTCCTGGCCCTTATCTTTGCAGGCTTCAGCTCGCTGCTATCCATGGTCGAACTTGGTCTCCGTCTCCTTATGGATGCTGGATGGACGCGCAAAAAGGCCGCCGTGGCCGCAGGCATCGGCATCCTTGTTCTTGGTCTGCCGTCAGCCTGGAGCATCTCCTTCCTGGACAACCAGGACTGGGTCTGGGGCGTAGGTCTTCTCCTGAGCGGTCTGATCTTCTCGATCGCAGCCATGAAGATCGGCGTCAACAAGATCTGGGACGAGTACATCGCTCCCGATTCCGACCTGAATGCTCCATGGATGTGGAAGCTGATCTACCTCTTCCCGGTGTGGTTCGTGATCATCTTCTGGTGGTGGATCGCGCAGGCCGCAAGCTGGTACCCCGACACCTACATGAAGTGGCTCCCAATCTCGGAGTACACCTTCAGTGTGGGCACCATGGTCTACCAGTGGGCGATCGTGGTCGTGCTCGCCCTGGTAACCAACAACTGGCTGGCCGACAAGTCGACGGTTAAGTTCGAGGCCACCGAATAGAACGGCTCCCAGTCCCGCTACCGGTTTCTGTTTGAGCAAGACGACTTACAGGGAGGGATTTCAATGGGTTGGCAGTTCAACATGATAGTCATAATGGCCCTTGTCTTCGGCGGCACCGGCTGGTGCGTCTACAGGACCATGAAAGCCGAGGAGAAGAAGTAGTCCTGGGAAACAAGCGCTAGAGCAAGAACAGGGGGCCATCCATCGGGACGGCCCCCTGTATTTTAATGCCTCTCTTTGAGATCCTACCTTCCTGTGCTTCCGAAACCGCCGCTGCCCCGGTCCGTCTCGCTCAGGGAGTCAGTCTCCTCCCATTCGATCCTGCTTACAGAGGCGAGGATCAACTGGGCGATCCGGTCCCCCTTCTCTATCTCGAATGGACTTTCGCCCAGGTTGACAAGAATAACTCTCACTTCACCCCTGTAGTCGGCATCGATCGTCCCCGGTGCGTTCAGAACGGTCACGCCGTGATTCAGGGCCAGGCCGCTCCGAGGCCTCACCTGGCACTCGTACCCTTCGGGTATCTCGAGCCGGATCCCTGTCCTCACGGCCGATCTTCCCCCGGCTGGGATGGTAACCCTTTCGTTGGACCTGAGATCGACCCCCGAAGAGAAGGGCGTGGCGTAGACCGGCAGGGCAATATCTTCATCGTCGCGAAAGATGCCGAGCCTGACCATCCCCGCCATGGCTACCTGTCCCTGTTCCTGTCCCCGGAACCGCTCCTGCGGGGCGGCCCGCTGTGGGATCTTCTGTCACCGGAAGGCCTGTCCCCACCCGGTCTCCCTCCAGGTCTCGGGGCTCCTCCCCTCTGGTTCCTGTCACGGTCATTTGATGGGGGCAGAGCCTTGATCCTCTCCTCCCTGGCATCCTCCAGGACAAAGGCGTCTGCGAACCTTTCGGCCATTTCGGGCTCGCTCTTCCTTTCAAGGGCTCTTCTCCTGGAAAGGTTGATCCTCCCCATATCGTCGATCTCCTTGACCATCACCAGGACCGAGTCACCGGGGCTGAAAACATCGTCGACCTTGCCCACATGGGTGGTGCTGATCTCGCTCACGTGCAGGAGCCCCTCCTTGCCTGGAAGGACCTCCACGAAGGCGCCGAAGGCCATCAGCCTGGTCACCTTGCCGGAGAAGACCTCTCCCGCAGCCACTTCCCTGATGAGATCGTTGATCATGCCTAGGGCCTTCTCTGCAGCCTCCGTCGTCGGAGAGGCCACGAAAACCCTTCCGTCGTCCTCCACGTCGACCTTGACGCCCGTCTGGGCGACTATGTTCCTGATCATCTTGCCGCCCGGGCCGATAATATCCCTGATCTTGTCCAGTGGGACCGTAAGGGTGTATATCCTCGGAGCATAGGCGGAGACGTTATCGCGGGGTTCTGTTATGGCGCTCTCCATCTTTTCCAGGATGAAAAGCCTGCCCCTCCTTGCCTGATCGAGGGCCTTTTCCAGGATGCTCCTGGTTATGCCGCCGGCCTTGTTGTCCATCTGGAGGGCCGTAATGCCTTCCCTGGTTCCCGTGACCTTGAAGTCCATATCCCCGTAATGATCCTCCAGCCCCTGGATGTCGGTGAGGATCGCCACCTTTTCCCCTTCCTTTATGAGGCCCATGGCGACGCCGGCAACGGGCTTCCTTATCGGCACTCCCGCATCCATTAGAGAGAGGCTGGCACCGCAGACCGAGGCCATGGAGCTGGAGCCGTTGGATTCAAGGATGTCCGATACCACCCTTACCGCATAGGGAAATTCCTCTTCTCCGGGGAGAAGGACCCTTACGGCCCTCTCTGCCAGTGCCCCGTGCCCTATCTCCCTGCGCCCCGGGCCCCTCATGGGTCTGACTTCTCCGACCGAGAATGGAGGGAAGTTGTAGTGGAGCATAAAGCGTTTCGACGGCTCGTCGTGCTTGAGGCCGTCCACGAGCTGGTCGTCCTCCCCTACCATTCCGAGGGTGGTCGTGACCAGCGCCTGGGTCTCACCCCTGGTAAAGAGCGCTGAACCGTGTACCCTTGGGAGGACACCCACTTCACATGTGATGGGCCTTACTTCATCCATGGCCCTTCCGTCTGCCCTTTTGCTCTCTTCGACGATGAGGGACCTCATGGCCTTCTTGACAGTATCCTCAACGGCGGACTTGATGTACGACTCCGATTCGGGGTACTTCTCAAGCAGGTTATCCAGGGCATTCCGGGTGGTGGAGTCGATGGCCTCTCCCCGCGGCTTCTTGTCGTGAATCTGCACGGCCTGGTGGATATCTCCGTAGAGTTCCTTGCTGATCCAGTCATCGATCTCGGGAAATGATGGCGGTTCCGGTAGTTCCATTACGGGTTTCCCGAAAGCCTTGGCCATCTCCCCGATCTTTTCCGTTATGGCGGTTATCTCCCGCTGGGCCAGATCAAGGGCATCGACCATTAACTGCTCCGGGATCTCCCGGGCGCCAGCCTCGACCATGGTTATACCACCGGCATGTCCACTTACGACAAGGTCAAGGGCGCTCTCTTTCATTATGTCTTCCGTAGGATTGACAACAAGCTCGTCACCAACAAGACCTATCCTTACTGCTCCCACAGGCCCTCCCCATGGTATCCCCGAGAGCATGAGCGCCGCAGAAGCACCGTTGATGGCCACTATGTTCGGCGGGTTCGACTGGTCCACTGAAAGGGTGGTCGCAACGACATGGATGTCGTTGCGAATGTGCCCCGGGAAGAGCGACCTTATCGAGCGGTCTATTATCCTGGCCGTCAGTGTAGCCGTCTCGGAGGGTCTCCCCTCCCTCTTTATGAAGCCTCCGGGGATCTTGCCGGCCGAATAGAACCTTTCTTCGTAATCCACAAGCAAGGGTAGAAAGTCCAGCCCTTCCCTCGCCTTGTCAGCAATGCACGCCGTCACAAGGACCGATGTCTCCCCCATTGTGACCTGGACCGAACCGTTTGCCTGTTTAGCAAGCTTTCCTGTTTCGAAGGTCAAGGGATGCCCCCCGACTTCAATAATGTATCTTTCCGCCATAATTCTGTTTCCTCCTCTTGTTTTTCCCGTCTTTTTTCCCGTTAAAGGATAACACAAGCGGACAAAAAAGAACGAGGGCAAAAGCTGCCCTCGTCCCAGAACATGCCAAGTCCCGCCTTTCGGTCTTACTGGGGAGATGCGATCAGTGCCTCAGGCCGAGCTTCTGGATGAGATCGCTGTAACGTCCGAAATCCTTGTCCCTGAGGTACTGCAGGAGCCTTCTCCTGCGCCCTACCATCTTGAGGAGACCCCTCTGGGAGTGGTGGTCCTTCTTATGGATCTTCAGGTGTTCCGTCAGGTCCCTGATCCGGGTGGTCAGGATCGCTACCTGGACCTCCGGTGAACCCGTGTCGGTGTTGTGGGTCTTGAACTCCTCGATGATGCCCTGTTTCTTCTCCTTTTCAAGCACTTGCCTTCACCTCTTGGTGTATATTCCCGGAACCAAGTAGTGCGCATATCCGCAGAACCTAGTATCGGGTGCTTGAATTATATCAGCATATAGTGCGCCGGGCAAAACAAATCTAATGATGGGAATAATATAAGGTTCCGCTCATTCTGCACTCGACATTTTCTTAATTATGTGCTTTCATTCTTAATATAAACTCCATAAAATCTGAACGAAAGGAAGGAGAAACTCCATGAAGATCCTCATCGTCGAGGATAACAGGGACCTTGTGCAGGTCCTCTCGGAAGGGTTCAACGAGCTTAACTATTCAGTGGAAAGCGCCTTTGATGGCGTTGAAGGACTGAACAAGATCCGAAACGGCGACTATGACTGCATCATTCTGGACATCATGCTGCCTGAAATGGATGGCTATGAGGTTGTAGAGAGGGTAAGGGAAGAGGGGAAGGACACCCCGGTGATAATGCTCACCGCCAAGGACTCCATAGAGGACAGGGTGGAAGGCCTAAACCGGGGAGCCGACGACTACCTGGTCAAACCCTTCGATTTCCGTGAACTGGTCGCCAGGGTCAACGCGGTCACCCGCAGGAGAGCGGAGCTGAAGAGGCCTATTCTCAACTGCGGACCGCTGGTTCTAGACCCCATCGCCAGGGAGTGCAGGGTCGAAGGCGAGACATTGCCTCTCCGGAGAAGGGAGTTCGACATCCTGGAGCTCCTCATGCGCTACGAGAACCAGGTCTTCACCAGGGAGAGGATCATTGCCCACGTATGGCAGAAGGAGTACGACGGAACAAGCAACGTGGTCGACGTTCATGTAAAATACCTCAGGGACAAGCTGCGTCCCTACAACCTCGACACGGTGGTCGTCACCGTCAGAGGGGTCGGATACAAGGTGACCTGCCCCGACTACGAGTAGCCCCTTGGCACCTTGAGACCACGACCAGGGAGATGTTGAAATAGATGGCAAGGTTATCCGACGGGCGGTGGCCGTTACGGCTCCGCTCGTTTCGTTTCAGGCTGGTTTTCTTTTCCGCCCTGACCATCATGGTGACCATCGCGATCTTCGGGATGGTCGTTTTCACTCTTTTCACCTCTCTTGAGATCGACAGGATCGACCGGACCCTGTCGGTTTGCCTTGAGGACGTGGTCTCCTTCCGGCAGAAGGCTGGAAGGTTCCCCATCCAGGTATGGGAGGGCAGGTCCCGGGGTGTGGTATTACAGGTCTACGACCAAGACATGTCACTTCTCTTCCACCTCCCCCCAGGCCTTTCGGCCCCGATGATCCCGGGGGATCTTCTGGAGGCGGCATCCGACTGGAAGCACCCCTTCACTTTCGACCCGGCAAAAAGCAGATCCCTTCCCAGGCTCTGGTGGATCCTCCCCTGGAACTACCTTTCTCGCCGCAACCTCTGGAGGGCCTGTACAACCGTTACGCTTCTTGATGAGAAAGAGGTCTTCCTCGTATCGATGGTTCCGATGGTCTGGCTCCTCGAATCGAGGCAGCTTCTCTTCTGGATGATCGTCATAGCAGGGATCGCTGGGATGATCGTCTCCCTTGCTGTGGGAAGGCTTCTGGCGGCCAGGGCCATCAGGCCGCTAAAGGACATCAACAGGGCCCTGACGGAAATCTCCATCAGCAACATGTCAATTGACCCGACCCCACTGGGCACAGGCAGGGAGATCGACGAGATCGTCAACCACATCAACAACATGCTCAGAAAGCTGGACATGAGCATGAAGAACCTGCAGCAGTTCACCTCCGATGCGAGTCACGAACTGAGGACCCCCCTGGCGGTGATGAGAGGTACCGTCGACGTAGCCCTACTCAGGGAGAGGGACCCGGACTATTACATAGGGAAACTCCAGGAGCTGACGTACAACATCGAAGACATGCAGAACCTGGTGGGGGCCCTCCTGGAACTGGCAAGGCTGGATGACTTCAAGGGGCTGGATACGAGGGAACCGGTGGACCTTCTCCTGATCGCCGAGGATGCCATCGCCAACATGGAGACCATAACCCAGAGGAGAGGTCAGACCGTCGAGAAGGTCCTCCACCCTGCGCCAACCCAGGGACGGGATGCCATGGTCCTTAGGCTCGCCTACAACCTCCTGGAGAATGCCAGCAAGCACTCGCCTCCGGGCAGCAAAATCGGTGTATCGACATACATAGACCATGAGAGGGGTCATGCGGTGATCGAGATACGCGACGATGGACCCGGTCTCGACCCCGAGGAGATAAGCAAATGCTTCGACAGGTTCTGGCGGGCCGACTTCTCGAGGACCACCCCCGGTTTTGGCCTGGGACTACCCCTGGTAAAGAGGATCGCCCAGATACACAATGCCTTTATAGAGGTCGAATCCAGCAAGGGAGAGGGATCTCTCTTCAGGGTCCGCTTCCCCCTGGACTCAGAGGCTCTAAAGGGCTACGACTTCGAATAGAGGCACAAACAAGGACAGGAGGGGGCCTTTTGGAGGCCCCCTCCTGTCCTTGTTGATGGAACTACAGGTTCGCCGATACGTAGAAGGTCCGGCCATCCCGCAGGATAAGCATTGCAAGGCTCTTCAGGTCTTTGGAGAGCACCTCCTCCAGTTGGGCAAGATCCTTGACGGTCTCACCGTTGATCTCGAGGACCACGTCGCCCTCCCGAAGGCCCATACGGTGTCCGACCGACCCCGGAAGGACACCTGTTATAATAGCTCCCCCTGTCTCCTCGATGCCGTACTTCTCTCTCAGTTCAGGGGTTCCGGAAGAGACCGAGATCCCCAGCTTCGATGAGCTTATGGGCTTGTCTTTGACGGGGACTTCCGACACATCCTCCGTAGGTACCGCCGAGAGAGTAACTTTTATCTTCTTCTGGACCCCCTTGCGGAGGACCGTAAGCTCTACCTTGTCTCCGGCGAGGTGTTGCCTGATGGCTACGATAAGGTCGCCGTGATCCTTCACCTTGCGTCCGTCGATGGCGATGATCACGTCACCTCTCTGGATCCCGGCCTTCTCCGCCGGCGCCCCCTTCACAACATCGCTGACAAGGGCTCCCTCACCCGCTTTTACCCCGTAGGCGCTGGCGAATTCTCTGGTCAGAGGCTGGAGGTACACTCCGAGCCAACCCCTGTTGACCTTGCCGTACTGTATAAGGTCGTCCATTATCTGCTTTGCCATGTTCACAGGTACAGCGAAGCCTATCCCCTGGGCGTAGGGGACGATCGCCGTATTGATCCCGATCACCTTTCCGTCAAGACCGAGCAGGGGTCCGCCGCTGTTGCCCGGGTTGATGGCTGCGTCGGTCTGGATGAACCCGTCGAAGTTGAGATCCCTTGCCCTGACTGACCTGTTCTTCGCGGAGACGACACCCACTGTGACGCTGCTCTCGAAACCGTAGGGGTTCCCTATGGCTATGACCCACTCCCCTACCTCTATCTTGTCGGAGTCACCCATGGGTACCGTCGGCAGGTCGGAAGCTTCGATCTTTATCACAGCCAGGTCGTAGGAAGGATCCTTTCCGACAACCCTGGCCGGGAAGGACCTGCCGTCGGAGAGGGTCACCTCTATGGTCATGTTGTCGGGACCGTCAACCACGTGGTTGTTGGTCAGGATATAACCGTCAACGGTGACTATGAAACCGGAACCTTTGCCCCTCATGGGCACCTCTTGTGTGAAGTGGTCGAACCGGTCACCGAAGAACTCCCTGAAGAAGGGATCGTTAGGGAATGGCGAGAAGGACCTCTGGACTATCGCCTCCGTATCTATGTTGACCACTGCCGGCGAAGCTTCCTTGACTATCTTTGCGATAGGATTGCCTGTGAAGACATCCTGTGCCGCGGCCGTTCCTGATAAAAGGGTGAAGACTACGGCTGCGGAAAGGAGGAACACAAGCGCCGCCAAAAAGAACCTGGACCCTGTGGATCTTTTCATCCGAGCCACCTCCTGTATGCTTTGCAGCAATTATCCTCCCTCAAGGTCTGCCTGGAATCGTCAATTCTACGGAAATGGGGTCTCCCGGTTTGAAACCGAGCATGTCTGAGGCCCTGCCCCTGTTGACTGCGATGGAGACGAACCCCCAGCTGTCCTCAAGGGCTACCATGTCTCCGGAACTTACGTCCGAGAAGGTACGCCCCACGGGGATGCTGAAAAGCCAGCCGCAGCTTACCTTTATCTCCGAATCTCCCAGTTTTCCAAGGAGGTTCCACGGGATGTCGGTCCTGATGGTGCCGAAGGCGTCAACAAGAGTAACGTGGCCGGAGATCTTGCCCGGTGAGGTCTGCGGTGCCGGGAGGGGGAAGCGGTTCAGCTCGCCCCTGGGGATCTCGATGCCGCACTTCTCGGGTGGGTTCCCGCCGACAAGGTCGGCCACAACGGGGGCCATAATGTCCCTTGCATGGAAGGTGGGAGAGACCTGCCCCATATCTGCGGGCGGACGCTCGATGGACCAGCTGCAGCTGATGCCGCCGGTCCTCTCAGCCGCAGGTATGAGGAGACCGTTGTCGGGGCCTACGAAGAGGTCTCCCCGGACGGAACGGATCACCAGTATCTTTCTGTCGGTCCCCACCCCGGGGTCCACTATGGCCAGGTGGACTCCCACGGGCATGTACAGGACCGCACCGGCGAGCATCCATCCACCCGAAATTACGTCGAAGGGGGGCACCTCGTGGCTGATGTCAATAACCGGCAGGGTCACCCCTCTTCGAAGAAGGAGCCCCTTGCAGCAGGCCACGGTCTCATCAGACAGTCCGAAGTCGGAGAGAAAGGTGACGCATCTGAATTCCCCTGTCATATCCGAACACCCCCGATAAATATACCATCAGCATCTCCGGGCAGGGTAAGGCAACGCACCCGGCGGCGGGCCCGGATCACGTAGGAGGACCTGCCCAAGAGGTCGGTAATCCTCTTCAGGCCTTCCCTTGGGAACCCTTCCGGGCTGGAGACACTACGACTCTTCTCATGGGCTCGGAACCGACTGAGCAGGTTGACACGTCGTCCCGTTCCTTGAGGGAC
>Ga0116141_10001249_pt1 | contig 21563 bp, 16 predicted proteins | sample AD_UKC097_MetaG_FD_89744 | JGI IMG/M metagenome (GOLD analysis project Ga0116141, IMG submission 89744) | Active sludge microbial communities of municipal wastewater-treating anaerobic digesters from USA - AD_UKC097_MetaG | ecosystem: Engineered > Bioreactor > Anaerobic > Digestate | place: USA...
ATGCCCGCGGCCCATCACCCGCACGTCGAGGGCGCCGCGCTCGAGGTACAGCCGGTTCAGGTCGGTGATCTCGAGTTCGCCCCGCGCCGACGGCTTCAGGGAACGGGCCCGGTCGACCACCTGGTTGTCGTAGAAGTACAGGCCTGTGACGGCATAGCGCGACTTGGGCTTCGCGGGTTTCTCCTCGAGGCTGATCGCGCGGCCGTCGGCGTCGAACTCGACCACGCCGTAGCGCTCGGGATCATGCACCGGGTACGCGAAGACGGTGGCGCCCTGCGTCTTGCCCGCGGCGCCGACCAGGTCGCGGGCCAGGTCGTGGCCGTAGAAGATGTTGTCGCCCAGCACCAGCGCGCAGGGCGAGTCGCCGATGAACCGTTCGCCGATGAGGAACGCCTGCGCCAGCCCGTCGGGCGACGGCTGCACCGCGTACGACAGCCGCAGGCCCCAGCGGCTGCCATCGCCCAGCAGCTGCTCGAAGCGCGGCGTGTCCTGCGGGGTCGAGATCACCAGGATGTCGCGGATGCCCGAGAGCATCAGCGTCGACAGCGGGTAGTAGATCATCGGCTTGTCGTAGATCGGAAGCAGCTGCTTCGACACGACCTGGGTCACCGGATGGAGCCGGGTGCCGGAGCCGCCGGCGAGGATGATGCCTTTCATGTCAGCGGTCCCCGTAGTTGGTGGCGATCCAGTCCTTGTAGGCGCCCGAGGCGACCCGGTCGACCCACGCCGATGGTCGAGGTACCAGCGCACGGTGCGCTCCAGCCCGGTGGCGAACGTCTGTGCCGGCGTCCACCCGAGCTCGCCCGCGATCTTGCGCGCGTCGATCGCGTAGCGGCGGTCGTGGCCCGGCCGGTCGGTCACGTAGGTGATCAGGCGCTCGCGCGGGCCGGCCGGATCGGGACGGGCCGCGTCGAGCAGCCGGCACACGCTGCGCACGACCTCGATGTTGGGCATCTCGTTGTTGCCGCCGATGTTGTAGGTCTCGCCGAGGCGTCCGGCTGCGAGCACGCGCCGGATCGCGCTGCAGTGGTCGCCGACGTACAGCCAGTCGCGCACGTTCATGCCGTCGCCGTACACCGGCAGCGGGCGCCCGGCCAGCGCATTGGCGATCATCAGCGGGATGAGCTTTTCGGGGAACTGGAAAGGACCGTAGTTGTTCGAGCAGTTCGTGGTGAGCGTGGGCAGGCCGTACGTGTGGTGATACGCGCGCACGAGATGGTCCGAGGCCGCCTTCGACGCGGAATACGGACTGTTGGGCTGGTAGGGCGTGGTCTCCGAGAACGCCGGATCGTCCGGTCCCAGGGAGCCGTAGACCTCGTCCGTCGACACGTGCAGGAAGCGGAACGCCGCGCGCTCGGCGCCGGTGAGCTCGCCCCAGTAGGCGCGTGCGGCCTCGAGCAGCGAGAACGTGCCCTCGATGTTGGTGCGCACGAACTCCGCCGGACCGAGGATGGAGCGGTCGACGTGGCTTTCTGCAGCGAAGTGGACGATCGCGCGCGGCCGATGGCGGCGCATGAGCGCGAGCACCGATTCGCGCGCGCAGATGTCGAGTCGCTCGAAGTGGTAGTCGGGGCGCTGCGCGACCGAGGTCAGGTTGTCCGGGTTGCCGGCGTAGGTGAGGCGGTCGATGTTCAGCACCGGCTCGGGGGCGCCGCCGTCGGCGGGGGCCAGCCAGTCGAGGATGAAGTTCGAGCCGATGAAGCCGGCTCCGCCGGTGACGAAGATCATGAGCGGGTTCCGGAGGACGGAAATCCGCGATTATCCCGCAGCGCGCAGGGCACGTCGGTGACTTGGCTCATAATTCCCGATCGCTCGACCCCTTCGGGAAGCACGACCATGTCCGCGCTCGACCAGCTGAAGTTCCACACCACCGTGGTCGCCGACACCGGCGACTTCAACACGATGCGCGCGTACGCGCCGCGCGACGCGACCACCAATCCCACCCTGATCCTCAAGGCGGTGCAGAAGCCCGAATACACCGCCCTCCTGGAGCAGACGGTGGCGGCGCACCCCGGCGAGTCGATCGCCGAGGTGGCGGACCGGCTGCTGGTGCGGTTCGGCTGCGAGATCCTGCGCATCATTCCCGGTCGGGTGTCGACGGAAGTCGACGCGCGCCTGTCCTTCGACGTCGAAGGCACCCTGGCCAAGGCGCGCCGCATCGTCGACCTGTATGCGGCGCAGGGGATCGGTCGCGAGCGCGTGCTGATCAAGGTCGCCGCCACGTGGGAAGGCATCCGCGCGGCCGAGCGCCTCGAGAACGAGGGCATCCGCTGCAACCTGACGCTGCTGTTCGCGTTCGCGCAGGCGGTGGCCTGCGCCGACGCCGGCGTCACGCTGATCTCGCCGTTCGTGGGGCGCATCTACGACTGGTACCGCAAGCGCGACGGCGTCGACTACCAGGGGGACGAGGATCCCGGCGTGCGCTCGGTGCGGCGCATCTTCGACTACTTCAAGAAGTACGGCTACCAGACCGAGGTCATGGGCGCCAGCTTCCGCAACACCGGCCAGATCCTGGCGCTCGCGGGCTGCGACCTGCTGACCATCAGCCCGGAGCTGCTCGAGCAGCTGCGCCAGTCCGACGCGCCGGTGCCGCGTAGGCTCGACGTGCTGGCCGCGCAGGCGCAGCACATCGATCGGGTGCGGTTCGACGAGAAGCATTTCCGGTTCGAGCTCAACGAGGATGCCATGGCGACCGAGAAGCTCGCCGAGGGCATTCGCGCGTTCGTCGCCGACGCACACAAGCTCGAGCAGCTGATCGCCGCGCAGCGCTGACGAAGCCGGTCGGAAGGCCGGCGGAGCGGTCAGGCGGTCCCGGTGCTCCCGAAGCCGCCGGTGCCGCGTGCGCTCTCGTCGAACGACTCGACGATGGTGAACCGGGCCTGCACCACCGGCACGATCACCATCTGGGCGATGCGCTCCAGCGGAGCGATCGTGAACGCCGCGGTGCCGCGGTTCCAGCACGACACCATCAGCGGGCCCTGGTAGTCGGAATCGATCAGTCCGACGAGGTTGCCCAGCACGATCCCGTTCTTGTGGCCGAGCCCCGAGCGCGGCAGGATCATCGCCGCATGCCCCGGGTCGCCGATGTGCATCGCCAGTCCGGTGGGGATCAGGCTGCAGTCGCCCGGCTGCAGCGTGAGCGGCCCGTCGAGACAGGCGCGCAGGTCGAGACCGGCACTGCCGGGGGTTGCGTAGGCGGGCAGCAGGCTGCGCAGGCGTTCGTCGAGGATCCGGAGGTCGATGTTCATGCCGTGTTCCTGGAGGCGAAACCCGACAGTTTCGCACCCAGAACGCGCAGGATCATTCCGACGATCAGCAGCGGCACCGCCGCGTCGGGAAACGCGTGGAAGATGCCGAGATCGGCGATCCACACGCCGAAGAGGGCCACGGCGAACAGCGCGGTCAGGCTGCCGACGCGCGTCAGTCCGCGGCCGATCACACCCGCCGCGCCGGCCAGCTCCGCCGGCGGCGCCGACGCCCCCGTGCCCGGCGTCTGCGCGGTGCGGAACAGGCCTTCCATCGCCTCGCGCGTCTCCTTGCCGCCGCGCGATTCGAGGACCTTGCGCAGCACTTCGGGCACCTGGGCACGGGCGTCGGTCACCGTGCCGGCGGTCGGTGCGCCCGGCACACCAGCACCCGCCCGCCGTGCCTGCTCGGCGCGACGCGCGGACTTGCGCTCGGCGTGGGTGGGCACGGCGCCGGGCGCGCCCGGCGGCAGGGCGCTGCCCTTCGGAGCCTTCACCAGACTCTCGACGTAGGCGGCGAAGTCGCCGTTCCTGGGTTCCTGCGGGTCGATCATCGCACTGTCTCCATTGAACGGGCCGTTCGACGCACCCCATGCAGGGCCTACGCGCCGGAGGCCGGCCGCCGAAGGACGGCCGTCAGCCGGCACCCGCCGGCAGCCGCCGGCCGATCTGCCCCACGAGGTCGCGTGCCAGGTCGTCCTTGCCGGCGCGGGCGAGCAGCTGCATACCCCGATCGTCGATCAGCAGCAGCTCGTTGTCGTCCCGGCCGAACGTGGCGTGCCCGATGTTGGCCACCAGCAGCGGCACCCCCTTGCGCAGGCGCTTCTCCTGGCCGTTCTTCTCGAGATCCTCGCTTTCGGCGGCGAAGCCGACGCACCACGGCGCATCGGAGCGCGCCGCGACCTCGGCGAGGATGTCGGGGTTCTGCACGAACTCCAGCGCCGGCGGCGCGCCGTCGGCCGTCTTCTTGAGCTTGGAGCTGCTGACGTTGGCCACGCGCCAGTCGGCCACCGCGGCCACGGCGATGAACACGTCCGAGCGCGCATAGGTGGCCGAGCCGACGGCGCCCAGCTCGCCCATCACGGCCTGGTGCATCTCGCGGGCCGTCCGCACGTCGACGCGGCGCACGCCGCGGGGCGTCGGCAGACCGGTGGGACCGGCCACCAGCATCACGTCGGCGCCGGCCTGGCGGCAGGCGCGCGCGATCGCGAAGCCCATCTTGCCCGACGACAGGTTCGTGATGCCGCGCACCGGGTCGATCGGCTCGAAGGTGGGCCCTGCGGTGATCAGCACCCGCCGTCCCGCCAGCGGCTTGGGGGCGAGCGCCGCGATCACGTCCTCGACGAGGTCTTCGGGCTCGAGCATGCGCCCCATGCCGGTCTCGCCGCAGGCCTGGTCGCCGCTGTCGGGCCCGAGGATGCCGACGCCGTCGCGGCGCAGCTGCTCGACGTTGCGCCGGGTGGGCGCGGCGGCCCACATCTCGCGGTTCATGGCCGGGGCCACGAGCAGCGGCACGTTGCGGGCCAGGCAGAGCGTCGAGAGCAGATCGTCGGCGAGCCCGTGCGCCAGCTTGGCCATGAAGTCGGCGGTGGCGGGGGCGACGAGCACGACGTCGGCCTGGCGCGACAGCTCGATGTGCGCCATGTTGTTGTCGATGCGGGCGTCCCACTGGTCGGTGAACACCGGCCGGCCGGTCAGCGCCTGGAAGGTGACGGGGGCGATGAACCGCGTGGCGGCTTCGGTCATCGCGACCTGTACCGTCGCGCCGCGACGCTGCAGTTCGCGGGCCAGTTCACAGGCCTTGAAGGCGGCGACGCCGCCGGTGACTCCGAGCAGGATGTGGCGATTGGCGAGTTCCATCGGCGCTGTATACCACAGACCGCGGGCCGCGCCGCGCCGGTGGCCGGCTCCCGCGGCCCGGCACTTCCCCGGCCCCGGCATGGGGCGTGCCCGCCCTCAGCGACTGCGCCGCACCCGCCTGAGCTCGTCGAGGATCAGCAGGGCTGCCCCCACCGTGATGCCGCAGTCGGCGACGTTGAACGCCGGCCAGTAGAAGTCCTTCCAGAACAGCAGCACGAAGTCGACCACCTGGCCGCGCAGGATCCGGTCGATGATGTTGCCGATCGCGCCGCCCAGGATCAGCGCGATGCCGAGCGCGAACAGCTTCTGCTGCCCGTGGCGCCACAGCAGGTACAGCATGAACGCGACGGCGGCGAGGCCCAGCCCGATGAAGAACCAGCGCTGCCAGCCGCCGGCGCCGGCCAGGAAGCTGAACGCCGCGCCCTTGTTGTAGACGAGCGTGAGGTCGAAGAAGCCGTCGATCACGGGACGGCGCTGTCCGAGCGTGAACGAGCGCACGACCAGCACCTTGGTGAGCTGGTCGAACAGGACGATCAGCGCAGACAGCAGCAGCCAGCGGCCGATGCCCGCGCGGGCTCTGGCGCGGGCCACGTCAGGCGAACGCGCGCGGTTCGCCCACGCCGAACAGGTTGCTCACGCAGCGACCGCACAGCGCGGGATGCGCGGGGTCCGCGCCGACGTCCTCGCGCAGGTGCCAGCAGCGCTCGCACTTCGGGTGCGTGCTGGGGGTGACGGTCACGGTCAGCGCGTCGTCGTCGCCTTTCTCCAGGCGCGCGGCCGACGTGATCAGCACGAAGCGCAGGTCGTCGCCCAGCGAGGCGAGGGCGTCGTGCAGCGGGCCGCCGGCGCGCAGCACGACCTGCGCCTGCAGCGACGCGCCGATCGCGCCGCCGGCGCGCTGCTCCTCGAGCGCTCGCAGCACGTCCGCACGCGCGGTACGCAGCATCGTCCACTTGGCCAGCAATGCGTCGGCGCCGGCCACCGTCGGGAACGCGTGCAGCGTCTGGGTGAAGATCGTCTCGCCCTGAGACTTCCAGAGCTCGGGCGCGAACAGCGGCCACGCCTCCTCGGCGGTGAACGACAGCATCGGCGCCATCACGCGCAGCAGTGCGCTGGTGATGTGATGGATGGCGGTCTGCGCGGACCGGCGCGCGCGCGAGGTCGCGCCGGTCGTGTAGAGCCGGTCCTTGAGGATGTCGAGGTAGAACGCGCCGAGATCCTCGGAGCAGAACGTCTGCAGGCGCGCGACCACGGGGTGGAACTCGAACCGCGCGAAATCCTCCTCGCACTGCTTCTGCCAGCGATGCGCGAGCACCAGCGCGTAGCGGTCGATCTCGAACATCTCCTCGACCGGCACCGCGTCGCGGGCGGCGTCGAAGTCGGCGACGTTGGCCAGCAGGAAGCGCAGCGTGTTGCGGATGCGGCGGTACGCTTCGACCACGCGCTTGAGGATCTCGTCGGACAGCGCGAGCTCGCCCGAGTAGTCGGTGCTCGCGACCCACAGGCGCAGGATCTCGGCGCCCATCTTGTCGTAGATCTCCTGCGGCTCGATGCCGTTGCCCAGCGACTTCGACATCTTGCGGCCCTGGCCGTCGACGACGAATCCGTGCGTGAGCAGCGCCCGGTACGGCGCGCACCCGTTGAGCATCGACGAGGTGAGCAGCGACGAGTGGAACCAGCCGCGATGCTGGTCGCTGCCCTCGAGGTACAGGTCGGCCGGGAAGGCCGACACCGCGGCGTGCGATCCGCGCAGCACGGTCTGGTGCGTGGTGCCCGAGTCGAACCACACGTCCAGCGTGTCGCGGTTCTTCTCCCACTGCTCGGGATGGGGCTCGCCCACCTGGCGCAGCAGCGCCGCGCCGTCGAGATCCTGCCAGGCCTCGATGCCCTGCTTCTCGATGCGCTGCGCGACGAGCTCGATCAGCTCCTGCGTCTTCGGGTGGAGTGCGCCGGTCTCGCGGTGCACGAAGAAGGCCATCGGCACGCCCCAGTGCCGCTGGCGCGAAAGCGTCCAGTCGGGCCGGTTGGCGATCATCCCGTGCAGCCGGGCCTTGCCCCACGCGGGATAGAAGGTAGTGGCCTCGATGCCGGCCAGCGCGGCTTCGCGCAGCGTGGGCCCGCCGTGCTTCGGCGTGACGTCCATGCCGGCAAACCACTGCGACGACGCGCGGTAGATGATCGGTGTCTTGTGACGCCAGCAGTGCATGTAGCTGTGCGTGTACTTCTCGACCTTGAACAGGTGCCCGCGTTCGCGGATGACCTCGACGATCTTCGGATTGGCGGCCCAGATCGACTGGCCGCCGAACAGCGGGAGCGAGGGCGCGTAGGTGCCGTCGCCCAGCACCGGCTGGAGGATCTCGTCGTCCTTCATGCCGTAGCGCCGGCACGACAGGAAGTCCTCGACGCCGTACGCGGGGGACGAGTGCACGACGCCGGTGCCGGTGTCGAGGGTCACGTAGTCGCCGAGATAGACGGGCGAGGCCCGGTCGAAGAACGGGTGGCCGAACGCGATGCGCTCGAGCGCCGCTCCCCGGCACGTGGCGACGACCTCGCCCTGCAGGCCCCAGGCCTGCAGGCAGGCCTGCACGCGCTCGGCGGCGAGCAGCAGCAGCGCGGGCGCGCCCTGCCACTCGGTGCGCACCAGCGCGTACTCGAACTCGGGGTGCAGGTTCAGCGCCTGGTTGGCCGGCAGCGTCCAGGGCGTGGTGGTCCAGATCACGCAGAACCCGCGGTCCAGCGGCAGCGACGACAGACCGAAGGCGGACGCGAGCCTGCCGGCCTGCGAGGCCAGGAACGGAAAGCCGACGTCGACGGCGAGGTCGGTCTTGTCCGCGTACTCGACCTCGGCCTCGGCGAGCGCCGAGCCGCAATCGAAGCACCAGTTCACCGGCTTCAGGCCGCGGAACACGAACCCCATGTCGAGCACCCGGCCCAGCGCGCGCAGTTCGTCGGCCTCGTTGCGCGGGTTCATCGTGAGGTACGGGTCGTCCCAGTCGCCGAGCACGCCCAGGCGGATGAACTGCGCCTTCTGGCGCGCGACCTGCGCGGTGGCATAGGCACGCGACTTCGCCTGCACCTCGGCCGGGGGCAGGTTGCGGCCGTGTTCCTTCTCGATGCGGATCTCGATCGGCATGCCGTGGCAGTCCCAGCCCGGCACGTAGCGGGCGTCGAAGCCGGCCATCAGGCGGCTCTTCACGATCATGTCCTTCAGGATCTTGTTGACCGCATGACCGTTGTGGATGTCGCCGTTGGCGAACGGCGGGCCGTCGTGCAGCTGCCACAGCGGACGCCCCTTGGCGAACGCACGGATCCGGTGGTAGGTGCCCTTGTCCTGCCATTCCTTCGTCCACTTGGGCTCGCGCTTGGCGAGGTCGCCGCGCATCGGGAACGGCGTGTCCGGCAGGTTCAGCGTGTCGCGGTAGGACTTGCCAGTGTCGGCTGCCTTGTTGTCGGCCATCGAAGCTTCCTTGGTTCCGTTGTTACTGTCCGCGGCGCTGGAAGAAGCCGCGCGCCTGCCGGGCATCGAGATCGATCTGCGCGGTGAGCGCTTCGAGGCTGTCGTAGTGCCGTTCCTCGCGCAGGCGCTGCAGGAATTCGACACGCACCAGCTTTCCGTACAGGTCGCCGGAGAAATCGAACAGGTGCACCTCGAGCAGCAGCTTGCCGTTGCGCTCGACGGCCGGGCGCGTGCCCAGGCTGGCCACGGCCGGCCACGGCCGGTCGGCGACGCCGTGCACCTGAACGACGAACACGCCGGCCACCGCCGGGTGGTCGAAGTTGAGCCGGATGTTGAGCGTGGGAAAGCCCAGCGTGCGGCCGAGCTTGCGTCCGTGCACCACGTGGCCCGAGATGAAGTACGGGCGCCCCAGCAGACTTTCGGCCAGGGCGAAGTCGCCCGTGGCGAGCGCGGTGCGCACCGCCGAGCTGGAGATGCGCGCGCCGTCGCGGCGGATGGTCGCCATCTGCGCGAGCTCGAAGCCGCGCTGCGGGCCGAGCGCGCGCAGGGTCTCGAAGCTGCCCTGCCGCTTCGCGCCGAACCGGAAGTCGTCGCCGATCAGCAGGAAGCGCGCCTGCATGCCCTCGACGATCACCTCGTCGACGAAGGTGGCCGCGGGCAGGGCGGCCACCGAGGCGTTGAAGTGCGCGATGCACACCCGGTCGACGCCGTAGCGCGAGAGCGCGTCGAGCTTGTCGCGCTCGGTGAGGATGCGGGGCGGGGCCTGGGTCGCGGCGGCGCCGGGGGACCCCGCCATGGCGGCGCCCGGCGCCTCCGCCGGAGCGCTCCCGGCAGCGCCGGCGGCCGCGTCGGCGTGGCCGCCCTCTGCGGTGCTCCGGTGCAGCGCGGCGAAGTACTCCCGCGGATGCGGCTCGAACGTGAGCACGCACGTGGGCAGGCCGCGCCGGTCCGCCTGCGCGCGCAGTTCCTGCAGGACGGCCTGGTGTCCGAGGTGGACGCCGTCGAAATTGCCGATCGTGAGCGCACAGGGCTGGCGCTGATCGGCGGGCGGAAGGCGGCGAAAGACGTCCATCGTGGCGGGGTCGCGGCGTGATGCCGCCGGGTTCTGGCGCAAAACCTTGAATTATAAGGCTTTCCGGGAGAGTGCAGCGATCGCGGATGTTAAGATCGCGAAATGACGAATCTCGTGATCCTGATCTCGGGTCGCGGCTCGAACATGATCGCGATCGCCGACGCCTGCCGGCGCGAGGGCTGGCCGGCGCGCATCGCGGCGGTGATCGCCCACGGCGCCGACGTGCCCGGCCTGCAGGCCGCGCGGGCGCTGGGGCTGCCCACCGACGTGGTCGACGGGCGCGCCCACCCGGAGCGCGCCGGCCGTGAGGCGGCGCTTGCCGAATGCATCGATCGCCATCGCGCGGACATCGTGGTGCTGGCCGGGTACATGCGGATCCTGTCGCCGGAGTTCGTGCAGCGCTATGCCGGCCGGATGGTCAACATCCATCCGTCGCTGCTGCCGTCGTTCCCGGGGCTGCACACCCACCGCCGCGCGCTCGAGGCCGGCGTGACCGCGCACGGCGCCACCGTCCACCTGGTGAGCGACGCCCTGGACGGTGGTCCGATCCTCGCCCAGGCGGTCGTGCCGGTGCACGACGACGACGACGAGGCGCGGCTGGCCGCGCGGGTGCTCCGCGCCGAGCACCGCCTGTACCCGATGGCGGTGCGCTGGATGGTCGAAGGCCGCGTCGCCCACCGCGACGGGCGGGTGAGCATCGACGGGATCGATCACCGACTCCGCTGCCTGTACGCGCCGGACGAGGGCCCGCACGCGCCCTCCGCCACCTTGCCCGGTCTCGTCGAGGCGCCCCGCGCCGACACGCCGTCCGGACTCCAACAGCAGAACCGACGGGCGGATCAATGAGCAGTGCATCGGGACGGGGGGGCAGGACCAGCGGTCCGCGACAGGGCGGCAGCGGCCCGCGACAGGGCGGCGGCCCGCGTCCGGGCGGCGCGGGCCCGCGTCAGGGCGCCGGCCGGCCGGCGGCGGCCGGCGGGCCGCGCCCCGGCCGCAGTCGAACGCAGTCTGGCGCCGGGCCGAATCCCCTGGAGACCCTGCTGGCCGAGGTGCTGAAGTTCGAATGGCCGGCCGATGGTGTGCTGCGGCGCTTCTTCGCGGCCCACCGCGAGATGGGCGCGCGCGATCGCGCGCGGGTCGCCGAGACCGTGTTCGACGTGCTGCGCAACCGGCGGCTGTATGCGCACCTGGCCCAGGCGGGCACGGGGCCGATGCCGGCACGTCTGATCGCGCTGTCCGACGCGCGCGACCGCATCGACACGGCCGGCGTGCGCCCGGAGATCCGGCTGAGCCTGCCCGACTGGCTGTACACGCGGCTCGCTGCGCGTCTGCCCGAAGCGCAGCTGGAGGCGCTGGGGCGGGCATTGCTCGCGTCGGCCCCGCTCGACCTGCGCGTGAACCCCATGAAGGCCGAGCGCGATGTCGTCGTCGCGGCGTTGCGCGCCGCCGGGGTCGAGTGCGCGCCGCTGCCCCTCGGACCGCTGGCGATCCGCGTGCAGGGCAAGCCTGCGCTGGAGAAGACCGAAGCCTTCCGGCAGGGGCTGGCGGAAGTCCAGGACTGCGGCAGCCAGCTGATCGCGCACCTGGTCGCACCGCGTCGCGGGCAGACGGTGGTCGACTTCTGTGCCGGCGCCGGCGGCAAGACCCTCGCACTGGCCGCGCTGATGCGCGGCACCGGCCAAGTCTTCGCCTGCGACGTGTCGGCCGCGCGTCTTCAGCGTCTGCATCCGCGGCTGGCACGCTCCGGCGCGAGCAACGTGCAGCCGTTCGGCCTCGACAGCGAACACGACCGCAAGCTCGATCGGCTGGCCGGGCGCGCCGACGCCGTGCTGGTCGATGCGCCGTGCAGCGGCACGGGCACCGTGCGCCGCAATCCCGACCTCAAGTGGCGCATGAACGAGGCGGCGATCGCCGAGCTGACGACGAAGCAGCGCAGCATCCTCGAGGCTGCCGCCCGCCTGGTCCGGCCGGGGGGCGTGCTGGTGTACGCCACCTGCAGCCTGCTCGACGAGGAGAACGACGGCGTGCGCCGCTGGTTCGAGCAGACGCACCCGGGCTGGCGCTGCGATCCGGCCGGCGAGGTGCTGCAGCGCCAGGGGGCGCGGATCGAGCCGCCGCTCGAGGGCGACTGCCTCCAGCTGCGGCCCGATCTGCACGGCACCGACGCGTTCTACGCGGTGCGCTGGATCCGCGAAGGCCCATGAAGACCGAGACGCTGCTGAACTCGATGGTGCGCGACCTGTGGCTCGACCTGCAGGATCCGGCCATCGTCTGGCAGCTGGGCACGCTGGCGGCCTGCCTGCTGGTGGCCTGGATCGTCGAGCGGCGGGTGCTGCGCTGGTGGCACGCGTCACAGCCCACCCTGCAGATCCGCGGCTCCGATGCCGCGCTGCAGGCGATCGGACGCATCCTCTGGCCCGCGTTCGCCATGCTGCTGGTGGCGGCCGTGCGGCCGGTGCTCGCCGTCTGGCACAAGACCAATGCGCTGCGTCTCGCCGTGGTGCTGCTGCTGGCCTACGCGCTCATCCAGACCATCGTGTTCATGGTCTCGAAGCTGGTGCGCACGCGTGCGATCGCGGCCTTCGAGCGGGTGCTCGTGGCGCTGGTCTGGGCCGGCGTCGCGCTGTACGTGACCGGCTACGGCGTCGACGTGGTCGAGTTCCTCGATGCGCTCGTCTTCCCGATCGGCAAGCAGCGCGTGTCGCTCTGGACGATCCTGTCGGGCGGCTTCTGGGTGATGCTGACCCTGCTGGTGGCGCTCTGGGTCGGACGTGTGCTCGAGACGCGCCTGCTGGCCATCGATTCCGGCGACCTGGCGGTGCGCACGGTGCTGGGGCGCATCCTGCGGGCGGCGCTGATCCTGGTCGCCGTGCTGGTCGGACTGTCGCTGGTGGGTCTCGACATCACCGCGCTGTCGGTGTTCGGCGGCGCGCTCGGCGTCGGTCTGGGCCTGGGCCTGCAGCGGATCGCCAGCAGCTTCATCAGCGGCTTCGTGGTGCTGCTCGAGCGCCGGGTGCGCATCGGCGACCTGATCACGGTCGACAAGTACACCGGCAGGGTGAGCGAGATCAACACCCGGTTCACCATCGTGCGCTCGGGCGACGGCTGGGAGGCCATCGTCCCGAACGAGCTGCTGATGATCAACCCCGTGCAGAACCACTCGCTGCATGCGCGCATGCGCCTGCGCTCGTCGGTGCTGGTGGGGTTCGACACCGACGTGGCCCGGGTGTCGGCGCTGCTGGTCGAGGCGGCCGCCGCGCACCCGCGGGTGCTCCAGACGCCGGCGCCCACGGCCATGCTGCTGTCGCTGGGGCCCGACGGCCTGCTGATCGAGCTCGGCTACTCGATCGGCGACCCCGAGAACGGTGTGCAGGCGGTCCAGTCGGAAGTCAACCGTGCCGTGTGGGCGTCCCTGAAGGCCCACGGCGTCGCCGTCACCGCCCCCACGCGCGAGGCGCGCCGGATCGCCGACGCGCCGTTCGCCGCCGACCAGTCGGTGTAACCGCCGGTCCCGTCCAGGCGTGCCGCCGGCCGGTCGCCGTGCCGTGTTGCATTCACGCGCGATACCCGACCACGATGTGGTGCACTCTGCCCAAAGAAGAGGCGAACCGCTAAAATGCGCGCGCCCGGTTCTGTTCCGGGCACCCTGGAGGTAACCCTTGCTCGATTCGATTCTTTCGTTCCTGAATACCGGCCTCGCGGACTTCTCCGCCTGGCAGATCGTCGCCTACACGCTGATCACCACCCACATCACGATCGCCGGCGTCACGATCTACCTGCATCGCTGCCAGGCGCACCGCGCGCTGGATCTGCACCCGATCATGTCGCACTTCTTCCGCTTCTGGCTGTGGCTCACCACGGGCATGGTCACGCGCGAGTGGGCGGCCATCCATCGCAAGCATCATGCGCGCTGCGAAACCCCCGACGATCCGCACAGCCCGCAGACGCGCGGCCTGCGCAAGGTGCTGCTCGAAGGCGCCGAGCTGTACCGCGAGGAAGCCCGCAACCGCGAGACGATCGAGAAGTTCGGTCACGGCACGCCCGACGACTGGATCGAGCACGCGCTGTATTCGCGCTACACCGCGCTGGGCGTCTACCTGACGCTGGTCATCGACGTGCTGCTGTTCGGCGTCATCGGTCTGACGGTGTTCGCCGTGCAGATGCTGTGGATTCCGATCTTCGCCGCCGGCGTGATCAATGGTCTGGGCCATTTCTGGGGCTACCGCAACTGGGACTGCCCGGACGCCAGCACCAACATCTTTCCCTGGGGCATCCTGATCGGAGGCGAAGAGCTGCACAACAACCACCACTCGTACGCCAGCTCTGCGAAGCTGTCGTCGAAGTGGTACGAGTTCGACATCGGCTGGATGTACATCCGCCTGATGTCGATGGTGGGGCTGGCCACGGTGCGCCGCGTCGCGCCCACGCCCAAGTTCGCCGCCGCCAAGCCGGTCGCCGATCTCGACACCCTGCAGGCCGTGATCCAGAACCGCTACGACGTGATGGCCGCCTTCGCATCGTCGCTGCGCCGGGCATGCGTCGAGGAGGCGCGCCGCCTGTCGTCGTCGAACAACCCCAACGGTCGGCTGCTCGTGTCGGCGCGTCGCTGGCTGGCCGTCGATGCCACCAAATGGACCGAACAGCATCGCGCCAAGCTCGGCGAAATCTTCGCGGCCAGCGATCGGGTGCGCAAGCTCGTCGAGATGCGCGCCGAGCTGAGCGCGGTCTGGGAGCGCTCGAACCTGTCGCGCGAGCAGCTGCTTGCGCTGCTGCAGCAGTGGTGTGCGCGCGCCGAAGCCAGCGGCGTGCGCGCGCTGCAGGACATCGCGCTGCGGATGCGCTGCTACGCCGGCTGACCGCCGCAAGGAAAACGGCCCCCACGGGGCCGTTTTCTTGTTGATGCTGCCGCGCGGCGAACGGGCGGCACGCCCGGCCGCCGGCCCGCGGGCTCAGGCCGTGTTGCCGAGCGCGGCGATCTGCGCGTCGCTGTAGCCGAGCAGGGTGCGCAGCACTTCCGTCGTGTGCTCGCCGAGCCGCGGCGGGGGCAGCGTGTACTGCACCGGCGTTTCCGAGAAGCGCATCGGGCTGCCGACCAGCTTCACCGGTCCGGCATCCTCCCGCTCGATGTCGACCCGCAGCCCCCGCGCCTTCACCTGCGGATTCTCGAACACCTGAGCGATGTCGTTGATCGGCCCGCACGGTACCCCGGCGGCTTCCAGGTCGTCGATCCACTGCGTCATCGGCTTGGTCAGCATCATGTCGTTCAGCAGCGGGATCAGGGCGTCGCGGTTCCGGATGCGGTCCTGCACGCGCACGAACCGGGGGTCGGTGGCGAGCTCGGGCCGTCCGCCGGACTCGACGTAGCGGCGGAACTGTTCGTCGTTGCCGACGGCAACGATCACCCAGCCGTCGGCCGTCTTGAACGTCTGGTAGGGCACCAGGTTGGGATGGGCATTGCCCCAGCGGCGGGGCGGCGTGCCGCTCACCAGGTAGTTGGTGTTCATGTTGGCGAGCATCGCCACCTGCACGTCGAGCAGTGCCATGTCGATGTACTGGCCCTCACCGGTGCGCTGCCGGTGGAAGAGGGCCGCAAGCACCGCCTGGGTGGAATACATGCCCGTCATCAGGTCGACCACGGCCACGCCGACCTTCTGCGGGCCGCCGCCCGGCCGGTCGTCGGCTTCGCCGGTGATCGACATCAGCCCGCCCATGCCCTGAAGGATGAAGTCGTAACCCGGTCGGTGTGCCCACGGGCCGGTCTGGCCGAAGCCGGTGACGGAGCAGTAGACCAGCGCCGGATTCACCTGCCGCAGGCTGTCGTAGTCGAGTCCGTACTTCTTCAGCTGACCGACCTTGTAGTTCTCGAGCACCACGTCACTGATCTTCGCCAGTGCGCGGATCGCCTCCTGGCCGGCGGCGCTGCTGATGTCGATGGTGATCGACTTCTTGCCGCGGTTGGCTGCCAGGTAATAGGCCGCGTCGGGCGTGTCGTGGCCGTCGCGGTCCTTCAGGAACGGAGGGCCCCAGCCGCGGGTGTCGTCGCCCGCACCGGGGCGTTCGACCTTGATCACTTCGGCGCCGAGGTCGGCGAGGTTCTGTGCGCACCAGGGGCCCGCCAGCACGCGGGTCAGGTCCAGGACGCGGATGCCTTCGAGTGCTGCCTTCATCGCGCTTCGATCTCCGGGGAATGTCGTCGGGCCGCGAAGGTACACGATTTGCCCGGGTATCGGCCATCGGTTCGGAGGATGCAGCGCCGTTACCTGCGGTTACAGTGCTTACCGCCTCGAGCGTGGCGTGTCACCGGATGCGCCTCTACAGTGTGGTCCAGGGGGCGGACGACACCGGAACCGATGCGCAGCACCGGACCGCAGCGTCCGCCCACGATGGCCGACCGCAGCACCGAACGCAGCACCGACCGCAGCACCGAACGCAGCATCCACCTTCAGGAGACCGACATGTTCAAGAAGACGCTCGTCTGCGCCACCCTCGTGCTGAGCGCGGGCGTCGCCATGGCCCAGGGCAGTGCCCGCATCGACGAACGCCAGGCGCGCCAGGACGCCCGCATCGACCAGGGCGTCGCCAGCGGCCAGCTCACGCAGCGCGAGGCGGCCCGCATGGAGGCCGGCCAGGCACGCGTGCAGGGCATGGAGAACCGGGCGCTGTCCGACGGGACGGTCACCGGCCGCGAGCGGGCCCGCATCGAGCATGCGCAGGACGTGCAGAGCGCGCGCATCCACCGCCAGAAGCACGACCGGCAGCACGACGTCAACCACAACGGGCGGGTCGATCGACGCCGGGGGAACTGAGCCCACCCGGACGGCGGCGCCGACGACCCCCGGGTCGCGGCGTTGACCACCTCCTCCTTCCTCCTCCTCCTCCTCGGGCGCCGGCTGCGCCCGTTGTGCAGGGCGCCCGACCGGGCGCCCTTTTTTTTGGTCCGTTTAAGCGCCCGCGCCACACCGGGCGGCGGCCGGGCATGGGGTTGGCGACGACTTCGACGAAGGTTTCGGTAAAATCGAAAATTCCCCGAAAAATCAACACCATCGACAAAAAGCGCGACGAACGATGAAGTCGGCCGAGATCCGCGAGAAATTCCTTCGATTCTTCGAGTCGAAGGGTCACACGATCGTTGCCTCCAGTCCGCTGGTGCCAGGCAACGACCCGACCCTGCTGTTCACCAACAGCGGCATGGTCCAGTTCAAGGACGTGTTCCTCGGCAAGGAACAGCGCCCCTACCGTCGTGCCACGACCTCCCAGCGCAGCGTGCGCGCGGGCGGCAAGCACAACGACCTCGAGAACGTCGGCTACACGGCGCGGCATCACACGTTCTTCGAGATGCTGGGCAACTTCTCGTTCGGCGACTATTTCAAGCGCGACGCGATCCGCTACGCCTGGGAACTGTTGACGGAGGTCTACCACCTGCCGCCCGAGCGCCTGTGGGTCACGGTGTACCAGGAAGACGACGAGGCGTACGGCATCTGGGCCAACGAGATCGGCGTGCCCGCCGAACGCATCGTGCGCATCGGCGACAACAAGGGCGCGCGCTACGCCTCGGACAACTTCTGGCAGATGGCCGACACCGGCCCCTGCGGCCCGTGCTCCGAGATCTTCTACGACCACGGCCCCGAGGTCTGGGGCGGGCCGCCGGGAAGTCCCGAGCAGGACGGCGATCGCTACATCGAAGTCTGGAACCTCGTGTTCATGCAGTTCGAGCGCGACGAGTCCGGGGCGATGACGCCCCTGCCCAAGCCCTGCGTGGACACGGGCATGGGGCTCGAGCGGCTGGCCGCCGTGCTGCAGCACGTGCACAGCAACTACGAGATCGACCTGTTCCAGACGCTGATCCGCGGTGCCGCGCGCGAGACCGGTGCGAGCGACCTCGCCAACCCTTCGCTGCGCGTGATCGCCGACCACATCCGGGCCTGCGCGTTCCTGATCGTCGACGGCGTGATCCCCGGCAACGAGGGGCGCGGCTACGTGCTGCGCCGGATCATCCGGCGCGCGCTGCGGCATGGCTACAAGCTCGGCCAGAAGCAGCCGTTCTTCCATCGCCTGGTCGAGGATCTCGATCAGGCGATGGGCGCCGCCTATCCGGAACTCGGTGCGGTGAAGGCGCGCGTGGCCGACGTGCTGAAGCTCGAGGAGGAACGCTTCGGCGAGACGCTCGAGCACGGCATGGCCATCCTCGAGGCCGACCTCGCCGGCGGCACCAAGGTGCTCGACGGCGAGACCGCGTTCCGCCTGTACGACACCTTCGGATTCCCGCTCGACCTCACGGCCGACGTCTGTCGCGAGCGCGGCGTCTCGGTCGACGAGGCGGGCTTCGAGTCGGCCATGCAGCGCCAGCGCGAACAGGCGCGTGCGGCCGGCAAGTTCCGCATGGGCGAGTCGCTCGAGTACGACGGCGTGCGCACCGAATTCGTCGGCTACGATACGCTGGCCGGCGACGCACGCGTCACCGCGCTCTACGTCGGCGGCAGCCGCGTCGATCACGTCAACGCCGGCCAGCAGGCGGTGGTCGTGCTCGACACCACGCCGTTCTATGCCGAGTCGGGCGGTCAGGCGGGCGACGCCGGCGAGCTCGCCGGCGTCGACGGCGCGGCGGCATCGTTCGCCGTGACCGACACCCAGAAGATCCAGTCCGACGTGTTCGGTCATCATGGGGCGCTGCGCTCGGGCACGCTGCGCGTGGGCGACAAGGTCCATGCCCGCGTCGACGCGGAGCGCCGTGCGCGCACGGTGCGCAACCACTCGGCCACGCACCTGATGCACAAGGCGCTGCGCGAGGTGCTGGGTGCGCACGTGCAGCAGAAGGGCTCGCTGGTCGACGCCGACAAGACGCGGTTCGACTTCAGCCACGATGCCCCGATGACGGCCGACGAGATCCGCCGCGTCGAGGAGATCGTCAACCGCGAGATCCTCGCGAACGCGCAGGCGAGCGCCCGGGTGATGGCCTTCGACGACGCGGTGAAGGGCGGCGCGATGGCGCTGTTCGGCGAGAAGTACGGCGACACCGTGCGCGTGCTCGACATCGGCTTCTCGCGCGAGCTGTGCGGCGGCACGCACGTGGCGCGCACCGGCGACATCGGGCTGTTCAAGGTGGTGGCCGAGAGCGGTGTCGCGGCCGGCATCCGGCGGGTCGAGGCGATCACCGGCGACAACGCGCTGGCCTGGGTGCAGCGGCTGTCGGCGAGCCTCAACGAGGCCGCGGCGGCGGTCAAGGCGCCTGCGAGCGAGCTCACGGCGCGCATCGGGCAGGTGCTCGACAACGTGAAGTCGCTCGAGAAGGAACTCGCGCGCCTGAAGTCCAAGCTCGCCGCATCGCAGGGTGACGACCTGGCGGCGCAGGCGGTCGATGTCAACGGCATCAAGGTGCTGGCGGCCACGCTCGAAGGCGCCGACGTCAAGACGCTGCGCGAGACGATGGACAAGCTCAAGGACAAGCTGAAGACCGCCGCCATCGTGCTGGCTGCCGTGGACGGCGCCAAGGTCAGCCTGATCGCCGGGGTCACGGCCGACGCGACCGCGCGGGTCAAGGCGGGCGAGCTGGTGAATTTCGTCGCGCAGCAGGTGGGCGGCAAGGGCGGCGGCAGGCCGGACATGGCCCAGGCGGGTGGCACCGATCCGTCGGGGCTGCCGAAGGCTCTGTCGGCGGTCCAGGCATGGGTGGCCGGCCGCCCGTGACGGCGGCCCGAACACACCGCTCGCTCCAGCTCGACCGGCGGGCGTGCGTTTGATCCCGGTCCGGCACGCACCCACGCTGCTCGCGGTGCTGAGCCTGGCCGTGATCAGCCACACGGCCTTCAACGCCAGCCGCATGACGGTGTCGCTGGCGGCGATCCAGCTCAAGGCGCCCACCTACATGGTGGGCCTGCTGCTGTCGCTGTACGCGCTGCTGCCGATGCTGCTGTCGTTGCCGTTCGGCCGCTGGATCGACCGGGTCGGCACGCGCCTGCCCATGCTGCTGGGGGCGATCGGGCTGGCGGTGGGCTTCTCGGTCCCGGCCTTCTGGCACGAGCTGCCCGCGCTGTTCGTCAACAGCGCCTGCGTGGGCGTGAGCTTCCTGCTGTTCCACATGAGCGTGCAGAAGCTCACCGGCGACCTTGCCGACGGCCCGGAGCGCCTGCGCAACTTCGGCTACCTCACGGTGGCGTATTCGATCTCCGGGCTGTGCGGCCCGATCATCGCCGGGTTCCTGATCGACCATGCCGGGGCGGGGGTGTCGTTCGGCGCATCGTTCGCCGGATCGACCGTGCTGATCATCGTCGCCTTCATCCTGCTGAAGTGGCGCTGGCGCTTCGGCGCCGTCACGCCGGCGCAGATCGCCGCGCAGCCGACCGGCGCGACCAGCGTGCGCGACCTGCTCCGCAGCAGCGAGATGCGGCGCCTGTACCTGTCGGTGGTGATGGTTTCGGCCGCCTGGGACGTGCACCAGTTCCTGGTCCCCATCCAGGGATCCAAGATCGGCCTGTCGGCGAGCCAGATCGGGCTGGTGCTGGGGTCGTTCGCGTCGGCCACCTTCCTGATCCGGGTGCTGATGCCCTGGGTGGCCCGGCACTTCACCGAATGGCAGATGATCACCGCCGTGCACTGCGTCGCCGCGGTCGTCTACGTGATCTATCCGCTGGTGCACGTGCACGCCGGACTGATGTTCCTGTCCTTCGTGCTGGGCCTGGGTCTGGGCCTGGCGCAGCCGAACATCATGGCGCTGATCCATCACGTCACTCCGCCGGGTCGCATCGGCGAAGCGGTGGGGCTGCGGCTCACGATGGTCAACGCCACCCAGACGGTGCTGCCCACGGTGTTCGGCAGTGCGGGCAGCGTGCTGGCGCTGTTCATGTCGGGGACGCTCACGTTCGCGCCGCTGTTCTGGGGCGTCGCGCTGATGGTCGGCTCGGGCGGCGTCGCACTGGTGCGGCGCCCGCCGCAGCGCGGGGCGGGCGATGGCCCTCGTGCCTCGGGCGACACCGATTGAGCTAGACTCGGGCCCCTGTTGCGCAGCCCGGGACGTCCGCTTCGACCGATGTGCCCGCTGCACCCGAACCTCCCGCTGCACCCGAGGAGATCACCCGATGACAGCCCCCGCGCCCGTTGCGGCCGATCGTGAAGTCGACGCCCGCGGCCTGAACTGCCCGCTCCCGATCCTGCGCGCCAAGAAGGCCCTGTCCGATCTGACGACAGGCCAGGTCCTCAAGGTCGTGGCCACCGACCCCGGTGCCCAGCGCGACTTCCAGGCCTTCGCCAAGCAGACCGGCAACGAACTGATCCAGGTCGATGCCAGCGACAAGGAGTGGAGCTTCTACCTGAAGCGACGCTGAGCCCGCACATGAACTTCAGCTTCGATTTCTCCGGCCGCACGGTCCTGGTGACCGGCGGCGTGTCCGGCATCGGTGCCGCCACCAGTCTGGCCTTCCGGCGCGCCGGCGCCGACGTGATCGCCTGCGGCCTGACCGACGACGAACTCGCCGCGGCCCGCGCCGACCGCGCGTTCGAGGGCATCCGCATCGAGCGGCTCGACGTGCGCGACAAGGCGGCGGTCGATGCGCTCGTCGGGTCCCTGTCGCGACTCGACTTCGTCGTCAACTGCGCCGGACTGATCCGACGCGACGCCGAATTCGATCCCGAGGCGTTCGACGAGGTGCTCGACGCCAACGTGTCGGGCGGCATGCGGGTGAGCAGCGCGGCGCGCCCGCTGCTGAAGGCCAGCGGCGGCGCCATCGTCTTCATCGGCTCGGTGATGTCCTACTTCGGCGGCCCGAAGCAGCCGGCGTATTCGACCTCGAAAGGCGCGGTGCGCAACCTGACGATGTCGCTGGCGGCCGCGTTTGCCGCCGACGGCATCCGCGTCAACGCGGTGGCCCCGGGCTGGGTCGTCACCAACCTGTCGCGCGGCGCGCGCGAGAACCCCGAGCGCAACGCGCAGATCATG
>Ga0116141_10001250_pt1 | contig 21556 bp, 16 predicted proteins | sample AD_UKC097_MetaG_FD_89744 | JGI IMG/M metagenome (GOLD analysis project Ga0116141, IMG submission 89744) | Active sludge microbial communities of municipal wastewater-treating anaerobic digesters from USA - AD_UKC097_MetaG | ecosystem: Engineered > Bioreactor > Anaerobic > Digestate | place: USA...
CATCATCATGTACCAGAGACCGCCGTTGCTGAATGTGCCGTTGCTCGCGGCGTAGATGTTTGCATAGCCGTTGGGTCCATGCATGAAAAGCATACGATCCGATTCCAAGTAGTCATTCAGATGTTTTCCGTCGGGGCCCGACTTGAACCAGCCGCAACCCATTTCGAAATGCGGAATGCCCCCGTGAGCCATCTGTTCCGGCTTTTTGCCCCTGCTTTCGGCAGACGCCAGGGTGAACACATCATAGATAATCGTGTTCAGATACGGGACCGGTGTGGTGAGGGGATTCATCGCCCAGGGCAGGTCGCTGTGATCGGGCCAGCCGTTGTTGTCCAGGAAATACATGCGATAAGCCTGGACAACCGAGCGCATATCCGCCAGGCCACGGGAGATCATGGCCCGGTGTTGCGCCTTTCGGAAGTTCGGTACGGCGATGGCGGCCAGGATACCGATAATGGCGACAACAATCAAAAGTTCAATCAGAGTGAACGCGAGGCGGTCAGAGCAGGATCTCAAAAAACGTTGCATAGCGGATATCCTGTCCGGGGGAAGACCACAAGTCCACGCTTCCCCGGTGCTGCCCGATCAGCGGAACTCGTCACCCCAGCGAGGCTTGCCGTCTTTGGTCATCATGTACCAGAGACCGCCGTTGCTGAATGTGCCGTTGCTCGCGGCGTAGATGTTCGCGTAGCCGTTGGGACCGTGCAGGAAAAGCATTCGATCGGACTCAAGATAAGCGGCGAGGTGTTTTCCGTCGGGACCGCCTTTGAACCAACCGCAGCTGAATTCGAAGTGCGGAATGCCCCCGTGGATCATCTTTTCGGGTTTAAGCCCCTTATTCGCAGGATCCGACATGGTGAAAACATCGTAGATGATCGTGTTCAGATACGCGACCGGCGTCGTGAGGGGATTCATCGCCCAAGGCAAATCGCTGTGTTCGGGCCAGCCGTTGTTATCCAGGAAATACATGCGATAAGCCTGGACAACCGAGCGCATATCCGCCAAGCCACGAGAGATCATGGCCCGATGTTGGGCTTTCCGGAAGTTGGGTACGGCGATGGCCGCCAGGATGCCGATGATGGCGACAACAATCAGGAGTTCAATCAGGGTAAATCCAAGATGATTCCAGCAGGCTCTGCAAATACGTCTCATATCCGGTCTCCTATTCGGTGAAGATCCTTGAGATAGAACGGCTGGCAGATCTCCGCGACCCAAGCTTGCCAAGTCAGCACACTGATCGCTTTCGGGACAGGCAGTCCGAAAAGACGGCCTGCCTTGAAGGCCTGGATCGACTCTATATTCAGGATACCCTGCCGGTCTCAAGCCGTCAATCATCCCATGAACATGCGGTGTTGTGCAGTCGCTTTCGGCAACCGGGAAGATGAAAAGATCGCTCCGAAACAGAGACCCTCTGTTTCCAAATCGCACCCGGATTGAGAAACTGTGCTCTCGAGAAAGGAAGGTCGTTCCGTGAGTCTCATTGAGATCCTGATCATGTCAGTCGGGCTGGCCATGGACGCCATGGCGGTCTGCCTGGGCATTGGGGCCACCGGGATGGGCGCAAGCCCTCGCGCGCGGTTTCGGCTGGCGTTCCATTTCGGCCTGTTCCAGTTTCTCATGCCGGTGATTGGCTGGTTTGCGGGCACAACCATTGAGCGGTTTATTGCGGCATTTGACCATTGGGTGGCGTTTGCCCTGCTGGCCTTTGTGGGTGTGCGCATGATCCGTGCCGGCCTTCAGGCTGACGGCGAATCGTACGCGACGGACCCAAGCCGGGGGATGACGCTGGTGATGCTTTCCATCGCCGTCAGCATCGACGCGCTTGCGGTCGGCCTCAGCCTGGCGATGGTGCACATCTCGATTTGGTATCCAGGCGTGATCGTCGGGGTGGTGACCGGTGCGCTTTCGGTGGTGGGATTGCTGCTGGGTGATCGGCTGGGAACGCGATTCGGGCATCGCATGGAAATCGCGGGCGGCGTCATCCTTGTGCTGATCGGCCTGCGGATTGTGGTTTCCCATACCGCGTTCTGATGTGTTATTCTGAGGATTGGGTTAAGGCAAATCCACCGAATCGGAAGGGACTGTGTGCAAGTCCCTCAGGAGGCAGAAGACATGTCCTCACGAAATACTTCGCCATTCGCCCGCCTGGCTGTACTCTCCGCCGCGCTGGGGATTCTCTGTGTCATTGGGTGCGCCCAAAGCCGGACGACGAATAACAAGATCATGTCGGAATCCTCGCGTTTCGAGCTGCGTCAGATGGACATGCACCTTCACGCCGGTATGGAGCGACCTGTGCCTCTTGATGAGTGGGTGGATTTGGCCGTTGCGGACGGTCGGAAAGCACTGCTGCTTCTGGACCATATCGAACTCTACCGAAAAACCCAGGCGGAATATGAGGCCTGGGCCAAAGAAGATGGTCTCCCGTTGTGGTATCCGGTCGGTTCGGCGGGGCACAAAGCGCTGATGGCCGACTTCGACCGGGTGGCAAAAGAAAGGAAAGATGACCTGCTCGTATTCAAAGGCTGGGAGATCGACTCACGGGAGTTGGACGGTGACCTGGAGGTTGAACCGATGCGCATGGCCGATGTTCTTGGCTGGCATATTTCACCCAACAACGGCGGAGAGGCCCCCAATGGGCAATTTCTAATCAGGCGTGCAAAGCAACTCAAGGAACTTCAAAAGGATTTCCCGGTTCCCATGATTCTTTGTCATCCCTTTTCGATGCGAATTGAAAACATCGTAAACACCGCACAAGAACAGGGACGGGATATTTCTAAAATAACTGTGAAAGAGTACCGATTCTTCCAGCCGGGGGAACAGGAACAACTAGCCGAGATCCTGCGGGGGACCTCGATTTACGTGGAGATCAACCGTGCTTACGAAGGCTGCTGGAAGAATCCGGTCGTTCGTGAGGCGTTCCTTGAGGATATCCGTCCTCTGGCAGAGGCGGGTGTGCAATTCACCATCGGAACCGACCACCATGGCCTTCACGGCGCACAGCGGCCGTTTCATCCGGAAGAGTATTGCAGCGAGTTAGGCGTTACACCTGAAAACGCAAACGGAATCGTGCGGGATCTTCTGGCAAAACGATAGCCGACGAAAATTCCTGGAATTGTCCGACCAGACCATGATGGCGCTTCAAGCCACCCATCATCCACTGAACAGATTCGTTTGGAGGAAACGTCATGGCAAATCATCCCCGTCGCGATTTTCTGAAGACGCTTGCCCTGGGAGGAATGTGCGCGGCGATCCCGCGTGTCTCCATGGCAGCGAAACCAAAAGGAAGACTCCCAAATATCGTGCTCATTCTCGCCGATGATATGGGTTTCGGCGACCTGGCCTGCGAGAATCCCGAGTCGAAAATCCCGACTCCCCATCTGGATCGACTTGCGACGGAAGGAATCCGCTTCACCGATGCGCACTCTCCCTCTGCCGTCTGCTCGCCGACACGATACGGTATCCTGACCGGGCGGTACGCCTGGCGTTCGCAACTCAAGAGCAGTGTTCTCTGGCCGTGGGACAGCCCGCTGATCGAGCCGAATCGAATGACTGTCGGGCATCTGCTGAAGGAACACGGCTACACAACCGCCTGTATCGGCAAATGGCATCTCGGATGGGATTGGCCCACATCGGATAACTCCCGCGTAAATGATTCCGTTCCGATTGGGAGTTATGAGATGGAAAAGCGAATTCCCTTCGGAGAGAAAGTCGTGTTTTCGGAGACCATTCGAAACGGCCCCATCACGCGGGGATTCGACTACTATTTCGGGGATGATGTTCCGAACTTTCCTCCTTATTGCTTCATCGAGAATGACAGGACCATTGGGATTCCCAACGCCCGCCGAAGCACCGCAGATTTCGGCCCGAACGGCCCCGCTATGGAGAATTGGGATCTGGTACAGGTTCTGCCCACATTAACCCGAAAGGCGACGGAGTTTATCCGGGCCAAACCGGGAGAGGGACCTTTTCAAAAAGCCCGCAAGAAACCGTTCTTCCTGTATTTCTCGCTGACCGGCCCGCACACCCCCATCGTTCCCGCTCCCGAATTTACCGGCAAGAGCCGGGCGGGGATCTACGGCGATTATATGTGTGAAATCGACTGGGTCGTGGGGCAGGTTATGAAAGCGCTGGAAGAATCCGGCCAGGTCGAGAACACGTTAGTCATTTTCACCAGCGATAACGGCTCGCCCGGTCTCGACGGAACCAACATGGCCGGAACAATTAACTCCGTGCTGCGGTTCGGCCATAACTCCAGCTACATTTATCGGGGTATCAAGACGGATGCCTGGGAAGGCGGTCATCGCATCCCGTTTCTGGCACGGTGGCCCGGACATATCCCGTCGAATGCAGTCAGCGACGAGCCGATCTGCCTGGTCGATTTCTTTGCGACCTGCGCCGCGATAGTCGATCATCCTTTACCTGAAAACGCCGCGGAAGACAGCTACAATATCCTGCCTGCCCTTCTCGGAAAGGAATACGATTCCCCGATCCGGGAGGCCACGGTCTATCATTCATATAACGGGATGTTTGCGATTCGAAAGGGAGACTGGAAACTCATTCTCTGCAGAGGCGGCGGGGGGTGGCGAAACGCAGATGGGGCTGCCGAGTATGGTCCGCCGATGCAGCTCTATACGATGAGGGATGATCCATCCGAAACGAGAAACCGGTACGAAAGACACCCGGAGATTGTGAAGGAACTCGCGGAGTTATTGGAGAAATACCGGCAAGGAGGGAGAAGTGCGCCGAGGAGGTGAGGTGCGGCATCGATCAGCTGCCGAGTCGGACGATATCTCCGATGCTTTTGATGCCGTTGCTGATTTCATAAAGGTAGTCCGGTGTGTGCTGGAAGTCCGGCCCGAAACTCCAGATATAGTACACTGTCCCCACATGACCGAAGGTCGTGGCGCGCACCCGTCCCTGTTTGGCCTGCGCATACAGTGTTGGATTCTGGATCACCCGTTCCGGGGCCACTCCGCTGTCCGACCCAAACCAATCGGCATGATACTCCCCATGGCTCCATTCCAGGCTCCCCAGGCCGACAGCGGTATTGGGTTGGAAAATGTCCCTGGGGACGGAGCTGACATACGCAATCGGAGTCGTGATGAATTTGTTCTGCCATGTCGAGTGCCCCGATAGGTGATTCGGAAAGCTGCCGTTGTCCATGCGATACATGGCGTACGCCTGGAACCAGGAGTTCATCTCCGATTCGCACTTGGAGATCTTCGCGCGCAATTGCGCATTCAGGAAATTCGGAACCGCAATCGCGGCCAGAATTCCGATGATTGCAACGACGATCAAGAGTTCAATCAGGGTGAATGCTCTTTGACGCATGTTGATGTACCTCGAAAAGGACTCAGAGTCCGCTCGATCGAGCGGTGATCGGTTTCACCCCCGGCCCCGACAGGTTGAACGCGACAATCATATAGCAAGAGGAGGCGCAGGCAACATACCCCCCATCGGATCAATGGCCACGATTCGACAAGATCCCGTGGTTTGTGATACATTACCGTTCGCCATGGCAAAAAAAGAGATTCTTCCATTGATTCCCGTTTTTCGCCCATCGATCACCGAGCAGGAGATCCAGGCGGTTTGTGAAGTTCTTCGGTCGGGATGGCTGGGGCTTGGGCCGGTCACCAAGGAGTTTGAGGATGCGCTGAAAGAGTATTTCGGTGTGCCGGAAGTGGTGACACTGAACTCCGGCACGGCCGCGCTGCACCTTGCATTACGGGTCCTGGACATCGCGCCGGGCGATGAGGTTATAGTCCCCACCATCACCTTCGTTTCCACCGCGCACGTCGCGGAGTACTGCGGGGCCAAGGTGGTATTCGCCGATATCGACGAAGATACGCTGTGTGTCAATCCGGACGATGTTCGACGAAAGATCACCCCGAAAACCCGGGCCATCTTCGCCGTCCATTACGGCGGGCACCCCTGCGAGATGGACCAACTTTCCGATATGGCGGGGGCGCAATCCATCCACCTGATCGAGGATGCGGCCCATGCCTGCGGAGCGACCTACCGGGGGATCAAAATCGGTGCACTTTCCCTGCTGACCTGTTTTTCGTTCCATGCGGTGAAGAACCTGACCTGCGGGGAGGGAGGCGCAGTCGCCGCGGTGAATCCGCTCTTCGGCAAGAAATTGCGGGAACTGCGCTGGCTGGGAATTTCCAAGGATACCTTCAGCCGTTCCGACCCGGACCGCGTCTACGCCTGGCAGTATTGGGTGAATGAATTGGGGTATAAATACCATTTGCACGATATCGGGGCGGCCATGGGCCTGGTTCAACTGAAGCGTTTGGACGAAAACAACCGGAAGCGGCGGGCCATCGTGGAACGATACAACCGGGCATTCGAATCTCACGGCTGGATCGAACGCCCGCCCGAACGGCCGGAGGTCCAATCCTCCTGGCATATCTATCACATCAAGGTTCCCGAACGGGACCGCCTGATCGCCCATTTGAAACGTCGGGCGATCGCTCCCGGAGTGCATTATTATCCCATTCACATGCACCCGTATTACGCTTCCCATGAATCTCAATGTCCGGTCGCGGAGGAGATCTGGAAACGAATTCTGACCCTGCCGCTCTACCCGGACATGACCGATGAGGAAATCGAACGCGTGATCGACGCGGTTATATCGTTCGGCGATTCACTCTAATTGAAAAGGTGGCTGCGATGATTCCAGGCGAAAAAATCACTCTTCGGGCGCTGGAAAGACGGGATGTGGAGTTCCTGAGAGCACTGCGCAATCATCCGGAGATGATGCCGTTTCACTGCTCGTATATGCCGGTCACGGAGATCCAGCAGGAGAAATGGTATGAGCACACGGCGACCGATACCCGCAACGTGATTTTCATGGTGGAGGACCCGGATGGAAAGGCGGTCGGGTATGTGCAGATGAGCGGGATCGACCACAAGAATCGCAGCGTAGAGATCGGGATTCACCTCAGCCCCCAGGCGCAGGGCAAGGGCTACGGCAAGGATGCGTTTCGAACCCTGATACGGTTCGCGTTTCGGGAAATGAATATGCACCGCGTGTTCCTGCAGGTTTTCGCGTTCAATGAACGTGCTATTGAGATGTACAAGAAACTGGGATTCCGCGAGGAAGGTCGTTCCCGCGACGCCATGTTCCAGAACGGTCAATATCACGACCTGGTAGTCATGTCGATCCTGGAATCGGAATTTGAGAGTGCGTGAATGCGGGGGCAGGGGGATGGGGATTTCTCACTTGCGAACCATGTAGGAATAGGGGATTGTCACCTGTGGGGCGGTAGAGTCGTCGAGTTCAAGGACCAACTCGCCGGTGGCGAAACCGGGGCTGCCCGCGCTAATCAGCCGAATATTCAAGTTCACATACCCATAAACATCTTGCGTCGTGTACCCAAGAAGATCACAGGCTTTTACGCTCTTTATTTTCACTGGCCACTGGTCCCTCGACCGCACTTGAAGTGTCTTCTCCATTGTTGCGCGGGGCTTGACGATACCACAAAACGCAACGGGAGGAATGATATCAACTGGAGAATCATTGTGAACGATCACCGGCAAGGTAATGGTTGGCTGATGCTTATCGGAAGTGCGGATAATAAGCAATGCAGTTGTTCTATTCTTCGCCGCCCGACATACGATTGTGCAAGAGCATCGCACCCCGCCAGGAATGGGCGTCGTCATGAAATCACTCAGATCCAGCTCACCGGTATCCAGACTTCCGCCATAGATTTCAGCATCGCAGCCTTCTTCGATCGATATGTCGAATGAAACAGGATATCTGCCATTCAGGACCGCGCCCGCAATTCTGATCCACGGTGGTGACAACACAAATAGATTGTGAGTATTTCCTTCAACAGCAAGATCAAAAACCTCTCCATGATCGAATGCAACATGGATAATTCGGCTGAAAGGTCCATCAGCACCTGACGCCCGTATTTTAAAAGACAACACGGCCGTCGCATTCGGCAAAACCGGCGGGTTGGCAGTCTGTGCAGAAACCGAACCGCAACAGGGAGTCTCTTTACGTATGGAAACGGCGAAAGAATGGCAATTCCTGAAAACAAAGGAGGCATTATAGATCTCACTTGGCGCTGTTGTCCCAAGGTTTATTGAAGTGGCTTCCCAAACAATCGAATTCGACACTTCATGCCCATAGACCACTGGAGTGATGAGCAGCACGGACAACAAATGGCATACGATCGGCAGGAAAAGACGGTGCGATTCTCTCGAAAAGCAACCACATAAGATTATGCCCATGCTGATCATCAATCCTGTTACTGCACCAGATCTGAAGGCGCATTTGGAAGCTACGCCGCCTCGGGCTAATTTGATTGAGTCGGAATAGATGGTATTACCGATGCTGTGGAATTTTCGATGATATTCCCTGTATCCGGGAAATCCAAATCATCCGGCTGAACATCCATCAGCTCGGGATGCACCCCAACAAGATTTCTCTTGGCATAATCCAAAAGCCGTTCCCGGTAAAGCCGCGATTTCATCGCCGGATTTTCCGCGCACTCCTGCTTTTCCGTCGCGGACAGGATCAACTCTGCCAAGACGGACTGTTCGGCAATTTGTCGATAACTCTCCAAGCTTTTCTCGATAACCTCTTCATAGTCCCGAGGAATTGCAGAACGCATTTGTTCGACTTGTTCCAGAGAAGAGATCCCACGGAGCTGCTGAGTCTCTAGAGATCCTCCCCAAGGTTTTAGATATTTCTCAGTCGCCTGTTCAGCGGTCAGGCCCTCCTTTAACATGGCCTCGGCAGCAGCCGCAATGGATTCCGCATGAGTTTTCATCTGCTGGAAGTATTCGGTGATACCGGATAAACGACTGTCTTTCTCCAGATAATACCGAATCTCGTCTGTTCCGAGGCTAATATTGTGCTTGGCCATGAGATCTTTTTGTGCAATCTGCAAAGATTTGGCACGAAGAAGGAGCCGAGCATCAGAACCGTTTTCGACTTCTGAATGGGACAAGGGGCCAGCGTCAGAGCTGGAGAGTCCCGGTGGCAGGGCCGATGCCTTCGTATCCGACACCCCCGCTCTCTGTAATGCATCCGATAGATAAGATTGCCATGGCGTGGTACGAAGATCAGAGACCGTTCTGAATCGACGATCTGAGTTACGCTTTTCTGCCGTGGCTCGCTGATAAAGAGCGATACAGAGACCAGAAGAACGGATCTTCTCCGTCGCTTCCTCCATCGGTCTGAAAGATAGATTGAGGCATAAATCACCCCCAGAGTACCACTGCAGAACAACGGATGAAGAACGCAGATCCGGTACATTCGCGAAACTGAGGGCATAGAAGCGAAGATCCGGCGGGCCGTGTTTTCGGATTACTCTGGCAATAGTGTCGACAATAATCTCCCGCTCTGCAGCATAATCGACGACTTCCTTGGCCCTGCGAAATAGTTCAATTGATTCCAACGCGCCGGATGAGTCAAAACGATAAAGAATATTTGTAAGCGTGGCATTGTCAGCCAAATTCTGTTCATATTCTTGCGGAGCACGAAATGGGCTGACGTCACTTCCTTTGACATGAAGTGTCGCTTCATTCTTCAATGCTTCAAGGAATTCCGCGCGTGGCATACCAATACGTATTTTGCCTGCTATTGCAGATTGTGTGGGAGAGGTGATCAGCCCATCCGGCAATACATCTCCCAGAGTAACTGGATTTTGTTCCCTGACATCGCCTCGGGAATACGATACGCTCTGAATAATAAGAAAGATACCTATGCAAGCAGCGCCTGCATTTCTATTAATATTTATGCTATTCATCATGTACGTCTCCTATGACTGATCGGGCGGGCTAACACCCATCATTAAGCTGCAATTGTCCCTGCAGAAGCAAAGTTATCGTCCGGTCGTCCAGCGTGTCGGGATCCGCTGCTAAAATGGGATAGGCTGCGTTAGCACCTGCCCGATTGTTGTGAAGATCCTTATAAGTATCCGGGCAATTCTGTGGTATCCCACCCCCCGATATTTGGGTCACCTCAAATGCGTCTCCAATTTCAATGGCAGGTCCAACTCCTACCCTCTCGGCCATGCACATGTGCCAGTAGGCATGCTTAAGAGCGTTTTGAATTAGTGCGCGCTCATCGGGATCTGCATAATGCGCTGCAGCGTACGCTGCAGACCATTGGTCTGCGTCCGATTCACAACCAAGCGTCAATGCACAGATTACCGGATTTTGCAGGCAAACGGAATGGAGGAATTTAAACATATCCCAGCCGAAGTCCTGCACGGCCTTAAGACAACAGTCAAATGGTTGCGGCGTCGGTGTCGGTTGCGGCGTCGGCGTCGGTTGCCCGCCCGCCATGGCAATCATGGTTGGTGTCGGAGGCCCGGAGAACAGCAGGATCAACAATCCCAGAGGAATGGCGGCGAAGAAAGCCATCATGCACACGAGAGAAGACAGGGAAATATCCTTCTCAGCATGTTTATCGTGAATCGAGGAATCGGAGGTATTGAAAGCGTCGTTGTGATTGTTCATTTGAATCTCTCCTTCATTGGGTTCGCGTCATGTTGTGGTAAAGGTCTCGTTCACTGCCCCAGGATCTTGCTTCTCAGCCGTTGGGAATTTTCCCGGAGATGCTGAACGGGTCCGCGGCCATAGGGCGCCGTTCCAATTCTGTCGAACGACTGTTCGAGCAGCGTCAGCGCCTTTGCCCGGTCTCCTCTCGCGTCTGCGATCTCCGCCAGTGCGGCATATACAAACGGCGCAATACCGTCATAAGGAGCATTTTCCAGAACATCGTTCAGCAACCGTTCCGCGCCATCCCAGTCCTTGTCATGCCACGATATATAAAGCGCCAGTCCCAGGGCGGAATTGGCGCCTGCCATCGTGTCAGGGTAATAGTCCTCCATGATCTCTATACACAGACGTGTTGACTCATCCCATTTCCCGGCAAACGCCACCGCCTTTTGATGATGATGCAGCAACCCGTGAAGTTCCCATTTTCGAAATTCGTCCTGGCTTATGTATTTGTCCGTCAAATAACCTTCGTCCATCAACATGGAGGTCAGTTCGAGCGCCTTCTGCGAATCCACTAAAGCCTGCTCCATGGTGCACATAAAGAAGGACAATCGGCAAAGCGCTCGTCCGGGATTATCGGTGTTCAATTCGAGATATTTCCGCAGGGCATCGCGCGCCACGTCAAAATCTCGCCCTTCGAAGAACAAAACCGCCGCGCGCAATAAAGCAACATTCTTTCCTTCATCCGGTCCGGTGTATTTACCCGATTGGAGAAGTTCCTGCACTTTGTCCAGCGCGGCAAGTGCCTCGCCGTACCGATCATCGGCAGAAAGGCACACAACTTCCGCCAGAGGTTTCGCCAGGGGGCGAACCTCGGAATCGTTCAGCTGTGAATAGACTTCCTTGATTGCCGATGACTCCGGGAAAATCACCCGCATGGCGCGAAGGCTGTCGAACATACCGACAAAATCCCGCTCCTTTTCGTACTTAGCGGGATCATCCTGCGCGGATTCGGCCAGGCGCTTATACGTGTCAATGGCGACTTTGGCGTAATCCCCGGTTTCCCACAAACTGTTGTGATAGAAGTGCAACGCCTTCTCATTTCCGTCGGCGATGGCTTTTTCGAAGATCGCATGGCTTTCCGCCTTCTGGCCAAGTCGCGCAAGCGTCCGCGCCTTCGCCAACTCCGCACGCTGGAAGGTCTTCGACTTCTTGTCGGCCTTCGAGAGAACGTCCTCGATTACGGCGAGTTTGTCTTCGGGGTTGTTCCAGAACTGCGCCAGGTCCGTGACTGCCTCCGCGACCACCGCATCATCCGTCGAGTTCTGGATCGTAAGTACAGCACGATCAACACGTTCCGCGACGGGGAGACGCTTGCTCTCGAGGATGAACGCCTGTCCACGTTCGGCGTCCGTCTGCGCAATAACCATGGAACACGGAATGAGAAAAATCAGACTGAAAACGAGAAATACATGTTTTGTCATCTTCGACCTCCGAACAGACCTCTATTATTGCCATTTTTGAATGGTGCATTTCCGGTCTTCATGCGCATGTAGTGGTTCTTGGTGGGCTAGCCCGCAGACGGGCTTGAGCACCACCCTACATGCTGTCACGCTGTCTTTTTGTTGTCTTGTCGCAGGGGGATTCTATTACAAATCCTGCAACCCTCTGCTCGCTACTCCCATATCCTTTGCTCCTCCTTTTCAATCCCGAATTAAAACACTTTGCGACCTTTCTGAGCATACGCCCCCCCCCCTTGCGTTTGTCAAGGGGGTTTTTGACTTTATTTAAACTTTTTTTCATGGAGTTGCGGAGGGAAATATGCAAGGCATAAATCCCTCACCTTAACCCTCTCCGTAAACACCTGAAGAACCCCTCCCCAACCCTCTCCCGTAAACGGGGGGGGGGAGAAGAGTTCCGTCATTCCAATGCACCCGTCCGGTCATAGACTGACTTTCAGACCCTTGCTTTGCAGGTATTCCTTGACCTGGCGGATGCTGAATGTGCGGAAGTGGAAAACGGACGCCGCCAGCAGGATCTCCGCGCCGCCTTCAACAACCGCCTGGTAGAAATGCTCCAGGGTTCCCGCGCCACCGGAGGCGACCACCGGAAGATCGACCGCATCGGAGATCGCCCGCGTGAACTCCAGGTCGTAACCGTTCAAGGTTCCATCGCCGTCCATGCTGGTAGGAAGAATCACGCCTGCGCCGAGGTCCTGGCATTGTATGGCCCACTCGACCGCGTCTCTGCCCACCGGTTTGGTTCCCCCGGAAACCACCAGTTCGAAGCCGGACGGCATGGCTGAATTCCGGCGCGCGTCGATGGCGACGGTCACCTTATCCGATCCCACAGCGTCCGCCGACTGCCTGACCAGGTCGGGGTTCTTGACCGCCGCGCTGTTCATGGAAATCTTGTCCGCTCCCGCCGCCAGAACCTCTTCCACATCCCGCAGGCTGCCGATCCCGCCGCCCACTGTCAGGGGAATGTCGATCACCGAGGAGACGTTCTTGACCCACTCCAGCCGGGTCTTGCGGTTCTCCACCGTGGCGGCGATATCCAGCATGGCCAGCTCATCCGCGCCCTCCTGCTGGTAAAACATCGCGTTCTCGACCGGATCGCCCGCATCGCGGATATCCACAAAATGAACGCCTTTCACCACACGCCCGTTTTTCATATCCAGGCAAGGCATAATCTGAATGATCATTGTTTGAAATCCTTTCTTGTGCCGTACGCAAATCTATCATGTTCGGGGGCAAGATGCCCCCGCTCCCCTGTTATTCCACAACTAAAAACCGCTTCATTCCTAATGCGCCTTTGCCGGAGACGGTGACCGCGTAGTGACCCGGATAGGCATCCGCAGGAACGGAAATAGTGACTTGTTCCCCAATCCGCGCTTTTGAAGGCTCAACGACTAAACCGGGAGCCTCTACCGAGAGGCGCCCCTTCGCGGCATACTCCGACAATGAACGCAGCGAAATAGTAGTGGATTCGCCGCGCTTAATTTTCGGCATTGCGTCGAATCCCACAACTGCCGGACCATCGGAATCGCGAAGAATTACCAAGGCCCAGTTGCTCTTGAGAGTAAACGACAGATCATCGCCCGTACATGCAATCGGAATTGTGGACCAGGTCAGCGTTTCAATGTCGCAAAGAACGGCCTCCTGTACTTCCGAAGCGATTCCCGGAACAGTGACTGTGTATTCCCCCCGTTTATCCGACGGCCCGACGCCCCAAGGCCAGATCGGGTCCTGGCAGGATGGGCGGGCGGCGATGATCGCGCAGTAGTCATCGCCAAGAAACCGCCGGGTTACAATCTCCGGATCGGATGAGAGCGGATCATGGTCATCGACATCTCCCCAGACAAGCGCCTCATTCGCCGGATACCGTGCACACAGCCAGTTCGCATCCAACTCGGTAATGTCCGGACCCCCACAGCCACCGCCTGGAAAGCCCGCCAGGGACCCCCAGAATGCACCGCCCGCGTAGACATAGGGTTTATACGGCCCCATCGCGATACGCATCGGGGGCAGGTCGCGGGGGCAGCGGGCGGCAAGCGCGCCATGCACATAAGGCGCGAACCAGTCCGCCGAACCTTCGGAGCTGATCAACACATTCGGATTCGCTTTCCGCGCCGCCTTGGAGACCTTGAAAAAGAGCTGCTTGATCCATTCGTTATAGCCGAACGGGGTTTCATGGTGGTGCGTGGGGTTATAGCAGGGTAGATAGTAAAAACCAAGCGAGTCGATCCGAACGCCATCCGCGCCGGTTTCTTTCAGCAAGCGATAGACCGTATCGGCCAGATGGTCCTGCCATTCCACACATCCGGGACACATATGGATATAACCCTGATGGCTGTATGGCCCGTAACGGACTCCATCCTGGTTCATCACGGCCCACTGATCCGCCTTGCCGGTCTTGCCGATTACGCCATCTTTGAAAGCCACGTAGCCATCGACATAGAGTTGAGTATGAAGACCCAGGCGGTGCACGCCCGCAATGCCTTCCCGCATGGCCTCCGGGCCGCCCATGTCCTCACGAATCACATTGTCTCCATCCGTATGCACGGGATAGAACATCGAGGACCGGCAATAGAAAGCATATTCGGGGAAGTCGATGGGACAGCGGATGTGCTCCTTTGGTATCTCGCGGAAGCTCTCCAGGGCCAGTTGTCCCCCGTAGTCTGCCTTAATCCCCGGCCCGCCTTTCTTGAAATGCCGACCCACGCTGCCGCTGGATTGCCGGAACCACTCGGGCGGGTCCAGGTGAGAGAACGCACTGTTGAACCACGCATGATACGCACGCGCCGCCGGTCTCCAGTCGCCTTCATACACCGCAACGCGCGTGGGCGGCAGATCCACCGATTTCCCCGGAGCCAGTTTGAACGGCGGGAAATAGTTCAGTTCAACCACCGGCTCGTGAATGACGATCCGTTTGGGCAGAACATCCGGGTCCATAAAGATCATACTCAGTGCGCTTTTCGAGGCTGGGTCCCAGATCGCGTGCCACTGCATAGACATCTGGTTGCTCTCGCCCAGCACGCCGCCGGGACGTTCCCAGGCGGGGATAATCAGGCCCGCCTGGTCCATGGTTGTCGCGAGATTCTTGCTTGGGTCCGTGCCGAGACGGAGCCCCTCCAGGTACGGAAACGCGGCCAGAAATTCTTCCTCTTCATCCCCCCGATTGGTGATTCGGAGGAACCAGTCCGCAACGCCGGATTTCTTCTCCAGGACAACTCTCAAGCTGATTTCAAGATTCTCATGTTGATAGGTCAATGTGACAGTTCCGCCACGTTGCTTTGTTTCCAGCAGTTGGCAGGAAGAAGGTTGAACGATTTCTCTGCAAGTCTCAGCGGGGTTATCGAAAACCAGTTGATACTTCTCATTGACACGAATCTCGAATTCTTTGGTCAAGTCCGAGAAGATCCGAAAAGGCATCCCGCCGGGGACAATGTCTTTCAGGCAATCATCGCCGAGGGATTGATTGAGAATTCTGCGAAGTCCTCCGTTTTGCGGGTCGAATTCCATTCGGCAGATTTCGTTCTCCAGGACAATTGCCGAGTTATCCGAAGCGGCGGCGTTGCCGTTCATGCCGATGTTGAAGACAAGAAGAAGGGTACATACATAGGGGATGGTTCTCATGTTGCTGCTTCCTTTGATGATTACGTTCTATCGCAACAACCGGGGGTTGTTGAATTCGTAATTCCTTTCGTGACAAAAGGTTGTAAGATTCATGGGATATCTCGAACCACACATCTCCTTGCCCGAAATGAGATCATCGTGAGATAGGGCCGCGCCATATTCTCCTGGTTCTGATCGATCTTACAGATTCCTTCCATCGTGTCAATCAGGATCTCAACAAAGATCTGAAAAGGACGCACCCCCGGCATTCTTCTGACATGCCGAGCATCGTTATGATATTCTTTGATGGTTTCGATTTGGTCTTTCTGGAAATCGGATAATCACAGATCCAAGAGAGGAAATGAATGCTCCGGTTCGTTCTGGTCTTGATCCTCGCGATACCTGTGTACGGTCAACAGACCGTCGAAGTGAATCCCGGCGATGATATCCAGGCCGCATTGAACACCGCCGGGGCGGGCGGGACGGTAGTCTTTGCACCCGGCCGGTATGATGTGGTTCCGTCAAATCCGTACCAGCACCAGGCGGTTCGCATTACGCAGAACCTGGCAGGGATCACACTGCGCGGTGCCGGTTGCGGGACAGATCCGAACACGGCGACCATCCTGGACGGGGAAGCCGGGTTCCTGGAAACCGGTGTTCTCATCGAGGCGTCAAATGTAACACTGGAAGGATTTACGCTCACTCAGTTCTGGATTCAGGGATTCCTGCTGGGAGATGGAATCCGAAATGTGGAATGCCGAAACTGCTGGGTGCTGGCCTGTGATTCCGGTATGAATACGGCGGGAACGGCGGGGCTTTGGTCGGAAAGCAATCCCGACCGCTTCGACAACATGGTTCGGTTTCGCAATTGCGTTTTCGCGCGGGGTGGAGACGACGCCGCGGATATCGAGAACGGAAGTGTCGTGGTTTTCATTCAGTGCGATTTCCATGATTTCGATAATGACCTGCTGGCTCCGGAAGACACAAGCGTGATCCTCTTGCGGAACTGTATTCTTCATGCGGGCTTGCGGTCCGATAACATCCAGGCCGACGGCGCAAGCCTGATTGAGGCGCAAAATAGTGTCTTCTACGATCCCACCGCCGACGATCACGAAGGCTTGGGTGGGATGGATTTCCGTGGATTCACTTACACCCGCGACTGCATCGGGCAAGATCCGCTGTATATGCGCGTGGGACCGGATGTTCCATTCCTGGATCTCGATTTTCGCCTACAGCCGGATTCTCCGGCTCTCGCGGCGGGCAAAGATGAAAACGGCAGTCCCACATTTGCCGGTTCGATGGGAGGAGGGCAATAACCATGATCCGTATCCCTCCAACGATTTTCTGCTTTGTTGCGATGTTCCTTCTCACGATCATTGCATCCACAGCCTTCTCCCAGCAGACAGTCAGGATCGGCCCGCAGGATGATGTCATTGCCGTTCTGCAATCGGTTACACAGGCCGGCAGCACGATCCTCTTCGAGCCGGGATATTACTCACTCACGCCCAAAGCCGATGGCACGGGTTTTCCAAACCTGTTCCATCCTCCCTCCGGGACTGTGATACGCGGGTCGGGATCGGGATTCGGGCCGGACGCGACTGTCCTCGACTGCAATTACGCTTTCAATTCCGGCATTCGAATCGGCACCGGAACCGGCAATGTCACCGTCGAGAATCTCACCGTACTCAACACCCTTCATGCGCTCATTCTCATCGAACAGCGCACATCAAACCTGGTGTTTCGCAATGTCTGGGCGTTGAAATGCCTGGATGAATGCGTCCAGAACGAGGGGGGAGACGTGGTTTTCGAGTCCTGTGTCCTGGGCTGGTGTACAGATAACATCTTCTTTTCGGATGACCTCTACCCTTCGGTTTCCGTTCTGATGAACTGTGATGTTCTGCTCGGATTCGGCGACCTGGTTCAGGCGGAAACCGGGGCCGAAGTACATGTGCGCAATTCCATTCTGTATGCCGGGCCGGGAGAGAACGACATCCACGTAGATGGCGGGTGGATTGTGGTGCGCGCGTCCGTGGGGTGGGACCCGATCAACGAGTCTCCCCCGGGACTGGAACCGGGAGTCCGTTGGGGACGACTGGAACTGGATGGATTCCCCGATGTGAATGCAACCAATGTCGGCGAAGATCCGTTGTACGTGTCTCCCCCCGGACGAGGTGCCAAAGCCGAAACCATGGACCTGCACCTGCAAACCGGTTCCCCCGCGCTGACCGCCGGACGGGAAAGCTACACCCAGAAAGGCGAACCGACAGGAGGCGTCACTTTCGCAGGGTCTCAGGGTCCGGCTCCCGTCAATGTGGACCATTGGTCGATTTATTGACAGAATAAAGACTCCCTGAGAACCAACAAGGCAGCAGGAAATGGTTTTCCATACCGTTATTGTTTCAACTCTTTTTTGTGCGACCTCGTTTACTCCCGGATTCCTTCCCGGCGATGCAACCGGAGAGATTCTGACCGATCCCGGCATTCATCTGCTGGCGAAGATTGTCGCTCCGGCCACCGAATTCACCGATGGAACTTGCGATGAACTCATCCGGCAAATGCTGGCGGCGAAAGACCTGGCGCTCCCCGCAGCGAGTCTTTGGCTGGACGGATATATCGACCGTCCTGAAAACGAACGGACTCGATGGCGTCAACAGGCAGCCGTGATGATCCTGGCCCTGGGGTATGGTGGCGGGAAGGAAGTCCCGCCCATTCTCCCGAAAGTCATCGGCAGCCCCGCTGGACGTGCGTATGCGGAGTTCCCCGATTTTCAGGGCATGGAAACACGCGCCGGCTTACGGGAGTATGCTGCCTTTTCTTACCTGGCCTTTGATCCCATTCAAGCCAAGGCATTTGCGCTGCGTTTCATCGCGGATGATCCCTTTGCCTCGCGGATCTGCGCGCTGGCAATCGACCGAACCTGGGAACGCAAGGACTCCCGCGCCCTGTTGGATCTGGCCGGGAGAAGCAGCTGGACCACAACGATCGCCACCGCTCTTGCTGTGCTGAAGAAGCATGACAACGGAATGTATATCACCGCGCTGGAACTGTGCCGCAAGGAACTGGAGGAACCCGCACCCCTCTTTCGAACCCTCGAAGACCGATTCCGGTTTTTCGTCCGACGAGACCGACTTGTCGAGGCGCTCGGATTGGTGCGTGAGGAGGCCATGCTGAAGACGCTCATGAAAATTGCGGAACTCAACGAACGTGGCCGCTGGCAGGGAAGACAACTCATTCCGTCTGCTGCGAAGAAAGCGGAACGCCTTTACGACCGAACGACAAGCGAACAGGCCGTTCTCGCGATTCAGGATATCGCCCAACGGGATTTCGGCTACACCGACGGCCAGTCCGATGAGGAATGGAAATCTGTCCTCCAACGCTGTAAGGCCTACATTGCAGGGAAAAGATAATTGTGGATTGTGGATTGTGGATTGTGGATTGCAGACTACGGATTGCGGATTGCAGAACCGTAGGGGCGCACGGCTGTGCGCCCTTGGATCTTTCACCGGAATAACGTCAACGTTCCCTCTCCCTCCGGGAGAGGGGCAGGGTGAGGGTCTTAACTTCTACCTCTTACCGCCCTCCAACCTCAATCTCATACACAAACGCATCGTATTTATCCCAGGTATCGGCAATCCTGTTTCCGCTGATCTTCATCTCTCCTGGTAAATCAAATAGTTTGCGCACGGTTATTTGTTTCACTCCCTCAATATGAATCTCCGCGCTGGTCTTCGCCTCAGCGGCATTGGCGGTGAGCAGGTAATACTTTCCCTCCCATTTCTTGAGACGGGTCTCGATCATGCTCCCTGCGGGTGAGACGCGGATGGGATGCTCCGCATCATCGGAGACGAAAACCGGCCATAGGTAGTTGAGTTCCTGGAACCATCCGCGAAGACGCTGTAAGCCGCCCGCCTGCATACAGATGTAATGATACAGCCCGTTCGCTCCGTAGATGATCGAAAGATAAGACTCATTGCGGAATCCGCGCAAATCATCCGCCCGAAGTGATAGATATGTTTTAAAATGTTCCGGGACGATTTCATCGTCATGGTAACTGACATAATAGTTCACTTCGGCCAGCTTGAACTTATGCGGATCGAGCACCTGTTCGGTTTGTGTCAGGAACGGCGCGTTACGCCAGCCGGAGCCGGGACGACCCATGATTTTGACATAGCAATACCCTACCGGCGGATTCTCGATGGGCCAGGTTGGAAGGCCCAGATCGTAAAGAAAACTGGAATCGTGATGCCCCCAGATCACCAGGCGGGATGATGGTTGTTCGGCGAAAATGCGCTCTACCCTTTTTCGGTAATCGATAAGATTCTGATCCAGGTTCCAGTAATAAAACTGTTTGGCATAGCAGGACAGGAATCCCGGATGCGACAGCAATTTGGGCGCGGCATTTTGAAAATCATTGACCTGGTCCGGCCCCGGCCCAATAGTCAATGTGTACGCCCCCAGTGCCCACGCTTTGTTTGTCTCTTCCAGGTCGTCGAATTCTCCCCCGTAATAGGCGCGAAACATGTTCGCCCCCAGGTCGATGGCATCGTGCCATTCCATCACGGATACGGACGGGACAATCGGGAAGAAGCGAAAATCATCATTGATAATCAGTCGCCCCTTGTCGTCAACGCGGACACGTTCAATGGGCGGGATAGGCCGCCGCTGAGTATGCTCGATCCGACCGAACCGTGCAGACTGCGAACAAAGCAGGACACCTTTCGTACCAAGACCGGTGACAGTGACCCGGTAGTCTTGAACAGGCAATGGATTCACACGAAGTTCATTGAGAGGAAAAGTGAACTGGGATGTCGGCTCGGTAATCTGATGCGCTTTCTTGTAGACAACCTTGCCGTTCGTCATATCCTCTACAGAAAAAAGAAGCCGTACGGCCTTCGATAGCGGCCGGAAACGATTGTGTATCTCGACTGTGGCTTCCTTCTCTTCGGGGAAATAAAACTCCTGGTTGAGAACCATTTCAATCGCCGGGGGTACAACAAGAGGATAGGTACTACGGAGAATCTCTGATCCGCCAACGGAAAGCGAAATCTCAAACTCAGCGGACGTGCGAAGCCCCGTATTGTAAGTGAAAGTAACGGATTTCGTTTCACCAGGGGCAAGGGTAATGTTCCCCTGGAACGGATCTTCCCCTTGGACACCGGCAGTGACTTGCACGGTAATCGCTTCACCGGGGTTGGACAAGGTCAGATCGGCTTGATTCTGTCCGGCATAGATCTGCGGATGTGTAACAAAATCCTGCGACTGATCCGGTTCCAGATCATGGCGATTGCCGAATCGCAAGGATGCAACCCTGACCTTCGGCGGCAACGCGGGAATCAACGTTCCAAGATGATCGGCGTTGATTTCGTTACCCGTCCAGTAGATCGGTGCATTGGGTGTCTGCCATTGCACGTTAAACCCAATCGGGAAATCGTGTGGTCCATCCAGATTCAGCGCGCGAAACGGCACGGTGAGCACCTGGCATCCTTGTACATGCTCAAGCGTTACCTCAATATCTCTTGCATCAATCCACGAGCCGGTTGCGATATATCCCTGCTTCTCCGCTACCGTGCCTTTCTGACAACTACCATCTTCGGAGATCCGAATCACATCATAGAGATAACGGTAATGATTGGGAAATCCGGCATGGATACGACTGTTGAGAAATACATTGGTGTCGTGGTTCGTTGTGTACTTGGGAATCGCAAGATACAGGTTCTCGCGGTCATTTGTGACCATAACTCGGTCAGGGATGGGATCATCGAGCGTTCCCCATTCGCTTGTCAGTTCACGTTCGGGTGCAAAGACCGCCGAGGGGAGAGTGGACGCGCCTGAATCCGGGAGTTCACAAACGGCAATATCATCTAGCCAGAGGCTTGTTGTCGGCTCGGAACCCAGGATTGTGATTTGTACACGAATGGACTCGACCGGCTTTTGCGGCAGGAATCCGAATCGTCGGTAATCCCAATCGTGGTCGC